>Ga0306920_100007518_pt1 | contig 14370 bp, 11 predicted proteins | sample flu12Cox44000170_FD_204666 | JGI IMG/M metagenome (GOLD analysis project Ga0306920, IMG submission 204666) | Lab enrichment of tropical soil microbial communities from Luquillo Experimental Forest, Puerto Rico - flux4day.12C.oxic.44.000.170 (v2)... | ecosystem: Environmental > Terrestrial >...
GCCGGCGGCTGGACGATCGTCGAGACGAGCGGATTTCTGAGCCTCGTCGGACCGCTATGGCAGCGCGTGGTGAACGGCGAGCATGAATATGCGATTTTGGCCCAGGACAAGCACCACAACCGCCGCGGCCTGGTGCAGGGTGGGTTGTTGACGACGTTTGCCGATCGCGCTTCCGGCATGACAGCGCGATATGTTTCCGGCAAGCCCACACTCGCCACGGTCCAGATGGACACCCATTTCATCGACAGCGCCAGGATCGGCGAGATTCTGATGTCCAGGCCTCGCGTGATCCGTGCCACCCGCAGTCTCATCTTCACCACGGCCGAGGTGACGGCAAATGGCCGCTGCGTCGCCACCGCAAGCGGGGTGTTCAAGATACTGAGGTCTGACGGCTAAGGCTTGATCCGGACGCGAAGCCGCTTCCCGCAATTGTGAGGGCCAAAGGCGCTCTAGCTCCCTTTATTTCCGCTCGTCGCGTGGGTAAGCCCCTTAAACGACGGCTCAACTGAAAGGACCGAACCCGTGGAATATCGTCAACTCGGCCGCAGCGGCCTGAAAATCTCGCCGATTTGCCTGGGAACCATGATGTTCGGCGGTCCGACCGACGAGGCAACCTCAAAGCGGATCATCGCCAGGGCACGCGAGGCAGGCGTCAACTTCATCGACACGGCGGATGCCTATTCGAACGGCAATTCGGAAACCGTGGTCGGCCGCGCGATCTCCAACAACCGGCCGGGTTGGGTGCTCGCCACCAAGCTTGCGAACCCCATGGGCGATGATCCCAATCGCGGCGGGCTGTCCCGGCGCTGGGTGCTGCAGGCCGCCGACGAAAGCCTGAAGCGGCTCGGCACCGACTACATCGACATCTATTATCTGCACAAGGAAGACCATTCGACGCCGCTGGGCGAGACTGTTCGTGCGATGGGCGAACTGATCCGCCAGGGCAAGGTGCGCTATTTCGGCGTCTCCAACTACCGCGCCTGGCGTGTCGGCGAAATCTGCAACATCTGCGATGACCTCGGCATCGACCGTCCGATCGTCAGCCAGCCCTATTACAACGCGATGAACCGCATGCCGGAAGTCGAGCACTTCCCGGCCTGCGGCTATTACGGGCTCGGCATCGTCCCCTACAGTCCGCTCGCGCGCGGTGTGCTGACCGGCAAGTACAGTCCCGATTCAGCACCCGACAAGGAGACGCGCGCGGGCCGCAACGACACACGCATGATGCAGACCGAGTGGCGTCCGGAATCGCTTCGGCTGGCGCAACAGATTCGTCAACACGCCGAGGCGCGCGGCATCACCGCCGGACAATTCGCAGTGGCCTGGGTGCTCAACAGCGGCTTCGTCACCGGTGTCATCGCCGGTCCGCGCACCGAGGAGCAATGGGACGATTACGTGCGTGCGCTGGACTATCGCTTCACGGCCGAGGACGAAGCCTTGATCGATCGCCTGGTCACGTCGGGTCATCCCTCAACGCCCGGCTACAACGATCCGCAATATCCGATCGAGGGACGCAAACCACGGACGTCCGCCTAGTCCAGGATAAAATTTAGGATGAACCTAACCACGCTCAAACGTCGTTGGGTTGCGATGCCTCGTCGAGTGCCCCGCGGGTTCTTACCGCGGTATTGTCTCAAGATGTGCGTTTAGCCTGCTCGGCTGGGGTTCGCTTGACCATATCGCCTGCCCTCCAGCAGCGCTCGCTCCGAGCCGAGCGCAGTTGCCAGAAAGTCCATGACGGCCCGGATCCGAGCCGTGCGCTTCAGGTCACCGTGCGTGAGCAGCCAGAGGGCGGAACGAGCCTCGGGAATGGCTGCGGGCCGGACACGACGCAACTGATCGTCTTCATCACCGAGGTAACAGGGCAGCAGCGCCAGGCCCATACTGGCGCGCGCTGCATCCCTCAAGGCGGGAAGCGCGTCGACCCGAAGCGCTATCCTGGCATCTTGAACGTTCCCATTCATCCACCGACCGATCACCGTCGTCGCCAATGCGTCATCGAGCCCAACCCATTCGTCGCCGGATCGGTCGCTGCGGCCACGGCGAGCCAGCCAGGCCCGCGAACCGTATATGGCGTGCGCGATGGTGGCGATCCGTCTTCCAACCAGAGTCTCCGGAGGCTCGGCAGTAGGCCTGATCGCGACATCCGCCTCACGACGCGTCAGGTTCGCCATCGCGTTCGTAATCGTGATTTCGAGGTGGATTTGCGGATACGCCGCCCGCAGAGCGAGCACGTGTCGCATCAGCATCGCGCAAATCGTATCGGTCGTGGTGATACGGACAGTGCCGGACGGACGTAAGTCCTGGCCGGACAGGTGCCGTTCCAGCGCCACGAAATCATCGGCAAACCTGGCCGCGAAAGATGCCGCGGTCTCGCCGGCAGGCGTCGCCGAATAGCCATCCCGGAACCGCTCGAACAGGCGAACACCGAGGCGTTTTTCGATGGCGGTCAGCCTGCGAAACACCGTCGAATGGGTTACACGCAAACTCCTTGCGGCGCCCGATAGCGACCCCGCGCGGGCCACGGCAAGCACGACGCGAAGGTCATCCCAGTTCAAGCGCTGTCCATTTCGCTGTCCATTTCTGCAAAGTCCGTTTGCACGAGATGGGAATGTCTGTGCGTTCTCGGACAAGCTACATCCGGGCGACGAGACCTGCAAGAACTGGAGAATTCAGATGCGCGCGCTTCTTTTTGCTCCTTCGAGGAAGATCGATAGCGAAGCGATGCTGGTATTTATTTGGCCCCTCGTCGCCGGCGCCGCTGCGGCAGCCCTGCTGATATTGATCGCCTATTGGTTTGGGTTTGCCGATCTCGATCGCCTCGTACCGGACGGCACGAATTTCCTTCCCTATTACACAACCTGACGGTCGATGCGCCGTCGTGCCCTCACTTCCCGCCAGGCAAGGCTTGCCTAGCAACTTGAGTTATAAAATATATTTCTTTGGCCCGAGGTTTGCTTCCTTCCCCGGCGGGATACGTTTTGTGCCGGTTGCGTGAGTTTCCAGGCCATCGGAGCAACTCATGTCGCGACACCATATTCTGCCGCCGCTCGCTTATGTGCCGCCGCCGCCGAAGAAGATTGAAAAGCGCAGGCGTCGCATCGATGCCGCCGACGTGGACGATCTGGAAGCAGCCGCCGAGACTGCCGAAACTCATGAAGCGAGCGTAGCCAGTCGAACGCCGCCGGTCATTGCGCTGCCAAAGCCAAACCTGGCGGAGATCGAAGGATCGGACCGCAAGCCGCACAATCCGGCAAGCCGGCTCAGCGAAGACATGCTGAGAACGATGCTGCAGCTTCAGGAGTCTGAATAACCGCCAGCGGCGGCGCATCCCCGCCGGCGTTTGCGAATTTTCGCAACATGTCATCAAAGGCGAGCTTGATCCGGCGAACGGCCGGCGTCTTGTAGAGAAAGCCCTCGTTGCGGGCGTGCACCAGCATCGAGGCATTCACTTCGAACACGACGAGATTGCCGGAAAGATCCAGCGCGCAATCGATACCGCAATATTCGAGCCCGATGCGCTCGCGGATGATCTCCAGCGCCTGATAGTGCGCAGGGCCGAACACCGCGGTGGGATCGTTCAGAAACGCCTCCTCTTCGCGCTGCATCCATGGCTGGTTGGCCATGTCGGTCGAGACGTGATGAAGCTTCCAGACGTCTCCGATGCAAAGGTGATAGGGCAGGATCTGCTCGTCGACGAAGATGAAGCGGTATTTGCGGAAATAGCCGTCAGCAGAGCGGTAATCGATATATTCGATCAGGTAGTGATCGTGATCTCCCCGTTGCGCCAGAAACGCCGCAAGCGTCGCGTGGTCCTCGAATTTTTCGAAATCATCGCCGCCATGAGTGCCGGCCGGCCGCGCCAGCACGGAGGAAGTGAACGGAAACACGCCTCGCAGCAGGCCCGGGGAACAATCTGCGCCGGCCTTGAGACGACCGGCTTTCGGGACGCGGCAGCCGGGGATCGCCTGCAACAGCTGGGCAACGGCGTCCCGCGTGGTGCGCTGGATCTTGCGCGGGTGATTGATCACCGGCTTGCCGAGCCGGTCGACCAGATCGGCAGCGTGCGGCAAAAGCGCTTCGGTTTGATCCGTATCGGAAATCAGATTGACCACAAGTCGGACATTCTCGTCGAACATCGCGCGGTCGTAGTCGCGCGAAGCGAACATCGAGAGCGTATCGGTGTCGTAGAAAGAGTCCTGGAACAGACATTCGGTCGGCGTGTTGCCGCCGAAGGGCGCGTACAACGCCAGCAGCGAGAATTCCGCCGGCGGCCTTGCTGCGGGCCGCCGGATCAGCGGTTCAAGCTTCGCGGCTTCTTCGTAGGCGGCTTGAGCGCCTGTGACATCGCCCATTGTCTGTTTGAGCGCGCCGATCCAGTTGATGCTTTCGGCGTCACGCGGGTTAAGCGCAACGGCCTCTTGAAAACATTCGATCGCAAGCGCCAACTCGTTCAATTCAAAATGCGTACGGCCAAGCTGGTGGCGCAACCGGCTGTCGTGCGGACGCTCGCCGATTAGCTCGGCAAGCAGACCCTTGGCCACGATATATTGTTGCGCTGCCATCAGCGCCTGCACGAGATTGGCGCGCGCGGCCCAGTGGCGCGAATTCAGCCTCAGCGCCTGCAGATAAAGCGCAATGGCTTCCTGAGATTTCCCTGCCAGCAGGTGCAGATCGGCGAACTTGCACCAGCAGTTCGTCAAATGCGGCGCCAACCTCAACGCCGCCTGGTAGTTGTGGCAAGCCAACTCGAAATCGCCACGGAGCGCTGCGGCTTCGCTGAGCTTTTCGTGCAGCGTGGCGATGGTTTCGCTGGATTCACCCGGCGTTGCGGCGGCGGCAAGGCCCAGCTGGAACGCAGCAATCGCCTGTTCAGGCCTGCCGGCCTTGAAGCATTCCAGGCCGAGGCGCAGCTGTCGCTCGGCGGGCGAGACGGCGGGTTCGGACTCCGTAACAACGCCGGTGGAGGCGCTGGCTGTCATGAGTTCTTGCCTCGTGTGGGACGATGGTGCGGAAGAACCCGCAGACCTTGATCAATGCGTGGTTAACAAAGCGTTAAGCGGTCGGCACGTTGCTTTGAATGTCGCGCAACTGAAGCGATCTGCAACGCGCAAGGGCACAACGAGCAATCGCTACTTGCGGCGGCCGACCATCTCGAACACCGCGCCAGGATCGTTGTCCTCAAAGCGCAGGTCGAAATCGTGGAGATTGGCAATCGCAGCGGCGATGCTCAGACCCAATCCGCTGCCGGGAACGCGATGACCGCTTTCGGTCCGATAGAACCGCTGAAAGATCTTGTCGCGTTCTGCCGGCTCGACGCCAATTCCGTTGTCGCGCACGCGGATGACCGGGCGGCCGTCTTCCTGCGCCACGGAAACGTTCACGGCGCCGTTCTCGGGCGTGAACTTGATCGCATTGCCGATCAGGTTGGATACCGCCTCGCGCATCAGGTCGGCGTCGCCGAGAATCTGCACCGGGGACTGCACCTCGAGCGTCATCCTGATCGATTTCGAAGTCGCGAGCGGTTCGAAGAATTCGAACAGGTCGGTGCAGATCGCCGACAGATCGATCGCCGCGAACTTGCTCGATTTCGGGCCGTATTCGATGTCGGCAAGGCGCAACAACGCCGCCACCGTCACCATCGCCCTGTCGATATGGGCGAGCGCCTGTTTGACCACCGCGCGCAGCTGCTCGTCGTTTGACTTTTCGAGCCCGCGCTCGAGCTGCGCATGCACGACGGCGAGAGGGCTGCGCAGGTCGTGGGCGATATTGTCGCCAACGCCCTTGATCTGCACGAGAAGGCGCACGATCTCGTCGAGCATCAGGTTGACGTCTTGCGAGATCTTGTCGATTGCATCATTGCCCGAGCGAAGTGGCAGGCGCAGATGCGTGTCCCCCTTCATGATCTGCGCGATCGTGTCGTGGATGGCGGTCAGGCGTTGCGACGCCCGCCGCGCGAAGAAGGCGCCGATGGCGAGCGCGAGCAGCAACATTGGCGCCAGCCCGGCGGCCAGCGCGTTCTGGACGATGCGACGAAACGCAAGCGATTCGAGCAGGCTTCGTCCCAGCACCATGACGTTGCCGTCGGGCCGTAGGCGCGCCACGAAGATTGCGGGCTCCAGGCGGTCGTCGCCGCCGCCCACGGGCGAGGCCGCCATGAAATGGGCCTTTCCGTCGAGCGCGATCGCGGGCAGCACATCGATATTGCCGAACATGACCTTGTGGTCCGGGCCAAAGAGCGCCGCATAGTCGATCCGGCGCAGATCGTGCGTCAGCCGCACTTCGAAGGCGTTTCTCAGTTCATCGATGGAGCGATCGGCGCTTTTGGCGGCTTCGTCCTCCAGAATGAGACGATTCCTTTTTTCGTTGGCCTCCCGGATCTGGAGGTAGACCAGGCCGAACACGGCCGTGGTCGCAACCGTCGTGACCAGCACGAACGCCAGCGCCAGGCGCACCGCCGCGGAGCGAAAGAATTCAGGCATTTGCGTTCAGCATAAAGCCCGCTCCGCGTATATTCACGATCAGAGAAGGGACACCCCGGACGTCGATCTTCTTTCTCAGGTTGCTGATATGGACATCGACGACGTTGGTCTCGATGGAAAAATTGTATTGCCAGACGTCCTGGAGCAGCATCGCGCGCGTAATCACCCGGCCTTGATGGCGCAGGAAATATTCCAGAAGCTTGAATTCGCGCGGCAGCAAATCGATCCTGATGCCGCCGCGATAGACCGTTTGTTCGATCAGGTCCATTTCGAGATCGCCGGCGCGCAGTTTCGTGGTGCGCACGTCTTCCAGGCGGCGGAGCAGCGCTTCCACCCGCGCCGCAAGTTCCACCATCGCGAACGGTTTGGCGAGGTAGTCGTCTCCGCCCGCTCTCAGGCCACGGACCCTCTCGTCGATGGAGGACAAGGCCGAGATCACCAGGACCGGGACCTTGACGCTTTCCTTGCGCAGTATTTCCAGCGTCGAGAGGCTGTCCTCGCCGAACACCATCCGGTCCATGATCAACAGCGCGGCATCGCCGACCCGCGCGGCATCAGCCGCTTCGGTAATGGAAGCCGTCCGAACGAGATGGCCCAGCCGTTCGAGTTCTATTCGGATCTCGTTTGCCAGTTCGCTCTCGTCCTCGACGAGAACAATGGTATGGGCGCGGTTCGAGGTCGTCATCAGCGACTTCCCCTTTCATCGCCTCACGGTATCAGCCCCGGCGGCGGCGGAGGCGGCGGTGGATGCGGTGGATCCTCGATGAGACGTTTCACGGCAGCAATGGCGGCAGGCTCCGGGGGCCTGACCGGCGGAATGATCTGCTCTGGCGGCCAACCGCCGCCGAGCGCCTTGTAGAGTGCGACGAAGCTGTCGCCTGCAAGTCTGACGACCTCGGCGCGCTGCTGCTCGAGAGCGAATTGCTGCCGTTCGGCATCCAGCACGTTGAGGAAATCGGTCAAACCTCGATCGTAGCGCTCGCTGGCGACCTTGGTGGCCTGGCGCGCCGCATCGAGAGCAATATCCAGACTGCGCAGGCTCTGCCGATAGGCACGATAGGCGGAGTTGGCTTCGTCGACCTGCTGGACGGCGATGAGAATTGATTGCTTGTAAGCCATTGCCAGCGCGTGCGCCTGGTAATCGGCAATCTCGATCAAGGCATCGAGCGCCCCGAAATCGAGAATCGCGGCATTGATCGTCGGTCCGACCGATCCGATCCAGGTGATGGGAACGATGGAACCCGATCGCGGGCCGCCTTGCGCGCCTCCGCCAGCGGTGATCGCCACGGTCGGAAACAGATCCGCCGTCCTGGCTCCAACGGTAGCGACCGCCGCCGCCAGCAGCCGCTCGGCCTCCCGGATGTCGGGGCGCCGGCGCAAGAGATCGACCGGCAGGCCAACCGGGACCTGGGCCGGAAGCTGGGGGACCGCGCGCGGCCGTTGCAGTTTGCGGGCGAGGTCTTCGGGATATTCTCCGGCCAGGACGGCGATGGCATAGGCATTGGCCGCGATCAGTGCCTTGAGCGGTTCGACGTCTGCCTCAAGCGTTGCAACCTGGCGCTTTGCCAGGGTGACGTCCAGCTCGTTGGTCAGGCCGCGATCGAGACGGGTCTGGGCCAGATCGAGAACTTTCCGACTGGCCTCGATGTCGCGGGTGAGAATCTGCAGGCGCTCCTGACGCGCCCGCAGATCGAAGTAGAGGCGGGCGACGTCTGCGGCGATGACGACATAAACCCAGTTCCGCGCCTCCTGAAGCGCTTCGACGGTGTAGACCTGCGCCTCGAAACGGCGCGCGACCTTGCCGAAAATGTCGATCTCCCACTCGGCGTCCAGACCACCGATCTCGGCGATCTTCTTGAGCCCGGCATTGTTGGTGCCGTCGCGCAAAGCTTGCGCGGCCCTGCCCTTGGTCTCATCGGTGCCGGTGCCGATGCCGGCACCCGCCGAACCATTGACCTGAGGCAGGGCGTGAGCGCCGATGGCAACGAGCTGCAATCTCGCCTGCTGCAAGCGGTCCAGCGCGATTCCAAGATCGAGATTGTTTTCCAGCGTGCGGGCGATCAGCTCGTTCAGGACGGGGTCGCGCAGGCTGCGCCACCATTGCCACAGGTCGGGGCTCGCGCGGCCGGAGCCCGCCTCCCTGCCTGCTGGCGGGTTGGCGAAGCTGGCGGGAACGGCAGCGTCCGGCGTGAAATATTCTGGACCGACGGCGCAACCGGTCAGGGCGATGGCCAACGCCAGCGAGCTCAGACCAATCCAGCCCTTCACGCCGCAGATCCCGATCCGACGAAATTGATCCATTCTAGGCGGCGCGGCGTCGGACACATCTGGCGTTCTGTACTACTGCACAGGTTTCTGGACCGATGCGCTCTTGGCGTCGTCCGAGTTTGCCCTCACTTTCGCACCGGCGGCGATCTGGCTGCTCAGGTTGAGGGCGACCTTCTCGCCGACCGAAAGGCCCGTGCCGATCGAAACCATGTTGCCGTCATCGCTGGCGATCGTGACGTCCCTGAAGGCAACCGCGCCCGAAGGCTCGACGACGGCGACTTGCGGTCCCCCCGAGCGATACAACATGGCGGCGGCCGGAATCTGGACCTGGGCGCCTCCGGTCAGTTCAAAATCGGCCTGCACATACATGCCCGGAACCAGCAAACGGTCGGCATTCGGGACGTCGATTTCGATGCGAATGGTTCGTGACTGCGGATTGATGGCTCTTGCCGTCCGCGCCACCTTGCCTTCGAGACGCATGGCGGGGATGTCGGCACTTGTGATCACTGCGCTCGTGCCAGCCTTCATCAGGCGATGGGCGACACTCTGCGGCGCATAGACGAAAATGCGCATCGGCGAGTTCTCGGAGAGACGATAGAGAGAGGTCGTATTGGCTGTGGAGCCGGCCGTCACGAGGTTTCCGATGTCGATCTGACGCTGAACGATGGTGCCGTCGAACGGCGCCTTGACTTCCTTGAACTGTGTCAGCGCCGTAAGGCGGTCGACGTCGGCCTGCTGCAGCATGACCTGGGCGTGCGCGGCATTGAGCTCGGCGAGCGCTTCGGCGCTGCCGGCCTTTTTCGATTCGCGTTCCTGGTCGGATACGACGCCCTTGGGGGATTCACGCCAGCGCTGATCCGTCGTGACCGCAAAATCGGCCCTCGCCTGCTTGACCGCGACTTGTGCGATGGCAGAATTCAGCTTGGCCTTTGCGGCAAGAAGCTCGGCGTCAAGTTCGGGCGTATCGATGATCGCCAGCGTCTGGCCGGCGGTGACGTTGTCGCCGATATCGGTAAACCATTTGGCGACGTAGCCGTTGACCCGCGCGTAGATCGCGGTCTCGTTCCAGGCGGCGGTCTCTCCGGGCAACTTCAGCGATTGCGTCCCCGGGGACGGGGTAATGGTGAACACGTTGACGGCAGGAATTTCCGTCGTCTCCTTGCCGGTCGCCTCCACCAACCGTGCTTCCGCATCGTTTTTCGAACGGTGCACGAAGAAAAAGCCGACGCCGAGCCCGATCACGATCACCGCGACGATGCGCACGATCTTGCCCCCGGTTCCAGGCGCGATAGCGCGGGTCTTCTCGCGGTGGCTGGCGGCGCTTGGCTCGTGGTCGTTTGTCAAGGGCGTCATCTGGCTTCCTGTCTGACCCATGCCTCTTTGTCTCGACGCAGCAAGCGGTATACCACAGGCACGAAAATCATGGTTGCCGCGGTGGCAAACAGCAGTCCGCCGATCACCGCGCGGGCCAGCGGCGCATTCTGCTCGCCGCCCTCGCCCACGCCAAGGGCCATCGGGATCATGCCCAGGATCATGGCGCCGGCGGTCATCAGCACCGGCCGCAACCGGGTATAACCGGCGGCGATCGCCGCGGTGGTCTTGTCATCGCCGAGTTCCATGCGCTGGTTGGCGAAGGTCACGACCAGAATACTGTTGGCCGAGGTGAGGCCGATGCACATCAGCGTCCCCATCAGGGCCGGAATGCTCAAGTGGGTCTGGGTCAGAAACAGCATCCACATCACGCCGCCAATCGTGAACGGGACTGCGGCCAGCACGATCAAGGGATCGACCCAGCTCTGGAAGTTGATGACGAGCGCAAGATAAACCAGGATCACCGCCATCGCCATGCCGGAGAACAGGCCGCCGAAGCTTTCGCGCATGGTCTCGACCTGTCCGCTCAGCGTGATCGACACCGGCGCTTTCTCGTTGGCGATCGCGCGCTCTTTTTCCAGCACCTTGTCGATCTCGGCAGCGGCGGAGGCGAGGTCGCGTCCCTGCACGTCGGCGTTGACGTCGAACACCGGGCGAATGTTGAGCTGCGAGGCAACCAGCGGGACATTCTTGCGGCCGAATTGAGCGACATTCATCAGGATCTGGCTCGACTTGCCGCCGGAGGTGCTGATCGGCACCGCGGCCAGGTCCTGGGTCGAGTTCACCCGATACGTCGGCATCTGCACCACCAGCGGATAGCTTACGCTGTTTCTTGGATCGATCCAGAAATTGGGAGAGGTTTGCGCACTGGAGTTGGCGGTCACCAGAACGTTCTTGGCGATCTGGTCCTCGCTCAGCCCGACCTGCTGGGCCAGCGTGCGATCGACGTCGATGCTGAGCGCCGGCGCGTCGGGAACCTGGAATACGTGCGAATCCACCACGCCCGGGATCGCATTCAGTTCGCCGGCGATCTTCTGCGCGAGCGCATAGGTGTCGAAGCTCTTGGGTCCGGAAATCCTGATATCGATCGGAGACGGCTGGCCGAAATTCAGCACCTGGTTGACGATGTCGGCGGGCTGGAAGAAAAACACCAGGTCCGGAAAGCGCTTGGGCAATTCGCGCCGCAGATCGGCGATGTGCTCGGCCGTCGGGGTGTGCTTCTCTTTCAGCGAAATCAGGATTTCGCCGTCCATCGGTCCGACGGTCGCCGAATCGCTCACCGCGATGTTGATGCCGCTGTAAGGCAAGCCGATGTTGTCGAGAATGACGTCGATCTGGTCCTTGCCGACGATCTGGCGGATCGCGCTCTGGACTTCGGCGAAATAGCGCTGGGTTTCCTCAAGGCGGCTTGCCGGCGGCGCGCGAACGTGCAGGCGCATCTGCCCAGCGTCAACGGAAGGGAAGAAGTCGCGGCCAAGATGCGGAAATAACAGCAGCGAGCAGATCATCAACGCCAGGAAAAAGATCGCGGTGACGCCGCCCCGTCCGACGCACCAGGCAACGATGTTGCGATAGCCTTCGCGCATGCTGTTGAAGCCGCCCTCGAATTTGTGGTGGATCAGGCTGAACGGGTTGAATCGCGGGCGCGGTGCGGCCTCGCGCGGGACGTGCTCGCCATGGTGCTCGAGCGAGGAACGCATGAGAAAGGCAAACAGCACCGGCACCAGCGTGAACGACAGCACAAGACTCGCGATCAGCGAGATGCAGACCGAAAGCGACAGCGGCGAGAACAGATATTTGGCGGTGCCCTGCAGCAAAAACACGGGCACGAACACGACGCAGATGCAAAGCGTCGACAGAAGCGTAGGTATGGCCACTTCCCCGGAACCGGTGACGACCGCTTGTCGCAACTTGTTGCCTTCCCGGACGTGGCGCTCGATGTTTTCGATGACGACCGTGGAGTTGTCGACGAGGATGCCCACGGCCAGCGCAAATCCGCCAAGCGTCATCGTGTTGAGCGTCTGGCCGCCCAGATAGAGGATCAAGACGGCGGTAATGATCGAAAGCGGGATGGTAGCCAGGATGATGAGCGTCAGGCGCCAGTTGCCGAGAAACAGCAGGATCATCATCGCCGTCAGCCCGGCAGCGATCGCGCCGCCCATCAGCACGCTGTTCAGCGAGGCCTTGACGAAGACCGATTGGTCGAAAATCGGGTGGATATTGACGCCGTGGGGCATCAGCCGGCGGATGTCCGGCAATGCTTCGCGGATACCGTCGATCACGGCGAGCGTCGAGACGCCGCCGGTCTTGCGCACCAACATCAGCGCGCCCGGCTGACCATCGACGCTGACCGAATTGGTCTGGATCTGAAAACCGTCGTGAACATGGGCGACATCGCGCACGAACACGACCCGGCCGCCCACTTCCTTGACCGGAAAATCATTGATCGTCGCGATCGCGTCCGGACTCGTGTTCATCGAAAGCGCGTAATCCTTGGTGCCGATCCTGACATCGCCGGAAGGCAGGATAACGTTCTGCTGCTGCAGCGCGGCTGCGACATCGGAAGGCGACAATCCGCGCGAGGCGAGCGCCTGCTGATCGAGATCGACCATGATCACGCGGGGTTTGCCGCCATAGGGATAGGGCACTTCGGCGCCATGCACGACCGCCAGATCGGGACGGATGATGTTTTGACCGAGATCGTTCAGCTTGGTGTCGGGCAACGAGTCGCTCGACAGGCTGAGCTGGATGATCGGAACGTCGGTTGCGCCATAACGCAGCACCAGGGGCGGCGTGATGTTCGGCGGCATGTATTTGAGGACGACGAGGGCACTGCTCGCCAATTGCGAAATGGCGCGGGTCACGTTGGCGCCTTCGTGGAGATATATTTTTTCGACGCCGACCCCGTTATAGGAGGTGGCCTCGATGCGGCTGATGTCATCGACCAGCGAGGCAAGCTGCCTTTGATGCAGCGTCAGGATGCGATCGCGGATTTCCGGTGCGCTCATGCCCTGGTAGGTCCAGACCACGCTGACCACGGGAATGTCGATTTCAGGGAAAATATCGACGGGCATGCGCAGCCCCGCGCCGATGCCCATCAGGCAGACGAGGATCAGGGAGGCGATGATCGTATATGGCCGCTTGAGCGCAAAGTCAGCGAACCACATTAATAACAGGCCTCAGCAGCTGGCATGGCATCGGACCACTAGTTCTCTCGCAAATCCGATGATCGTCGATGTCTGTTCCACGGTATCGTCGGAGCGTCTCCCATTCCGCTCCGAGTCCAACGGCCCCGTTACAGTTCTGAGAAACCTATCATGAGATTGTTTCGTCTGTCGACGCGCACCTAGATAGCCGGGGCTTGCCGCGAAAGCGACTAAAGTAGATTTTAATATCGAAGGAACGCCCGGTTTGCAGGACATTCTGCGCCTGCCGCACCGCAATGCTATGCGCGCCTTCCACGCCGCGGACGACCGCCAAAGATACTCTGGGCGGTTACTTGCGGGGCCTGCCGCGTTTCGCGAACACCACGCCTCGCTCGTCGGCCGAGCAGCGAAGCGTGCTCGCCAGCTTGAGGGCCTCATTGCGCTCGGGTCCCGGGGCCATCCGCCGTGCAAGCTCGAGCGCATCGGCTGCCGCGGTTTCCAGGTCCAATCGATCCCGATCAGAAGAGCTCTGAGTTTCCTTCCTCATCGCGCCGCCGCGCTCCCCCTGCCCATATTTTGGTCATGAATACCGGTATAGGAGTGCGCTGATTCGCTGTCAACGTCGCCGGGAACCCATGCAAAGCATCGTCCACGCGGCATTTTGTAGCCGATCTTACGAATTGCGCGGTTCGGCGCCTGGCCGACCCTGCCGCCGCGGAGCGACACCAGGTGCCCGTCCCTGGTTCGCACGCCCCTGAGGAGTCGGCGTCGCCCGACCCCCGGGCACGCCGCTTTTGCGCTATTGGGACGGGGGCGGTGGCACCATTTTCTGGCTGCGGTCCTGGCTTTGCTGGGCAACCGTCCCGGCGAGAACTGTCAGGTTTGCGGACGGTCCCGAATCGATGGGATTTGTGGCCGCGCCCGGATTGCGTCGCTCTTGATAGAATTCCAGCACACGCTGCGCCGTTCGGATCTCGAGCCGCTCGTAGTTCTCCCGCGCGCGATCAAGGTCCGCTTTGGACATGCTGCGATTTGCGGCCCTCATCAACAAAAGAGCCTTGACCGTTGCCCAAGTGCAGCGGGCGGCTTTTGCGACGATCTGG
>Ga0306920_100007520_pt1 | contig 14369 bp, 13 predicted proteins | sample flu12Cox44000170_FD_204666 | JGI IMG/M metagenome (GOLD analysis project Ga0306920, IMG submission 204666) | Lab enrichment of tropical soil microbial communities from Luquillo Experimental Forest, Puerto Rico - flux4day.12C.oxic.44.000.170 (v2)... | ecosystem: Environmental > Terrestrial >...
AGCGCGGCTTGCGCCCTCAGGAGCGCGGACGGGGCCGCGCGGCGCCCGGAACTCGCGGCCGTGGCTTGCATGGTCTCAGGCATTATGCGTCCCTCCTCCGGACGAGCTGGAACGCTACTGCCGCCGCGGCTGCCACCCAGGCGGCGAGCACGGCGAAGCCCTGCCAGGGGCCGAGCGTGTACGCGCCGCCGTGCAGCAGCTTGAAGATCTCCTCACCGCCACTGTCCGGCAAGAACTCCGCCAGCTGCGCACTGATCTTGCCACCGAGCAGCCCGACGGCCACCGGTAGCACGAGCAGGATCCCGAAGAGCATGGCCAGGGCCGCGGGCGTCCGCCGCAGCAGCACGCCGATGAACAGGCCGAGCAGGCCGACGCCCGTGAGGTACAGGCCTCCTCCGAATACCGCCGTGAGCACACCCGGATCACCGATCGCAACATGCTTGGCGGGGCTCGACAGCAGGGCCTGGCCGACGACGAACGCGGCGAACGAGAGCAGCGTGCACCAGGCCCAGACGACCGCCGCGAATATTGCTGCCTTCATAGCAATCACCTGTGCGCGCTGCGGCGTCGCGATGAACGTGCCGCGGATCAGGCCGCTGGTGTACTCGCCGGTCGCGGTGACGACACCGAGCGCGCCGACGAACAGCTGGGCCCCTTCGATTCCGCGCAGGCTGATGAAGACGGGATCGAACGAGGCCTTGCTGGCCGGGGACATCGTCGCCCAGCCGTTGCGGTAGTAGGCGCACAGCAGCCAGGCGGTGACCGGGAGGATCACGGCGGTGGCGAGCAGGACGGCCGGGCTGGAACGCACCGAACGGAATTTGATCCACTCGCTGCGCGCAGTGGCCCACAGGCGAGTCTCGAGCGAGGCGCCGGTCCGCGGGGCGGTCCCCGCCTGCGCGCTCATGCCGCCACCGGAGCCGGAGCCCGGAACTCGGCGCTCTCGCCGGTCAGCCGGAAATAGGCCTCCTCGAGCGAGACGGTCACATCGCGCAGCTGATGCAGCACGTGGCCCCGCTCGGCGGCGAGCTCGCCGATCTGCTTCGACCCGAGCCCGAACACGCCGAGCGTCCCGTCCGGCTCCATCGTGACCCGCGCTCGGACCGCACGCAGGTCCGCGGCCAGCCGCTGCGGGTCGGCCGCGCGGACCTCGACCCGCTCGTCGGAGTTGCGGGCGATCAGCTCCGACAACGGCGTGTCCGCGAGCAGCCGTCCCTTGCCGATCACCAGCAGATGGTCCGCGGTCAGCGCCATCTCGCTCATCAGGTGGCTCGAGACCAGCACCGTGCGACCCTCGTCGGCCAGCGAGCGGATGAGAGTCCTGATCCACAGGATCCCGTCCGGGTCGAGGCCGTTGACCGGCTCGTCGAACAACAGCGTCCCCGGATCGCCGAGCAGCGCCCCCGCGATACCGAGCCGCTGCGACATGCCCAGGGAGAACCCGCCGACCCGCTTGTGCGGCACCGACGTGAGCCCGACCTGATCGAGCACCTCGTCGACGCGCCCGCGGACGATGCCGTTGGCCGCCGCCAGTGCGTACAGGTGGTTGTAGGCGGACCGACCCGGGTGCACCGCGCGCGCGTCCAGCAGCGCACCGACCTCGTGCAGCGGCCACACCGTGCCCTGGTACCGGCGTCCGTCCACCGTCACCGTGCCCGAGGTCGGCAGGTCGAGACCGAGGATCATCCGCATCGTCGTCGACTTGCCGGCGCCGTTCGGCCCGAGGAACCCGGTCACGTGCCCCGGCTTGATTTGGAAGTCGATCCCGTCGACCGCGACGGTGTGGCCGTAAACCTTCCTGAGTTCCCGCGCTTCGATCATGCGCCGCACCTATTCATTTCGCTCATGGCAGCGACGCTACGTGCGGCCGGGCCACGCCAGCCTCGGCCGCAGGAAGGAAACCCGGGATCAGCGCAGCGGAAACCTCCTCCTCAGGAAGGAGGTCCGGGTCTCGACGGATAGGGCTTTCGTTCCTTGCGAACATCCGACGATGGCGCGCGGGGCCCGGGAATGCACAACCTAAACGGTGATACCGCGTTGTGATAGGCAGAAGGCGGTGTCGCGTGAAAGCCGGCCACGGCCAGGCGGGCTGGCCGGGACGAGCCAGCCGGCCCGGGTGGGGCTCCGGCAGTGCGCGGAGGAATTCCGCGGCAGTCCCGCGCCGGGGGCGCGGGACTGCCACAGAGACGTGGTCAGACCGTGCGGACCTGTGCGGCCTGCAGGCCCTTGGGCCCTTGCTGGACGGTGTATTCGACCTTCTGGTTCTCTTCCAGGGTGCGATAGCCGCCCGCGTCGATCGCCGAGTAGTGGACGAAAACGTCAGGGGTACCGTCATCGGGGGCGATGAAACCGAACCCCTTGTCCGGATTGAACCACTTCACGGTTCCTTGAGCCATCTGCTGTCTCCTTCAGGGACGAGCCGGAGACCCACGCAACTTACGCGGGTCAGCTGGGTTGCCCGCCGCACGAGGAAACTCTCCAGACGGCGCGGCGCCCACTGCCAAAAACTGCGGGCGCCTCAACGATCGCAAACTTCGACAACAGCCAACGTTTCCAGCGTGCCGGGCGGCCGGCATATTCCGGATCCGCCCGGCACCTTCCCGGGCCTGAGCGAAGCCGTCTTTGCGACCGGGTGCGCAGATGAAACGATCATCCCGTGACGCAGCCGGGTGCGATCCAGGTCACTGATCAGCTGGAGCGCCGGATCCGCAAGCCTATTGACGGGCTGCGCTGCATCGTGTCCTGCATTTGGATACTCGTGCTGGCAGTGGCCGCCGTCGCAGCGGCCGCGACCACGACTGGGGTGGAGACCGACATCGTGGGCGCGAGTCGGCGGCTGCCGCACGCTCTGCTCGTCATTGCGCCTCCGATTTCGCTGTTCGCGCTGCTGATCCTGCCGGTGGCACTCGCTGTCACCCAGCTCGTCAGGCGTCAGGTTCGCCATCTTGCCGAGGCGGTGGCGACCGGCCTGCTGGCCGGCGCCGCGGCGGGGGTCGCCAACGTCCTGCTCTCGCGCGCCGCTGCCGCCCGGCTCTACGACGCGATCATCATGTCGCGCCCCGGTGTCAGCCACGTCGACGCCCTCGACCCCTACCTGGTTGGCCTGGTCGCCTACGTCACCATGATCGGGTTGGCCGGGCGGCCGGCCTGGCGGAATGCGCTGGGGCTGGCGATTGGCGTGTATGTGATCGTGCAGCTGGTGGCGTCGCACACCACTGTTCTCGCCATCCTGATCACGTTGCTGTTCGGCCGCGCGATCGGTCTCGCCGTCCGGTATGGCGCGGGCTCGACGTCGCAGCGTCCCCCAGCGCGGGACATCGCCGCGGCGCTGTCTGCCGGAGACCTGGCGGTGACCGCTATCCGGCGGGTGCGCCAGACCGGCCCTGGGGTGGCCGGATCCCGTCACTACGCGGTGGCGACGCAGGACGGCAGCCAGCTCGATGTGGTCGTGTTCGACAGGGACCAGCAGGCGGCCGGCGCGTTCTACCGGCTGTACCGCCGGGTCCGCGTGCAGGGACAGGTGTCCCGCAATGCCCCGCTGTCGGTGGACCACACGGTCGAGCGCAGAGCCCTGCTCTCCTACGCGACCACAGACGCGGGCGTGCTCACGCCGCGGTTGCGCACCCTGGTGCGAGTCGGACCCGATGCGGCGGTGCTGGCCTACGATCACTGCGAAGGGACCGCGCTCGCGCAGCGGAATCCCGGGCACACCGATGCCGAGCTTGGGCGTATCTGGGACGCGGTGACCCAGCTGCACGCGCACCATGTCACCCACCGCGGGCTCACCGCCGACCGCATCGTGTTCACGCCCGATGACCGGATCATGCTGCTCGACCCCGGCGATGGCGACGTGGCCGCAAGCGACCTGCAGATACACCTGGACTTGGCTCAGCTCATCGCCGAGCTCGCGTTGTTCGCGGGGCCGGAGAAGTCCGCGGGGCTGGCGGTTGAGAAGGTCCCCGGTAGCGACCTGGTGGCCGTGCTGCCGCTGCTGCAGCCGGTCGCGCTCGCCCGTTCCACCAGGAAGGCGCTGCGCCGTCGCCGCGATGTCCTGCCCACCGTCCGGAAAAGACTGTTGGCGGCCGTGCCCGGCGGCGAAGTCGCGCCGGTACAGCTGGAGCGTATCCGGCCGCGCACCCTGGTCACGCTGGTCGCGAGTGTCGCCGCCATCTACCTGCTGGCCGGCGAACTCGCCCGGGCCAGTCCCAGGAGCCTGCTGCGATCGGCGGACTGGCGCTGGGGAGCCGTGGCGCTGGCGCTGTCGGCGGTGACCTACGTGGGCGCGGCGCTGTCGCTGTCCGGGTTCGTCGCCGAGCGGCTGAGCTTTCCCCGCACTCTCCTCGTCCAGCTGGCCGGTTCCTTCGTCACGCTGGTCACGCCTGCCGCCGTCGGGGGTGCCGCGCTGAATGTCCGGTACCTGCAGCGCAGGAAGATCCCGGCGCCGGTCGCGGTGGCCAGCGTCGGCGTGTCCCAGGTGGCGGCCTTCGTCCTGCACATCCTGCTGCTTGTCGGGTTCGGAGCGATCGCGGGTACTAGGACCAAAAGCCCGATTAAGCCACCAACGTGGGCTTACTTCGTGCTGGCTGGGCTCGTAGTACTGGCAGGCGTGGTGCTCGCCGTCCCTGCCGGCCGGCGACTGGTCCGAGCGCGCTTGTCGCCGACCTTCGGTCCGGTGCTGCCGCGGCTGCTCGAGATTGCCCAGCATCCGCGTAAGCTCGCCGAGGGCATTGGCGGTGCGCTGCTACTGAGCCTCGCCTATATCTTGTGCCTGGCCGCGTGCGTCGCGGCGTTCGGCAGGTCGGTTCCCTTCGCGAAGATCGGCTTTGTGTACCTGACCGGGAGCGCGATCGGCTCGATCATTCCCACCCCGGGCGGGCTGGGCGCAGTGGAGGCTGCGCTGGCCGCCGGCCTCACCGCCGCAGGCGTGCCGGGCGCCGTCGCGGTCAGCGCGGTACTGCTGTTCCGGCTTCTGACCTTCTGGCTTCCAGTGCCCTTCGGTTGGGCCGCATTGAACTTCCTGGAGCACCAACAGGACCTGTGACCTGCAGCGCCAGCGCGACACAATGCCTTGATCCGGACGGCCAATACCGGGCAGGTCATGGCCCTCCTGGCCGCACCGAACCACGGGACGCTCTTACGGCTCCGGGTCGATTCCGTGCCAGGCTGGCACCTTCACGCTCCGGTTCCCAGGGGTGCCCCCGAGGATGACCTTCCGATAGGAAATGTCATTGGCGGTCGTGGTCTCGTACAGGACCCTCTCGGGGTTGGCGGTCACCTCGACGTAGTAGGTGCCGTTCGGCACGTGGGTGATGTCGAACGCCTGGCCCGCGACGACCTGGGTGTAGGTGTCGCCCCAGCCGACCGGCAGTGTCTCCCGCACCCACAGCGCCGTCGGCGATCCGCATTGGCCGCTGAGCCCGATCACCGGCGGCTGCCACACGGCGTGCGCCGCCAGCAGGTCGACGGGGTCGCTGGCACCGATGCAGAACCCCACCTTGTGGCTGGGGACGGCTACCGACTTGTTGGCGTTCAGCAGCGTGTACCGGGCGAACTGCTCGAAGTGCCAGTGATTGTGGCCCTTCTTGCTGTCGAACCCCATGGTCCCGGCCGGGGCCCGGCCAATGACGCGCCCGTTCTTCCAGAAGTACTGGTAGGCCTTCATGATCGGCGAGCCGTCGGACCGGAACCCCTGCACGTCGAGGGGGCCGTTGCCGCCGATCCACACGGTGGCCCCGAAGCTCAGCAGGTCTGTGCCGGACCGGGTGTGTGCCGTAAAGATCCCCCAGGCCGGCAGCGGCACCAGGTCGGGCAGGGCCGACTTCGGCGGGTCCGGCAGGGACGGAGCGCGCGGCAGCTCCGCAAACCCGGCGTGGCCCGGGCGTTCCGGCGCCCGGCCGCAGCAGCCGCGCCCCTTGACGACCGTGACGTCCACAGTTTGAGTGGTGCCCGGCGCGGGGATGTGGAACAGCCGGACGTAGGTGGGGGTGACCGTCTCCGTCACCTGATATTTCCCAAGGGGAAGCTGGAGGAAGGGGCCGGCGCCGAGCGGGGAGTTCGGGTAGAACTCGGCGGGATCGGTCGCCCAGCCCTTGGCGATGCCCCACACCATCGACCTCGGGAACGGATCTTGCCCGCACACCTGCGGGTACGGCGACGTCGCCGGGCTGTCCGGGCTGCTGTTGCGCACGGTCATCTTGATGAAGCCCCGCAGGCCATTCCAGCCGTCGAGCAGCGTGGCGGGCAGCGGCCTGCGCACGATCCCCCCTGACGGCGGGTAGATGATTTGCGCGATCGTGACCGGCTTGGTGTAGCTGGCCCGCTGCACGTCGAACTGCAGGGCCGAGCCTAGGGATGCCAGCCAGATGCCCGGGTCCATGTCCACGAACCCCTGGAAGCTCTGGACGGTGATCCCGCTATGCTGAGCGGCTTCCAGCTCGAGCACCGGCCCGGCTACCCCGGTCGCGCCCGCCGCGGGCGCCCTGGGGACGGCGATGGCCGCCACGGCGAGGACGGCCACCGCCACGGCGCCGCGCCGGGGATTCCAACCAGTCAATCGCATGGGGCCTCCGGTTCCCGCCCGCCGAGGCAGGCGCGGGTACCCCCCAAATGACGGACGGATCACCCTCAAGGACGATGGAGCCCCGGCAAAGGTTGCTAACTGCGCCTAGACCGGTGACGGGTTGCAAGCAGATGCCGAGGTGCGGCAACCGGCCTCACTGGCCATACGATCATCGTTGATGAGGGGCTTAACGGAACCGCCGGGCAGTGCCCGGAGAGGCGGAGGACCTGGTGGGGGCAGCGCCGGAGCGTCAGTTGGCTGACCCGCCGGCCACCTGGCAGGAGCACTGGTTCGACCACCGCCAATTGCTCCGGCTCCACCACAGCGATGAGCACTGCGCGATCTACCTAGACCCCGGTGTGCGCCGGGCTGAGGTCCGGTGGCTGCCCCGGTTCATCAGTGCGACCTGGCAGTACTCCAAGGCAACCTACGGCGACGCGTTCGGGCCCGACCCGCGGATCTACTCCATCCACCACGCCGGGCGGCACGGCGGCGGCCACGCGGGCTACTACATCAGCCCGGTCCACGACTACCACAACGTCAGCGACTGCGGGCTGGACACCTGGCGGGAGGGCGACACCCTCGCCCGCGAACTGCCTGCCCATGAGATCGGGCATTCGGTGGAAAGCGCGAACAACGGCGTCCACGGCTCACCGGCGTATGAGATTTGGGGCGACAGCAAGTGGGCCGAGTTCTACATCTACGACCTGTACACCGCGCTGGGCATGGATCGCGAAGCCAAGAGCCTCTACCGCCGGTTCACCCGCAACACCGACGATTTCCCTCGCCGGGGGACCCGGTGGTTCCGCGACTGGTTCTATCCGCTGTGGCGGGACTGCGGGCGGGCACAGGTCATGAACAGGTTCTTCCGGGAACTGGCCCGGCACTTTCCACGTGACCGCGGCGACACCTACACGCGGCGGATGAACTGGGGCGAGTACGTCCACTTCACCAGCGGTGCGGCGGCCGCCGACATGAGCGGTCAGGCCGCCCGCGCCTTCGGCTGGCCCCGCCAGTGGGCCGGCGAACTGGAGCACGCCCGCGCACAATTCCCCGCCATCACGTACTGAAGACCCAGACCGTGCCACCGGGCCGTGGCCAATGGTCCGACCGGAACTTGCCGTCATATCGCGCGGGAGGTGGGCCTTTCATGAGCTGGTGGTCGCTGGTCCTGGCCGGTCAGCTGGATGCGGTGAGGACTTTGCGCATCACCGGCCGATCGGGCTGGCGCCGGGCCACGACCTGGAAGCCATGCTCGGCGAAGACCGACGCGACCCCCAGAAACAGGTTGCGGGTGTGGCCGGGCACGGCGGTGTCCACGGGGTAGGCCTCCAGGGCCGGGGCGCCAGCCGCGGTGGCCACGCCAACGGCAGCGGCAATCAGCGTGCCCATCACGCCCTGGCGGCGGTGGGTGCGCCGCACGTAAAAGCACGGCAGAGACCACACCGGCAGGTCATCCACCGGCCGGAAGTACCGGCCATGGGCCAGCCAGTCCAGATCGGCCCGCGGGGCAAGCTCACACCAGCCGACGCAGTTGCCGGCGTCGAAGGCGAGCAGGCCTGGCGGCTGCCGCGACCGAGCGAGCCGTTCCAAGTCGCGCTTGTTATCCTCACGCGGCCGGTCGCGGTAGCGGGGGCCGATGCGCCAGTACATGCACCAGCACCCGTTCGACGCCCCGGCCCGGCCGAACAGATCCTCCAGCGCCGGCCACTGCCCGGCGGTCACCGGGCGGACAGTGAGGTCCATCACCGCGTCCCTGAGTTCGTTCGCTAGCTTCTTGCCTGCCTTCCGTGCGACCTGCGCTGCACCGGTGCACTTCCATGCTGAACTCCTAGGGTCATTCTGCGGCCTGGGCCTGGCAAGGGCACGCGGCGCAGATACCGGGCATGGCCGCGAGGACATCAGCGCCGGGCACACGGCACGAGGCCGGCAGCGGAAAGCTGGCTACCAACCGCATATTGGCCAACTATGCGCGGCAACCAAGCTGCTGGGGATTAGCGCACCCTGATGAGCTTGCCCGTGGTTACGTCGAAGACAAAGCCACGGATCTTGTCGGTGCGCGGGAGGAACGGGCTGGCCTTGACCTGGCGGATCGACTCGCGGACGTCCCGCGCCGCGTCGGTGAACGCCTGCACCGCCCACGGCGGCCGGATGCCGGTCTCTTCCTCGATCTCACGCTTGAACTCGTCGTCGGTGATCTTCTGCAGGCCGCAGTCAGTGTGGTGGATCAGGATGATCTCGGTGGTGCCGAGCAGCCGCTGGCTGACCGCCAGCGACCTGATCACGTCGTCGGTGATCACCCCGCCCGCGTTGCGGATCACTTGCGCCTCCTCGTCGCCGAGGCCGAGCAGCTCGAAGATCTTGAGCCGGGAGTCCATGCAGGCGATCACCGCCGCGTGCGGGGTCGGCCGCGGCGGCAGCGTCCGGCGCATGTCCGGGCGCAATCGCCGGCCGCGCGTGGCGCTCGCGGTCGTGGTGAGGCGCTGGACCGGCACGCCGTTGGCATCCAGTTCCCATTCCCACCCAGCGGCCTGCGGAGGCTCGGGCACGGCATCCTTGGGGCCGGGCGGACCACCCCATTCCGCGTCGAGCAAGGTCGCGAGCCTCCGTAGTGCGCATCCCTCACGGCAACACTTGAGGTCATCGTCCCAGCTAGCGCTGCCGCAAGAGAGGCGATCCGGACAAGTCCGGGGCACAGCCCATGCTCCCATCGGCGCAGCACTACTAGGCACAACGAACATTCATTCAAGCGGACATACCAATCGCCGTGTCGAGACGGCGAACCCGGAGCCTCCCGCGAATGCTGTATGGGCCGAGCGGTAGGCCTGCCCGGCAACCTAGAACAACGTGAGCGAGGCCCGGTCCGCAGCCGCCCTGTGCAGGGCCGGCCACGCGATGCTGTCTAGGGCAGGGTCATGCGTGCCCACGGGCCCCGCCGGCCCTGGCCTGGCGCGGTTTGCACGGAACCGGACTCGATGTCGGCCAGCATGACGAACGCCGTTACTACACTGCGGTCGGGGCTGGGGGGGACGAAACCTGGACTCTGAACGAGAGACCGGGCACGCTCCCTCAGCTCGCGGTCACTGACGCCGCCCAGCGTCGCCACAGCTTCCTCCAGGCGCTGGACAGACTCTCCTGCACTGTTCGCAACCGTTTGGAACTTGGTTGAGATGTAGTGGTTGGTATGGGCGCCCCCAGGTCGCTCCTCGGTGACATCGTCGATGGTCGCCGAGGTCTCGACAACCTGCACGCCCGTTGGGGTGACGATGACGAACCCGTTTCCACCTGAGCGGTGATGTCGCGTCGCTTCCCGTACCGCCTCGGCGGCCGACAAGGCGCAGAGTGCGCTTCTGCTGACCATCGCGCGCGGGACTCCGACCCTCACATCGCGGGAAGAAGTTGACTGCACGCCCATGGCGAAACCACTGCCGTTTAGGCCCACGCCCGTTAGAAACCCAATACAACTGACGGTGATTACCGGCGGTCCATCGGCGGGCTCGGAGATCAAGACGGCATAGTCGGTGTAACTTGCAAACCACATCTCGGCGTGGAGAAGAAAGCCGGCCCGGCCAGCGGTGGTGCAAGCGTCGACATCGAGCAGGTCCTCGAGCATCTGCATCAGCAGTACGTCTTCGATCGCGAGACACGATCCCTGCGCGACCCCGACCAACTCATCCCATCTGGCTGGAAGTTTTTGAGCGTGAGGGATGTAGTCATTAATACGAGCCTTGAGGCTCATGCGGTCGTGTCCTGCCGCCATCGCCAACTCCTCTATTGCACGAGAAGCATGCGTAATATCGGCGCGGAGTTCCTCACCGTATTGGCGGCCTATCTCAAGCCAAGAGCCTTTGCAGCGGATAACGCGTGGCTCCTCCGTATGCTCGGCCATTGGCCCGGCTGCTCCTTCCTGACGACTCCATCGTCATCGATGCAAGGGAACATGTGGCGTGGTCGGATGCCCTGGCCCTGGGCGGCGCCGGCACGGCCCCATTCTCCAGCACCAGATAGCCGTGCCGGGGGAGGAGGATGATGAACCCGGCCACCTCGCCGTCCACCGCCGCCGTCCAGGTCGCAGTTGCCCTGGCGCGGAACCTGCAGACTACTTTGGCGCCCGGCGTCGGCACCGGGCAACCGATGCGCCGGGGGTTGATAATCGGGGCATGGGGGAGCTTCCCGAGGGCACGGTCACGATGTTGTTTAGCGACATCGAGGGGTCGACGGCGCTGCTGAGCGGTCTGGGTGAGCGGTACGGGGAGGCGCTGTCGGCTCAGCGTGCGTTGCTGCGGGCAGCGTTTTCGGAGTGCGGCGGCCAGGAGCTGGGGACCGAGGGGGACAGCTTTTTTGTGGTGTTTGCGTCGGCGGGGGATGCGGTGCGCTGCTGTGTGGCGGCGCAGCGGGCGCTGTGCGGTCATGACTGGCCGGGCGGGGTGACGGTGCGGGTGCGGATGGGCCTGCACTCGGGGGAGCCGGTGCGCCACGAGGATGGCTACGTGGGGCTGGATGTGCACCGGGCGGCGCGGATCGCGGCGGCCGCGCACGGCGGTCAGGTGGTGTTGTCGGAGGCGGCGCGGCTGCTGGTGGCGTCGCGGCTGCCCGCCGGTGTGTCGCTACGTGACCTGGGCTATCACCGGCTGAAGGACATTGAGGTACCGGAGCGGGTCTACCAGGTCGTCGCTGCTGGCTTGCCGGAGCAGTTCCCGCCGTTGAAGAGCCTGGGCGTCCCGGTGGCCACGGTGGGCGTGGCCGCGGGCGTGCACGGCGTTCCGCCCGCGCTGGACCGCGTCCGCGGCAAGACCGGATGCTGGCGCCGCACCGACCTGACCCAGCTCGCGCTGCAGGCTGGCCTGGTCTAGGTCCTCCGTCGCCGTCAGCATTGCCCGCTCACCGGCCCAGGCGCCTGGCTGCGGCGTGAACGTCGGGCGAACTACCGAGCCGCGGCCGGAGGGGACCAATTCTCGGCACACCAGCCTCCGTTACGAATTCAGTAACACGTACCGGGGTACCGCAACGTTACTGAAACCGAAACGTCAAGGAGCCCTCCGATGCCCGCTCCCCGACCCGGACGCGCCGTGCGCGGCTCGGCCACCGGCCGGCCCCTGATGGCCGCGCTCGACCTGCTCGGCCGCCGCTGGGCCCTGCGGATCCTGTGGGAACTGACCGACGGCCCGACCGGCGCGCGAGACCTGCGGCAGCGGTGCGACGCGATGTCGCCCAGCGTGCTCTACCAGCGGCTCGCCGAACTGACCGACGCGCAACTCCTCACCCAGGACGCCGACAGCCGCTACCGGCTCACCCCCTGGGACAAGCGCTGGGCACCGCGATCGCACCGCTCGATCAGTGGGCTACGACCTGGGCACGCCAGACGGCCGAATCACCGAAACCGCAGTGACCGCCACCAGGGCCGTCGTAAGGCGCACAGCGCGCCGGAACCCCGGCCGACGGGATCAAGGGGGCGAGGCGATGGCGAGGTCATCGTCGCTTCGTGCCCAGCCGCCCGTCCGAAAGTGCGGACATGTCGACCTGGTCGAGGCTGGTGACGACGATGTCGGCCCCGGCGGCGGACAGAAGGTCGGCGTCTTGGGCCCGCGCGATACCGATCGCGGCCATGGCGCCGGCCTTGGCTGCCGCGACTCCGGCGGCGGCGTCCTCCATGACGATCGCCGCCTCGGGTGCGGTTCCGAGTTCGCGGGCAGCGGTGAGGAACATTTCGGGGTGGGGCTTGCCGTGGGCAAAGTCGCGGCCGGAAACGTCAGCGTCGAAGAAGTCCAGCAGAGTCAGGCCAGGCCGGAGCGATGGTGAAGTGATGCCGTGCTCATCTGCGAAGCTGTCGAGCCGGATCTGGCGCAGGAACAGCTTGGCGTTCTTGGACGAGGATGCCGCTGCCGTGCGGATTCCGGCGTCTTTGACGGAGATGATGAATCGCAGCGCGTCGGGATAGGCGGTGAAGTCGCCGGCCTCGATGAGCCGGACGACCATGGCCTGCTTGCGTGCCGCGTATTCTGCGGCGCGGGCGTCGGTGTCGGGAACCTGAAAGTACTCCAGGGCTGCCTGGGCGCCGCTCATCCGTGGCTTGCCCGAGACCTGCGTCTGATAGACGTGGGCGGTGAACGCATCGGGTGACCAGGTCGTCTGGCCGCGGATGCCGCTCTACTCCTGCTCCATGAGCTCGCGCAGCGACTCCCGCCACGCTTTCTGGTGGGGCGAATCGACGAGCACGCCGTCGATGTCGAAGATTGCTCCTTGGAACCGGGCCGCCACGGGTCCCTCCTGTCATTCTTGGCTGCCGGGCGCACGGCTGCTCCAGTTTCAGCACGCGCCGATCTAAGCATGGCGGGGTTAGCGCATTCACGCTAGGGGTCTGTAGTGTCTTGGAATTCGCTCCCCCGGGGAAGGTTGAGATTGTGAATGGTCTCCCTGACGAGGTCACGGCCTGTCCGCTCGATACCGATGTTGTGCGCCAGTTTCAACAGCGTGGCGTTCATCCGCCAGCCGTTTCGCGCCTTGGGCCGCCGGAGGCGAGAACGGCCGGCCCGGTGCCTCCGGGAGAACGCGGAAGCGGTCAGCGGTGGGGGCGGCGATGATCGACGCGGACGTCTTCGCGGTCGACCCGTGGAGCATCACCGAGCGCGAGCTGCATCTTGACCTGCTCGGGCAGACGGAATCGATCTTCGCTCTTTCCAACGGGCACATCGGGCTGCGCGGCAATCTCGAAGAGGGTGAACCCTCCTATACGCCCGGTACGTTCTTGAACAGCTTCTATGAGGTCCGTCCGCTGCCGTATGCGGAGTCGGCTTACGGCAATCCCGAGGCGGGCCAGACGATGATCAACGTCACTGACGGCAAGGTCATCCGCCTTCTGGTCGACGACGAGCCCTTCGACGTGCGGTACGGCACGCTGGTACGCCATGAGCGGGTGCTTGATCTGCGCGCCGGTGTGCTGCGCCGGGAGGCGGAGTGGGCGTCCCCGGTAGGCCAGCGTGTCCGGGTGCGCTCGGAGCGGTTGGTGTCGTTTGTCCAGCGCTCGGTGGCTGCCATCATGTATGAGGTGGAGGCGCTGGGTACCTCGGCGCGGATCGGTGTCCAGTCAGAGCTTGTGGCCAATGAGCCAGTCTCGGAACAGGCGGCCGACCCCCGGGTGGCGGCGGCGCTGCACGGCGCGCTCGTGGCAGAGCATCACACGCATAAGGAGTTGCGTGCCGGCCTGGCGCACCGGGCGCGGATGAGCGGCCTGCTGATGGCGGCCGCGATGGACCATCTGATTGAGGGGCCGGAGGGGACCATCACCGCGGCGGAGAGTGACCCGGACCTGGCTCGGCTGACGGTGAGCACAGAGCTGGAACCGGGGCAGCGGCTGCGGATCGTCAAGTTCATTGCCTACGGGTGGTCGAGCCAGCGGTCGCTGCCATCGCTGCGCGACCAGGTCGATCTAGCCCTGGCTGCGGCCAAGCGGACGGGCTGGGAAGGCCTTCGGCGGGCGCAGCAAAGCTACCTCGATGATGTGTGGGAGCGGGCGGACGTCGAAGTTGACGGCGATCCGGCGCTGCAGCAGGCCGTGCGCTTCGCGATCTTCCAAGTGGTGCAGGCGGCCGTGCGGGCCGAGATGCGGGCCATCCCGGCCAAGGGCCTGACCGGAAGCGGTTATGACGGTCACACGTTCTGGGACATGGAAACCTATACGCTGCCGGTGCTGACCTACGTGGCGCCGGCCGCCGCGCGCGACGCGCTCAGCTGGCGGCATGCCACCATCGATCTTGCCGAAGCCCGCGCCCGGGAACTAGGGCTCAACGGCGTGACCTTTCCGTGGCGCACA
>Ga0306920_100007521_pt1 | contig 14363 bp, 12 predicted proteins | sample flu12Cox44000170_FD_204666 | JGI IMG/M metagenome (GOLD analysis project Ga0306920, IMG submission 204666) | Lab enrichment of tropical soil microbial communities from Luquillo Experimental Forest, Puerto Rico - flux4day.12C.oxic.44.000.170 (v2)... | ecosystem: Environmental > Terrestrial >...
CGGCTTCGATATCAATGCCATCGTCTCCAACACTATAATTATCGGAAGAAAAGGCCAGACGGCGTTTTTCTGCGGGAACTTCAATGACACGAATCCGCCGATGATTCAATTCAACGATGTTTTCAATCCGACCGGCAACGCGTACGGTGGGATCTGCACCGATCAAACCGGGCAGAATGGGAACATCAGCGCCAATCCACAATTTGTGAGTGGAGGCAACGTGCGTTTGCAATACGGCTCGCCGGCGATCGACGCAGGGAATAACCGCGCGCCTGATTTGCCGACGACCGACATCTCGGGCAAACCTCGCCTTGTGAATGGGAATGGTGGCCCGACCGCCATCGTCGATATGGGTGCCTACGAATTCGTCCCTGTAGCGCTCAACCCGACATCACTGGCGTTCGGTGTGCACCCGGTCGGGAGCACCACCACGAAGACGACCATCCTCACCAATAACCAGAACAAGCCGTTGAAGATTTCGTCGACGACGCACCCTGCCGGCTACTCCGTAAGCGGCTGTCCGTCCCCGGTCGCTGCTCTCAGTAGCTGCACCCTGACGATCAGCTTTCAGCCAAAGACGAGCGGAGTATTCAAAGGAAACCTGACGATCAAGGACGATGCCGGCAATACGCCTCAGACAGTGAGCCTGTCGGGAACCGGCCGCTAGAAGCAGGCGTAAGGTTTCGGGCCTCTTGGTCAGTGCCTCGGGTTCGCGTTCTCTCTTGGGACGCTAACCTGGGGGTAGTATTGCCATTAATCAATTTTGGGAGCAATTCTGGACAGCAGTAAGATGGGCTCCTCACCTTCGCGCGAGAAGCCAGATAGCCACAACAAACGTCGGAAGAGCCTCGATGAGAAGCCACAGCCACACCACGGGCCTTTTCCGCTCGCTTTCCGAATCCTTTGTGGGAGCAAGCGGAAAGCGGTTCGAGCCTCTGGGTTTAATCCCTCTACCCAACATCGGTGCTCCCGCACGCAATCGTCCATTGACGACTCCCAGCAGCTTCACGATGCGTAAGACCAAGATGGCAAGGCAAAGCACCAAGGCGAATTCAAGCGCTTGCTTCATGCCGAGAACTACCTCCGCCTGCAGAAGTGGCCACCTCGACCGTAACTTAAGTGAGCGTTCGCCCTTTGGGCGCTAACCTGCGGCCTACTGCAGCTTCTCTTGTACCAAGCCTTCGATCTGGTGTAGAACGTCGTCCTCCAATAGTTTCGTAGAATCGATCACGACGGCATCCTCCGCCGCAGCCAAGGGCGAGGCCGCCCGCGTCCGATCACGGCGGTCCCGCTCGCGCAGTTGCGCCGCCATCGACGCTGCCGACGGTCCCTTTATCTGCTGCTGGTCCATGCGCCGCTGCTCGCGAATCACCGGGTCGGCATCCAGAAAAATCTTCAGATCGGCGTGCGGAAAAACCCTCGTCCCGATGTCACGGCCTTCCATCACTACGCCGCCGTCTTTGCCCATTTCCTGCTGGCGCGCCACCATCCACTCGCGCACCCGCGGATGCACCGACACGCGCGACGCGCCCTCCGTCACATCCTGCTCGCGAATACGCGCCGACACATCCCTGCGGTCGAGCAGCACGCGGTTGCCGCTTAGCGTCGGCTCGAGCGCAATGCGGGCCTGTTCGGCCATCTTGCGCAGAGCCGCTTCGTCGTCGAACGACACATCCCACTCGATCGCCTTCAGCGCCAGCGCCCGGTACATCGCCCCGCTTTCCAGGTTCACGTAACCGAGCTTCCGCGCCAGCCGCGCCGCAATCGTGCTCTTCCCCGCCCCGGCCGGGCCATCAATGGCAATGATCAGTTTTCGCGTGTTTGGATTTTCCATGAAAGGTTAGCGAAAAAAATAACGCCACAGCTTACCATCACCCGTGTAGGCACAGACGCCCTCGTCTGTGCAGCCGAGCGCAGCTCGGCAGAGGTTTTCTTGAAGCCGAGACCAATGTTCCGAGCGCCGGGCTCGCCTGTCCCGAAAGGCAGCGTCCTTACCTCGGGGCCGCCGACCCCTTGGTCTCTTCGCGCATCAGGGGCGCCTTGGGTGGCGTGACCTGCACCATCGACCGGTTGCCGACATGCACAAAATTCAACTCGCGCGCCGCCAGCAGCGCATTGGTCGCGTCCTTCACACGCGATCGCCCGATTACGCTCGAGAAGAACCCTTCAATCTCGGAGGGCTCCTCCGCCACTACGCAATCCAGATACTTCGAAACCAAAGCCGTCAAAGCCTCCGCCACCGACAAGCTGATGCCCTCGCGAACCGCATCCGGCGCCCAGCGATAGAGCACGTCCCACGACGCTCCATCCTCGGGCGTGTAATCCACACGTGTGATTCGCAGCCGCGACCACAACTCGGTCAGCGCGCGATCGAGAGCCGCCTCGGAGACGCTGCCGCCGAGCGTCGCAATCATCTTCTGTTTCGCCACGGGACCATCGCGCCGGATCACCTCAAATGCGTCGCACGCCAGCTGTGAGTATTCCGATCGCGGACCCGCCTTGGGCGCCTGCTTCGGATTGCGCTCACCCACCAGCGCATAGAAATAAGGAAACACCGACGCCGCCACCAGGAATGCGTTGTTCTCTTCGAAAAGATTCGCTTCAAACGCCGCGCGCTCGCGCAACAGCCGCACCATCAGGTCTTTCGCGTTCTGCGCCCGCTCATCGGCAAACGCATGCTGCCATGTAGGAAGTTTCTCATCGGCACCGACCCATGCGCCGACGAAAGTGGGCACCAACACCGCCAGTTTCACTGGGTAAAGCAGACTAAATCCCACCGACTCAATAAACTCGCGTGCCGCCTCGATAGTGCGCACACTCTGCCCATCCAAATGCCACTTGGTAAGCCGCTGCTGCTGAAGTTCTGATTCCGTCATTGATCTTGATTAAATCACAGTGTGACCACAGCCGCCTGCACTGGGCGTCAAAACGCCCTTTATACTCGCAGCATGAAAAGCCTGGTGCCTCTTTCACTCCTGCTGCTGGTGCTGGGCCATCCTTGTGTTTCGCAAACAGAGTCTGCGACTGACGCAGAGCCGCGCCAGATGCTCGCCCGATGGATTCAGGCCTTTGACAATCTGGATTGGGACCAGTTTCGGGAGGGGTTCGACGACAATGCCACCGTCTTTTACCCTCGCGCGGTTCCGCGCCGTGCCGACGGGCGCGCGCCCTTCGAAGAACACTTTCGCCATGTCTTCGCCGGGATTCGCGAGGAAAAGTCCGGGCCGCCGTATATGGATATCCAACCCCGCGACTTGAACATCCAGATGCTCGGGGATGTAGCGATCGCAACTTTTCATCTGGATGATCGCCCGGGTCTTCTGAACCGTCGCACAATCGTGCTGCACAACACTCCCGCCGGGTGGAAGACCGTGCGCTTGCCTGCGTCAGAAGTCGCCACACCCTAAATACGTTTGAACGCCCGCTGAATATCCTTCATCGAATAGCGCAGCACGACCGGCCGTCCATGCGGACAGGAAAACGGAAATGCCGTCTTGGCCAGCGCGTCCAGCAGCCACTCCATCTTGTTCTGCTCAAGCGGCATGTTGACCTTGATCGCCGCATGGCACGCGATACTGGCCGCAATCCGCGTGTGAATCGCCTCCAGGTTCAACTTCTGCTCGGCACGCGAAAATTGCTCAAGCAACTCGTGCAGCATGTGCTCGAGTTGCGGACCTTCAACGCCCGCAGGGGCAACTTTTACTGCCAAGCTGCGCGTGCCAAACGGCTCCGCTTCAAATCCATTCCGCTGCAATTCATCCGAGATCTCCGCAAACACCGCCTGCTGCGCGGGCGCGAGTTCGAGTATCAATGGCATCAATAGACGCTGGCTCTCCACCACCTGCGTCTCGCGCTGCTTCTGAATTTTTTCAAATAGCACACGCTCGTGCGCCACGTGCTGGTCGATGATCCACAAACCCTCGTCGTTCACGGCCAGAATGAACGACTCGCGAATCTGTCCGAGCGGCTTGAGTGACGCGAGCGATGGCCCAAGCTGGCTGGGCAGTTCAGGCTCGTCAGCAAAAGCGGGAGCACAACCGTCATCAGGAACGATCTCGGGAGGAATCAGCGTAGCCGCGCCAGCTAAAGCTTCCGACCCCGCACTCCGCGCCAGCGACACCGCCGCATTCGCTTCCAGCGCAATTCCACCTTGAAACTGGAATCGCTCGTTCACGACCGGAGGAACCTGCGGCTCGAGCGCCAAACCTCCCCCGCCACCCGGCTCAAATCCGCCGCGCCAGACGGCATCGCCAAACCGCGCCCCGGGCGTTAACGACGGGCTCGCCGTCGGATGCGCGTGGATCTCCGAAACGAACTGGGGCACGGGCCGCGCCTTCATCAGCGCCGCACGAATCGTGTCGCGCACAAAATCATGCAGAATCGTCTGCTGCCGGAAACGCACCTCGGTCTTCGACGGATGCACATTCACGTCGACCTCCGCCGCGGGCATCTCCAGAAACAGCAACACCACCGGGAAAACCGTTGGCGGCAGAATATTCCGATACGCCTCGGTGATCGCGTGCTGCACCAGCCGGTCGCGAATCAGCCTCCCGTTCACAAAGATGTAAATCGAACTCCGGTTGAGCTTTTGAATCTCCGGCTTCGAAACGAAGCCATGCACGCGCACCTCGCCCGGATCTTTCGCCTCTTCGTCTTCCTCTTCACGACGCCACGGCGGAGGTTGCGGGAGGCCAATGCGCGCAAGCGGCTGCAACGCTGCCACCGGAATCAGCTGATCGAGCGTCTCTTTCCCGAACACCTGGTAGACGCGCTCGCCATAGCCAGCCACCGGGGGCGCAACCAGCATCGCGTTGGTTGCCGAATGCAACTCGAAATGCTTATCCGGATGCGCCAACGCGTAATGCGTGACCAGCGAAGCGATATGCGACAGCTCAGTCGACTCCGCCTTCAAGAATTTCTTCCGCGCCGGTGTATTAAAGAAGAGATCGCGCACTGTGATCGAGGTCCCCGCAGGCAGCCCCGCCTCTTCGATCTTGAAAATCTTTCCGCCGTTGATCTCGACGACCGTCCCGGCCGCATCTTCCGGTGCGCGTGTTTCGAGCCGCAGCCGCGACACCGATGCAATCGACGGCAGCGCCTCCCCACGAAAGCCGAGCGTCGCCACGCTCAGCAGGTCCTCGGCATTCTTCAGCTTCGACGTCGCATGCCGCTCGAACGCGAGCATCGCGTCGTCGCGCACCATGCCGCAGCCGTTATCCGTGATCAGGATCAGCCGCTTCCCGCCCGCTTCAATCTGAATCTTGATGCGCGTCGAACCCGCATCCAGCGCGTTCTCGAGCAATTCCTTCACGACTGACGCGGGCCGCTCCACGACCTCGCCGGCCGCAATCTGGTTGGCCACCGTCTCCGAAAGAACGTGAATTTTCCCCATGAATCGTCAGTCTCTCAGATCACGCTTGGGCGGGTAAAGCCGATCATGGCGAGGGAGTCTGAGAAGCTTGCGGACCCGGCACCGTAGAGCGGCCACAACACTGCGATCTTGGCAACCGGTTCTCCCCCTACAACTCCGTATGCGACGATGCAGCCCGCTCATTGAATTGCCTGACGAAAGCTTCGTAATTCCCATTTGCCTCCGCTCGGCGCAGTGGCACCACGCGCTCCACGCAGATTTCAGCGGTATCGGGCGACTTCTTCAGAATCTGCATCGTCTCCGAAACAAATTCTCTCAGCGGCATCGCGTTAGGATCGCTCGCCTGGCGCGCCCCCATCAGTTCGGTCTGCACATAGGGCGGGATCAGTTCGATCACTTGCACGGGCGTTTGTCGCAGTTGGTAGCGCAGACTCTGCGCGTAGGAATGGATCGCCGCCTTCGTCGCGCAATACGTCGGCGTCATCGACAACGGCACGAACGCAAGCCCCGACGAGACGGCCATGATCACTCCATCGGGCTTGGTCACCAGCCACGGCAGCAGCGCCGCCGTAAGCCGGATCGGCCCCAGCAAATTCGTCGCGATGATGGCTTCGGCATCCGCAACCTCACCTTTCTCAAGCGCCTCCAGTTTCATGATGCCGGCATTATGTATCACGACATTCAAGCCAGGATATTTCTGCTTGATCTGCTCGGCAAAGCTCTGGATCGATTCGCCGCTTGCAATGTCGAGCGCTTCGGCCTTCATCCCCGGATTAGCCGCAACGGTTGCCTCGAGCCGGTCGAGCCGGCGCCCCGAAATTACAACCTGATTGCCCTCCTTATGAAAAGCCTCGGCCAGACCTCGCCCGATTCCCGTGCCTCCGCCAGTGATAAGAATCGTGTTCCCTGTCATTCGCATATTCTCTTGCTCCTTTGCCAGCGAGCCATTGTATTCGGTCGGCATGCTCTGGGCGGAGGCCGTTCCTATTAACGCGCCCGGCAGATCGCCTGCTATTCTTTCCATGTCCAACGAATCCTGAAAACACGATCAAGGAATTCGAGCATGGCTATCAAAGAAATGTCGGAGACGGAGTGTCGCGCCTTCTTAACGCGCGCGCAGATTGGACGGTTAGCGTGCGCCCTCAACGATCAACCCTACGTGGTGCCGATCAGCGTGGTCTGCGAGGAAGACTACATCTACTCCTTCTCGACCATTGGACGGAAAATCGAGTGGATGCGGAAGAATCCCAAGGTCTGCGTGCAGCTCGACGAGTTGCCGGCGCAGTCCCGCTGGATCAGCGTGATCGCTAGCGGGGTTTACCAGGAACTCAGCGTGCCGCAGTTTGAGACCGAGCGCGCTCATGCGCGCAAATTACTCGACCGGAAATCACGTTGGTGGCTCAATGCCTTCGCCGAGCGCGACCTGAAGTCAAGCGAGGCCTTGATTGACCCTTTGTTCTTCCGCATTCGAATCCAGTCGTTGACTGGCCTGGAAGCAACGGATATCGACCCGAACGTGTAGAGCAGATCCCCACCATCATGTAGGGACTGGCGCGCCGTCTCGAGCCGAGCTCAGCTCGGCAGGAGCAATCTCGACCGACCCAAGCCCGAGGCATTGGATGCGCACCCCCAAACCTGCACGACAACGAACCTCGGTTCTCAGGTAAGCTACCCCGGATGCACCCTATCTCCCGTCGCCGCTTTCTGGCCCAAGCCTCGATTGCCGCGGCCGCGACTGCTTTGCCGCAGGCTGCCTTGGCGACCAAAGAATTGCCGCTCGCTGGCCGACTCGCAGCCGATCCCCTCCGCCCGCAATATCATCTGCTCCCCGCCGCCAACTGGATGAACGATCCCAACGGCCCCATCTTCTATCAAGGCCGCTATCACATGTTCTTCCAATACAACCCCAACGGCGCTTACTGGGGCGACATGCACTGGGCGCACGCCACCAGCCCCGACATGATTCGCTGGGCGCACGACCCCGTCGCCATTTTCCCAACGCCCAATGGCTGGGATCGCTATGGCGTCTTTAGCGGTAGCGTCGTCCTCGATGGCACAACTCCCACTGCCATCTACACCGGTGTTCTTCCGCCCGACTCACCACAGGGCATTACGCTTGATGACGGCAATCACCAATGGCGCGAAGTCCAGTGCCTCGCCACCTCCGCTGATCCTCATCTGCGCACATGGCAGAAGCTCGCCAACCCCATCATCGCCCGCCCGCCCGAAGGCCCCTCCGTCACGGGCTTCCGTGATCCCGGTGTTTGGCGCGAAGGAAACGATTGGCTGCTCACCCTCGGATCCGGCATCAAGGGCACCGGCGGTATGGTTCTCATCTATAAATCGGCCGATCTCCGCACTTGGGAGTATCTGCACCCGTTGATCGCAGGCGCGGGCACCGGCCACCCCGCAGCCAACCCGTGCGACAACGGTGAGATGTGGGAGTGCCCCGACTTCTTTCCGCTTGGCGACCGGCATGTCCTGATTTACGCCACCATGGGCAAGGTGCTGTGGAAAACCGGCACTTACAAGGATCACCGCTTTACTTCGGACAAAGAAGGAGTCGTTGATGGGGGCTCTTACTATGCGGCTAAGTCGATGTTAGACGCGAGTAACACCCGTATTCTTTGGGGATGGCTCCCAGAAACCCGTCCCGAAGCCGAATACAAGGCCGCAGGCTGGGCCGGACTCATGTCCCTCCCCCGCGTTCTCACCATCGGCTCCGACGGCAGCCTCGAGATGAAGGTAGCCCCTGTCGCCGAAACCTTGCGGGGAAAGAACACCCCGGTCCGTCCCGGCTTGGCATCCCAAAAGCAAAGAGCTCTGCAAGCCCTGCGCATCCACGCCCTCGCCGCTGAAATTGAAGCCGAGTTTATGCCCGGCCAAGGCTTTCAACTCAAACTCATCTCTGAACGCAAACAGCGCTTCGCTGAAATCGCCTACGATCCCCTTCAAAAAGGCAAAGAACTCAGCGTAAACGCCGTCAGAACCCCTCTCGACGCCGCCGAGCCGATCTCGCTCCAGCTGTTCCTCGACGGCTCTTCTCTGGAAGTCATTGCCAACCGAAAAGCCGCCATCACCGCCCGCATCTATACCATCCCGCAGGGCCCACTGAAAGTGGAAGTCGCGCACCTAGACGGCCTGCGCCAACTGCAAGCATGGGAGATGACCCCAATCTCCCAGGACCGCTTGGCGGGCACCCTCAGAACATAATCACGCCGCATGCGCGTGTCTCCGTGGTGAACAGCCTTAGACTCACCCCTACAGAAAACACCCGATTCGGCTCCCCGCATCCAAGGCGTAGCATCCTCCAGTAGTCCGCAACTGGAGGATCTATGACCAAGACTCTGCTCGCGCTCGCACTTGGCGCACTCTTAATTCCTGCGGCCGCTCTCGCTCAGGACACCATGAAGCCATCGCCTGACCAGACGAAGTCTGGCATGGCAAAAGCCGCCCACGTCATGGGCAAGATCAGCGACGACGGCAAGTCCTTCGTCAGCGACAAGGACGGAAAGTCCTGGACCATCGACAACCCCGACGCCGTAAAGGGTCATGAAGGCCACCACGTCGAACTCAAAGCCCAGGTCGACCCGAGCAGCGGCAACGTGCACGTAATGTCGCTGAAGATGGCGAAGGAGGCCGGCGCCAAAAGCGGCATGGACAACATGAAGCAATAAACGCAAAACAAAGCGCAATTTCACCAAAGAAAAAGGGACGCGCCAAATGGGCGTCCCTATTCTTTTCTCTCCAGATCCACCAAGCCGGGCACCAGGCCGACGATGCCCACCCTTCCGCATAGTTGCGGAAGGATGGGATACAAGAACGCCGGCACAACGTATTCTTCAACTCCCCGCCCTCAGAAGTTCAACTTCACCGCCAGCTGAATCTGTCGCGCCGAAGTTGTGCCATCGGGCCGATTGATGATAGTGGTCGACAACCCAAAGTTGCCGGGGTTCTCGATGACGTTACCCGGTTGTCCGAACTGCGGATGATTGAGCAGATTGAAGAACTCCGAACGGACCTGCATGCGAAAACGCTCGGTGATGTGAATGTTCTTCATCAGCACCATATCCATGTCGCTATGGCTCGGACCGTACCACTGGTTGCGTCCCGAGTTCCCAAGGTGACCGAGGAAGCCGCTGCTGAAGGCGCCCAGGTTCAGGCCCGTTTTCACGGCACCCTGCTGGAATCGTGGTCCGGGATTGTTGTGCGGATCTCCGATCACGTCGGGCCACGAGAAGGCCGCAATTCCCGTCCTCCCGTTATCCTGCACGGTGAAGATCGAATAAGGATTTCCAGTCTGCGCGCTGACGATGCCGGCGATCTGAATCCCCTCGAGCAATCTTGCCGCAACCCCATGGTTGACGAAGTTTTTGCCGGTCCCGAACGGAAGTTCGTAGTTGAAGTTGCCCACCACGCGATGGCGGATATCGTTATCCGAATTTCCGCGAAACGTTTTGTTCGGATTACGTGAATCCGGCGGATACGAACCGGTCAGTGATTCCGGTGTCAACGGATCATTGCCGTCGTCGGTCGCATGCGCCCAGGTGTACGCCACCGTGAATTGCAGGCCGTGCGATAGCGCCTTCGTCAGCGTCGCTTGCAGAGCATTGTAGTGCGCATCCGAGGTCGTCCCCGTGATGTTAGAGACCGGGAAGTTGAAATTGGTTTGCAGGGCGGTTTCGCGGATCGATGGCGGAATGAACACCGGATTCGGATTATTCTTGATCGCGAGCGCAAGTCCTCCATACAACGGGCCTGCGCTGATCCTGCCTTGTGGATCCCCCGGATCGCAGCCGCCGTTAGCGAACGAGCCCGCCGCCACGCAATCGGCGATCGCCTGTTGCACCAGCACGGGATCGGGAGGCACAGCATCGAGACTCCGAATCACATGCGTGGCATGGGACCCCACGTAGTTGACTTCAAGAACCAGCCGCGGCATCAGCTCTCGCTGGATGCCGAAGTTCCAGTTCTGGCTCTGCGGCGATGGCATGTTCGGTGCCAGCAGCGTCACCACTTGATTCTGCCCGCTCACCACAGTCAGACCCGGCGGCGTCGCTGTGCCAAACGGTGTCCCCTGTACCGTCGCGGTTCCAGGCGTAAAGAAATTGGTCACAAAAGCCTGCAATGGGGGATTCGACCGCGCCAGCCCGAAGATGTTATCGAACAGCCGGTCGTGGAAAATTCCGTATCCGCCGCGCAATGACGTCTTGCCGTCGTGAAATACGTCCCAGGCAAATCCCACGCGCGGCTCGAAGTCTTTATAGTCGTTGTTGTACATCTGATGACCGGTGCCCGATCCAACCGGCGTGAAAGTGTAGGAACTCCCGAAGGTATCGGCGTTCGCGAACAGGTTCGAAAAGTTTCCTCCAGTCTCGAACGGCACGCCGTTGAATTGGTATCGCAATCCAAGATTCACAGTAAAGTACGGCCGCACTTTCCAGCTATCCTGGAAGAAAGCGTCGTACTCATGCTGCCGGAAGTCCTTGCCGTCGGATGGCACACGCGTGGCAGATTTGTTGAAGAACTGCCCCTGGAATTGCGTGCTGACTCCGCCCACCAGCAACCAGGCCAGATCCTGCGTCGTCAGATCCGGCGATGCTTGCGCGAACGCCAGCGCCGTCCCGCCCGAATTCTGGAAGTTGTTCACCGAGAGCGCATCCCGCGCATTGAAATTGAAAGTGCTGAACGAACGCACATTGCGGAAGTCGCCCCCAAACTTCAGCGTGTGATTGCCGCGAACCTTGGTGACGATGTCCGAATAGCTGGTCGTTCCCGTGTTGCGAAACTGCGTGGTTGCATCGAAGAGTTGGTTGCATCCCAGTGCAAATCCCGGCGCCACCCCTAGATTTCCCTCCGGCGGAACGATGTCGCGTCCAATCCCGAGCGCGTCCACGCCCGTGAGCGGATCGAAGATCGATGCGCAGTTGCTGTTGAACGCCGAATAGTTCTTATTCCACCCAAACTTAAAATCATTGATCAGGCTCGTGCTCAAGGTCGACGTAAGTCCCGCCAGCACGCCATGCTGGTAGGCCGGTGATCCGACCACGTCAATCCCGGGCGCTAACTCACCGTGAAACGGATTTGAATCGACCTCGCGGTTGAAGACGTAGCGCAGCGTGATCTGCTGCTTATCAGTAAGTTTGTGATCGAGCTTCGCCGTCCACGCGTACGTGTTCAGCCGGCTCGCGCTCGGAAAGTTCAAGAGCCCCGTCATGCCCTGGATCACGTCCCCGCCGTTGGGATTCGGAAACACCGCCAAAACCTTGCTCACCGTCGGGTCCAGCCCCAAACCGGTTAGGTTGCCCGGAGACCCCGGCGTGCGCACGTCCACCGCCGTCCCGTCAGGCGCGGTAAATAGCCCGCTCTTGAACGCCGCCGTCGGCACCACCGACGTATCCGTCAGCGTCGTGCGGAACCGCTGGTATTCGTTGTTGAGGAAGAAGAACGTGCGATTCTTGATGATCGGCCCACCGATCGAATAGCCGAAATCGTTGCGTACATAGGGATCCTGCGGATCCGGCGCGCGGTTGAAAAAGCCTCTCGCGCCCAGCGCGTTGTAACGCCCGAACCAGTACGCGTCTCCGTGTAACTGGTTGGTTCCGCTCTTAGTAACTACATCGATGATCGCCCCGGTATTGCGGCCATATTCTGCGTCGAAGTTGTTCGTAATTACGCGGAACTCCTGGGCTGAATCCGGATTCACACTGATAATCCCAGGCCCACCCGGCACCGACGTGTCGTTATTGTCCACGCCATCGAGCAGGAAGTTGTTTTGTCGGTCGCGCGACCCATTCACCGAATATCCGTTGTTGCCGTTGTTCGGCTGCGTCGTCCCCGGCGCCAGCAGAACCAACTCATAGGGATTGCGGGTCAGCAGCGGCAGATCGGTCATGGTCTTCGAATCCACCAGCGTGCTGAGCTGGCTCGACTCCGTCTCAATCGGCGCCACCGACGCGCCATTCACCTCGACCACCTGCTGCACCTCGCCGACCGCGAATTTCGCATTCAACACGAGCGCTTGTGCAACCGACAGAGGAGTGCTCGTGAAATTCACCGTCTGAAAGCCTTGCTTCTCCACCTTGACGTTGTACGTAGCCGGTACCAGGTTCGTGATCGAGTAGAAGCCGGAGGCGTTGCTCTCGCCCGACCGCACTGCACCCGTTGCCGCGTTCGTCGCGGTCACCTGCGCCCCTTCGACCACAGCTCCCGAAGGGTCCGTCACCACTCCGGAGATCGATCCTGCCGTCTGCGCAAACAACGTGCTCACCGCGGCCATAACAAACACTGAGACAAACAACTTCAGCAGCTTCATCACACACTCCCCATGAGGCCTGACCGAGCCCCGATCCTGTTTGAAATGCACGAACCCCACCAAACTGGATCTGTGTGATGCTGAGTGCGCGCGTCGATTCGTCTCCCTTCCGCTAAACGCGCGTCAAATGTTTGTCTCTGTCTTGCTTCGCGGGGTCGCTCGCGGCTCCGTGCGTCCAGACATTGTCGCGATTCAGTTCAGCAAATTGTCACTAGGCACTCGGAGGGAAACCTCAGACTCCTGTGATCACCTGTCGAGCGTTGTGCTGTGCACCGCGCGAGCGCTCACCCTCGCGAACGGCACCTCACCATCACAATTCCCGAAAGATTTGTCAGCGGGCATCTGTCTTGCTGGATGTGCAGCGCACTCCGCGGAAGAGCGATCCAACTCGCGTGTAGGCGCAAGCCCGCGCGCCTCGCAGGATTCTGAAACTGGAATCGCTCGAAGGCAACCCTATGAATTGACGGAGCGATCAACCTCGACACCTGCAGGTGTCTCGCAAGAAACTGTTTAGCAGACAAAAGAAGAAGAAGAGAACCCTATCCCGTGGCGGTCACCACGTCGACGACACACGCACCGCCATGGAAGAGCGGTCCTTCAGGGCCGCGCCAGAGGGCGCCGCAGCGTGGGCTTTAGCCCCAGTGGCACGAGCGCGTGCCGCGCACAACAAAGAGGGACACGGGCCCAACTCCGATCCCCAAAAACAAATACGTGCCAATCCGCGAAAGTCCGTGGCCAAAGTCCTGAAGCCCCTACTTCCACCCCGCAACAACCCCCAAGCCTCCAGATACTCCGCGTACCGCTCCCCCAGCCGCCCCGGCGTCACCTGCAAACGTTCCTCGCCTCTCCATCACTTCAAATGGCCCGATGTACCACACCTCCACCGGCGCCACATACACCGCGAACATATCCAGATCAGCTTTCTTATATCTTCTCCCGCCCGGCCCGGTTAGATTGATCTCATAAGTCTCCCCACGCTGAAACGTCCTCGACTTCACCTGCACCCGCCGCAAGCGCCCGCGCTGCTCAATCCCCAGGTCATACGTCGACTCCCGCACTCCCGGTCTTTGCCGGGATGCCGACTGCCATCCCCACAAAAAGAATAAAGGGACAGGCACGATTCCCTGTCCCCAAAACCAATCTGCGTTCATCAGCGAAATCTGCGGCCAAAGAGCCGCAGTGCCCACCTAATACCTCGATCTCACCATCATCCAAAGAACCCCGGCGATTGCCAACAACCCTAACCCGGCGCATCCAATCGAGAGCCCCGCGCCCACCGACCGAACTCCGTGCTCCCGCGACATCGACCTCCACAACAACCCAATCCCCACCACCTCCGACGCCACAAACGCCAGCAACCCAAACGTAGTGAACCCTTCGGCATAACCACCCGCGACGGCCGCTAAGCCCGTCGCCTTGTTCTCACTCATGGTCCGAATCATCCAAATCACCGACGGAAGAAACACCACCGCCAACGGAATCCACGCCAGCAGCGCTCCCCGATAGAAAAGTTTCCTATCTTCAATCTGCATAAGGTCAGCAGCGTGCCACACCCAAAACAGGAAAGCAATGCTCGTACAACAACCTCCGATGCCCTCCCTACTCCCACCGCCGTGGGCATTACCATAAAAGAGAGGCCTTTAACGCTCGTCCACAAATCTCCGAGACTCCCGCCAC
>Ga0306920_100007523_pt1 | contig 14361 bp, 13 predicted proteins | sample flu12Cox44000170_FD_204666 | JGI IMG/M metagenome (GOLD analysis project Ga0306920, IMG submission 204666) | Lab enrichment of tropical soil microbial communities from Luquillo Experimental Forest, Puerto Rico - flux4day.12C.oxic.44.000.170 (v2)... | ecosystem: Environmental > Terrestrial >...
GGGACTGGCTGTCATGACCGACCCGGCGATTCACGCGCCTGGCGTTATTGCCGTGCAGGCGGCACCGGACAAGGTGATGTTCAGGCTCCGCGGCATTGTGCCAGGGCCGGACATTGCGGTTGCATCGGTCGACCGCGCCGAGCTTCGCGTCCATGCCAGGGCTGAGGGGCAGACGCGAGGAGATTTTTCCGGTGCCGTCACTGTAGTGACCCTCGCAGACCACAGCCGCCCCTGTCTGGGCGTGCTGAGCCCTGCGTCCGGTTATGGCTTACTAAAGGGCGGCGGTGCCACCGCGGCCGAAACGGGCTCCCAGCTTGTACGTGCCGCTAGTCCTCGCGATCAAGGTCAGCCTGGCCACGCTTTACGCCGGCTACAAAAGCCCACCATTCAGAATAGCTGAACGTCAGCACCGGCCCGGAGGGATCTTTAGAAGTACGCACAAAAACAGAGTCGTCGGCGAAACGCCATTCTACGCAATCACCACCTTGGCTGAGGGTACTCTTCCGCCAGATGGATGGCGTCTCGTGTTCACTCATTCTGGCCCCCTGGTAGCCGAATGTCGCAGGAGCTGGCCGTGGGTAAGCAGCCCCGTGCTACCCAGAAGCTACCCACGGGGCACGTAGCCTTCACGCCACAGTTTGGGTGCCACACGGTGGCCGTGGCACTTGGCGAACGAGGAGGTAGCTGTGTGACGAGCGGAGGGGCACGGCGGTGCTCACGCACAGGGCGACTTGGGCGCCAGGCAGGCGGATCAGCGGCCTGTCGACAGACGGTCTTCAAAGTGACATAGAAGATGTGCCAGTAATGGCGGAGGCCCGTCCAAATGCACATCAAGTGGCCGAGTATGCGTACACGCGGTGCATTTGCTGCCAGCTGTCGAGCGACTGTACACACGATGGTCGCAAGATTACTGGTCGGCGCGACGATATGCCGCTGCTCGCAGGCCACAGCAAGCGTTTACGTGGAGCGGCCTTCGTGCCGTTCATATAGGCGCATCAGTTGACGACTTACTGCAAGGATCCGCTGAAATGCTTGTGGCTGAACGCGTCCTCCTCCTCATCGGTCAGGCTAGTCTGGCGGGCGCCGCGCTGTCGGCTGGCACAGCCCGCGCCACAGAGCATGTCCGCGACAGGGTCTTGCGGGCCTGCCTTTCCGCGTCGGCAAGGACCGCTGGGCAAGACCACTGGAACCGCCGGACAGGCCGCTGAGGTGGCGAGCCACCTCACGGTGCATGGCTTCGGCAGTTGTTTTCCGCCACGGATGTTGTTGTCTGTAGTGTGTGGAGACACTAGCCAGTTCAGTAAATTTCTTCAATCACATGTTCGATACTGGACGGCCCCATCTAGCACGATGGAGCTCTGCGGCATCGGGTCATGATGGGGTATGGCACGAAGCCCATGCCCTTCGAGGAGTTTGCATGGTGTGTCTTGGCACGAAGATACTGATCCGGGTGTAGCATGGCTGTATGACTATGGACTTCATGCTATGTAGCTCCGATGAGGTTGGCCCCGGTCCAGGTAGCGGCAAGCTACTGCACTACGGGACATGTGGCAGGGAGCAGGTGGTGTCTCCGGTCAGGCGCATTGCGCTCCCAGGGGGGCGGTGACCGGTGACCGCAGAGGCCGGAGCCAGCTCTCCTGAACCCGTAGACGTGACGAAGAGGCGCATCAGAAGCGAGCTAAGGGCAGCACGGAACAGGGTGGGGCTAACCCGGAAGGCCGTGGCTAATCAGCTCGTGTGGAGTACGAGCAAGATCGTGCGCATTGAGCTGGGCACGGTCCCGGTCACGCCCACCGACGTGCAGGTACTGATGCAGCTCTACAAGGCCAACGAGCAAGATATCGAAGCGATGGTGGAACTGGCCAAACAGGCTCGCGAGGGCAAGGGCTGGGCCGAATACAGCGAAATCCTGTCGCAAGCCTCGCTTGAACTCTTCGCCAACGAGCCCGTGGCGAAGGTGATCAGCAAGTACGAGCCGTCCGTCGTTCCTGGGCTGTTCCAGACCGAGGAATATGCACGTTCACTACTCAAGGCGCTGGAGATCTCGGGCGGCCAGATCGAGAAGCTCCTTGAGGTGCGCCTGCGGCGGCAGCAGCTGCTCGAGGAGAGCATTCGGCCCGAGCTCAACTTCATCATCGGCGAAGCGGCCCTAATCAGGCCGGTGGGCAGCAGTGAAATTATGCGGGAACAAATCGGCCAGATCCAGCAGCTCGCGCGGCGGGACGATATCAATGTTTGGCTCTTGCCCTTCTCCGCGGGCCCGCACCCAGGAATGGGCAGCGCTTTTACCGTGCTCCAATTCATGGACAACAAGCTACCCGACCTTCTCTATTTGGAGAACGCGGAGCAAGAGAGTATCAGCCGCGAGGAGAAAACAGACATCAAGAAATATCTGGATCTCCATGTCGACCTGCAGGAGAAGGCCGAGGACTCTGGCCCACTTGAGGATCACATCAAGAAAATCCTTCGCGAGCGCTACGGTACGAGCAACGGCGCTGAGAAGTGAAAGGAGGGCGGTGCGTCACATTCGGCGATGCCTCAGCAGCAACTAGTGCTGTATTCCTGTTTGTGCTGTATCCGTCTGAGCCGGTTAATGTACGCGCCAGCCTTATTAGAGCCGTTCCATCTCTTGCCTGGAGGGTCGTCAGCCAGAAATGTCCAGCTCTGGGAGTAACGTGATCACTCGAATGAGCCAAGCTTACCGGAGGCGCCCTGGCGCCGGATCCGGAGGCGTGGCCTCCGGGCTCTGCAAGAGCCCGGAGTATCGCGGCTCGTCACGGTGGCCTGCTGGATCACCGGGGCGGCTTTCGCGACCGCCAGACATGCTTACCGTCTCCGCCGTGACCCGCGCCGAAGGCGCGGCACCCGGCGGCTCTTTCGCCACCTGACCGTGGCTGGAAGGGTTCCCCGTGCCAGCAACCTCCGAGCACCGGCGTTGGCCGATATGGTATGTACCGGCCGACGCGGCCGCCGATGGCTTTGGCGGGATCGCCCGCTTCGTGGTCCCGCGCCTGCTGGAGCGAGACCACGCCAACGTGTTCACGCCGGGCGTGCGCGGCAGGATCGAGGCCAGCACGCGCGAAGGCATCAGGCTGCCCCGGATAGAGGCCGACAAGTCGATCATGCAGCTGTTGTGGTGGACTCTGAAAAGCCAGCGGATCGCTTATGCGCGGCCGCCGTGGAACCCGGGCGAAGGCCAGGAGATCCGGTCCCCGGCCATGTTGCTTTGCCGCAATGGCCGGGGGACGTGCGTGGACCTCGCGGTGCTGCTCGCTGGCGTATGCCTCAACGAGGGCCTCGACGTCTTGCTGGTGATGCTCTGCACGGAGGACGAGGGGCACGTCGGACTCGCCATCCGCCTGGGCCGCTCCCCCGGAGGCACGGTCCAGCAGCTGTACGGGACGGCCCCCACGGGCGCTACCGGGGTGAGCCGGGTGAAGAGCGTGGAGCGCCTGTGCTCCGACGGCAACCTGCTGCTGATCGACCCGACTATAGCGACGGCCGACGCCCCCGACCGGAGCCTTGACGCAGCCATAAACGGCATGCATGCCCTGCTCAAGGACGGCGGATACGAGATTCACCTCGTCGATGTGACTGCCAGGCAACGCGCCGGCGATCGTCCCCTCGACGACCAGCCAGTGCCACAGGACGGGTCGATGGTGCGGGCCGGCCAGGAACCGCAGAGAGCTGCGCCGGGCTGGATGCCGCAGCCGATGGGCGGCGTGCGAGTCAGCAGCCAGGCTTGGTCAGTATCGCCGTATCGATCGGCGCCACCGTCCCGGCCCACGCCGCCGCAGTGGGAAGCGCCACCGAACCGGCGGGCGCAGCCGAACGACCAGCCGGCTCGATCCCGCCGCAGGAGCCTTGCTCTTGCGCTCACCGGCATCACCGTTTTGGCTCTCGTTGCGGCCGTGGCCGTAATCGCGCTGGTTGGCGGGGGCAGGCAAGCTCGCAATCCCGTAGCCGGAAAATCGCCGCGGAACTCACCGCCGACCCCGATCCGCTCTTCTGGAGCAGCCAACCCACAGACGAGCAGTTCGCGGCCGGCCCCGACGCCCGGGAGCAGCATGCCTCCCACGTCCCCGAGCCGTGCCGGCGGGGCGGTCCCGGCCGCCCCCACGCGAGTCAAGGCGGCCGACCTCAGCCAGTACAAGATCGAGATCACCTGGGCAAGGCAGCCCTCAGCGACTGGGTTTCATGTCTCCAACGGCTCCGCACCGGGATGCCCCGCACCCCATGCCACGCTGCAGCAGACGACAGGGCCGGGCACATACGCCACGTTCAATGTCACCCCAGGCACGTGTCAGTGCTTCCATGTGGAGGCCATCGACGGGTCAAAGACGTCGGACTGGTCCACGTACAGATGTGCCTACACGCAGGGAATCAAGGTACATGGGCACCGGCGTTGGACGCAGACCCGCGTCTTCGTGCAGCGCGGTCAGTGGGTCTATGTCACGGCGTCGGGCTATGTGAACGCCGGGCAGTCCGGGCCGTGGGGGCCCGAAGGCAGCCTGATGTGTCTTCCCGCGTCCCGGTACCCCTCGGTGCGACCTGCGTTCCCCGCTCCGCAGTTGCCCTGCTGGTCGCTCATTGCCCGGGTGGGCAATGGGCCGCCGTTCAAAGTCGGGTCCTACGCCAGCCAGCGTGCGGCGAGTTCCGGGCGGTTGTACCTGGGCGTGAACGACAGCAACTTCTCGGACAACTCCGGGGACTGGATGGTGGGCATCAACCTGGGCAGACACCCGCCACGGCCCTGATAACGGCCGGAAGTTGTCGCCGGATCGATGCCCAGCGTCCTATAGGCATGGGCGGTACTGTCTCCGGGTCGCGAGCAGCCACACGCAAGGGCGATTCCCGGCATAATGCCCCTATGGAGGAGCGGGGGGGTACCGGCTCGCCCAGCCTGAGCTGGGAGCATGCTTACCAGTTGGCAGACGGCGAGCTGTGGTTCATAAGGCAAAGGGTGGCCGACGAAGCCGATTGCGCTGACATCGTGCAAGATCTCGTAATCCGGCTCATGCTCCACCCACCAAAAGATGAGAATCCATGGGCTCGGAAGCGCTACATCCGCATGGTCACCAGAACGGTGATCGCCGATCACTTCAGACGCAAGGAAGCGCAACTCGGTCACGGTGTGCTCAGCCCACCGGACCTTCTCCCGGAACGTGCGGACTGGCGCTGCGCTGACGAGGCCACCGAGTCATTGGCGAAGTCTGCAGATATGGAAGAGCGACTGTCCAAGGAACTCCACAAGCGAGTGAACTCGATGCGGGCTCGGGCTACAGCCGAGACGTGCCCGGTAGAAGGCCACAGGTGCAAATGCCCGGACCAGGTGCTGTTGGCGGCCGCCGAGGCACTCACGCTGGCCGCTGACCGGCTCGTTAGCGACCTGGAGGGCCACGACGGGCACTCGGCGCTGGAGCGGCCCCGGCACAAGCTTCGCGAAGTGGAGATCAGGCGCCGGGTCGCTGAGCTTGGATGCAGCGAGAGGGCCGCAAAGAAATGGGTTGAAAGGGTCATCTTGCCGTGCTTCGACTGGTGGGTCTACCGGGCCATCGCCGGCCTCGACGGCTTCGACGTGGCCAGGTACGCGCGCATGCACAAGATCGGCCGCGAATCCTGGGCCATTCCACTTCCCTACGAACGGGCAGCCGCCCAGCAGATCATCCAAGAGATACAGATCCACCGTTGGATGGTGCTCAGGCACATAAAGCTTGTCGACGGCCGGTGGGATTCAGGAAAATATGGCATCAAGCGGATGCGCGAACTTCTTCCTGCGCATCCGGACCTGGACGGCATCATCCGGATTCGGATGCCCGCCGTCGCCGGGGAGCTTGATTGGGGGGAAAAGAGGTGAGCACCATGGTGCAGATCCATCATGAGTCCGAAACAGGCTGGATCATTACTGCTGGGTCGGCGGGCCCCGCGGGGACGATCGACCTGCTACTGGACACCGTCCGGGTTTCGGTCGATGCCATCGATCCGACGCGGCTAGTGCAGCTTGTCGCCTTCGATAACTCTGCCGCGGCTGTCGGGGCTGTTCGCGCGCTGGTCGGCGACTTGGTCGCCGATCAGGTGCAAGCCGGAATCTCGGATGCCGAAGTCGCACAGATCCAGGGCCCCTGGTGGCCGCAATTGAGCGGACTGGCAGTGGCCGAACTGGCGGCGCAGCAGCAGGTGCCCGCGCAGGGGCTGGCGGCCCTGGAAGTTGTCCGGTGCGGTTATGAGATCGGCGGTATCTGCACGGCTTTGCTCCGGTACCGCGCCTGGCAGGCACTGCCGGCCGTGGCGGCCCTCGGCCGGGCGGCCGGGCGCTTCCCTGACAACCTCATCGACACTCTCCTTGACGACGACCGTGAGTTGCTCGCCACCGCCATCGCGGCGTTGACAAACACGCTGACCGCGGATGGATGGGACGGATCCGGTGCTGACGCCATCCGCGACCTGTCGGACTTGCTCACCCGCGTCCCAGCCACTCCCGCGCCGTTTGTGAGCGAGTCTTTCGAACTGAAGCCTGAATTCGGCGGCCCTCGATCGGCCACGCCCAGGCCGATCTCCTGGCAGGTGAGCAGCGACGAGCTGCGGCCGCGGCTGGGGAGCCTGGCGGCTGCCGCCTTCACCGGCGCCACGGCGACAGGGCACGTGCCGGGCAACATAACAGTGCAGGTTCCCCTTCGCCCGGACCTGGCCGCCGGGATGCCGTCGGTCGTCGTCCGGGCGCTCACCTGGCAGGGGATGGTGCTGAGTGAGATGCCGCTGGAGATCGAAGTCTCGCCCGGCCAGGTCGGCCAAGGCAGTTGCCTGCTCTCTGTTCCGGAGCTGAAAGATGCCGGGCAGCTCGGTGCGGAAGACCTCACCTTCGACATCGCGCTGGCCGTGCTGCCGCTACCGGACGCCGATTCGCTGCGGCGGACCGCCCGCGCCCGTGCCGCCCGCGCTGGGAAGCAAGCCGTGCTGGCGCGCCGCGCCGGGCAGAGACTGGCCGAGGCCCGGCACTGGCGCAGGTGCGCGGAGCTGTTGCACGCTGCTGGCGAGCCTGCCCTGGCGCGACTGGCCGAAGACAGTGTCCTTGGCCCGGCACCTGCCACGGCGAGCTGGGTCGATGCCGTAGTGGAGCGATTGCTCCGGCTCGCCCGGGCTCCCCAGGTTCCGGCCGGGTCCGCCTCGGCAGACGAGATCGAGAAGCAGCGCCTGCTAGTCCGCGATCTGTCGTTCGCCACCGACGCCGTCACCGAACTGGTAACGGCACGTGAGCATCTCGCTGCGATGCTCCGCGGCGGCGATGAAGCCGACCTTGACGAGGCCGCTGAACAGCTCAGCGAGGCGCTTCAGGTTGCCTATCTGCTAGGCGATGAGACCGCTGCGGCCCGGCTACTGCGTACGTTGCAGAAGTTGCCCGACCCCGAGACGGTGCGATGACGCCGCGACAGGGATTGCTGACCAGGCGCATTAGCGGTAGACCTAGTACGGCCGCCTTCTCGCAGCGCGATCCTTGGCTCGGCAGGCGTCAGCTGTGCCAGTTGCTGAACGTGGCGGCGACCTGAGGGCCCGCAACAGGTCGTTCACCTGGCTGCCGTGCTGGTCGTGCTAGGCGGTCGGCCGGTCGAGCACGTCGTCGCCCGCATGGCCTCCCAGCAGGCTGAGCAGGGTTGTGACTCGGTCGGGCGCGATCACGTAGGCCCAGTCGTAGGAGGTGATCGCGGCGCCGAAGAACTCGCTGACGCCTGGCCCGGTGTGGTGGCCGGTCACGCGCAGCGTCCCGTCGTCGTCGATCTGCGCCGCTTCGAATTGCGTGCCGCGCTCATTGCGGGTGTCGCGCAAGATCACCCGGCGGGCGGCCGGGCCTGGATGCTGGTAGGTGTGCAGCGTCGCGCCGGTCTGTTCGGCGATCTGCCTCATCGTTTCATCCAGCCGATGGCGGGCATGGGGGTCCACCTTGGTGCCTCCCGAGCCAGAGCGGCGTGCCGCCCTTGGACAGCCATGACAGCGCGCCGGTGCAGGTTAATGCAGCACTGTGCTGCCGTTCGGGCCGCTGAGGCGGGCAATGAGCGCAGGAGCGGCCGCTGGCCTGATCTGTGCGTCAGCGCCAAGAGCCGTGAGCATCGGCACCAAGGACGCCGGATGGGGGTGCTCGAGGTGGAAAGACTCCAAGATGAGCCCGCGTGGTGCTGACCTCGCCGGGTGCTCGGTATCGCCCCAGCTGATCAAGAATGGCACCAGGCCATCGGCTACCGCGCCCAGCGTCAGCTGCCACCGCAGCACCACCCCCGCCGGCGTGGCCCGCTGCATGCCGGCCACCTCGCCCGGGTCATAGCCGCGGCTGCGGGCCCTGGCCACCGCCGCGTCGATGTCACGGCAGGCAATCGCCCAGCCGACGAGCCCAGCGCGGCTGCCATCGTCGAGGCCAAACGGGCGCGGCACAGATGGCGCTGGCTGCCCGGGATCGGGAGCGATGATCTCCAGATAGGTGCGCGGGCCGAGCGCGAGCAGCGCATTGTGGGTGCCCCGGCCGATGTGCTGGCCACCAGCTTGGGCCCGTACGCCCAAGCGTTCCTCCAGATCGGCAACCGCGCCGGCCAGGTCGGGAGCCCTGTAGATGAGATGGTCGATCAGCATGACCCGATCATCCCCCGCGCCCACAGCGGCATGTGAGTGCGTCTGATTCATCTTCCAGTGTGTATCTGAACTGTCATGACCGCGCGGTCGCATCGCGACGCGCTTTGAATTGTTCGAACTTGGCTGTGAAAACGTAGACATAGTCAAGCATGGCTTCAACCAAGTCAAGTGCGTCCGAAGCGTCTTGCTTGCTAACCGCCGCATGATCCGTAAAGTGAGCACCTACGTTGCCCAATACGCGAAGGCCGTCTGCCCACTCAAGCAGTCGTTCATCGATCACATTGCGCTGTACCAATTCTCGGAGTGAGCGATGCAGCGTCTTGTGGTTCGCTCCTTGGTCGGCACAGAAGCCCTCGATCGCCCGGCGCACCATGACAGCCGTCGCTAGGAACGCGCCAGCCTCGAAGCATTTCCGAGCCTCGATGACTCCCTCCCGTACTCCGCCTGGGATCCCCTCATGAAGGGTCCGCTGGCTGGTGGGCCAAACCTCCACGGGGGCGGCTTCGCTGTCTTCGTCCTGTCGAACCAAGCTCGGCGAGTCGCAGAACTCGCACCGGATGAGCGATAGCTCAAATGGTCCGTCCTCGTCGTCGCCCTCACCGGTGATCTTCCCTGCAACATAGGCGGAGGAGGGATACCCGCAAGCCTGGCATATAACGGCCAGTCGGGGGTCCGAGGCGTCAGGCATGGCAGTGGGTATCTTCCTGCGGTGCTAGGCGGAAGTGGTTGTTGCCGTCCGATTCTAGTGGCCGTCCCAGCGCCCCGTAGCGTCTAACGATCAACGCCAACATGATCAGCACGGCAGCGCCCCCATGGCTACGGAGCAGAAGCGGTAGTTGTGACCCGTGGTCGCGTCCGGAATCCGGTGTAAATCGGCGAGCGCGGGTTCCGACTTCATGATCAGGTTATGTAGTGGCTCGGACAGTTTCTGGCTGTTCATCGGGCTGGGCCGCTGTCACAGTGCGTGGCCGTAGCTGACGGGGTGGTTCGAGCAGCGAGCGGCGGAGGTCTTGCAGGAGCCGCAGGCCATCTGGGGTCATGGTCAGGCCGCGCCAGCCGCGGGAAGCCCGGTCGAGCACGGCCCAGACTAGGGTGAGGCAGCTGGTCTCGCCGGGCAGCCGGCCGATGACCTTGACCCGGCGGCGGGTCTCACCGAAGGTTCTCTCGATGAAGTTGGAATGCCGGATGCGCTTGTGGTGGTCGGCGGGGAACCGCAGGTAGGCGGTCAGGCCCTCCCGGTCGGTGAGCAGGACCTTGGCCGCGGCCGGGTAGATCGCCTGGTAGCGGGCGGCGAGCTCACCGATGCGGGCATCGGTGAGCTCCACCAGCCTGGGCCCGGGCGCGGTGGTGAGCTCTTCGGTGTCGAAGATCTTCCAGTAGGCGTCCTTGACCTCGGCCTGCATCCCGGCCGGGATCTTGGCCAGCAGGTTCCGGCATCGATGGATCAAACAGCGCTGACGCAGCGCCTTGGGGTAAACCTGCTCGATCGCGCCGATCAGGCCGGGGGCGCCGTCGCTGATGACCAGCAGCGGGCTGGCCAGGCCGCGGTCGCGCAGGTCGGCGAGGAAGTCCTTCCACGCGTCGAACGACTCGCCGGTTCCCGGCGCCAGGCCGATGAAGGCGGGCTTGCCGTCGGTGGTGATGCCCCAGGCGGCCAGCACCGGCTCGGCCGGGGAGCCCGGGTGCATCCGGAAGAAGCTGGCGTCCAGGAACAGATAGTCCACAATGATGCGGTCCAGGCGCCGCCGTGCCCACCCCTGGTACTCGTCCTTGATCTGGCCGCAGATGCTCGACACGGTGGACTTGGAGATCGCGGCTTGGTCGCCGAGCGCCTCGGCCAGGGCCGCCTCCACGTCGCGGACCGACAGGCCGCGGACGAACGAGGCGATCACCAGGCTCTCCAGCGCGTTCGTCTTGGTGACGTAGGTGCCGAACAGCCGGGATGCGAACACCTCACCGGTGCCCCGCAGCTTCGGCCGGGCCAGGGCCACGGGCCCGGCGGTGGTCTTAACGGTCACCTCCCGGTACCCGTTACGCGAGCCGGGCCGGGCATCCTCGGTGCTCATCGCCCGCACATAACGGTCACGGCCAAGGAACTCAGTGACCTCCGCTTCGAGGGCAGCCTGCATCAGCAGCTGCGCGCCGAGCCGGGCCACCTCCTCCAAGATCTCCGGCAGCGGCCGATCAGAGGCGAACAGCTCATCGATGTGGTGGCGGATACGGTCAGTAGGCGATACTCGGACAGGCACGGGCGTGGGTCCTTCCTTCGAAGACTTGCCGGTCTTGAAGGAACCTACGCCCGTCGTTGATTTACACCGGATCTTGGACGCCACCCCGCCGCCGTGATCATCAATCTGATGATCTGGTATGGCCCATTTGGTCGCTAGGCAAGACATTGGGAGCTTCGTGAGGCTGATGGGCGGTGCCGGGAGCAAAGGGGCACCGGTTATGCCTTGCGCAGTCCGAACGCAATCTGTGGGTGTTCGATTTTGAGGCACGGCGTCGGGTCACGCGCCAGCGATTGACCCATCCGGGTTCAAACCGAACTGGAACAATTGTTCAGCTTCTTCATACCGGCCCTGCTTCATTAGCAGCCCGGGCAGCTGAGATGCGGCGTTGCCGTCGCCAGCGTCCGTTAGAGCGCGCAGCCCGTCCAGGTCGCCGCGCTCGGTCAATAGGCGGGCCAGCGCCCAGGCGGCGTACCCGTCGCCAGCGTCGGCCAGGGTCCGCAGCCCGTCGAGGTCGCCGCGCTCGGTCAGGAGGCGGGCCAGCGCCCGGGCAGCGTTCCCGTCGCCGGTGTCGGTCAGGCCACGTAGTATCTGTTCGGCCTCGTCCAGGTCGCCATGCGCGGCCAGCCGTCCGGCCAGCCGTATGGCGGCGTTCCCGTCGCCGGCGTCGGCTAGGGCGCGCAACCTGTTCTGGTCGCCCGGCACAGCCAGCAGCCAGGCCAGCTGCAGCGCGGCGGTCTCGTCGCCGACGTCGGCCCGGTCGCGCAGTATCTGTTCGGTCTGGTCCAGGTCGTCGTGCGCGGCCAGCCGGCCAACCAGCTGCAGCGCGGCTGTCTCGTCGCCGACGTCGGCCCGGTCGCGCAGTATCTGTTCGGTCTGGTCCAGGTCGTCGTGCGCGGCCAGCAGCCCGGCTAGCTGCCGGGCGGCGGCTTCCTCGGCTTGGGCGCGCAGCACCCATTCGGCCTGGTCCAGGTCGCCGTGCGCGGCCAGCAGCCCGGCCAACGTCCCGGCGGCGTACCAGTCGCCGGCGTCGGCGCGAGTACGCAGCCCGTCTAGGGCGAGATGCAGGGGCAGCACGTAGCCGCCCCAGGTCAGTGGAGCGGCGTTCCCGTAACCGGCGTCGGCCCGGCTGCTCAGCATCTGATCGATCTGGTGGGGGTCGCGATCCAGCAGCTCGGCGGCGTACGGGTCGCCGGCGTCGGCGCGTGTGCGCAGCCCTTCCAGGTCGCCATGCTCGGCCAGCAGCTCGGCCAGCGCCCAGGCGGCGGACGGGTCGCCGGTGTCGGCCCGAGCGCGCAGCCCCTCCAGGTCGCCATGCTCGGCCAGCAGCTCGGCCAGCAGCCCGGCGGCGTTCCCGTCGCCGGCGTCGGCGCGTGTGCGCAGCCCTTCCAGGTCGCCGCGCTGGGCCAGCAACTCGGCAAGCTCCCGGGCGGCGTGCTGGTCGCCGGTGTCGGTAGCGTGCTGGTAGAGGGGGATGGCGTAGCAGTACAGCAGCCGGTTCGCGGCGCTGTCGGCGAGGCGGACCGTGTCGGCGGGGTCGTGGACGTGGTCGACGGCGGCCTCCCAGGCGACGGCGGGCACTCGCGCCGATCGGCGTTCCCTGGTGGCGTGCTGGACCAGATAGTCCGCCGGCGTGTACCCGGCGACCTGGCCCATGCCGGCCGCGGCCGGGATGAGTGCGGCGGCGGCGCCGTGCAACGTGCCGGTGGCATAATCCAGGGCTTGCTCGAACCAGTTCTTCGGTGCCTCTGCCTGCTGCTGGCTGGTGAGGTAACCCGGGGCGGCGGCGTGCAGGAAGCCGTCGCTGAGCAGGCCGCGAACGCCGAGCCGGGCCACATCCAGCGCCGCGGTTAGAACCGCCCAGGCATACGGGTCCGTGGCCTGGGCATCGTGCCAGCGGGCGACCAGTTGCGGCGCGGCCGCCAGGGTCTGGGTCAGCCCGTACCCGGGCGACTCCAGCGCTACCTTCAGCCGCGGGTCGCGGGCCGCGGCGGCGTGGGCCCGGGCCTGCTCGGCGGGGCTGAACGCCGGGCCGATGCGGACCACCGTGGCCAAGTCCAGCAGTTGGCGTTCCCGTGCGTGCGGGTCGGCGCCGCCGGGCGCAGGCACCGCGGTGTAGCGGGTGTACAGGGCCGGCCACAGTGTGCCTATGACCACCGCCGGATGCGGGGGGTCCAGCAGCGCTCCGACCACCGCAGCGGTCAGCCCATCGGCCCCGTCCAGGTAGTGCTGCAGCTCATCCAGCCACACCACCAGCCGCCGGGTCGGTGCCGCCGCGAGCGCAGCGACCTGGCCCGGCCCGCCCGGGCGCACCAGCCACCAGTCCGGCAACGACGCCGTGACCGCCTCTGCTGCGCTGCGGGTCTTCCCCACCGACGATCCGCCGACTAGCAGCACAAACCCGCCCCGCCGCGCCGCGGCCGCCACCTGGGCCCGAACCCCGTACTCGCCGCTATCCACGTCCCGCGGCACATACTCCGGCGGCACGTCTTCGGCCACCCCCGGCACGCCGATCGCCGCATGCACCCCCAGCCGCCGCAGGTCCCACTCGGCCGCCGGACGGCCGCGGGCCGGTATACCCGCAGCGTCGGCCTCCGGCGGGCTGACCACCCCCGGCACCGCCAGCCAGGCCAAGTACAGGGCCGGGAACGTGCACAAGATCCCCAGCACCATCGGCAGCCAGGCCAGGTGCGACACCACCGCCAGCACCACCGCCGTCGCCGCGGTCACCACCAGCACGGCCACTGCCCGCACTCGGGCACGCCGCACATTCGCGCGCCCCACAGCCCGGCGCGCCAACCAGCGCTGCGACCGGGTCACCACCGCACCCCTCACGCGGTTCATCACCGCACACATACACTATTCAAGGCCTTCGCCGACAGTGGGCTGCGGCGAGACCCACCGTTCCGCCGGGCCGCCAAGGCATCAGCACCCACGCTGCAAGTGACTTCCGCATGACAGCCATGGCTCCACCAATGTGGCCAGGGCGGTTTCTCCTTACGAGCATGCAGAGAAGACCCCCGCCGGCGTACTGCTTGCTCGCCTGCAGAAGATCAGCATGCCGGGCCCCGCTCATCGGCCAGGTGACCGGTTCAGCCCGAGGCGGGTGTTACGTCGAACCGGCGGAACATGTCTGCGAAGAACGCTTGGAGCAGGTCTCTGGCCTGTTCTCGGTGTTGCAGCTCGGTGGCGCCGAACCGGAATACCTCGTAGCCAGCGAGCTTCAGGTCTCGGTCGCCACGCACCCCAACCGCGTACTTGGCGGGGTCTGGCCGTCTCCCGTCAGGGCTGGCGTAGTGGTGGGAGCCATCAACCTCAAGGACGACCCGCTGCCCGTGGGGCAGTAGGAGCAGGAAGTCCATCCGGAACCGCAGCAGGGCATCCCGCCCGCGGTCATGGGCTGTCTTGGGATCCCAATGCAGCCATACCTCGGGAAGCAGCGCCGGAAGATCGCGCACAGTGGCGCCGTGGATCTCGTAGTAGAGGTCGAATAGGTTCCGCTGCGGGGGTGAGTTGG
>Ga0306920_100007524_pt1 | contig 14359 bp, 9 predicted proteins | sample flu12Cox44000170_FD_204666 | JGI IMG/M metagenome (GOLD analysis project Ga0306920, IMG submission 204666) | Lab enrichment of tropical soil microbial communities from Luquillo Experimental Forest, Puerto Rico - flux4day.12C.oxic.44.000.170 (v2)... | ecosystem: Environmental > Terrestrial >...
GTCAGATCGCCGCAACGCGCCCGCCGGGTGATGGCAGATCAGGAGCACAAACGGCGGAGGAATTTGAGAATCCCACGCGGCGGGGGCCGATTTAAGCCGCCGCCACTATGGGCCAGCGCCGGATGTATCTGTGAGCGATTCCCGCCGGGGAGGGAGCGCCAAGGGTGGCTTCGAGCGTCCGGCTACGAGCTGACGGTCCGACGTACGCAACCGTGGCTTGCGGCGGTTATGCGTCACTGCCCGCTTATTGCCGTGCGGGTATTCTCGGTTTCGCGTGCTAGCAGTCTTTGGGGCAGCGAGCTCGTCACGCGGGTCTTACTCCTGCTTGTCGTTGCGTCTACAACCCCAGTGTCTGCTGTGGCATAGCTATCAGCGGTTCTGGCTTGCAACTCGTGCGCGACCGATGTAGCGATTTCTGTCTGCAGCGCGAGGACATCGCTCAGGTCTCGATCGTACTTTCGTGACCAGATGTAGAAGCCGTTCGCGGCATTGATTAGTTGCGCGGTAATACGCACCTTCTTCCCCGAGCGTCGAACGCTACCCTCCAGTATGGCCTCCACATTGAGTTTGCGTGCGATAGCGCCGAAGTCCGCATCCTGGCCCTTGAATGAGAACGATGACGTCCGGGAAATCACCTTCATTGCACCAATTTGCGACAGAGCATTGATCACCTCCTCGGTCATCCCATCGCTGAGATACTCTTGTTTGGGATCTCCGCTGAGATTGCTGAAAGGGAGCACCGCCACAGAGTGATGTAATGGCGCAAATGTGGCGCTGGTCGTCCCGGCACGGATGGGGGGCGCAGCTGCGGTACCGGAGGGATGTTCGTGGCCGAGGCGCAAAAACCACCAGACGCAGCCCGCGAGAACCAGCAGCGCAATCGGGATCGACCCGTATCGCAACTCCATGCGGCGACCATAGGTTTGGTTCCCGCCAGGCTCAGCGGGCGCGATCTGCTGACTTTCGTCCGGAGAATCTTCAGGCAATGGCGACCATTGCTCCTGTAAGTCCGCTTCTCGCGGGGTGTCGGTCGCCACAGCTGCCGGATGTTGCGCCTGCGCTTCCTGGCTGACTGTTGCGAGGAGTCGGTAACCCCGCCGAGGCACGTTCGCGATGTAGGTGGGATCCTTTGGATCGTCCGCGAGCACCCGACGCAGGACCCCAACGGCTTGGTAAACGGAATACTTGGTAACAACGACGTCCTTCCAGACTGTGTCAAGCAGTTGATTGACACTGACAACTTCGCCGGCTTCCTCGGCCAGGCAGACCAAGAGGCGCATCGCGCGCGGCTCGAGCTTAACGGTTGTACCTTCGCTGGAAATCTCACCGAGGGCCGGATCAATTCGCCACTGCCCGAGACGAAAAGGCGCGTTTGCAACGAAGTTCACGGAATGCCAGCCTCAGTGATTGAGATCACGACCTTCTGATGTAGCGGAACGCTCTTAGTGCTTTTTCGGACTGACGACGGCCTTGTCTTACGCGCCAATCGATGGAAGCCGCTACGAGCCTGGCGCTGCGCCGTTCGGCACACCACTTGCTGCCGAGGGCGATCAAGCCGTCACGTGCTTCATGCGGATGAGACGGCTTTCGAGGGCGCAAGAGCTTTTCTGATAACCGCGCGCTGCGGCGGATTTCAAAAGAATCGATTTCGGAGCAGTCATGGGGAACGCCGGGTTCAGCGCCTACCACGAGAACACCGATGGCCATTCGGCTCCGCTCTGCCATGTGAGCCTCCCGTTTGCGCCGGCAGGCGCCGCAGTGCAGCGGCGTGACCGGACTGTCAGGTCGTTTCGCGCGATGGTGGCCGATGGTAGCCACTGAACGACCCCGAACCTCGCGCCGAATACTTCGATTATCGAAGTATTGCATTCGGAGAGACGACCGAACTCTACCCCCAGGAGAGCTCGAGCGTCAAATTTGGCGGCGGCTATCGGGTGGCTCGTCCGGCCAAAGATCTCAGCGGGTACTTTGGATTCGAGTCGCCGCCGCTACATTGCCAGAGGCGGCACGTGCCGTCTCGAGAAGCAATGGCGTCAGGCGCGCACGCAGGTCGGGGGAGGTCCAGCGACTGGTCGGCCCGGAGATGTTGACGGCAGCGATGGCCCGGCCGTTAGCTCCGAGAATCGGCGCCCCGATCGTCAGGTCGCCGCGATAGCATTCCTCGCTCGCCCAGGCGTAGCCGAGTTCGCGCGCACTGTCGATGATCTCGAGGATTTGAGGGATCTGCGTCAGGGTATGCGGCGTCAAAGCGCGCAGTGTCGAACTCCGCAACACCTCGCGGACTTCGTCGCGTGGCAGTGTTGACAGATAGGCTCGGCCCGCGGAAGTGCAGTACATCGGCAGCCGCCTGCCCACCGGCATGTGGATGACGAAGGGCTTCTGGCTCGCGAAACGCGCGATGAACACCATCTCGGTGCCGTCGGGCTCCGACAGGCTCACGGACTCACCGCACGCCTGGTTGAGATTAACGAGATGGACGGTCGCGAGCTCGATGACGGCGTGGCTGGCGAGGTAGGGATAGCCAATAGTCAGCGTGCGCGGAGAGAGAACCCAGCCGTGCAGGTGATCGTTCCTGACGAGGTAGCCGAGAGCTACCAGGGTGTGGATCGAGCGCAGCGCTGAACTTTGAGTGATGCGGGCCGCGGTGGCGATCTCCGCCAGATTGAGAGCGCTCTTGCCGACATCGAAGGCGCGCAGTACCGCAAATGCCTTTTCGACCGATTGATTGAACATCGGGTCGTGCTTCTGCGGGCTGACTTTGCGGCTGACCTGTTGACGCGCTGGCACGCTAACGAACCTTCGCATTCGATTAACGAGTGGACGATTTCGAACTATTGCCGGCCGGGCTCGGCATTGTCAACCCCGGAGCGCGAGCCAATCGCAGTTCCGCCGCTGACGCCGCTGCCGAAACCGCTGCGGTGTTGGAGCTTCGATTCCGACCCTAGCCTCCAGAACCTGTTCTCGCCTGTCCTTTGGCGTCGCCGCTCTCCCGACCAGATCGGAGTGCCTCGCGCAGAGTCTTCACCTGTCCCGAATCCTTGATCGCATAGCCCGGCAGCTCGGCGATTGCCTTGTGAAATTCCTCACTGCGCATGATCGCCAGTACGCGCTGCACGGCGCTGTTCTTTTCAAGGATGGGCTTGGTGCTGACGAAGATGTAGTCCTCGGTTACGAGCCGCACAAAGTCCAGATCGAACTGCCGTGCCGCGGCTTCGACCCCGAAGCTCGCGTCGGCCATACCGCTTGCCACGTAAGCCGCCACCGCGGCGTGCGTGAATTCGAGGCGCTCATAGCCATTGATGAGCGTCTGATTGAGTCCCCTCTGCTCCACGAGCTGATCGAACAGCCGACGGGTACCGGAATCCGGGTCGCGATTGACGAATCGGACCTTGGGGTCGAGCAACCGCTCGAGGGAGGCGATCGCAAGCGGGTTGCCTCGCTTCACCATCAACCCCATCTCGCGCGTCACGAACCCGATGACCCGGTGCTCGCTTGGATTGAGCCACTGCCGCGTGGCGGCCACCGCCTTGGCGCGCAGCTCGCCCTGCGGAAGATGCACGCCCGCCAGTTCACACCCTCCGTGGGCGAGTGAGACCAGGGAGTTCTGATTGCTGACGTAGCGCAGATCCAGCGTGAGGTCGGTCTCGCGGCTCAAGAGCTCGCGCAACTTTGAGACGGCGAACCCGTGGCTCGCGTGGACGCGCACAATTTTCGCGCCCTGAGAGAGCGTCTCATTGAGCTCGGTTTCGAGCTCCTGCGCGAGATTCTGCAGCTGCGGCTTCAGGCGCGCCTGCAAACGCTGTCCCGCCCACACTATCTTTTCACCCAGCGGGGTCAGACGAGTTCCCAGGCCCTGCTGGCGCTCGACGAGTGGAGCACCAAAGAAGTCGGCCCATTTCTCGGTGAGGTTCCACCCGTGTCGGTAGGACAGTTGTGCACGTCCCGCCGCGCTCGTCATTTTGCCGGTCGCGCGGATCTCATTCAGAAAATCCAGCATCAACTGCAAGGACGCACCGTCCGATTCGCGCTTAAAGCGCCAGACGGGCTCGATCTCAATCCGAAACATGGAATGCCCCGATAGGTTCGCACGGGCGCCCTCCACCTATGCACGTTGATGCATAAGCCTGCCGCCCGAGTCTGGGTCTTGAGTTCATATTCCAAGCTTGAGTAAATTGGCTGTGGACCACATATTCCTCGCATCTGGGCTCTTCGTCTAGTCTTGCACTCGAACGGGTGCTCCCGGCGCCTATATATGCATTAGAGGACATAGGTTATGAGCATGGAATTAGCACTGAGAAGTACGATTTCGCGAGAGGGCCTGCTTATCGGAGGGCGCTGGCGGTCAGCTCGCTCCGGACGCTATTTCCAGACCGTGAATCCATCGACCGAGGAAGTCATTGCAGAGGTGGCCGAGGCGGGCGCCGCCGACATCGATGCCGCGGTCGCCGCCGCGCGTACAGCACTGAACGGAGCGTGGGGCCAGATGCGCGCCGCGGAACGCGGTCGAATACTGCTGCGGCTCGCCGAGCTCATTCGAGCGAATCAGGACGCACTCATCGAGCTCGAGAGCCTCGACTCAGGCAAGCCCGTCTCTGCCATCCGCCGCCAGGATCTGCCCGCGGTGCTCGACACCGTGACTTACTACGCCGGCTGGGCCGACAAGATCAACGGTCAATTGATCCCGGCGCGCCCGGACGCGTTGACCTACACCGTGCGTGAGCCCGTTGGCGTGGTGGGCGCCATCATCCCGTGGAACTTCCCGCTCATGATCGGCATGTGGAAGTTGGCGCCGGCGCTCGCCTGCGGCTGCACCGTGGTCCTCAAGCCCGCGGAACTCACGCCCCTCACCGCGCTGCGGATTGGAGAGCTGGCGCTCGAGGCGGGAATGCCTCCCGGCGTGTTGAACGTGGTTCCGGGGTTCGGAAAAACCGCCGGCGCCGCGCTGGTCGATCATCCGGACATCGACAAGATTACCTTTACGGGATCGCCCGCGGTCGGACGCCAGATCCTTCGCGCCGCCGCCGGCAATCTCAAGCGCGTCACGTTGGAGCTCGGCGGCAAGTCGGCCAACATCGTCTTTCCCGATGCGGATCTCGAGGCGGCGGTGAAGGCGGCCGCTTCCGGTATCTTCTTCAACAGCGGCCAGGTGTGCTCGGCGGGCTCGAGGATTCTCGCTCACGCCGACATTTACGATGAGGTCGTGGAGCGACTCGTCGCCCGCGCCCAGGCGATCCGTGTCGGCGATCCGAGAGATGCGGCTACCTCGATGGGACCGTTGGTCTCTGCAGTGCAGATGAAGCGGGTGCTCGACTACATCGAGATCGGCAAGCGCGAAGGCGCGCGTCTCGCCACCGGCGGCACGCGCCTCGGGGACACGGGCTTCTTCGTGATTCCCGCCGTGTTCGCCGAAGTCGAGCACGCGATGCGCATCTCGCAGGAAGAGATCTTCGGTCCAGTTGCCTCCGTCATTCGCTTCACGGATGAGGAGGATGCCATTCGACTCGCGAACGGCACGCCCTACAGCCTCGCTGCGGGGGTCTGGAGCGCTGACATCGCTCGTGTGCATCGGATGGTGAAGCGTGTGAAGGCCGGCACGGTGTGGGTAAATACCTTCGGCCCGACGGACGTGAGGCTGCCCTGGGGCGGAAATCGGGACTCCGGGTTCGGGCGCGAGCACGGTGACGTCGCTATCGAAAATTTCACCGAGCCTAAAGTGGTTTGGATCAATACTGGCTGACGGCCGGCTCATGGCTTAGAGCCGCTCAATTGCGCCGACTGTGCCGTTCCGGCACACTCGTACGACGGCAAAAGAATTAAGCGGCGGCGCCGCAGGCCCGCCGGCTTGGCATGGTCAGCGTCGGACCGGGGGAAGCGTTGCAGAACAGTTGCCGCACTTTCGCGGCTCGCTGGAGGCCGGTGACCAAACGCAAGCGGGCTTCGACATGAGTGCCGTGTCGGCCGCGACCCTGGCAAATACCACGCTCGATGATGATGCGTGGGAAGACCTTCTGAGCTTTATCGAGGAGCGCCGCGTCATCCCGATCGTGGGACCCGAGCTCCTCATGGTCACGACCGAGCGCGGCCCGCGGCTACTGTTCGAGTGGGCGGCCGAGAGACTCGCCGCACGGCTCAACGTCAACACGGCCGAATTGCCCGAGCCGTTCACGCTTAACGACGTAGTATGTCTGTTCCTCGCCGCGCGCGGCCGGCGGGAGGAAGCGTACGTGCGCCTCCGCAGTGTCATAAGGGATGCGACCTTCTCGCCACCGACTGCACTGCGACACCTCGCGGCGATCACTGACTTCGATCTATTCGTATCCACTACCGCCGACTCGCTGCTTGAGGCCGCGATCAATCTCGAGCGCTTCGGCGGAGCCGCATCGACCGACGTGCTGTCCTATGCCCCCAACCGCGTGGTCGACCTGCCGTCCACGCGCGACCGGCTGCAACGGCCCATCGTGTATCACCTGTTCGGGAAGCTCGCGGCGTCTCCGACGTACGTGATCTCGGATGAAGACCTGCTCGAGTTCATCTGTGCGTTGCAGAGTGAGCACCTCGTGCCGGAGAAGCTCTTTCACGAGCTCGAGCACAATCATCTGCTGTTCATCGGCAGTAATTTCACCAATTGGCTGGCGCGGCTGTTCCTGCGCATGGCCAAGCGCCAGCGCCTCTCCGACCCGCGCGACGTCGGGGAAGTGCTGGCGGACAATCACAGCAGCGAAGATGACCGCCTCGTCGCTTTTCTGCAGCAGGTGAGCGTGCGCACCCGGATCTATGTTGGAGCCGAGCGCTTCGTCGAGGAGCTGCACACCAGATGGCAGGCTCGCCGCAAGCCGGCCGCGGTCGCCAGCCCGATTCCGGCGCGCTTCCTGCCGCCGGCGCGCGAGATGCCAGACAACGCCGTGTTTGTCAGCTATGCGCGCGAGGATCTGCCGGCGGTGCAACAGCTCAAAGCGGGGCTCGAGGCGGCCGGCATCACGACCTGGTTCGACATCGACCGACTCGAGGTCGGCGACGATTATGACCGCAAGATACAACGCAACATCATGCGTTGCTCCTACTTCATTCCGGTGGTCTCCGCCACCACCCAGCGCCGCCTCGAGGGCTATTTCCGGCGCGAATGGAGTTACGCCATCGATCGCGTGCGCAACATGGCCGACGGCGCGCTGTTTATCCTGCCGGTGAGCATCGACTCAACGACCGCCGCCGAGGCGCTGGTGCCAGACAAATTCAAGGCCCTGCACTTTACGCAGCTCGAAGGCGGTCAGGTGACGCCCGACTTCGCCGCACGCCTCGCCGACTTCATGCAGGCGCGTGGCCGATGAACGCCGCGCTTCGCGAACTCTCGGCCGCGCAGGGAACCGCCACGGTCGATGAAAGTAATCCCTGGCTCGGGCTCGCATCCTTCACGGAGGAGACGCGCCGGTACTTCTTTGGCCGCGACGAGGAGGTAGAGGAGCTCGCGCGTCGCGTGCAGCGTAAGTTGCTCACCGTGCTCTTTGGCCAGTCGGGGCTCGGCAAGACCTCGATCTTGCGCGCCGGGCTCGTGCCGCGGCTGCGCGGACAAGGGTACTGCCCGGTGTACGTGCGTATCGATTACAGCAGGGGGACGCCTGAGCCCGCCGAACAGATCAAGCGGGCGATCCTCCTCAACGCCCGACGCTCGGGAGAGTGGACCCAGGCGGGGGTGGCGGTCGAAGGGGAGTCGCTGTGGGAGTTCCTGCACCATCGCGATGACGTGCTGCGCGATGAGTCGGGCCGTACACTGATTCCGCTGCTGATCTTCGATCAGTTCGAGGAAATCTTCACGCTGGCGCAGAGCGATGATTTCGGCCGCGCACGCGCCGCGCGCTTTATCGCCGAGCTTGCCGACCTCGTCGAGAACCGCCCGCCAAAGGAGTTCGAGGCGAAGCTCGAGGAGGACGAGTCGGCCGCCGAGCGCTTCGACTTTGCGCGCAGCGACTACCGCGTGTTGATCGCGCTGCGCGAGGACTACCTGGCTCCGCTCGAGGGACTCAAGCAGGCGATACCGAGCATTTCACAGAATCGACTGCGGCTCGCGCCGATGACCGGTACGCAGGCACTCGCCGCGGTGCTGGAACCGGGCAAGGGCCTGGTCACCCAGGAAGTGGCCGAGGCGATCGTGCGCTTCGTGGCGGGCGGCGCCGAGCTCGCCAACGCAGTGGTGGAGCCCTCGCTTCTGAGCCTGATCTGCCGCGAGCTGAACGACGCGCGTATCGCGCAGGGACGCAAGGAGATCTCACTCGACCTGCTGGCCGGATCGCATGCTTCGATTCTCAGCAATTTCTATGAGCGGGCGCTTGCGGATCAGCCTGCCGCCGTGCGCCGCATCATCGAGGATGAGCTCCTCACGGACTCCGGCTTCCGCGAGAACGTCGCCGAGGAAAGTCTCGTCAAGCGTTTCGCCGACGCCGGTGCCGCGCCTGACACGCTCGCAGTGCTGGTAAACCGCCGTCTGCTGCGCATCGAGGAACGACTCGATGTGCGGCGCGTCGAGCTCACTCACGATGTGCTCTGTGGCGTAGTGACGGCGAGCCGCGACCGGCGCCACGAGCGCGAGGCGCGTGAGGCCACCGAAAGGCTGCTCGCCGAGCAGAAGGAGCGCGAGCTCAAAGCGCGTCGCGCGGCGGTCCGGGCGCGGCAGATCGCGGGCGCCTGTACGGTACTCGCGGCGCTGGCGGTCGTCGCGGCGCTGGCGGCTTACTTCAGTCGCCAGCATGCGCGGCGCGCCGAGCACGAAGCCCAGCAGACGCGCGCACTCGCCGAGCAGGCCCGCGGGCAGGCCGAGCACCTGCTCGGTTACCTGAGCGATGACTTTGCGCGCGAGCTCGAGAGCTTCGGGCGCCTCGAGGTGCTGGCGGAGTTCTCGCAGCGCCAGATCGACTACTTTCACGGCCTCCCGCCGGCGCTTCGGGGAACCGAGAGCATCCGCAATGGTGCTCTGGCGCTCATCAACCACTCGCGTGCGCTGCGCACGCTCGGTCAGCTCGATATCGCGGGCGCCAATGCCGATGAAGCGGTGCAGCTCCTCAACGGCCTGCGTAACTCAGGCGATCGCTCCGAGGCCAGCACCATTGCACTGGCACTCGCCTATGCCGCCAAAGGGCGCGTGCTCGAGAGCCACAGTGACCCCTCGGACCTGCCGACCAATCGACGTGCGGTCGAGCTGTTGCGCCCCCTCATGGCCGGCGCGGCCCCCTCGGCGGCGGCGCGCCGCGCGTACGTACAGATCGCGTACCGGATCGGTTTCGAGCAGGCCAGAGCAGACCATCGCGAGGATGCCGTCACTACCGAGCGGGAAGTGAGGCAGATCGCGGCGGAGCTGGGTGCGCGCGACTTGCGCGACCTCGACATGGGCGCTTACTACGCCGAGGCTGGCGGCTGGATGGCAACCGCGCTGGAAGGGCTCGGGCAGTACGATGAAGCACAGCGGGTCAGCGAAGACTCCCTGGCGGTGGCGGACCAGGTGCTGGAGCGGCGCCCCGGCTATCGCCTGGCCCTGCACGCGGAGCAGCTCCTGACGGGGATGCTGGTGTCGATAGCCGCCGACGAGCATCTCGATCCTCAGGCTGCCTGGCAACACGCGCTGCGCCAGGAGCAGGTGTCGCTCACATTGCTGAAGCTCGATCCGAACAACGTTACCACCCGCAACAACCTGAGCGTCGCCGAAGGTCAGCTCGCGAGTTTGCTCTGGTCCAGCGGACAGCTGCGCAAGTCCCTGACTTACCGCCAGAAGGAGCTCGACTATTCGCCGACGACCGGAGGTGCCAGTTTCATCATCAACTATTTCGGAACCGTGTCAGGCGTTGCCTACTTTGCAGCTGCCGCCGGTGACGCGGCACTCGCGAAGGCTACGCTCAACGGAGGTGCGGCGGTGAGCGCGAAGCTGCGCCAGCAGGAAGGTGCTGGCAGTCACGCCATGATCATTGCCGATGGCTGGCGGAAGCTCGGTGAGGCATTTGCCGCCGTGGAGCTCGATGACCTGCCAGCGGCGAGAAAGGCTGCAGGCGAGACCATACAGGAGCTCGAGGCGCTCAATGCGCGCGGTGAGTTGCAGTCCCGGAAGACACTCGAGCTCTACTTTGCTTACAGCTCCCTCGGCCGCGCCGAGGCTGGCTCCGGCGAGTTCGCCGCCGCTGAGCAGTCACTCGCCAAGGCGGCGGAGGCTCGCAGGTCCGCCGGCGTCAGCGCGATGGATGACCGCCGTCAGCTCAACGATGTGCTTACCTGGCTTGCGATGGCCCAGGCCCATCAGGGCCACCTCAGCGATGCGGCACGCACCATTGCTCCGGTCGTCAGCTGGCAGCGGGAGCTCGCGGCACGCAATCGCGGTGATCGATGGCAGCCGAAGGAGCTCGCGGCGGCGCTTTATGTAGAGGCGCTTACGGATCCTGCGAAGCGGGTCGCGCTGTTGCATGAGGGCTCCGCGTTGATTGATCGCCTCGTGCCTGAGGTGCGGGCTACGCACGAAGCGCGGCAATGGCGCGCACGCATCGACGCGGCGCAGCGGTCGGCGGGTACCGGCTAACGGCCCCATCAGGACACGGCAGTCGTCGCAATCGTTTCGATGATCTCGACTCTCTTTTGAATGCCGATGGTCCAGAACTCATCGCAGACGGTGCAATACCCTTCGACCGGGTATCCGCCATCAAGCAATCGTGCGAGTGCTGCGCGAGTAAACGCATTCTGTAGTTGCGCGCGCTTGCAGGTTGGACATGTCGCTACAAAAGCAAAAGGTTGACCCATGCTGACTTCCTTGATCAGTTCATTTCGGGGCGCTGTCGAAATATCGGGTCATGCATATCGCAGCCCCGCTTATACGGTCAAATAGGCACCTTATACGGTCAAATAGACACCAAAAGCCCGCCCCGAAGGCGGCGCTCAGGTGCAGTACCGGCAGCTGGCCGTTAGTGGATGAGCCTTTGATAGGCGTACCACGCGATGAGGGCACACACGATCGCCGTTACGAGCACATAGGGCATCCGCGCCGCGACCGCGCACCGCAATCTATCCACCCAGGGCACACGCCGCTGAGGCGGCCACCGGGGTGGGTTCTCGTGTCTACTTTTATCTACCATGGACAACCAGGTACGGCACTGAATCTGGCGAATGAGAATCTGCAGCGGCGTGCCGGAAAACAGGGCCGGATTTGCCGGCCCCAAGGGCGCCGACGGAAACGGCTTCAGCCGCCGGCGCGGTCGGGAAGAATGAAGGCAGATGCTTAAGGGCCGCTTAACGCCGAGCTTCGCGGAGGCGGAAAACGCCGCCCATCGGCAGGCGGCGTCTCCGCGTCGGTACGTGCGAGGTCCCGGCCGCGACTCGCCCGGCGTCGATAAATAACGAAGCCTCAGACTCTCAGGGGAGGCCCGGGAATGAGGCTTCGAACGAATTTCCTTCCCGTTATCCTGTCAGAAGATCCCGGTAAGCGAATCGTCAGGGCGGGAATCTACGCGTGAAATGCCGGCCAGACATCGCGATTAGTACCTACTGGCATTCGAGCCAGGCGGAGAGGCCGAAGGTGCGGACGCCTGGCTAATCGCGTTGCTTGAGACGGGCTCCTCAAGGCATCCTCCCGCTAATCGCACAAGATTCAGCGGCAATGACATCGGATGGGGGGCGCTTCGAATCCGTGCGAGACACTCCATTTGTCTCGTCGAGTCTCGGTCGTATGGCCAGTCCCGCCAACGGTTAACTATGAAGCGCGCACTCGCATCAGACGAATCCGTCATCGAGACACTCTGGGATGTTGCTGCGACCAGAAAGGTCGCACGGCAGTTCGCCGAGATTGCCGTGGGCGCGCTGCTCGAGAGAGGCGGCGCTGTGCGTCAGCCTCGATCCGCGACGCTTGCGTCCCATTTCCTTCGGGGCGCTGCACGAAGCAAGAACGCGGCGCGATTGGCGCAGCAGATTCGGCGATTGAGTCTGCGCCTGGCACACCCGCGATACCTGGCTCAACAGGTGGCGGCGCCGATTCCGATGGCGGCGCTGATCGAGTCCGTGGTGGCCGCCATGAATCAGAGCCTCGCGGTCTGGGAAATGTCGCCGATCGCGACCGCAATCGATCGGCAGCTGATGGCTCGATTCAAGCGACTGTTTGGCTGCCCGCGTACTGCTGAGGGAACGTTGGTTCCCGGAGGAGCGTTCGGAAACCTGACCGCGTTGCTTGCAGCGCGAGAGGCGCTTAAGTCGCCACGGCGGGCGGTTGCAGCCTCGCGAATTGCGGTAATCGTTGGCGCTCAGGTCCATTATTCGATTGCGCGGGCGGCGGCGATCTTGGGTATGGGAGGCGACGCGGTGTTTAGCGTCCCTGTGGATCACGAATTCCGCATGGATGTCGAACGAGTCCCGGAGCTCTTCGTAAGGGCACGAAAGGCCGGCTTTCGGAGGTTCGTGCTGGTCGGCTCAGCTGGGTCCACTCCGACGGGCAGCTTTGATGATATCGATGCGCTTCGCCGGGAAGCCACGCGGCAGGGCGCTTGGTTCCACGTGGATGCAGCTCACGGCGCCGCACTTGCATTCAGCCGGCGGCTGCGCCGAAGGGTCAAGGGCATAGGCTCGGCGGACTCGCTGGCATTCGATCCGCACAAGATGATGTTCATGCCGCTAAGTGGAGCCGGGGTGCTGGTGCGTGATGGGTCGCTGTTGGCGCAGCCCTTGGCAGAACGGGCGCCTTATCTGTTCGCCGCCGAGCGGCGGCACTGGCCCGATATCGGACAGTTGACGATGGCTTGTTCACAGCGATTCGATGCACTGAAGATCTGGCTCGTGTGGCAGATCCATGGAGCGCGAATTTGGGATGCGTTGGTCACGCACACGTGCGTTGTCTGTGCCGCAGCGTTTCGCTACTGCGCTCAATCAAGGATTCTTGAGCCCGTGCACCAACCCCATTCGAACATCTTGTGCTTTCGGCTTCGCAATCAAGTCGGCAAAGACTCCGACCGGATCCACTGGCAGATCAAGGAAGAACTGAATGAGAGCGGCTACGGCTATATCAGTTCTACCGTACTCGACGCTCGCAGGGTGTTGCGGCTGGTCGTGATGAATCCGCGGACCCGAGTAGGGGACGTCGAGGACGTTCTCAAGAGAATCGAGCGCATCGCGAGGGCGCGCCAGTGACTTCGCGCCCGTACGTCGTGTGAGAGCGAGCCCGATGACTGGGGAAATCAGTGGTGCCTCTCCCTTACCTATGACAAGCTCGGCCGGCATGCCGACGGCGGAGTGCGCTTGATGGAGACGATAGGCGAAGATCTGCGCCAGATGATACGGACACCACTTTCTCCCTCGCATGTTGAGGCATTGCGGGCGGCGGGGAAGGTAGTGACGTATCCCAAGGGCACGATCATGGCCCAGCCGGGCGAAAAGGCGAACCGCTTCGTGTACGTCGAGGAGGGCGAGATTGAAGTCGTCAATCCGTTCACCGGCGAGCGCCTTTATCCGTCGACCCTTGGGCCAACTCAGTTTATGGGGGAGATCAGCCTGCTGTACGGCGGTACCGCCTCCTTTCCGCTGCGCACGGTAGTCGATACGCGAGTAATCGAAGTACCGCGCGAGACCTTCCTCACGCTCATGTCGCAGATCCCCGAGATGTCGGACCTCATCATCACCGTGTTTGCGGCCCGACGCCGCGCGCAACTCGACGAGCGCCGCAGCGGCCTCTACCTCATAGGCGAGGAGGCCGATCGCAACGTGCGTCGCATCGCTGAGTTCGCAAGCCGCAATCGGTTACCTTACGCATCGGTGCCCCTCCACAGCCCGGAAGCCGAGGCATCGGCTAAGAGTTGCGCAATCGATGCCAGAACTCCTGCGGTTATCTTCGGCAACAAAGTACCGATCACGGATCCGACGCCGGATAAGATAGCGCGGCTCCTCGGGCTCAACATCGACTTCAGCGGCGACGAGCATTTCGACGTGCTGATCGTCGGTGGGGGACCGGCCGGCGTGGCGGCGGCCGTTTACGCCGGCGCCGAGGGTCTACGCGCGCTGGTCGTCGAGGACATCGTTTTGGGAGGTCAGGCGGGAACGTCGAGCCGAATCGAGAACTACATGGGATTTCCAACCGGCATCTCTGGCGCGGATCTCTTGTGGCGTGGCCAGGTGCAGGCCATGAAGTTCGGCGCCCGATTTGCCATACCGCGCCGAGTCACGACGCTGGAGGCGCAAGAGAACGGTGCCTTCTGCGCCGCCTTCGAGAATGGCCAGCGCGTCCGTGCCAGTGCAATCGTAGTCGCGAGCGGAGTGCAGTATCGGCGGCTTCCGCTGGAACGACTCGCCGATTTCGAGGGCTCGGGCGTGTACTATTCGGCCACCGAGATGGAGGCTCGATATGCTAAGGACACCG
>Ga0306920_100007525_pt1 | contig 14356 bp, 9 predicted proteins | sample flu12Cox44000170_FD_204666 | JGI IMG/M metagenome (GOLD analysis project Ga0306920, IMG submission 204666) | Lab enrichment of tropical soil microbial communities from Luquillo Experimental Forest, Puerto Rico - flux4day.12C.oxic.44.000.170 (v2)... | ecosystem: Environmental > Terrestrial >...
TCGGCTTGGTCTGTCCGGCCTTGTGACAGCGCGCGAGATAGGTCGCGTGATCGCGCGGAAACCGTATGCCGATCGCCATGGCTTCGTTCCAGCGGTTGGCGATGTCGGCAAGCGGCGGATAAAGCGCGCCGCGCAGCGCCGCCACCAATTCCGGCAGCGGATAGGCGAAGTATTTGTACTCGCCGCGGCCGAATCCATGCCGCGCCATCACCACGCGGCTGCGAAACAGCGTGTCCGACGCGTAGGTCTCGGCCAGGCCCATGCATTGCTGCGATGTCAATAGCCGCCCGGTCGTCGCGCAACCATACGCATCCAGTTGCGCGGCGATGCTCGCCCAATCGAGCGTCGCAACTTGCGCGGCGAGCGCGCGCGCCCCCCGTGCAGGCGCGTGCTCGCGCGCGGCGGAAAGCGCTCGGGTCATGCCGCCTTCTCCCGTGCCAGCAGAGCGCGCTTGCGGGCAACGCCCCAGCGATAGCCCGAGGCCGATCCATCCGTGCGCACCACGCGGTGGCACGGAATGGCGACCGCGATGTCATTCGAGGCGCAAGCCTGCGCCACCGCGCGCACTGCCTTCGGCGCCCCGATCCGTTCGGCGATCTCGCGGTAGCTTGCGGTCGAGCCCGCAGGGATATCGCGAATCGCAGTCCACACCCGCTGTTGGAACGCGGTGCCGCGGATGTCGAGCGGCAGGTCGAGCCCCTGGGCCGGCGCCTCGATGAAGCCGACGACCTTGGCCACGAGTTGCTCGAACCTCTCGTCGCCGCCGACGAGGCGCGCGTTTGGAAAGCGGTCCTGCAGGCTGCGCACCAACGCGTCGGGATCGTCGTCGAATTCGATCGCGCACACACCTTTGTCCGTCGCCGCGACCAGGATCGCACCGAGCGAGCATTGGCCAACCGCAAAGCGGATGACGTTACCGCTGCCGCCGGCGCGGAATTGCGTCGGCGTCATGCCGAGCAGGTCGGAGGCGGCGGCGTAGAAGCGGCCGTTGGAGTTGAAGCCCGCGCCATAGATCGCCTCGGTGACGGTATTGCTGGCGGTGAGCTCCTCGCGCACGCGCTTGCCGCGATGGCCGGCGGCATAGGCCTTCGGCGTCACCCCGGTCACCGCCTTGAACACGCGGTGGAAGTGGAAGCGGCTCATGCCCGCGGATTGCGCCAGCGCATCGAGGCTCAGCGCCTCCTCGGCGTCTTCGATCAGCCGGCACACGCGCGCGACCGCAGCCGCGTGCGCCTCGGCAAGCGCGGGCTCGTTCGGCCGGCAGCGCTTGCAGGGCCGAAATCCCGCCCGCTCGGCGTCGGCGCAGGTCTCGTGGAAGGCCACGTTCTCGCGCCGCGGCAGCCGAGCCGCGCATGAGGGCCGGCAATAGACGCCGGTCGTGCGCACCGAATAGACGAAGGTGCCGTCGGCCGCGCGATCGCGCCGCTTGAGCGCCTTCCAGCACGCGTCGTCGTCAAGCAGCGACGATGTCCGAGACGTCTCGTTGGTTCGCATCATCAAAGACATGATCTTGCTCCCTGAAGTTCCGACGGATGGTTCCGTCTCCTACGGGGCAATTTATGGATCGCAGGATCGCAAGCACTCCGCTCCTTGCTCTCAAATCAAAGATAGGCGCGCCACCCGAAATCCGCAGCGCCCTTTCCCGATCCGCCACCGCGCACCCGCGGCAGAGGCCCGGGACCGTTGACCGCGTCGGCGCTTTGATGTCCAAGTGCCGCTCGAAAAACCGACCGGGACGCACGATTTATTAGCATGCTACGCGTACTTTTGCGTCTTAGTCTTGGCGCCCCAAGACACGAGGAATTGCGGCAGCGGACCCGATGACGAGCGAACGCTACAATGCCCGCGAGGCCGAGGCCCGCTGGCAAAAGGTCTGGGACGAGCGGGGTATCTTCGCCACACGCAACGACGACCCGCGCCAGAAATACTACGTGCTGGAGATGTTCCCCTATCCGTCGGGGCGCATCCATATGGGGCACGTGCGCAACTACACCATGGGCGACGTGGTCGCGCGCTTCAAACGCGCCATGGGTCTCAACGTGCTCCATCCCATGGGCTGGGACGCCTTCGGCATGCCGGCGGAAAACGCCGCCATGGAGCGCAAGATTCATCCCAAGGCGTGGACGTACGAGAACATCGCCGCCATGAAGGCGCAGCTCAAGTCGATGGGGCTTTCGCTCGATTGGGCGCGCGAGATCGCGACCTGCGATCCCGCCTACTACAAGCACCAGCAGAAGATGTTCCTCGACTTCATGCGCGCGGGTCTGGTGGAGCGCAAGCTCGGCAAGGTGAACTGGGATCCGGTCGATCAGACCGTGCTCGCCAACGAGCAGGTGATCGACGGGCGCGGCTGGCGCTCGGGCGCGCTGGTCGAGCAGCGCGAAATGCCGCAGTGGTACTTCGCCATCACCAAATTTTCCGAGGATTTGCTGCAGGCACTCGACCGGCTCGACCGGTGGCCCGACAAGGTGCGCCTGATGCAGCGCAATTGGATCGGCCGCTCGGAGGGGCTGCTCATCCGCTTCGCGCTCGACCCCGCAACGACGCCGAACGCGGAAGACGAGCTGGAGGTCTTCACCACCCGCCACGACACGTTGTTCGGCGCCAAGTTCATGGCGCTCTCGCCCGATCATCCGCTGGCCGCGGCCACCGCGGCCAAGAACCCCGCGCTCGCCGCGTTCATCGCCGAATGCAGACGCCACGGCACCGCACAGGAGTTGATCGACACCGCCGAGAAGATGGGGTTCGACACCGGGATGAAGGCAATCCATCCCTTCGATCCGAGCTGGAAGCTTCCGGTTTACGTCGCCAATTTCATCGTGATGGACTACGGCACCGGCGCGATCTTCGGCTGCCCGGCGCACGACCAACGCGACCTCGACTTCGTCAACAAGTATGGGCTTGGCAATATCCCGGTGGTGTGCCCGCCGGGCCAGGACGCGAGCACCTTCGTCATCACCGATACCGCCTATGACGGCGACGGGCGCATGATCAATTCGCGCTTCCTCGACGGCATGACCGTCGAGGAGGCGAAGCAAGAGGTCGCGCGCCGGCTCGAGCACGAATCGCGCGGCAATCGTCCGGTCGGCACGCGCCAGGTCAACTTTCGCCTGCGCGACTGGGGCATTTCGCGCCAGCGCTACTGGGGCTGCCCAATCCCGGTCATCCACTGCGAGCGCTGCGGCATCGTGCCCGTGCCGGAAAGCGATCTACCGGTCACACTGCCGGATGATGTCGATTTCGACCGTCCCGGCAATCCGCTCGAGCGCCATCCCAGCTGGAAGAACGCCGCATGCCCGACATGCGGCGGACCGGCGCGGCGCGAGACCGATACCATGGACACCTTCGTCGACTCGTCCTGGTACTTCGTCCGCTTCACCGATCCCTGGACGACGAGCCCCACCAACCTTGCGATCGCCGACCGAATGATGCCGGTCGATCAGTACATCGGCGGCATCGAGCATGCGATCCTGCACCTGCTCTACAGCCGCTTCTTCACCCGCGCGATGCGCGCAACCAAGCACATCGATCTCGACGAGCCGTTCGCGGGCCTGTTCACCCAGGGCATGGTGGTGCACGAGACCTATCAGGCGGCGAACAGCGAATGGGTCATGCCCGCCGAGGTGAAGGTCGAAGGCGCGGGCGAGGCGCGGCGCGCCACGCTGCTCGCAACCGGGGAGCCGGTCGCGATCGGCCCCATCGAGAAGATGTCGAAGTCGAAACGCAACACCGTCGACCCCGACGACATCATCGCCAGCTACGGCGCCGACACCGCGCGCTGGTTCATGCTCTCCGATTCGCCCCCGGAACGCGACGTGATCTGGACCGAGGAGGGGGTGCAGGGCGCTTGGCGCTTCGTGCAGCGACTCTGGCGCCTGGTGCGTGAGGCGGCAGAGGTGGCGGCGCCCGCCGATCTACCGCGCCCGCCCCGCTTCGGCGAGCCGGCGCTTTCGTTGCGCAAGGCGGCCCACCGCGCGCTCGCGCGCGTCTCCGAGGATATCGAACGGCTGCGCTTCAACGTCTGCGTCGCCCATATTTACGAGTTCGCCAATGTCTTCCAGGCCTCGCTCGCCGGCCTCGAGACTGAGCCAATGGCCGACTATCGGTGGGCGGTGCGGGAAGCGGCCGGCATCCTGGTGCGGCTGTTTCACCCCATGATGCCGCACCTGGCGGAGGAGTGCTGGGCCGCGCTCGGCCATAAAACGCTTGTTGCATCAGAGCCTTGGCCGCAGCTGGAGGCGGACCTTTTGGTTGAGAACACGATCACACTTCCGGTCCAAATCAATGGTAAGAAGCGCGGAGATGTCACAGTCGCCCGAAATGCTGCCAATGCCGAGATCGAAACTGCCGTTTTGGCCCTCGATGCGGTAAAACGGGCGCTTGATGGCAGGCCGCCGAAGAAAGTGATCGTGGTGCCGCAAAGGATCGTCAATGTGGTGGCATGACAAGCGCACGGATCGGTCCGCGTTCTCCGCCCATCGGGGCGCGGGGCGCCGGGGAGCCGCGCCCGCAGCGCTTGTCTTGGCGCATGGAAGCATCTTGACGCGCGGAAGAATCATCCGAGCCGCCGCCGCGCTGGTGATCGCCGCGCTCGCCGGCGGCTGCTTCCAGCCGCTTTATGGCGAGCAGTCCCCGACCGGCGGGCCGGTCTTGCGCGACCAGCTCAGCGCCGTCGATGTCCTCCAGATCCAGGCCCCGAAAGGAACCGACGAGGCGCGGATCGCGGTCGAGATTCGCAACGCGCTGCTTTACGACTTCAGCGGCGGCGGATACGCGGCCCCACCCACCCATCGGCTGAAGATCGCCATGAGCTCCACGCGCGCGTCGATCATCGTCGATGTCAATACCTCGCGGCCGGACGTCGAGAACTACGGCATCAATGTGACCTATACCTTGACCGAAATCGCCACCGGCAAAATCGTGGTGACGGGCACGACCTTCGCTCGCGTCTCCTATGACATCCCCGGCCAGGAGCAACGCTACGCCCGCGTGCGCGGATTGCGTGACGCAGAGCTGCGCGCGGCGAAAGTGGTCGCCGACAACATCAGGTCGCGGCTTGCGTCCTATTTCATTGCCGGCACGTGAGACACCTCTCATCGTCATCGTCCGCCAGCAGCGGCCACCGCAGCCGGGCCTGATCCGCGCGGCTGCTCCGTGGCGCCGCCGACGGATGCGCGATGCCCGCCGGCGCCCGCACGACGACTTTGGGGTGACGGAGATGTCATGGTCGCGCTGAAAGGCTTCGAGGTCGACAAGTTCCTCGCGCGCCCGCATCAGCCGATCGTGCTCGTCTTCGGCCCGGACGCTGGCCTGGTGCGCGAGCGCGCGGAAGCGCTCGTGCGCATATCGGTTGACGATCCGAAGGATCCCTTTCAACTCGCCCGGCTCGACGGCGACGATCTCGCTGGCGAACCCACGCGTCTCGTCGAGGAGGCCAACACCATTCCGCTGTTCGGGGGCCGCCGCGCGGTCTGGGTGAAAGCCGGCGCGCGCAACTTTGCTCCCGCGGTCGAGGCGCTCGTTGCGGCGCCCGCGCCGGACTGTCGGGTCGTGATCGAGGCCGGCGATCTCAAACGCAACGCGCCGCTGCGCGTCATCTGCGAGCGCGCCAGGCATGCCGTCGCGCTTCCTTGCTACGTCGACTCGGAAAAAGATTTGGTTCGCCTCATCGATGACGAAATGCGCGATGCCGGCCTTGCCATCTCCCCGCAGGCGCGCGCCGCCCTTGTTCCGTTGCTCGGCGGGGATCGGCTCGCGTCGCGTCATGAGATTCGCAAGCTCGCGCTGTTCGCGCGCGGCAAGGCGCGCGTGGAGCTCGAAGACGTCATGGCGGCGGTCGCCGACGCCTCGACGCTCGCGCTCGACGGCTTGATCGATGCCGCCTTCGCCGGGCGCACCGGCGAGCTCGAAGTCCAATTCGGCAAGGCGCGCACCGCCGGCACGGCGCCGGGCACGATCGTCTCGGCGGCGCTGCGGCAGGTCGCGCAGTTGCACAAGGCGCGGCTTGCCGTCGAGGAGGGCGGCTCGGTCAGCGACGCGGCGCAAGGCATCCAGCCGTTCGTTCATTTCAGCCGCAGGGGAGCGGTCGAAGCCGCGCTCAAGACGTGGACGTCGGCGCGGCTCGCACGCGCGATGGCGGAGCTCGCCGAGGCGGCGCTCGAAGCGCGCCGGCAGTCCGCACTGGCCGAGCTGATCGCGCAGCGCGCGCTGCTGACGCTCGCCGTCAACGCGCGGCGGAAGGAATGATGCGGCCAAGCGACTCCCGTGCTTGCCGCAAACGACAACTGTTCAAGCGAAGCCGTTTGGCCGAATCAACTCTTTTCCAACCGCCGCAGCACCTCTTCGAGCTGATCGAGATTGCGATAATGAATGTGCAGCACGCCGCCTTTGCTGCGGTGGTCGACCGTGACGGTGAGACCAAGCGTGTTCGATACCCGCCGCTCGAGGGCAATCGTATCGGCGCTTTTCACCACCCGCTTCTTTGCCGCCTTGCCCGATCCCGGCGCGCGGTCCTTCGCCAGCGCCTCGACCTGACGAACGTTGAGCCCGCGATCCACGATCTCGCGCGCCATTTCTTCCGGATCGGCCGCGCCGATGAGCATGCGCGCGGCGCCGGCCGAGATCTTGCCGGCATGGATGTAAGCCTTGACCGGCTCCGGCAGCTTCAACAGGCGCAGCGTGTTGGTGACGTGACTGCGGCTCTTGCCGACGATCTTGGCGATGTCCTCGTGGCTGTGGCCGTACTCGCTCGCCAGCGCCTGGTAGCCGCCGGCCTCTTCCAGCGGATTGAGATCGGTACGCTGCACGTTCTCGATGATGGCAAGCTCCAGCGCTTCGCTGTCGCTCGCTTCGAACGGCACGATGGGAATCTCGTGCAGGGCCGCGCGCTGCGCCGCTCGCCAGCGCCGCTCGCCGGCGATGATCTCGTAGGCGTCCTTGGCGCCGCGCACCGGACGCACCACCACCGGCTGGATGATGCCGCGTTCCTTGATCGACGCGGCCAGCTCATCGAGCTCGGCGTCGGAAAAGTTGCGGCGAGGATTGCGCGGATTGGGCCTGAGATATTCGATCGGGACGCGGCGTTGAGTGCGCGCACGTTCGGGCGTCGTCGTCGCTTCGGCGCTGACGTCGCCCATGAGCGCGGCAAGACCGCGTCCCAGTCGCGATCGGCCGTCATCTGCCATTGCCATGTCTCCCGACCTTCCTACGTCACGCTGCGCCGTGCTGCCGATCCGATTCGATCTGATCCGATTCGATCGCAGCGTCCGCGCGCGGTGCGTTCGCTATCAATTCCTTCTCGCGTTGAATGATCTCGGTCGCGAGCCGCAGATAGGCTTCGCTGCCGACGCATTTGAGATCGTAGACCAGCACCGGCTTGCCGTAGGATGGCGCCTCCGACACCCGCACATTGCGCGGGATGATGGTGTCGTAGACTTTCTGTTTGCTGTTCGCGCGCACGTCGGCGACGACTTGGTTGGAGAGATTGTTGCGCGCGTCGTGCATCGTGAGCACGATGCCGTGGATCATGAGTTCGGGATTGAGCGTGGATTTCACCGTCGCCACCGTCTGCAGCAGTTGCGACAATCCTTCGAGCGCGAAGAACTCGCATTGCAGCGGCACCAGAATCGCGTCGGCCGCCGCCAAGGCGTTGACCGTGAGCAGGTTGAGCGACGGCGGACAATCGATGAGGACATAACTGAAGTCGCTCGCGCGCGGCGTTGCGGCGCGCAGCGGTGTGAGCGCGGTGCGCAATCGAAACGCGCGGTCGCGCTCCTGGCTGACTTCGAGCTCGAGGCCGGAGAGATCGAGTGTCGACGGCGCGATGGACAGGCGCGGCACCGCGGTCGCGAGCACCGCATCGGACAAGGTGGCCTCGCCCATCAACACATCGTAGGTCGAGTGGCGACGACTGCGGCGGTCGATGCCGAGTCCGGTCGAGGCATTGCCCTGCGGATCGAGATCGATGATCAGCACGTGCTCGCCGATGGCGGCGAGCGCCGTGCCGAGATTGATGGCGGTCGTGGTCTTGCCGACGCCACCCTTCTGGTTGGCGATTGCAATCACGCGCGGCGGCGCAGGATTGGGGATGCGGCTCGCAAGCGCGATGACCTGAGGCGACTCTTCGGCCGATGGCGGCGGAAAATCCGCATGGTCGGTCATGGCATTGCGTCCAGCATCGGGGTCGCGTCGGTCGGCGAATCGGGTGGAATCTTATGGCGTTATCCTGCGGCGCTCCACCTCCCGGATCACGATAATGCGGCCGGCAGGATCGGTGCGGCTGGGCGCGAGCGTGGCGTTCATGGTCCAGGCCTTTCCCGTGCGCGACTCGCGCGCCTGCCTCAGCTCAAGCTCTGCATTTTGCCCCTTGGGGAACAAGCCCATCGCGCCGCTTTTCCCCAGAAGCGGAAAACACTGATCGAGCAAGGACTTGAGCGGGGCGACGGCGCGCGCGGTGACGATGTCAGCCTGGCCCCCGAAGCTCGCGGTGAAATCCTCGATGCGCGCGGCGTGCACGCTTGCCGGCGCTTCGGTGAGGCGCTGAGCCTCGCGCAGGAATGCGGCCTTTTTTGTATTGCTTTCAACGAGATGGACGTGAGCCCCGGGCCGACCCGCCAGCGCGCAGGCGATCATCAGGCCGGGAAATCCGCCGCCCGCGCCGAGGTCGACCCAAACGCGCGCATCGGGCGCAAGGTCGAGAAGCTGGAGGGAATCGGCGATATGCCGCGTCCACAGGTGCGAAACCGTGGAGGGCGCGATGAGACTGGTGGTCAGCTGCCAAGTGAGCAGCAGCGCGACGAAGCGGTCGAGGCGCTCCAAGGTTTCACGTGAAACAGGCGTCAGCGCCAGCGCGCGTTCGCGATCGGCAGGGTCAACACGCCCGGGATCATGTCCGGTCCGCGCGCGCCGCGGGGTCTTCGCTTCCCGATCGCGATGAAGCCGGCGGGCCCTCGGCATCAGCGTCCGGCGGCAGCCGCTTTTGCAACGCGCCCATTGCGCTTGAGATGCGCAACGAGAAGCGTGAGCGCTGCCGGCGTGATGCCATCCATGCGGGCGGCCTGGCCGATGGTGCGAGGACGCGTGGCGTTAAGTTTTTGGCGGACTTCATTGGAGAGCCCAGAGAGCTGCGAATAGTCGAGCCCGTCCGGCAGTTCCAGGCTCTCATCGCGGCGATAGGCCGCGATGTCGGCGGCCTGGCGCGAGAGATAAACGTCGTATTTCGCATCGATTTCGACCTGCGCCGCGATCTTCGGCGGCAGATCGGCGAGCCGAGGCCAGACCTTGGCGAGGTCCGCGATGGCGATGTTTGGGTGCGACAGCAGCTCGAACGCACTGCGCCGCTGGCCATCCTTGTTGAGGGCAAGGCCGTGGCGATCCGCCTCGTTGGGGGTGAGGGACACCGAGCGGGCGAAATCGCGCGCCGCCTCGAGCGCCGCCATTTTCGACGCATGCCGCGAGCGGCGACGCGCGCCCACGCAGCCAAGCGCAATGCCCCGGGCGGTCAGGCGCTGGTCGGCGTTGTCGGCCCGCAGGGTGAGCCGGTATTCCGCGCGCGAGGTAAACATGCGATAGGGCTCGGTGACCCCGCGCGTCACTAAATCATCAATCATAACAGCGAGATAACCCTCAGCGCGGTCGAATGTGATGGCGCCTCCCCCACCGGCTCGGGACGCGGCATTGAGCCCCGCAACCAGGCCCTGCGCCGCCGCCTCCTCGTAACCGGTCGTGCCGTTGATCTGCCCCGCCAGGAACAGCCCGGGTAGGCGCCTTGTCTCCAGGGTGGGATTGAGCTCACGCGGATCCACGTGGTCGTACTCGATGGCATAGCCGGGCCGGATGACGCGCGCGTTCTCGAGCCCCGGGATGGTCGCGATCAGCGCGAATTGGACCTCTTCCGGCAGCGACGTCGAGATGCCGTTCGGATAGACGGTCGGATCGTCGAGCCCTTCCGGCTCGAGAAAAATCTGATGCCCGTCGCGCTCGCCGAAGCGCACGATCTTGTCCTCGATCGAGGGGCAATAGCGCGGCCCTTTGCTCGAGATTTGCCCGGAATACATCGGCGAGCGGTGGACGTTGTCGCGGATGACGCGGTGGGTCGCCGCGTTCGTGCGGGTGATGCCGCACCGGACCTGGGGATTATCGATGCGCTCCGTCAGCATCGAGAACGGCTCGGGCGGCTCGTCGCCCGGCTGCATCTCCACCGCCGCCCAGTCGATGGTGCGGCCGTCGAGTCGCGGCGGCGTTCCGGTCTTGAGCCGCCCGAGCGCGAATCCCAGCCGCTGCAAGGTGAGCGACAGGCCGAGCGCCGGCGCCTCGCCCACGCGCCCCGCCGGCGTCTGCCGCTCGCCAATATGGATGAGCCCGCGCAGGAAGGTTCCCGTGGTGAGCACGACGGCCCCTGCCCCGAACTCGCGCCCGTCCGCGAGCTTGAGCCCAGCGATGCGCTTGCCGCGAATTACCAGGTCGTCCGCCTCGGCTTCGATCACCGCGAGATTCGCCGTATCGCGAATCGCTTGCTGCATGGCCCGGGCATAGAGCGCGCGGTCTGCTTGCGCGCGCGGTCCGCGCACGGCAGGCCCCTTGCGACGATTGAGCACGCGAAATTGGATGCCGCCGAGATCGGCCACGCAGCCCATCAGGCCGTCGAGCGCGTCGATCTCGCGCACCAGATGGCCTTTGCCCAGGCCTCCGATCGCGGGATTGCACGACATCGCGCCGATGGTCGCGAAGCGATGGGTGACGAGCGCGACCTCCGCGCCCATGCGCGCGGCCGCGGCGGCGGCCTCGCAACCAGCATGGCCGCCGCCCACGACGATGACATCGTATTGCGCGTTCATCGCTCCAAATTCTCCGAGCGCCGAGCTTCTACCCGACTGGGGGCGGAGCGTCCATTTCCTAAACGACGCTGCGGTGCCGGGCGTGTTTCACGTGAAACATGCGCAACCGTCGAACGCGAACGGAGTCTCTCGGCCACCGGCCCAGTTGTCGATGCGCGCTTCTCACGTAGTTACTTGCCGATACAAAAATCTCGGAAGATCACGTCGAGGACGTCCTCCACGTCCACCCGCCCGAGAAGCTTGCCTAATGCCCTGGTCGCCAGCCGAAGCTGCTCCGCCATGATTTCCTCTCTGCCGTCTCGCGCGGCGCGTTGCGCGCCCTCCAACGCGAGCACGGTTTCCTTGAGATGTGCGCGCTGACGCTCGCGCGTCACCAACGCGGGCTCGGGCGTGAAGAAGCACCCGGCAAAGCGCGCGAGCGCGTTAACCAATTCATCGACACCAGCACCCGTTGTGCTGGATACAAGGTTAACAATTTCCTCCTTATTGAATCCAGATTCAATTCTTCGCCGATCCTCCTCCGCCACCAGATCCATTTTGTTAACCGCCAGCCAAGCGGTGGATTCGGACGGAGCTTGGATCAAGGGGCGTTGCAGCGCCCGCGACTCGATCACAGTGCCGTCGACGACCCAAAGCACCAGGTTCGCGCTCGCGGCTTGCTCGCTCGCTCGGCGCACGCCCTCGCGTTCGACCGGATCGTTCGTTTCGCGGATGCCGGCGGTATCGAGCACCGTCACGGGATAGCCGCCGAGATCGAGGTGCAGTTCGAGGACGTCACGCGTGGTGCCGGGAAATGGCGAGACGATCGCAGCCTCGCGGCGCGCCAGCCGGTTGAACAGCGTCGACTTGCCTGCGTTCGGCGGACCCGCGATGGCAACGCGCAGGCCTTCGCGCAGACGCTCGCCCTGCCCCGCGCCAGCCTTGCTGATCTCCTCGGCCAACGGACGGATGAGTTCGAGCGCGCGCGCCATCATGTCCTTCGGGACATCATCCTCGTCGGAAAAATCGATGCCGGCCTCGACCAGAGCCAGCGCCTCGATCAGCCGCTGCCGCCACGTCTCGGCGCGCTCGCCGAGGAGACCCCTGAGCTGCTGATACGCCTGCCGGCGCTGTGCTTCGGTCTCGGCCGCGACCAGGTCGGCGAGCCCTTCGACCGCGGTCAAATCCATGCGGCCGTTCTCGAACGCGCGGCGCGTGAACTCCCCCGCTTCCGCATGGCGCAAGCCCGCGAGCTTTGCCAGCGCGGCAAGAACCGCCGCGATCACCGCGCGGCCGCCGTGCACTTGCAGCTCGGCGATGTCTTCGCCGGTCTCGCTGTTGGGCCCGGGAAACCACAAGGCCAGCCCTTCGTCGATGACGCCACCGGTCGCCGGATCGCGCACGCGCGCGAGCGACGCGCGCCGCGGCTGCGGCACGCGGCCGACCAGCTGCTCGAGCGCAACGCGCGCGCGCGGACCCGAAATGCGAACGACCGCGATCGCCGCCGGCGGCCGGCCGGAGGAGAGGGCGAAGATGGTGTCGCGGTCGCTGGCCATTCTTCCTTCGTATTCGGATCGTCCGTAGGTTGCGAGCGTAGGGGCGCCGAACTAGGTTACATGGAGCCGCAGCCGACCATCCACCGATGATTGTTGGGTTCACGCGCTGAACCAACGGCGCTGCCCGGCATTGTGATCAAATGTCGACCGATACCGCCGTTATGTCCCACGAAAACCGTCTCGCCCGCGAGACCAGCCCCTATCTGCTGCAGCACAAGCACAACCCCGTCGACTGGTGGCCGTGGGGAACCGAGGCGCTCGCCGAGGCACAGCGCGCCAACAAGCCGATCTTGCTTTCGGTCGGCTACGCCGCCTGCCATTGGTGTCATGTCATGGCGCACGAGAGCTTCGAGGACGAGGCAACCGCGCAGGTGATGAACGATCTTTTCGTCAACATCAAAGTGGACCGCGAGGAACGCCCCGACATCGATCAGATCTACATGTCGGCGCTGCATCACCTCGGGGAGCACGGCGGTTGGCCGCTCACGATGTTTCTCACGCCCAACGGTGAGCCGTTCTGGGGCGGCACCTATTTTCCCAAGACCTCGCGCTATGGAAAGCCCGGCTTCGTCGACCTGTTGCGCGAGGTTGAGCGCGTTTTCCGCCAGGACCCGCAAAGCGTGGAGCAAAACCGCAGCGCGCTGATGGCTCGCCTCGCGGCAAGCGCGCGGCCCAAAGGGCGGGTGGTGATCGCCGCGTCTGAGCTCGACCGCGCGGCCAGTCAGATCGCCGGCATGATCGATCCGGTCAACGGCGGCATGCGCGGCGCGCCGAAATTCCCACAGCCGACGATGCTCGAGTTTCTGTGGCGCGCCGGGGGGCGCATGAACGACAGGCGCAATTTCGGCGCGGTCGAACTTACGCTCGCCCGCATTTGCGAGGGCGGCATCTACGATCATCTCGGCGGCGGCTTCTCGCGCTATTCGGTCGACGAGCGCTGGTTGGTGCCGCATTTCGAGAAGATGCTTTACGACAACGCGCTCCTGCTCGAACTGCTTGCGCTCGCATACCAGCGCTCGGCCAATGAACTATTCCGGCGCCGCGCGCGTGAGACCGTTGCTTGGCTGGCGCGCGAAATGACGACGCAGGAGGGCGCGTTCTGCGCCTCGCTCGACGCCGACTCAGAAGGCGAGGAGGGCAAATTCTACGTCTGGTCGTTGCCCGAGATCATGACGGTTCTGGGCGATGGCGGTGCCGCCGTCTTTGCTGCGCACTATGACGTGACCGCCGCGGGCAACTTCGAAGGGCACAATATTCTCAATCGTCTCAAGCACTTACCGCGCAGCATGGAGGACGAGAAAAAACTCGCGGCGATGCGCGAGACGTTGCTAACCGCGCGCGGAAGACGGGTGCGCCCCGGCCTCGACGACAAGGTACTGGCGGACTGGAACGGCCTGATGATTGCCGCGCTCGTCAATGCCGGCGTCGCCTTCGAGGAACCGGGCTGGCTCGAAATGGCCGCGCGCGCCTTCCTGTTCGTCGACGCCAAGATGGCCCATGGCGACCGGCTCGGCCATTCCTGGCGCGCGGGCAAGCTTCTCGTTCCCGGCCTCGCCTCCGATCATGCCGGCATGATCCGCGCGGCGCTTGCGCTTCACGAGGCGACCGCCGAGCACGCCCATCTCGAGCGCGCACTTGCTTGGCAGGCGACGCTCGATCGCCACTACGCCAATCCCGACAACGGCGGCTATTTCCTCACCGCCGACGACGCCGCGGGTCTGGTGGTGCGGCCCAACGCCACCACCGATGATGCGACACCCAACCCCAATGCCGTGGCGGCGCAGAACCTGATCCGCCTCGCGGTCTTTACCGGCCAGCACGCTTGGCGCGACAAGGCTGATCGGCTGTTCGAGGGAATCGCCGCGAGCGCGGGCGAGAATCTCTTTGCGCATCTCGCATTGCTCAACGCCCTTGATCTGCGCTTGCGCGCGGCCGAGATCGTCGTGGCAGGAGAGGGAGCGCGCGCGAACGATCTCCTCGCTGCCG
>Ga0306920_100007526_pt1 | contig 14356 bp, 12 predicted proteins | sample flu12Cox44000170_FD_204666 | JGI IMG/M metagenome (GOLD analysis project Ga0306920, IMG submission 204666) | Lab enrichment of tropical soil microbial communities from Luquillo Experimental Forest, Puerto Rico - flux4day.12C.oxic.44.000.170 (v2)... | ecosystem: Environmental > Terrestrial >...
AACAGGTTCTGTACCAATTCCGGCGCCGCGCGCGACACGATCACCTGTGGCCCCTTCGCCGCGCGATCCACCTTCAGCAGCACCACCCGAACGCGCTCGCCAACCGAAAATTGCTCAAGCCGCGACTGCTCGCGCTTCGGGCACCGTGCCTCGGCTTTGCCGAGGTCAAAAATGACGTCCTGTCCCTCGACCCGCTTCACGGTCGCCGTCAGGACTTCCTTTTCCCGGTGCGCGTACTCGTTAAAAACCGTGTCGCGCTCAGCCTCGCGAACTTTTTGGAAGATCACCTGCTTGGCTAGCTGCGCAGCAATACGGCCAAGCGGACTCGTGTCGCGATACATGCGAATCTCGCTGCCGACCTCGACACCGGGAGCAAGTTCGTTCGCCTCCTCCAGGGTGATCTGGTTAACCGGGTCCTCGACCTGTTCCTCGTCGGCTACCACCGTCTTGTAAATGTAGGCGGTGATCTCTCCGGTATCCTTATTCAGCTCACCGCGCATGTTCTCCTGGGTCTTGTAGTACTTGCGCGTGGCGAGGGCAATCGCCTCTTCCACGGCTCCAACCACAATCTCGGGCTCGATGCCTTTTTCCCGGCTCAGGATCTCGATACTTTGGTACAAAGCGCTGGCCATACTCTGCTTACTCTCTCGGTTTGTTTCCGCTGCGCAGCCTTATCGGCCTTGCCGCTGCGGGATATTGTTGATTGATCGGCTGAGCCCCGGGCTCCTGCCTGACCCTCGAGCAACGAACGGAGTCTGAAGCCTGGATCGTCGGCGACTACAGCAGAATCCGAGTAGATGCACCCCCGAAGCACCTGCCTTCAGTGGTTTTTTCCTTAAGAAAAAGCCACCTTGCACATTACCGGCGTGGGCACTGTTACTCGGATTCTGCTCTAAATCTCTGGAATCAGCTCCGCCTTTTCTACGTTGCCCAATGCGATTTCAACGGTGCTGACGCCGGTTTTTCGGCTCTTGCTGTTCTGATGCACGGCAGCGAGATCCAGTGTGATCGTCCCGCCGGCCCCAGCCTGTAATCGACCACGCCAGTGCCGGTTATTGCGAATCGGCTCGAAGGTCTGAACCTTGATCAGGCAACCCGCAAACCGCTGAAAATCCTCGGGCTTGCTCAACTTCCGATCCAGCCCCGGAGAACTTGCCTCCAGCGTATACTCCCCGCCGGGAACAAGATCCTCCACATCCAGAAGCACTCCAAAATCCCGGCTGAAGGCTTCGCAATCCTCGTGCGTCACCCCCGAGAGCTGCTCAACACTCAACTTGCCCTCGGTCAGCCGCTCCGGAAGCCCCTCAGCCCCCGCCGTGATCTCCGCCTTCAGTCGCTCTCGCCCTTCGGCGTTTTTCTCCAGGTAAATCCGCAACACACGCTCTTTGGACGGTCCGGCCATCTCAACGTCCACCACATCCAGCCCGTGTGAAGCCGCCACCCTGTCTGCTGCCGCCCGAATTTCATCCAGCTTTACTGCCATCGTTAAAACAGTCACTAGCTTCCAGCTTTCAGCCGTCCGCTCTTCCTCTCCGGTAAAGCCTTCTGCTGCTTTGTGTTCTGCAAGCCAGCTAAGAGCTGAAAGCTAAAAGCTGATCACTGCCTTTTCGCTCCAAATAAAAAGTGGGCTGTGAGCCCACTCATCTCTCCGCCAGCCGGAAACTCACGGCAACTCAAGCGGACAAACGCGTCTGCACAGCTAGGATACGGCGTTTTCTGAGGAAATACAACGTGACCGAGTGAAAAGAAGGTGAACTACCCTCTTTCGAAGTCCAATGCATTAGACCCCGCCCCATTCCGTATCGATGGATTTGCTCAGCCTTATCGGCATCCCAAATGTCTAGGGAAACCCCGAGGTACTTGGTTGGCATCGAACGGACAGAAAGGAGCTGGCCGATGGAAGAGCGCATTGAAGTTCCGTTCGTTAGAGAGCTCTGCGAAGACTGGACGATTCATTCCTACTGTCCCCGATGCTTTGCAACGGTTGCAGACTCATCGTCGGCTGCCAAGGTGAAGGTGGCGGAGGACGAGCATAAATGCGACCCCCGGCTCTTGGAGATGGTAGAGAGATTTAGAAAAGTTAGTCACCTTGTTTCAGCCGCCTAATCCGAGCCTCTCGGAACCGCGCATTCTCGAATGTAGCGTTCGCAACGATTAGGGCGCGCTCTGACCTGCGTTGAGAGAGCGGACAGCGTGTCAGTCAGCGCAACGTATAGAAGAGCATAGATAAACCAAGCTGTTCATTTAAGTGAGCCTTGGTTGAGTTCAACGTGAGGTAATGACATGACTCAACCGAATCCAAAGTTCATCCACCTGCTCAACAAAGACGGCACCGTTGATTCCATTTGCCGTCACTGCTTCGTCACAGTCGCGACCGCACACCGAAAATCAGACCTGGAAAGCGAAGAACGCGGCCACGTTTGTGAATCGTACGGTCTTGTGGGTTTCCCGATGCACCAACCCGTCAACCTTCTGTATTGGGGACGATAGGCCGAAAACTGAGTCATCGTCCCAAAAGGGCATAGCCACTCCACACACGGCTGTGAGCCCGTTTCGGCCTCAACGGAAGAGGTTGAGGACGTTTCCATAGTAGCTCCCCGTGTCCCGGCAACTCGGAAGTCAAAAACCCTTCACTCGATGCCGATCACGACATCTCAGGATCGATTTGCAGATAATTAGGCTCGCTCGGTGCACAATGAAATCGGTAATGAACCAGTTCGCGGAAGCATGTCCCCAAAAACTGATTCGTGGATTTGCCTGTAACTCCTTTGCTGAGAAGACTCTGCAGATAAGCTCAATGATAAGAAGACTTTGACGGCATCTCTTCTCTGTAACATGATGAAAACAAGGAACTTCGCTGCAGAGTACGGGTGGGGGTATCCCGTCCGTCTAAGGATGCAAGGGCAGGAGTCGGGTGCCGGTACCCTGTCCTGATACGGAAAGGACCTTGCCTTCGGCCTTGTTGCGGGTTTCACACCCTGTCACATCCCGTTTTGCACCCTCGACAACGACAAGCGAAAATAGCCAGATGAAAGTCTTCCGGAGTCTGCTGCTCCTTCTCTTCGTTGCCTCGCTTACCTCACCTCATCTCAAAGCCCTCGAAAAGCAGCCCGTCAGCGACTACCGCGCCCGTCGCGTCGCCCTCGCGGCAAAGCTGCAGGGAGGCATCGCGATTCTCTTCGCTGCCGAAGAGCCAGTCCTTGATTTCGAGCCCTATCGCCAGGATTCGAACTTCTATTACCTCACCGGCTGGAACGAGCCAGGAGCGGCTCTGCTCATAACAAGCCAGAAGAGCGAATACAAAGAGACTCTCTTTCTGCCCACGCGCGACCTCCGCTTGGAGAAATACACCGGCGTCAAACTCGACGCTGCCTCGCCGGATGTAACCAGAGCCACCGGCGTCAACGAGGTGATGGACCTGACGTCGCTCCCGGGCGTGCTGAACAAACTCATCGCTCCAGACCGCCGCCTCGCCCGCAATATCTGGACGCAGCCCGGGGTGAAGTCGGCGAATGCACTAATCATCTTCACGGCAACAACCCTCGGTGTTGATGCGGCTCCCACGCGCGACCTGACGGGCCCTCTCAATATGTTGCGTGTCGCGAAGGATGCTGGCGAGATCGATCTGCTCAAAAAGGCCTCGGCCGCTTCCATCGCGGGCCAAAGAACAATGATGCGCTCGGTAAAACCGGGCGTGACCGAGCGCACCGTCGCTGGCAAAATGACAGCCACTTGGTTTGAAAAGGGCTGCGAGCGGCCGGCCTACGCGCCGATTGTCGGCTCCGGCATCAACTCCACTGTTCTGCATTACTCCGAGAACACGCGCACGATCGAAGACGGCGATGTTGTTGTCGTCGATGCGGCATGCGAATACTCAATGTACGCATCCGACATTACCCGCACCGTCCCGGCCAGCGGCCACTTTACCGCGCGTCAGCGCGAAATCTACAACATCGTCCTTGGAGCGCAGAAGGCGGCCATCGATGCGTTTGTCGCGGGCAAGTCGAAAATCAACGATCGCGATCGCAAAGACCCCGACTCGCTCGACACCGCGGCTTACAACTACATCAACACGCATGGCAAAGACCTGCACGGTGAGCCGCTCGGAAAATACTGGCTGCATGGCATTGGCCACACCGTTGGCATCGAAGTGCACGACGCGGCAGAAGCCTATCCCCAACTGCTCAAGCCCGGCGTGGTCTTCACCATCGAACCTGGCGTCTATATTCCCGAAGAAAAGCTCGGCGTCCGCATTGAATGCGTGTTCCTCGTCGGCGCCGACGGCAAACTCATCGATCTGACCGCGGATCTCCCGCACACCGCCGAAGAAGTTGAAGCGGCGATGCAAGAGAAGTAGTGCGACGGCATGGACTGGAACGATCAAACGGAATCCGGGCAGCTTGATGCGCTGAGTTCAGTCTTCGCTGACCAGCTTCTCGCGTGCCTCGAAGAGTGTGCTCGGGGCCGCCGCGGGCTCTTTTCTGACTACGTATCGCGCGGCGAAGATGAAGACTCCTGGCCCGAGGCCGCACGCCTGCGCGAACTGGCTCTCGCTCTTCAGCAGGTCTTTGCACAGCATGGACAGCGCAATGCGCTCTGCGACGAATTCCTCGACCTGTGTTCGATTCACGGCGAGAGCCATCCCGGCGAGCAGCGCCTTGCACGAGACTTTCTCGCCCGCATCGAGCGAGGCGAATTGGGAATGCCGACGGAACAGGAGCGTAAGCCATGGTGATCTTGCGAGCATTTCTCGCACTCATTGCGGGATTCGCAACCATGGCGTTGCTTGTCGCGATCCTTACCGCACTTCTTACCAGGCTCACGCCGAGTTGGGTGGGGTCGGCAGGCAAGCCCACGTCAGGATACATGTTTGTGAATCTCGGTTATTCGTTTCTCGCGGCAGCGGCGGGAGGCTACGTGACGGCGTGGGCTGCGCAGGCCAATCCTCTGGTTCATGTGCTGGCGCTTGCGCTCGCGGTGCTCGCTCTCTCATCGCTCAGCGCACTGCAGCAGCGAGGCCAGCAGCCCGTTGGATACCTGCTGGCTCTCGTGGCTATCTCCCCCGTGGGCGTCTTTGCCGGAGGGCTTGTCAGGCTCAGAATAATTGGAATTCTATGAGCATTTCTTGTTCGAAGAGGCTGCCGATCCATGACGCGGCTCTATCGCATCATGGATGAGAAACCAAGGCCAATCGTCACCACCGCACACCGATAGTTACCGGAATCAGTCGCGTGCCAGCTTCAACGCTCGTTCTGCCCAACCCATTCGGCTCCGTCGTCACAGCGGGTGTCAGCACATCAAGATAACGAGCTTCCGCAAAGAGCTTCATGTTGCCGCCGAATCTATGGGCGATGCCCATGCCGATATTCCATCCGCCCTGGTTACTCGAGAAGTGGCCAATAACCGTGTCTTGTATCACGATCCCGCAGACGAAATAGTTGCAGTAAAGATATGGCAGCGGGTCTGTGAAGTTCGTGACCTTACGATAGAAGCCGCCGCCGCCAGTGATGTACGCGTCGAAGCGCCCCTTGGGAAACAGGTCGACGACAGGAGCAACTGTGAACGACCAGATATGCGCGTTTCCTCCTGTTGCGCCCGTCTGAGCGATTAACGAGCCTGGCAGCTTGTCGTGGATAAACTGGTACTCGATCAACGTGCTGAACATTGGGTTGAACCGGTATCCAGCGCCAAGCGTGAAGTTGCCGCCCCAGGTGATATCAGGAGAATCAGGCGCCGGAGAATTGAATCCCCCACCTACTTCAAAGGCGAGGCGGCTGGAGAGTGGTTCGCGGGTGGGGCGATTGTCATACTGACCGCCGCCCGCTCCCGATGCTGCGGGCAATGCCGGATCGGAGGGGAGGCCATCATTGTCTGCGAACTTGAAATCGTTGGAACTGGATTCGGCCGGCGCCAATGCGGCGACATCAGATGCACTAGAGAAGTCGTGAGAATTTGCAAACTGAGCACTCGCCGGACCCGTGAACAATGCGAATGCAAGCGAAACTAGAGATATCTTCCGCAATTCTGGCCTGACGCGGCAAAAAAGCATCTTCGTACCTCTTGGACAAATTTAGTTGCGGGAGCCATGTATCTGTCCCTCTAGAAACACTTAGACTCCATTTTCAAATGGAAGTTGCTCTACCCGGAAGACACGAAAGGCCGAAGTCTCGCTTCGGCCTTTCGCTAATCAAAGTATCGAATCGTTTATCCCTGAATATCAAACTGCTCCGGATGCAGGCTAGGATCGCTCTTGATCAGAATGTTCTTGCTGATCAGCTCTTCAAACTCGGTGATCCAGCTCGCATTGTTTGCCTTGAGGATCTTAACCGTTTCCGGATTGACGCGAAGCACTACGTCAGGGCTTTCAAGATGCCTCTTCATCTTCCGCAATTCGATATAAATCTCATTGCACACTGTTGTTGGACTCTTGACCATCCCGGTCGCCTGGCAGGTCGGGCAGGGAACTGACAGCGTCCGCTCGAGCGATTGCTTCACGCGCTTGCGCGTGATGGCAACCAGGCCGAAGTCGTTAAACTGCAGAACCTTGGTCGGAGCACGATCGTGCTTCAGGGCCTCTTCAAGTGCGGCCATCACCTTAAAACGATTCTTGCGCTCATCCATGTCGATAAAATCGATCACGATGATTCCGCCGAGATCGCGCAGTCGAATCTGCCTGACGATCTCAGGAATCGCGTCGAGGTTCGTCTTGAGAATTGTGTCCTCAAGACGCGCCGTCTTGCCGACATACTTGCCGGTATTGATGTCGATGGCCACAAGAGCTTCGGTTTGATTGATCACGATCGACCCGCCGCTCTTCAGCCACACCTTCGAGCGCAGAGCCTTCGAGATTTCGTCCTGTATGCCGAAGTGCTCAAACAGCGGAGTCTCCTTGGTGTAGAGCTTCACGCGCCGCACCAACGACGGTGAGAAGCGATTGAGGAATCGCACAATGCGCTCGTAGTCCGCCTCGGAGTCCACCCAGATCGAAGAGAAGTTGCTGCTGACCTGGTCGCGTAGAATGCGCTCGATGAGCGACAGGTCGTGATAAATGAGCGCGGGCGATTTCGAACTGTCTGACCGCTGCTTGATTTCGTTCCACAGGTGAATCAGAAAACGAAGGTCTGCGCGCAGTTCCTCTTCTGAAGCCCCCTCAGCCGCGGTGCGCACAATGAATCCTCCGGATGCATCCCCGCGTTCATGAATGAGGATCCGCTTCAGCCGCTGCCGCTCTTCATCCGATGCGATCTTGCGGCTGACACCGACGTGCGAGACCGTCGGCATGAAGACAAGGAACCGCCCTGGCAGCGCAATGTGACTCGTAATCCGAGCGCCCTTCTTGGCGATCGGCTCCTTGGCAATCTGAACAAGAATCTCCTGGCCGGGCTTCAGCAGGTCGCTGATGATCGGCAGGTCCGAGGTCTGCATGGAACGCCGCGAAGATCCACGCCGGTTCCCCTGGCCCCCGCGCCCGCGCCTGCCGCGCCCACTGCGGTCTCGGCGCTCACGCCGCTGTGCATCGGTTGCAGGCTGACCATCGGCCGCGACAGCCTCTTCTTCCTCTTCCTCTTCCTCCTCGCCTTCAAAAGCCTCTTCAGCGTCCTCATCGCCATTCTTGTCGTCGAAGTTCAATTGAATGCGATGGTCCAGGTGAGCTTCCTGCAGCATCTCGCCCAGTTCGCCTGAACGGATCTGAGTGTGGAGCTTCTCTTCTTCTTCGTACTCGTCAAGATCGTGCTCATCCTTGTGTTGCTGATGCGCGACCTCAAACTCCTCGCCCCCTTCAATGATCTCTTCCTCAACCAATCCAGTGCCCGGCGAAAAAGCAGACGCAGGTCGAGCGCTCTCAGGCTTCGTCTCGTCGACAGCCGGCGGCGGGGACGGCGGCTCTTCGTCCGATCCTCTCTTCTTTCCGCCAAAGCCAAACAGCCTGAAACCGGCTGGTGGCAACGGATCGACGCGGTGCGAGGCACTCCGATCGCTCCTCTCGATCTCGTCCTCATCTACAACTTCGTCTCTCCGAGTTACAGGAACGTCGGCTGAAGGCGTCTCGGTTGGTTCTTCAACGAATCCTACTGGCGTCCCATGCACGGCCTCTTCTGCCTCAATCGTCTCCTCAAAGTACTCTTCCTCGGCAGGAGCAGAGGCAGTTCCTCCCACAACCGGCTCTGTTACGGCAGAAGGAGCTGCTTCAGTTGTCTCTTCAAAGAACTGCTCTTCCTCAATAGCAACAGGCGCTTCAGGAGATGCATCTTCCGGCCGAGTGCTCTCGATCGAAATTGCCGGCGCTTCCGGCTGCGTTTCGCGATCGCGGTGACGCGAAAGCGACTCGCCCGGCAGCAGGCCACTGCCATCCCACTCAATGGGAGCATCGATCAGCGTGGAAGGCTTGAAAGTCGAGATCGGGCGTGAAGGAGCCTGAACCTCCGGTGCAGTCTTCTGGTTGATTTCAATCGGAACGCCCCCGTATTTCGAAAGCGATTCGCCCGGCAACACGAACGCCCCAGCCGCACGCTCACGCTCGCCACGGTGTGAACGCGTCGGCGCTGCCTCGGCTTGGATCTCGGCCGCCACATCCTCCCCCTCCCGCGCGGTTGGCTCGGAGATGTGCGTCTCAATGAACTCCTGGCTCTCGATAGGGGCCGCCGAACTGCCGGCTGAACGGCCTCCACGCCGTCGGCGGCGGCCGCGCCAGCGCTTTGCGCCCTGTTCTTCGTTCGCGTCCTCTGCCGGAGCTGGGGCCTGTTCGTCGCTCTCTCCCCCAATGGGCGCCGAAAAATCAGCGTCGGCAGATTCAAGTGCGCCCTCGCCCGTCGGTTTGCTTTCTCGCCCACCGCGGTCCTGACGCTCCTGGCGACCTGAACGACGCTCGTGCCCGTTGCCGCGGCGCACTTCTCTGGGCGCCTGGTTCCCACTGCTTACAGCAGCCTTTTCCAGCTCGTCTGTCTCTTCCTGGTCTTCCAATTCCAGGAAGTCAGTTACGTAGAGAAACGCATCCCGCTCTAGGCCAATGTCGACAAACGCAGACTGCATGCCTGGAAGGACACGCGTGACGCGCCCGTTGTAAATGGAACCCGCAAGGGTGTACTCGTTTTCCCGCTCGTAGTAGATTTCTGCGAGCTGATCGTCTTCTAAAATCGCAAGCCGCGTTTCATGCGGCGTGCTGGAAATGCAAATTTCCTTTGCCATCGTACCTTTCCGCCCAACGGCGTTCGCCTGTTGGGGCCTCCGGCAAGGACGGATGGATACGCGTGCGAGGGGGGAGTTTGGGAATGTGCAGCATGGATGACCTGTATTTCGCTGGTAAGGCCGTAACTCCGTCGCGAGTTTCCGCATTCAGGGGCGGAAATCTGCGACGGCTCACGAACCGGTCGAGCGTTTTGAAACGGTGATCCGATAGCAGAAAGTTTGTGGCCACCCTGTCCTGCGCTCCGCGCGATGCTTGTGCCTCGCTCAGAAGAAGCAATGCCCATGCCAACCAACTTATCGACATGAGTGGGGCCGTTATGCCGATGGCAGCACCTCCGAAGGACGTTCCGAAAGTGGAGCCCGTTAGCTCCATTATCGCCTCGTTCTTCGTCCTGTAATCCTGCCGTGAGCGGCTTGCCCGTCTCTGCGTGCTCATGAACCCAATCCTGCCTGGCGCGCGGTCCATCGGGACCTGGCCGGCTTGCATCTCAGGAATACTGCTGCCGGAGCCTCCTGTGCCGGGTGCGTCGCGAAAGTGGGGAGCGCCCGAACCGGCTTGAACTTTCCAACAGCAGCCTCGCTGTGATGCCGTAAATCACTGAAAATGTTTCTCTTGTGCCCCGGACGGCTCCGGTTGGCCGCAAGAGGGTAAAGCCCTGCAAAAGTCTTCTCTCCAGCCCAAGGCTGGAGTACCCTCAGTTTACGAATCTGCGCATGCGCACGTTCATCACCACGCCGAGCGCCAGAAACGTAAACAGCACCGAAGACCCTCCGTAACTCATCAGCGGTAAAGGGATTCCGGTGACTGGCATGAAACCGATGACCATACCTACGTTGACCGCGATCTGGAAGGTCAACACGGCCACGATCCCCATAATAATGAGGCACCCAGGCAGGTCGGCGGCTGTTTGAGCGTTTTGAATCAAACGCATCAATATTGAAAAGTATAGCAGCAGCACAAATGTCGCGCCCACGAAGCCGTGTTCTTCGCCAAAAGCAGCAAAAATAAAGTCCGCATGCGGAATGGGCAAAAATGCCCCCTGCGTCTGCGTACCCTTTTCCGCTCCCTTGCCCCAGATTCCGCCCGATCCCACAGCGATCTTCGACTGCAAAAGCTGATAACCGCTTCCTTTCGGATCGTCGCCGGGATTGATGAAGCTGGTCAGACGAGCCTTTTGATAGGGCTTCAGTACCTTTCCGCTCGACCACGCTCCAACGACGAACACGCTTGCGCAAACAATGAGGACTGCCGCCTGACGCCAGTTGATCCCGCCCAGAAATAATCCCGCAATCAGAACTGGCGTGTAGGTCAGGGCGGTGCCCATGTCCGGCTGACTCAGAACGAGCAGCATCGGCAGGCCAACCAGCGCAAATGCCTTGAATATCTCTTTCCACGTCAGGCTGCGCGCGCCAAGATTCGCGAAGTATCGCGCCACCGCCAAAATAAGGATCAGCTTGACCCATTCCGAGGGCTGAAAGTGCATGGGACCGATCTTGATCCACCGTCGCGCCCCCAGCACCTTTGTCCCTACTAGCTTTACGGCGACAAGTGAAACCAGGCAGAAGCCGTAGGCCCACGGAACCCAGTCAATCAGCTTGTGATAGTCAATCTTGGAAACGATGAACATCGCTACAACGCCGCCGGCAATCCAGTAGACCTGCTTCGTGTGGAATCCGACATACTTCGTATGCAGGGTTGCGGAATAGATTTCGAAAACCGAAACGGTGCATAGAAGCGCGACTAGTCCGAAAAGAACCCAGTCAAAGTCACGGAAGCTCATGAATCGGCGCATTGTGGTCACGGCCTCTTCTCGGATGCGGGCTTTTCCGGCCCGCCCGGAGCGCTTGCGCGGGCCTGTGACGAAGCAGGAGCAGAGCGTGAAGCTTTTGTGCTTGGACTGGCCTGAGCGCCACCGGCCATCTGGTCCACAATTCCTCCTGACGGAGCCACATAGAAATGCCCACCCTGTACCTTCGCGGTCACAGCGCCGTCAGACGACGAATTTGGTATTGCCCAGACCGCGCCAACTTCAACCGGCTTCGCTGCCGGCGTTTTTGCCGGCATCAGGTTGTTGGCGAGCCTCCGTTGCTTTTCAACATACGCGGCCACCACACGAGCCCCGAGTCGTGCAGGGTAATAGCTGAACTCGCCGTTTTGCCAGAGGACGGCAACCACCAGCTCTGGATTGCGCCGGGGCGTCACACCAATAAACCATACATTGGGACGCGTACGGATTCCTTTGTCTGTCTTCGCCAAAGCCTCGTGGCTCATCACCTGCGCCGTCCCGGTCTTGCCCGCAAGGTCAATTCCTTCCAGGTGCGCCGATCCCGCGGTGTGGAATAACGCTGGCTGTGTCACCGCCGCCATGCCATCCGTAATCGTCACCCAGTTCTCTGGGTCGATGGGGACATTCGCCTCGCCTGACCCTGGAAGCTCTTCGAGCAGATCCTTGTGGAAAGTCGGGTCAAGCTGGTCCGGAAACACCACATGCGGTCGCACGAGGTGCCCCTCGGATGCAATCCCGCCGATGATGCGGGCCAACTGCAACGGCGTCACCTGCACCGCTCCCTGGCCGATCGCAACGTCGAGAGTCTCATCGGGATACCATTTGCGGTGATAGCTCCTCATCAGCCATTGTGGCGACGGCATTAATCCCGACTGTTCGCCCGGTAAATCAATGCCAGTCCTCTGCCCAAAACCGAAGCGTTGTGCGTATTTCGAGATGCGCTCGATCCCGAGCTTGTCTCCCAACTGGTAATAAAACGTGTCGCAGGAATAGGGAATCGCATTGTGAATGTCCACCGCTCCGTGCTTCTCGTCGCAATGATGGTAGAAGCCATACGGCCCCCAGCCACCCGAGCAATTCACCTTGAGATCCTGGGCAATCCCCTCCTGCAAACCCGCGACAGACATCAGAATCTTGAACGTTGAGCCCGGCGCAAGTTGTGCCTGGATCGCTTTGTTCAACAGCGGATGGTCGGGATCGGTAATCAGCTTGTTCCACTCGGCGCGCTCGATGCGTACGGCAAAAGCATTCGGGTCAAAGCTCGGTCGCGACACCAGCGCAAGAATCTCGCCATTGCGCGGATCCATGGCAACAATTGCGCCATTTCGATCGCCAAGTGCCAATTCCGCCGCCCGTTGCAGGTCGTTATCGATGGTCAGGCGGAGATCCTTACCCGGTATCGCATGCTGCGTTCCCAGGTAACCCACCTCGCGGCCGTGGCTGTCGACGATCACATCGCGAGACCCGTCCTGCCCACGCAGAATCTGGTCGTACATCTGCTCCACGCCGGCCTTGCCCACCACATCGCCCGGCTCATATGCCGCATAGCGCGTCTGGTTCAGGTCTTCTTCGCTGACCTCGCCCACGTAGCCGATCAGATGAGCCGCAAAGCCATCGCGCGGATAGAGCCGCCTTTCGCCTTCAATGGTTTCGAGCTCAGGGAGTTCGTTGCGGTGCGCTTCGATGAATGCCTGCTCGTCCGCCGTTACGTCTTCCTTGATCGGAATAGGCTGATAGCCTGGCGCGGCGCGGTAGCGTTTCAGCGTCGCCTGCAACTGCTCCAGGTCAAGATGCAAACCCCGCGCGATGATCGGCAGGTCGGCGTCAAGATTGTGATTCTGCTCGCGAACCAGGAAGCACGAAACCGAAGGGTAGTTGTCCACAATGAGCCGGTTTTCGCGATCGAACAGCTTTCCGCGTCCGGCAAGCACCGGCACTTTGCGAACCCGGTTCTGTTCCGCCAGAACCTTGAAGTTCTCAGCGCCGAGAATCTGCAGCCGCCACAAGCCCGCCGTGAGCGCAAGCATCAACGCGAGAATCGCGTACTGCACCGCCGTCAGCTTGAGGCTGGAGAGCTTTTCACCGCGTGTGACCTTGTCAAATGCCATGGACCTCTGCCATCAGGATACTGCTGTCCTGATCGTTACTCCCTACTCCCTGTTTCCCATTCCCCGGTCTCCCGCGTCCTCAATCCCGGATCTTCGTCCGGTCAAGCAGGGGAAACGCCACCACCGCAATCAGCGAATTGCCAATTGCCTTGTACAGCTCGACCATCCAGTTAGACTCCAGCGAGAGACCCAGCAGGAAATGAAACACAAAGAAATAGGTCGCGCTGCCGATCAACGACAGGAAAAACGTCAGGAGCAGGCGAATCGGGTATGCATCCGTGTCGATCAGCGCGCCGACTGAAGCGGCCAGGTACCCAACAAGCGTCTTCGCAACTCCGTTGATGCCGATCGCATGCCCCGTGAGTCCGTCCTCAAAGATGCCGAGGATTCCACCCATCACCGATCCCTGAATCGGATTGCGCCTGCTCATTGCAAAGAACAGCGTCACTACCAGCGGCAGATCAAACCATGAGAAGCGGCCGAGCACACGTGGCAACCACGCCTGCAATACCAGCGCAACTACGGGTGCCAGCACGTACACGAGCACCGGATAGCGGTGAATCTCAACTTCGCGACGGCTCTCTGCCATGAGCACCGACATGGTTAGGGATTCCTTTGCGGCTGAGCAGCCGGGGGATTCGGGGTCGTGTTTTCATTCGTCGCAGGTGGCGCGGCCGCCTTCTTCTTCGCGGGTGCGGTCTGCGGTTGCTTCTTTTCATTCTCTGATCCCGGTGCGCTCGGCGAAGTCACCGCACCGCCCGGTGTAAAGCGATCTGGATGCATCGCTTGTGCCGGATGCGAAACAGGATTTGGATTCGACGTGTCGTAAAGCGGCTGCTGATCCGTCGGCAGATTGGGATCGATCAAACCTGGAAGCTTCTCCGCCATTCCCTCGGAGGTCTTTTTCTTGAGTTCTTCCGCCTCCGCCCCCTTGAGAGCTTCGCTGGTCGCGATGTCCTGCTGCTGATCCGCTGGGAAGCGCGGCTCGGTCGCCGTGATCACAAGCACTTCATCCAGCCGGTCAAGATGTGCCGCCGGCTTGACGATCACGTTGATAAACGAGTCCCGCTCCGGATCACGCACAATCTTGTCCACTACCCCGACCGGCAACCCGCGCGGGAAGATCTGATCCCCGCCCGCAGTGAGCACCTTTTCTCCTGGCTTGATCCGCTGATCCGCAATCACGTCCACGATCTGCAACTGCCCATTGGCGTTCCCGCGCAAAATGCCGCGAATGCGTGTTGATTCGAGAATCACGCCCGCGCCGCTCGTCTG
>Ga0306920_100007527_pt1 | contig 14355 bp, 16 predicted proteins | sample flu12Cox44000170_FD_204666 | JGI IMG/M metagenome (GOLD analysis project Ga0306920, IMG submission 204666) | Lab enrichment of tropical soil microbial communities from Luquillo Experimental Forest, Puerto Rico - flux4day.12C.oxic.44.000.170 (v2)... | ecosystem: Environmental > Terrestrial >...
CGTGATGGCGTCGATCGGCGGCTTCTACCTCGCCGCGGAGGTCCAGGTCGGATCGCCGATCATCGGCAACCAGGCCCTCTACAGCATCGCGGCGGCCGTGCTCGGCGGCGCGAGCCTCGCGGGCGGACGAGGGTCGTTCTTCGGGACGCTGCTCGCCGCGTTCTTCCTGACGGAGATCGACAACGTCCTGCCGCTGTTCCAGCAGCCGACCGAGTACGCGGACATGACGATCGGCGCGCTGATCCTGCTCGCGCTCCTGCTGTACCAGTCGCCCGAGCTGCTCGCTCGGCTCCGCAGCGCGCGCGAGCGCGTCGATCCGGCGAAGGCTCCTGCAAGCTAGGAGAGGTCGACGTCCGCGCGTGGATCCGCGGCGCGCCCGATGACGACCCAGATCGCGTGCGCGGGCTCGCTGCCGATCGTCCAGAGGCGATGGGGCGAGGAGGAATCGAACGCGATCGACATGTCGGGCCCGAGCTCGTAGTGGTCGAACCCGACCTGCACGCCCAGCGTGCCGCTCGTCACGTAGCCGTACTCGCGTCCGCCGTGCGTGACGAGCGCGTCCTCCGGGCACGACTCGGCGCCGACCGGGTACACGACGTGCAGGAACTCGACGTCCGGGTCGCTGCGCGGCGTGAGGCGCTCCCAGCGCACCCCGGAAGCGAGGTTGATGACGCTGCGGGTGTCGGGGTACGCGACGAGACCGTCGCCGTCCTCGTGGCGCGGGCGCAGGATGCGCGGCGCCGGCGGCGCAGCGTCTCCGAAGACGTCGCTCATCGTCATCCCGAGCTCGGTGACGAGCGCGTACAGCGTGCTCACCGACGGGTTGACGCGATCGAGCTCGATCTGGGAGACGAGGCTCGGCGAGACGCCGACGCGGCGCGCGAGCTCGCGCAGGCTGATCCCGCGCCGCTCCCGCCCCTGGCGTAGGCGGCTGCCGACCTTCGAAGACTCGAAGCCGCTCTCGGTCGTCGCCACGGCCCTACCGTAGCCGCCGCAGGATCTCGGCGGCGATCCGATCCGCGCCCGGAAGAAACGCGTCCTCGAGCGGTGGGCTGTACGGGATCGGCGTGTTCGGAGTCGCGATCCGCCACGCGTCGTCGAGGTACCCGAGTGCCTGCTCGGCGACGCAGGCGAGCACCTCGCCGGCCCACCCGCCCGTCAGCGGCCCCTCTTCGACGACGACCACGCGGCCGGTCTTCTGGACCGACGCGACGACGGTGTCGACGTCGATCGGCCGCAAGGTGCGCAGGTCGATCACCTCGACCGAGATCCCGTCCGCGTCCAGCTGCTCCGCCGCCTCGAGTGCGTCGTGGACGCTCTTCATAGCCGTCACCAGCGTGACGTCGCGGCCCTCGCGGACGACCGCCGCCTCGCCGAGCCTCCCGACGGCGCCGTCCACCTCTCCCTCGAGCCCGTAGAGGCGCTTGTGCTCGAAGAAGAGCACCGGGTTGTCGTCGCGGATCGCCGCCTTGAGGAGCGCCTTCGCGTCGGCCGGCGTCGACGGCGCGACGATCTTCAACCCGGGGACGCCCATGAACCACGACGCCGGCATCTGCGAGTGGATCGCGCCGAAGCGGCCGCCCGCACCGACGACCGACCGGAAGACGAGCGGCACGCTGACCTGCTCGCCGGTCAGGAACCAGTACTTGGTCGACTGGTTGACGATGCTGTCCATCGCGAGCGTGAGGAAGTCGCCGAACATGATCTCGACGACGGGCCGGAGCCCGTTCACGGCGGAGCCGAACGCGGCGCCCGCGAGCGCTAGCTCAGAGATCGGCGTGTCGAACACGCGCCGTGGCCCGTACTTCTCGTACAGCCCGGGCGTCGCTGCGAAGACGCCGCCCGCTTCGGCGATGTCCTCGCCGAAGAGGATCACCCGCTCGTCGGCCGCGAGCTCCTCGTCGAGCGCGTCGCGGATCGCAGTGCGGAACGCGATGCGTTTGCCCGCGGGCTGGACCTCGTACGTACCTGGTACAGACGTGGTACGTGTGAGGTCCCGCGGGGACGCGTCGCCAGTGAGCAGCGCAATAGCGCTGCCGACCGCGGCCGACTCGCCCTCGGCAACGAGGATCGCCTCGATCGTCCCGTCGTGCTCCGCCTCGTAGACGACCGTCGCCTTGTCGGTCTCGACCTCCAGCAGCGCCTCGCCGCGGCGGAAGCCCTCGCCGGGCGCCTTCAGCCACCGGAGGATCACCGCGTCGGCCTCGGAGTCGGACAGCTTCGGCATCGTCAGCTCGGCGGGCACGGTCAGTCCTTGAACTCGCTGCCGACATGACCGGAGGGGAACGGAGAGGCGAGGCCGCGCTCGCGCATGCGCTCGAGCTCCTTGCCCACCTCGCGCTCGAGCTCGTCGAGCGCCGACGCGTCTGCGCCTTCGTCCTCGAGCTGTGCGCGCAGCACGACGATCGGGTCGCGCGACTTCCACTCGTCGAGCTCGCCGTCGGGGCGATACGCGCCGGGATCGCTGCGCGAGTGGCCGACGAAGCGGTAGGTGAGCGCCTCGACGAACGCCGGGCCGTTGCCGCTGCGCGCATGCGCGATGGCGCGCGCGGCCGCCTCGCGCACGGTCCACACGCTCATGCCGTCGATCGTCTCGGCGGGCACGCCCATCACCTCGGCGCGCGCGCGGATCTCGCCGGCGGTGACCGAGCGGAACGGCGTGTACTCGCCGTAGCCGTTGTTCTCGCAGACGAAGACGAGCGGCAGCTTCTGCACCTGCGCAAAGTTGAGGCACTCGAAGACGTACCCCTGGTTCATCGCGCCGTCGCCGAAGTACGCGACCGCGACGCCCCCGGTCGTGCGCGACAGCGCGAGCGCCGCACCGGTGGCGGCGGCGATGCTTCCGCCCACGATCCCGAACGAGCCGATCAGCCGATTCTCCGGCGAGGCGACGTTCATCGACCCGGCCCGACCGCCGTTCACACCGGTCGCGCGCCCGAGCATCTCGTCGAGGAGCGCCTGCGGGTCGACGCCGAGCGCGAGCGCGTGGCCGTGGCCGCGATACGTCGCCGCCACGCGGTCGCGGTCCTCGAGCAGGCTGGCGACGCCCGTCGCCACCGCCTCTTGCCCGGAGTACAGGTGCGTCGTGCCGTACACCTCGCTCTTCAGGAACAGCGCCTGGACGAGATCCTCGAAGCCGCGGATCATCAGCATCTGCCGGTAGATCCGCGTGTACAGCCCCAGGTCGTCGAGCACGCGTGCCTGCGTCGTCACGTGAGCTGCTCCGCGAGGTAGTCCCAGTCGCGCTCGAACCGGTACGAGTGCCGGGCCGGCGGCCCCGGCGCGGACGTCTCGAGCCAGCGCACGTGCCCGCCCTGCACCTCGTAGAACGCGTGCACGCAGCCGGCGGCGGTCCAGAAGACGTCGCCGGGCCGCAGCGCGTACCGGTCGCCGTCGGCGACCACGTCGACCTCGCCCTCGAGCATGTAGTACGACTCCTCGAAGGGATGGTCGTGCGGCTGCGCGACCGCGCCGGGCTGGTAGTCGACCATGAACATCGTGTGCAGCTGCGCGTCCAGGCGCTGGTCGACGAGCATCTTCACCGCGATGCCGCTGTACGCGAGCACGGCCGTCGCCATGCTGGCGGAGACCGTCGGCGCGTCGACAGACGCGCCGCGCTTGAGGACGTCGAGGTCCATCTGCCCGTCGGTGAGCAGGAACAGGTTGCGGTTGCGCGGATCGCGCACGTCGAGCGGATCGGGCGCGGTGTCCGGCGCCGGGGCGAGGAAGAACGTGTCGCTCCCGTCGGGGCGCGGGCGCGGCGCCGCCATCTCGAGCCAGCGCGCCGCCGCTTTCGAACGGAACGCATGCGGGACGCCCACCGGCACGACGCCGCAGGCGCCGGGGCGGAGCCGGACGCCGCGGCCGTCGAGGAACAGGACGGGCTCGCCGTCGAGCACGTAGAAGCCGGTCTCGAACGAGTGCACGTGTGTGTCCACGTGGCCGGCGTCGAGGGAGACGAGCGTCAGCGCCATGTGCGTCGAGCCGAGCGACCCGCCGACGAGCCGGCACGTCAGCAGGCCGGCCGAGCGGCCCGGCAGCGCATCCGCGAGCTGCACGTCCTCGCGCCGGACGAGCCGGTACGAGGGCATGCCGTCCGCGAGCCGGCGGGTGCCGCTCTCGGAGCTCATGTCCCGGAGACGAGCGCCGAGGCGCCCACCGCCTCGGCCATCCCGTCCCGGCCGGCAGCGTCGTCGGCGAGGAGGTCCGCCCCGCGCACGTATTGCTTGCCCGCGACGAGCAGCTCCTCGGCGGGGAAGCGGGTGATCACCTCGCAGCCCGTGGTGGTGACGACGACCTCCTCCTCGATTCGCGCCGCGGAGCGGCCGTCGGTGGCGGCGCAGTAGGTCTCGAGCGCGAAGACCATGCCCTCCTCGATCTCGACGGGATGGTCGAGCGAGTGCACGCGCGAGATCATCGGCGGCTCGTACAGGCCGACGCCGATGCCGTGCCCGAACTGGAGCCCGAAGCACGTCTCCTCGTCGGGGAAGCCGAGCTCGTCCGCCGTCGGCCACACCTCGGCGATCCGGTCGGTCGTCATCCCCGGGCGCACCAGCGCGATCGCCTCGTCGAGCCACTCGCGGCAGCGCTTGTACGCGTCGATCTGCGCACTGCTCACGCCGCCGACGTTGAACGTGCGGTAGTAGCACGTCCGGTAGCCCATGAACGAGTGGATGATGTCGAAGAACGCCTGGTCGCCCGGGCGCAGCAGCCGGTCGGAGAAGACGTGCGGATGCGGGTTGCAGCGGTCGCCCGAGACCGCGTTGACGGCCTCCACCTGCTCCGAGCCCATTTCGAAGAGCAGCTGGTGGGCGCGAGCGACGATCTGGTGCTCGTAGACGCCCGGGCGCAACATGCGGTAGATCTCCTCGTAGACCGCGTCGACGAGCCCCGCCGACTGGTCGAGGAGCGCGATCTCCTGCGGCGTCTTGATCTTGCGCGCCTCGAGCACGACCCGCGAGCCGTCCGTGACGTGGATGCCCGCACGCTGCAGCGCCTCGATCGTGACGAGGTCCGACATGTCGAGGCCGAGCGGCTCGTCGGCAAGCCCGCGCTCGCGCAGCTCGTGCGCGATCGTCGCGGCGAGCCGGTCGGGGACTCCGGTCTCGACCGGCATCGCGCCGCGCATCGGCGCGACGCCTGCGCGGAAGTTCTCGGGCGGGAGCCACGGCGCGAACAGCTGGTGATGGCGGGCGGCCGAGCCGAAGTCCCACAGGATCGGGTCGTCGCCGCGCGCGAGCAGAACGAAGCGCGCGTTCTTGTCGCGCGCCCACTCGCCGATGTGGGTGCTCGTGACGTACCGGATGTTGTTCGGGTCGAAGAGCAGCAGCCCGCCGAGGTCGGACGCGTCGAGCGCCGCCTTCGCGCGGTCGAGCCGGTCCTGGCGAAGGCGCGGGAAGTCGATCCGCTGCTCCCAGTCCACCGCGCGCGTCGCGTCGGGCGAGCCGACCGTCCTGCTTCGCATCGTCATCGCTGCACCTCCTGATCGAACGCGCTCCGCAGATGAAGGAAGAGCGCCATGAAGTCGTCGTTCCCGTAGCCGGCTTCGATCGCGGAGCGCACGAGTGCCTTGAGGTCCTCCGCCAGCGGCAGCCGGACACCCTCGACCTCGGCCGCGTCGAGCACGAGGTCGATGTCCTTCGCCACGAGGGTCGTCGTGAACGTCGCCGAGTAGTCGTCGCGCAAGAGCGGCTCGGTCTTGTACTTGACGAACGGGGCACCGGCGGCCGAGCTGCCCATCGTGTCGAGCAGGGCCGCGCGCGAGACGCCCCAGGCCTCGCCGAGCACCAGGGCCTCCGCCATGAGCTGTGCGAGGCCGGCGATCACGAGGTTGATCGCGAGCTTCACGACGCGCGCCTCCTCCGCATCGCCGACGACGTGGATCGTCGGGCCGATCGCACGGAGCACGGGCTCCACGCGGTCGAGCGCGACGGGCGGGCCCGAGACGATGAACGCCGCGTTCCCGGCGCGAACCACGCCCGGGTTGCCGCTCACCGGCGCCCGCACGTAGAGGAGCGAGGCCTGCTCGGCGAGCGCCGCGACGCCTTCCGAGGCGTCGGGCGAGACCGTGCTCGCATCGACGAGGACAGCCCCCGGCCGGGCCGCGTCGACCACCTCCGCCGCGACCGATTCGAGGGCCTCGTCGTCCGCCAGCGAGCTGAGGACGACGTCGGCGCCGCCTGCGAGCTCGGCGACCGAGCCGGCGACGGCCGCGCCCCGGTCGGCCAGCGGCTGGGCCTTCTCCGGCGTCCGGTTGTGCACCACGAGGTCGTAGCCGGCGTCGAGGAGGCGCTCTGCGAACGCGCTGCCCATGTTGCCGAGCCCGATCAGCCCGACGGACGGGCGCGGGTCCTGGCTTCCGGTCACCGTTCAGTATACATAAACGACGGAATGGCCCAGAGTCAAGCCTGGCGACGACTTGTACAGCAGGACGAGACGCCGGACGGTCGACGCCGGTTCGGCGATGCCGCCCACGCTCGACGAGCTGTTCGCCGCCGCAGCGGGGCGGATCCGCCGCTTCACCCCCGCCGAGGCGCTCGCGTCGGACGCGGCGATCGTCGACATCCGCTCGGAGGACGCACGCGAGCGCGACGGCACGATCCCGGGCGCGCACCACCTCCCGCGCACCGTGCTCGAGTGGCGCGTCGCGTCCCTGAACTGGCGCAACGTAGCGCTCGACAACCGCGCGTTCGTCCTCGTCTGCGACCACGGCTACGCCTCGGTCTTCGCCGCCGCCGCGCTCGTCGAGCTGGGCCGCGACGCGGGTGACGTCGAAGGCGGCTTCCAGGCGACCGTGCGATGCACGCGTCTCGCGGTGCCCGACGCGAAGATGAAGTACCCGTTCGTCGTCGTGCGAACGCTCACGTCCCACCCGACCTCTGCGATCTCGCGCTCGAGCTCGGCGGGCTCCCAGAAGCGCTTCACGATGTCGAACTCGCGGCCGTCGGAGAGGCGGCGCCGGGCGACCTCGCCCGACGCGGCGACGAGGTGGCCCGAGTCGCCGAGTCGCGCGTTGTCGACGAGGAACACCCGGCCGTGCGGCTTGAGCGCGCGGCCGACGAGCTGCCAGAACGACGCGAAGCGGCCGCTCGGAACGTGTGAGTGCCAGAAGCCGAAGAAACAGACGTCGAACGCACGCGGCGGCTCCCACTCGAAGACATCGGCGAGCACGTACTCGGCCGCGGCGCCGGTGCGCGCACGATTCAGGTCGAGCACCTCGGCGGCGGCGTCGACGGCGGTCACGCGATCCGCGTGCCGCAGCAGTCGCTGCGTCCAGAGCCCGGTGCCGGCAGCGAGCTCGAGGACGTCGCCTCGCGGCTCGAACGCGTCGAGCGCCGCCTCGAGCTCGCGCACGTCGGCGAACCAGCGCGCTTCGGTCTCGGCGTCGAGGGCGTAGCGGCCCCGGCGGAACCACCAGTCGTCGTACTCCGGCGCGCGCTCCCGGTAGTAGCGCCGCTGCTCGGCCAGCACCCGCTCGGCCGTCGCCTCGTCCATGACGGCGACTGTAGCCCGCGTCGGGCGGCGGGTTACTTCCCGCCGCCCGAGTTGAAGGCGACCGCCTCGCGGATCAGCGCCTTGAACGCCTTGGCATCGACCGTCTCTCCTTCGCCGATGTCGATGGCGCGCCGCACGTTCCCTTCGAGGCTCGAGTTGAACAGCTTCGACGGGTCCTTCAGCGACGCTCCCTTGGCGAAGGTGAGCTTGACGACCTTCTTGTACGTCTCGCCCGTGCAGACGATGCCGTCGTGCGAGAACACCGGCGTCCCCGGCGACTTCGCCTTCGCCCACTTCCACTCCTCGACGATCTCGGGGTCGGCCTCGTGGATCAGCTTGCGCATCCGTTCGAGCGTCTCGCCGCGCCAGTCGTCGAGCTCCGCGATCTTGCGGTCGATCTCCTCCGACGCGCTCATGCCGCGATCTTCGCCAGCACTGCGTCGATCCGCGCGAAGCCGCCCTTGGCGCCTTCCTCGACGCCGTAGTTGAACGTCGTGTCGCGCTGCTCGGCCGTCTCGAAGCGCATCGTCTGCGTGAGCTTCGTCCGGTCGCCCAGATCCTCGAACTCCAGCGTCTGGAGGTGGTTCTGGAACGTCTGGACGAGACGAGCGGGCGGCTCGACCTCGTGGAACTCGCCCTCGACGACGCCGTACGCGGTCCGGAACCGCCAGGCGCCGCCGGGACGGACGTCCAGCTCCTCGACGACGGTGCCGTCGCCCCACCACTCGGGGATCAGCGCCGGATCCGTCCAGACGGAGTAGACGTGCGCGCGCGGCGCGTCGAAGACGCGCTCGACGCGAATCTCGAGCTCGTTCGGCTTGGTGACGGTGGTCTCGTTCATGCTGCTCCTTTCGTCCGTTCGACGACCTGGGCGAACCGGTCGAGCCGTTCCAGCCACGTGCTGATGCCCTCGAAGGCGTACGGCGCGAGCATGCACCGACGGACACGGCCGATCTTCGCCGTCGTGACCAGCTCCGCCTCCTCGAGCAGCCGGATGTGCTTCTTCATACCGGTCAGCGACATGCCGAAGGGCTCGGCAAGCTCGCTGATCGTCGCGCTGCCGGCACCCAGCCGCTCCAGGACGGCGCGGCGGGTCGGGTCGGCGAGTGCGGAGAAGGCGCGGTCGACGGTCGTCTGATGCTGAACCATTAGGTTCAGTATACACACAAACGCCGGAGCGGGGCCAGGCGTTCACCCGGCCCCGCGGGCAGCTTCTAGCCGACCTTCACGATCGGGCAGTTGAGCACCACGTGCCCGGGGCGCTCCGTCAGGCCGCTCGTCTTCTCGAGCTGGTTCACCTGGTTGTCGCTCTTGATCAGCACCGGCTTCGAGCCGGCCTTCCAGGTCAGGATCGTCTCGGCCCAGAGCGGCGAGTAGTCCGGCTCGCCCGGCTCCGAGCCGAAGACGGCCAGCTGGCCCGTCGCGGACCGTCCTGCGACGAGGTAGATCTCCGGCAGGCCCTTCACCTTGCCGATCGAGGCCGAGAAGTTGATGTGCATCATCTTGGCCGCCGACTTGCTCGAGATGTCGGTGCTCAGGTACGTGACGTGGTGGCCGTCGTAGAAGCCCGTGAACGCGGGCTGGCTGATCGAGCGCGTCGGCCCCATCATCATCGGCCCACCCGTCGCGAACGCGCTCGCCGCCGCAACCGCAGCGAACAGGACGACCGCGCCGGAAAACAGCGTCTTCCTCCGCATGTCGATATCCCCCCTTTGGGAGTCCGAATGAAGGTCCTACGCGGGAGACGGCGACGCGGTTTCAGGCAACCCAGCGGACCGCGATCGATCCTTCGACCCCGGGGATCGGCAGCGAGGCGGCCTCCGCCTCGACGGCGTCGCGCTCGGCGCGCGAGAGCCGGCGCCACGCCTCGATCGAGACCTTGGCCTGGTCGCGCCGCCACGTCCCGGCGACCTCGCCGGCGACGAGCACGGCGCCGGGCCACACGCGCGGTGTCCAGAGGGTCGGCCGGCGCTTCGCGTCGGGGACGAGCAGCTCCCGGTCGGCCCCCTGCAGCAGGAAGAACGCGTCGCCGCTCGGCAGCAGGCGCGCCGCGGCGGGCGGCCCCGGCGCCGCGCGGTACGCCGGCTCGTCCCGGCTCGGGATCCACGCCTCGCCGATCGGCGTGCGCACTGCGGTCAGCGAGCGCCGCAGCGTGTCGAACGTCGCTTGCCCCTGGTCCGCGCCGATGCCGGCCCACCGCGCGAACGCGGCGGGCGTCGACGGCCCGAAGACGTGCAGGTACCGGCGGGCCAGCTCGCGGCGGGCATCCGCGGGATCGAGGGCGGGGCGCGGCACCGTCCAGACGAGCGGCGCCCGCGCACCTTCCCACCGAATCTGCACCGTGCCGGTCGCGGTGGCGTAGCGGACGCGGTTCCCGAGCCCGACCTCGCGGTCCGTGATCCGCCGGCCGTCGAGGACCTCGTGCAACCGCGCGGCCATCTCCTCGGCCACGCGTCGGCCGCGCGCGTCGTCCGGCAGCCGCGCGAGCGTGAACAGCGCATGGTCCTGCGCCGGGACGACGTACACGCTGAACCGCGGGCCCCACACCTGTACGAGTGACGGGTCCTCCCAGCTGGAGGCGTGCGCGCCCTCGACGCGCGCGTGGATGGAGAGCAGCGCGGCGCGCGGCATGCTGTCCTGCAGACCGGCCCAGGCGGCCCGGCGCAAGGAGCGCGCACCCGGTGGCAGCCGCTCGTCGAGCGCACCGGCGCGGCGCCGGAACGCGAGGATCTGAGGGCGCGTGAGCGTGAGAGACTTCGCCTGCATGCGCTCGTCACCAGACTACGCGACGTGATCACACGGCTCTGGCGCGGCTGGACGGCCGCCGAGAACGCCGACGCGTACGAAACGTTTCTCCTGACCGAGCTGTTCCCGCAGCTGCGTGCGATCCCGGGCTTCGAGGGTGGGGACGTCCTGCGCCGAATCGACGGCGACGAGGTCGCGTTCGTCACGTTGACGCGCTTCGCAACGCTCGACGCGATCCGCGCCTTCGCAGGCGACGACTACGAGACGCCGGTGCTCGAGCCGACCGCGCTCGCGCTGCTCGCGCACTACGACGACCGCGCGCAGCACTTCGAGACGGAGCGCTTCCGATGAGCATTACCGCCGAGAGCTCGCGTACCTCACGTAGGCAGCTCGGTCCCGGCCTGCTCGGCCACCATGTACGACGCGTACCAGTCGGACCAGTTCTCGTCACGCACGCCCGTCCGCTTCTCGTGGTCGCCGTGCGCCGCCTCGGCACGCCGCATCGCGCGCGCGAGATCGTCCGCCGACGCGAACGTCGTCGCGGCCGCGTCGACGCGGCCAGGGAGCCGTGTCGTGACCTCCTGCACCAGCCACTGGTTGCCGTCGGGATCGCTGAACGAGACGAACGAGCCGTAGCTGCGGCGCTCGGGCGCGGGGCCGGGCGCCGGGCCCTCGGGGCCGAGGTGGAAGATCCCCGTCGCTTCGGCGCCGGCGCCGGCCAGCTCGTCGTGGGCGGCTTCGATGTCCTCCACGACCAGGTAGCCCTTGGCGGTCAGCGTCGGGCCGAACTGCACGGAGGCGCCCGAGCCCGGCGGCGTGAGCTGCACGACGGTGGGCGGTGTCTCGTCCAGCCGCCACCCGAGGCGAACGTAGAACTCCTTCGCGCGCTCGGCGTCAGAGACGGGAATGACGACGACCTCCAGCTTCTGGTCCATAGCAGCCTCCTGCCTATCCGAAGGTGAACACGTACGCCTCGACACCCGGCGCGTCGAAGACGATCTCGAAGGTGCGGTCGACGATCGGCCCCTGCGTGCGCACGAGCTGGTAGAGCCGTGGCTCGACCACCGTCCCGTGACCGTGCTCGTCGGCATCCTCGCCGCGGTCGGCGGCCGGGGCCTCGCCGTCGACGAGCACGCGGAACGGCACCGCCCCGTCGCGCGAGCGCAGCACGAGGTTCACGTCGCGCGCGTGGAAGCGGTAGGCGATCCCGCCCGACGCGCCGTTCAGCACCGTCGCGCGCTGCTCGACGTCCCAGTCGCCGGCAAGCGACCACTCGTTGAGGCCGAGCGGCGACCCCGACGTGACGAACCGCTCGCCCTGCGCCGACCCGAGGTACGTCTCGGGCGACCCGACGTCGTCCCAGTCGGCGGCGGCCTCGATCCCGTCCGCCGCGACGGAGACCAGCTCGCCGTCGATCCCCAGCAGGCGCTGCAGCACGCGCTCCGTCTCGCCGTAGGCGCCTTCGCCGAAGTGGTGGTACTCGATGCGCCCGTCGGCGCCGGCCACGTACACCGCCGGCCAGTAGTGGTTGTCGAACGCGCGCCACACCGCGTAGTCCGCGTCGAGCGCGACGGGATAGCCGATTCGCAGGTCGCGCACGGCCCGGCTCACGTTGTCGACGTCCTGCTCGAACGGGAACTCCGGCGTGTGCACGCCGACGACGACCAGTCCGCGGTCCGCGTACGCCTCCGCCCACGCGCGCACGAACGGAAGCGTGCGCAGCCAGTTGACGCACGTGTACGTCCAGAAGTCGACGAGCACCACCTTCCCGTGCACGTCGGCGGGGGCGAGCGGCTGGGAGTTGAGCCAGCCGCTCGCCCCGTCGAAGCCGGGCAGGTGGGTGCTCACCGCACCCCGCGGAAGGCGGCGCGCAGCTCGGCGGAGAAGAGCTCCGGCTCCTCCCATGCGGCGAAGTGGCCGCCCTTGTCGGCATCGTTGAAGTAGACGACGTTGGGATACGCGATCTCGACCCAGCTGCGCGGCGTCCGCCAGATCTCGCCCGGGAACGTCGTGAAGCCGAACGGGAGCGTCATCGGCGGCGGAGCCTGACCCTTCGAGGCGACCTGGGCCTGCGCGCTCTCCCAGTACGAACGTGCCGCCGAAGCACCCGTTGACGTCAGCCAGTACAGCGTGACGTTGTCGAGGATGTGGTCGCGCGTCAGGTTGCCCGACGGCTTCTGGTCGACGAAGGCGCTCGCGATCTTGTAGTACGCGTCGGTGTCGTGGTCGAAGATCCACGCCGCGAGCGCGATCGGCGAGTCGAGCAGTCCGTAGCCGATCGTCTGCGGCCGGGTCGACTGCTCGATGAAGTAGCCGAAGCCGGTCGCCCGGAACTCCGCCATCGCCGCCACGGCCGCCTTCTCCTCCTCGGTCTCCTCCGGGAACGGCAATCCGGCGAGCCCCGGCACGAACAGGTTGGTGTGGATGGCGAGCAGGCCCGCGGGCGCAAGACGGCCCATCGCGTCGGTGACGGCCGCGCCGACGTCGCCTCCCTGCGCGACGTAACGCGTGTAGCCGAGCCGGTTCATCAGCTTCGGCCACACCTCGGCGACCCGGCCGGCCCACCAGCCGAGCTCCGTCGGCTCGGACGAAAGCCCGTAGCCGGGGATGGACGGGATGACGACGTCGAACGCGTCCTCTGCCGCTCCACCGTGTGCCGTCGGGTCGGTGAGCGGGTCGATGACCTCGAGCAGCTCGATGACCGATCCCGGCCAGCCGTGGGTCACGATCAGCGGCAGTGCGTTCTCGTGCTGCGACTTGACGTGGATGAAGTGGATGTCGATGCCGTCGATCTCCGTCGTGAACTGCGGCAGCGCGTTCATCCTCGCCTCGCATCTGTGCCAGTCGTACTCGCTCACCCAGTAGCGGGCCAGCTCCTGGACGGTCGCGAGCTGCACGCCCTGCGACCGGTCGGAGACGAGCTCCTTGCTGGGCCAACGCGTTGCGACGATGCGCCGGCGGAGGTCCTCCAGCGCGTCCGCAGGGAACTCGACCGTGAACGGACGGATGTCCGTCCCGGTCTCGGTGACGGTGCTCATGACGCTCCTTTCGGTGCTTCGCTCATGCTGCTCCGACGGGCTCTCGCGTCGTAGCCGTGACCGCGGCCATGATCAGGTCCGCGACGGCCTCCGGCTGCGAGACCATGACCACGTGCGACCCGTCGAGCTCCGTGATCTTCGCGCCCGCACGCACTGCGTGCGAGCGGACCAGGTCGGTGCCGATGGCCTTGTCGCCTGACGCGACGACGGCCCAGGAGGGCAGGTGCTTCCACGCCGCGCCGACGGTCGGCTCGGAGAACGCGGCCTCGGCGATCGGCCGCTGCGTCACGGCCATCACCGCCGTCTGGTGCTCGGGCAGGTCGGCCGCGAACACGTCGTGGAGCTTCGCGGGGTCGATCGCGAACTCGTTCGCAGTGTCGCCGTCCGCCGGGTACTGCGACGGGACGAGCGCGGTGCTGAGCGTGCTGTCCTTCGACGTCGGCGCGACGGCGCCGAGCAGCTCGCCCTCGTCGGGGATGAACGCGGACACGAACACGAGCCCGACGACGTTCTTGGCGTGATCCGCGGCGTTCGTGATCACGGCGCCGCCGTACGAGTGGCCGACGGCGAGGACCGGGCCCGGCGTCTGCTCGAAGACGGACGCGGTGTAGGCGGAATCGATCGAGATCCCGCGCAGGGGATTCGGAGGCGCCACGACCCGCACGTCGCTCGCGTGCAGCCGCTCGATGACGCCGTTCCAGCTCGAGGCGTCGGCGAAGGCGCCGTGCACCAGGACGACGGTTGCTTTCTCGGACATGTATTGCTCCCTTCCGTGTGCCGGAGTACGTCCGAGGCAGAGGATTACGGCACTCCGGCCGGGGGTCTATACGGGTAGCAGGTGAATCGTCGGTTCGGCCAGCACCCCAGTCGTATACTCCGATCGCCATGCTCACGAGCGTCCGCGACAACCCGGACGAGCTGCGCTACGAGCTGCTGCACGACGGGCAGGTGATCGGCGAGATCAGGTACCGCACGCATCCCGGCGCGGTCGCGCTCGTGCACACGGACGTCGACCCCGCGTACGAGGGGCACGGTTATGCGACGCAGCTGATCGAAGCCGCGCTCACCGATCTCCGCG
>Ga0306920_100007528_pt1 | contig 14354 bp, 9 predicted proteins | sample flu12Cox44000170_FD_204666 | JGI IMG/M metagenome (GOLD analysis project Ga0306920, IMG submission 204666) | Lab enrichment of tropical soil microbial communities from Luquillo Experimental Forest, Puerto Rico - flux4day.12C.oxic.44.000.170 (v2)... | ecosystem: Environmental > Terrestrial >...
CATCGTTTCGCGACGTGCCGCGCTGGGTGCGTACTCTAGCTATCCCCGGACAAATTCCGGCCTTGGGTGACCTTACTCGGTGTGTCATGACTGGTGTTTTCTCCCAGTCACTTAACCCAAAAGCTGCAGGTCTGCTCAAGTACGGCGGAAATTATGCGGGGGCATATTTCTTGCGCCGCGGTCTGTTCATGCCATGGGAGCTGCCGGCCGTAATCGGTGCAGAGATCGCTCGGCTGGGTTTACGCCGCCTCGACCCAATTCGGCATATCGAAACTCTGCTGAAACCCAAGCCGAGGACCAGCTTTGGCCGGGTCGCGGCGTTGGAATCCTCGATGTACATGCGCAATCAGCTATTGCGGGACACGGATTGGGCTAGCATGGCACATTCCCTCGAAGTGCGGGTTCCGCTGGTGGATGTCAAATTGCTCAGCCAATTGGCCTCGATCACCGCCAGGAATGGATCACGATCCAAGCATTTGCTGGCGAACAGTCCACGCGTGCCGCTGCCTCCGAAAGTCATCAAACGTCCCAAGACTGGCTTTGCAACCCCTATTCAATCGTGGCTGCAACGCGACAACCGCATCCAAGAGTGGCGGCGAGTTCCTGCGCTTGCTGCCAATAAGTGTGCGTGGGCAAGGCGGTGGGCGTTCCAGGTATCGGCGGCCAGAGCGGCAGCGTGATGGCGGGACCTGGGTTGCGAATTCTCGCGTTGGTTACCGATGCATTCGGAGGAAATGGCGGAATAGCGCAATACAACCGTGATTTCTTATCAGCGCTGGCCACATGTGACCGAGTCGAGGACGTGATCGTTCTACCACGCTTCAGCGCAAGATCAGTTGGCTCCCTGCCCACGTGTGTTCGGCAGCTTCGGCCGGTGGAAAGCAAGCTCGCATACTCGTTCGCCGCGTTCTGGACGGCAGTAAGGTACCAGCCAATTGACTTGGTTTTCTGTGGCCACTTGTTTATGGCGCCACTGGCAGCGGTCATTGCCAGGGCTCTAAGGGTTCCGCTGTGGGTTCAAGTACACGGGATAGAGGCTTGGCGCGAATTGTCAGCGCCGCAGCGTCGGTCAGTGGAATCGGCGATGATGATTTCCTCGGTGAGCCGCCACACGAGACATCGCCTGCTCCAGTGGGTCGGGATTGACCCCGCTCGAGTGAAGGTCCTTCCGAACACCGTAAATCCACAATATCACCCAGGGCCGAAGCCCGGTTATCTAATCGACCGTCATGCCGCGAGCGGAAAGAAGGTGCTGATGACGGTGTCCCGACTCGCTGGCTCGGAGCAATACAAGGGGCATGATCGAGTGATCCGCACGCTGTCCCGCGTCTTGTCGCACCATCCCGATACCATCTATCTTATTGTGGGAGACGGCGATGATCGCCTGAGGTTGGAGTCGCTGGCGGTAGAATGCGGGGTTGTGAAAAACGTCCAGTTCACCGGTTGGGTGCCGCCGGAAGAGCTGCCTGACTATTTTCGCCTTGCGGACGTGTTTGTGATGCCGAGCGCGGGCGAAGGATTCGGCATCGTCTTTCTTCAGGCGATGGCCACTGGCGTGCGCGTGATCGGCGGAAGCCAAGACGGGAGTCGGGACGCCTTGTGTGATGGCGCGATTGGAACTTTGGTCGATCCGGAGAATTGCGAGGAGCTGGCATCTGCGATCCTGGCCGTGCTCGACAATCCGGCACGTACGGGCGATCGCACGACCCGGTTCAAACCCGATCTCTTTAGGGAGCATCTCAACGCGGTTCATCAATCCTTTTCCGTCCAATGGCGGCTCGCTCGCGGCGCTGCCGTCACCGCAAGAGCGATGTCAGTTTCGAATGCCTTCAGTTCATCTAGGCAAGATTAGGTAATATCAGTGACCGGTGCGGTGGGCGGACAGCAATATCGACCGACGCTGATCCAGGTGGTGGCGCGTCGCTCGGCGGAGCCAGACGGAGTTGCCGACTATGCCTTAGCGCTTGCGCGCGCGCTGCGCGCCTACAGGGATGCTAACAGCGTGTTTTTGTCGGGGACCCCAGCGGCTGACGCGAGGCCGGTGGAGGACGACTGGAAAACCGTTTGTGTACCAAAGCGCAAAGCTCAAGTTCTAGCCGATACACTTCGATTGTTATCGGCGGAAACCAACGCACGCGCTGTGATTTTACACTTTTCTGGCTATGGCTATCAGAAGCGAGGTGTCCCGGTATGGTTGGTTCAAGGCTTGCGAATCTGGAACCGTCGTGCCGGCCGCGTGCCGCTTCTCACCATCTTCCATGAGTTGTATGCGACCGGGCGGCCTTCGCAAAGCGCATTTTGGTTATCCCCGCTCCAAAGGGAGATCGCGCGCAGCATTCTGAATCTGAGTTCGGCAGCAATTACCACAACTGACCTCTACAGCAAACGCCTGTCGGAGTGGCGAGACGACAATGCCAGCAAAATCACGGCCATACCCGTGTTCTCCAACGTGGGGGAGCCGGGTTGCGGCTTGGCCCCTTGCGCACGTACCGCCGCTGCCATTGTGTTCGGTCGCGCCGGGGTAGAAGATCGTCTTTTTGGCATTTATCGTTCAGAAATCGAACGCATCATTTCAGCTCTGGGTATCGAGAAAATATTCGATATTGGGCCGCGCTTGTCCACAATGCCCCGCACTTTGGCCGGGGTGCCCATAATTTCGGAGGGAGTTTTACCACCAGGTGCTGTGTCCGAGCGACTTCAGCGCGCCAGGTTTGGCTTGGTCGCGTACCCTCTGGATTGCATCGGTAAATCCGGCGTCTTTGCGGCCTATGCCGCACATGGTGTCGTTCCGATTGTTCTCTCGGATAAAGCGGACGCATTTGATGGGCTGCAACCTGTGCAGCATTTCCTTGATGGGCTACGACTCGGCGCGGGGGCGGGCGCCCAGGATCTTGCCTCGATCCAACGCAAATTGTTTACCTGGTACACGTCCCACTCTGTGAAAGTTCACGCGGACTTTCTCTTGAACTCCATCTCGCCCCTGTGGCGCCACTGAATGCGCATGAGCATTGCTTGAAGATTCTAATTTATTCCCGCGTGTTCTGGCCCAGTATCGGTGGCCTCGAAACCATGATGGAAATACTTGCGGAGGAATTCACGGCCGGAGGTCATCAGGTGAAGGTAGCAACAACACAGGTTGCTGTTGCAGCGGAGCGCAATCACGATTACGAAGTCGTGCGCTCGCCGACCCTGAAATCGTGCGTGCAATTGCTGCGCTGGTCTGATGTTTGCCTTTGTGCAAATGTAAGTTTGCGCGGCCTCGTGCCAATGATGATTGCAGGCACGCCATTGGTCATCATTCACCACGGCACATACGGCCCGCCCGGCCGTTTCAGCGGCATCGTGGCGGAGTTCAAGAAGATTGTGACTCGTTTCAGCACCAATGTTTGTGTCAGCAAAGCGGTACAGGCCCACATCCCGGGGCGTTCGATTGTTATTCCCAATACCTATCGCCCCGAAATCTTTAAAGATTACCGCGATGTGATCAGGGATCTTGACGTTGTGTTTGTCGGGCGCCTTGTCTCTGACAAAGGGGTAATGGATCTGATCGACGCATTAGGGCACCTCGGCCAGGCAGGCTTGCGACCACGATTGTCAATCGTGGGTGACGGGCCGGAACGCACGGCCGCTTTAAGAAGGGTCGGGGAGCTTGGCCTCGGACCGCAAGTGACATTCGCTGGAACTAAACTCGGCTCGGACCTGGCCAGATTAGTCGCGAGGCATCGGGTGATGGCGGTGCCATCACGATGGGCTGAGCCATTCGGCATTGTTGCGCTTGAAGGCATTGCTTGCGGATGCGTGGTCGTCGGTACCAACCGCGGCGGGCTCCCGGAGGCGATCGGTGCTTGTGGTGTCACCGTGCCTAACGGAGATACCTCTGCTTTGGCGCTAGCACTCAGATCGCTGCTCGAGGACGACAGCCTGCAGGCGCGCTATCGCGCCTGTGCTCCGGTCCATCTCGCTCGTCATTCGCGCTCGAAGGTCGCGCGCGCCTACTTTGATGTGCTGATATCAGCGGCTGGCCTCTGTTCACGAGCCACGGATGGCAACCACTGAATTCCCGGATATGAATAGACCTATACTTTTATGCGATCGCGCGCTTCGATGCAACCTGCCACTAATCGGAGCGCACCGCACGCTGCTGAAGTGAAGGGGGGCGGAAGGCTATGCGTTTGGGGAATTAGCCTAGCTTGATGAGTTGCTGAAAGTGCTTTTGCAGGGCGCCTAACTCAGCGGCTCATTAAATTCAATCTTCATCCCTATGAACGCCTGATTGGCCCAGAGTTAGCTCGGCTGTCATATGTTTTCTGATAATCCGGCGGCATGGTTATTCGCAGCAATTGCTGCCCCTTGCGCATTGCTCGCCGTCAAGTACTGGCAACGAGCGCTGTTCGGAGTTTTCGTGCTGCTGGTGTTCGAAGGGGCATTACGCAAGTGGGCATTTCCGTGGGCCCAGGCGCAACTATACCTTGTTAAGGACGGAATACTTTTTGCTGTCTACTTGGGCTTTATCTTAGACAGCTCGAAAAACCTACCCGCACCGAAGGGTATCGGTTTGATCAAAATTGTTTTAATCGTGGATTTTGTGTGGGGTTGTATCGAAGTTTTGAATCCGAATAGCCCCTCTATTTTGGTTGGGCTCATGGGGCTGAAGTCGTACTTCCTGTACGCGCCTGTTGCATTCATATTGCCCTATGCGATCAAATCGCGGGAGCACCTGTTCCTTTTAATCAGGCGCTACCTTATTATGGCTATTCCCGTCGCAGTTCTTGGGTTTATTCAGATCGCAGCCGGGCCCGCGAGTAGCCTTAATGTCTACGTCAGCCACTCAGAGGATACGGCGGCAATGCTTTCGTATTTTGGCCAGGAAAACCTTGTGCGAGCTTCCGGCACTTTTTCATACATTTCTGGTTATACGGCGTTTCTGAATTTCGTTGCGCTTCTCGCCATAGGCTACAACATGGGCCACGGCTGGCGACTTAAGAATAATATCGTCCCGCTCGCTGCATTGACCCTTATAGTCGGCGCGATGTTCACGACAGGCTCGCGGGGTACCATCTATACCCTGCTTGCGGTGAGTCTAGTTGTCCTCTGGTTGGCTGCAAGGAACCGGATCCTCCCACTTCAGACCGCAATGCGTCTGTGCATGTTGATGCCGGTTATTGCAATTCTGGCGTTGAACATATCTCCTCAAGCGGTCGAAGCATTCATGGAGCGCGCAGGCGAAGCCGATACCTCGTATACCCTATTTCGAATATTTTCTCCGTTGTATCAGACAATTGAGGCGCTCTCGGATGCGCCCTTCCTGGGCATAGGTATAGGAACCACACATCCTTCTGCCATAACCATAATGGGGGGCGAGTTTCCTTGGTGGCTTCAAGGCCTATTAAATGAAGACGAAATGGCGCGGGTGACTGTTGAGCTCGGGCCAATAGGGTTACTGCTGACGTACTTATTGCGATTTTTAATACCGGCCTTTGCCATGCGTTGGGTGATGTCATTTAAAGATCTAGCTTATCGCGCTTTGGGAATTGTTTTGGCGGTTTATCTGGCGATGGGTATCATTGCTCCGATCATGCTTAATGTGACGTTGGGCCTCTACTACTGGGGTACGCTCGGCCTTGTGCTCGCCATGTGGCAGTTGGAGCAGGCTAGGGGCACAAGGACTGGAACGGTTGTTGCGTGGGGAGCCGGCCAAAAAACAAACCTTCAGCCAATCACGCCATTGGCTGGTGCAGATCATCGCCGTCCCTTCTAAGGCCGATGGCAAGGCGAGTATGAACGAGGATTGGAATTTTCGAGACAAACGCAAGAACGTGCCTCTTGTTTCTGTCAAGCGTTTATAAGGGAAGGGACGCGTTGAGTGCGCCTATTGAGATTTTTCAAGTAGCTGTGGTTGTAGAAAATGCTCACACTTGGAATTAACTACGGATCCCATGATTCCCATGATACGGGTGCGGCCATCGCCGGGGATGGTGAAATCCTGTTCGCAACCGCGGAGGAGCGGCTTAGCCGGAAGAAGCACGATAACGGCTTCCCACTGCACGCCATAAGGGCTTGTCTTGCGCATGTCCGGGCTGAGCTGTCGGATCTCGACGAGGTCGCTTTTGGGTGGCAGCCGGCCGCCGCGGTCCGCTCCACCGATCTGCGCAACTATCTTATGGGCGCGCATCCGATGGGATGGTTCGGAGCTCTGCGGGCCCAAAGCGTCGGCCGAATTGAGGCGTACCAGAGGGATGGCGAGCGCCTCTTTCGCCGACATGTGGGCTCACCGAAAAGCGGCTTTAAGCGAATTGATCACCATTATGCTCATGCCTTGAGCGCGTACTCTGTTTCTGGGTTTGATGAGGCGACTGTGGTGGTCATTGACGGCCGAGGGGCGTGGGAGGCAACTTCGATCTGGCACGGCAAAGGGACTGAGCTCAGACTAATTGATATGGTCCGATGGCCGAATTCGATTGGCTTGTTCTATGCCCAATTCACGTGGTGGCTTGGCTTCGAGCGATATCAAGATGAGTGGAAGGTGATGGGCCTTGCTCCCTATGGTGGGCCGGGCGTCGACCTCAGAAGCTTTATTAGTGTCTCCGACGGGAGATATTTGGTCAATTCGAGGATGCTTCTGAAGGGGCCCGATCTCTCCGGCATCGAGAAGGCACTTGGCCGAGCACGAAAGCCCGATGAACCTCTTTTGGATCGGCATCGCGATGTTGCGTGGGCGGTGCAGGATGCGTGTGAAAGGGCGGAACTTGCGGTGGTGACGCGGGCCATCTCTCTCACGGGATCACGCAATTTGTGCCTTGCCGGCGGTGTAGCTCTCAACTCCAAAGCCAATGGTCTTATCCTCGGCAGGAAGCTCGTCGATCGGATCTTCATCCAACCTGCTGCAACTGATGACGGGGTGGCTATCGGCGCTGCGCTTTCGGCGCATGTAGCGGCGGGGCTTCGTTGCGGAGAGATGACGAACGCCTATTTGGGGTCGGGGTCAGCGGCTGAGGAAATCGAGGGTACCTTGCGCAGCTACAAGCTTAGCTATCAACAGCTGGATAATCCCGCTGAGACGGCGGCGGATCTGCTTGCCAGGGGAAACCTTATCGGATGGTACCAGGGCCGGGGGGAGTTTGGACCCAGAGCGCTCGGCAACCGTTCCATCCTTGCTGATCCACGCGATGTCCGTAATCGCGACCGGGTGAACAACGCCGTCAAATTTCGCGAGGACTGGCGCCCATTCGCGCCGTCGGTTCTTGAGGAAGCGGGCGCCTCGTTTTTTGAGAACTATCATACAACACCGTTTATGACACTGACCTTTCAGGTCAGACCGGAAAAAAAGGCGGCTATTGCTGCCGCCGTGCATGTGGATGGGAGCGCTCGTGCCCAATCTGTGAGGCGCGATCAAAATGAGCGGTATTACGATCTTATCAAGACTTTCGCCGCAAGGACGGGCGTACCGGCGGTGTTGAACACGAGCTTTAATCTCAAAGGCGAGCCTATCGTCAATTCACCTTTCGATGCGATCCGGACATTCTACACATCGGGACTCGACGTGCTGATTATTGATCGGTATCTGATCGAAAAGATCTCGGCAAGCAATAGAACCAGCGACACGGAGAGGACAAAGGTGACAGTCGGCGCGGAAGCTGAGTTCCAATGAAACCCGCAAAAATGTCGTTATCAGCTTGACACATCTCAGTGGGGACCCAATTCCACATAAACAATCTTGCCGAAGGCACCGCTGTCCTCGCGTTTTGCTCGTGTGGCGCATTGCGATTACTGGCTGACTGACGGTCGACCGAAAGGTGGCTGCTGATTGGATGGCCGGAGCGGCAACGAGCCGCTGTACCCAACGGTTATTAATCTGAGAAAACCCAGCATTCGATCTGTCGGACATTGTCAGATAGTCGTGTAGCATTGCGCGCCGCTATGCGGTATAGGGGCTTGACCGCTTGGCGCGGTCGAGCAAACCCGCGGGGCTTGACGGCGAAGGCGCCGACCGAGCGATCATTGTTGTTGCCGCGAAGCGCGTCGTCTTCGGACACTGTCTGAGAGATCAAGTACCAGATTTTACAATTAATCCAGCTACCGGTGCGGCGCGTCGGCGCGTTTTTCCTCTCAGCGCCATTCGCAACACTGCCTGCCGCCCGTCTCCTGAAATCATCTCCTCGGACGATTAGCTATCGGAAAGGTAGATGCACTATGAACGCGCAAGGCATCCAACGCAGGCTATTCTTAGGTAGCGCAGCTGGCGCCTTAGCATTAGGGCCGTCGCGCACGGCGCGAGCCGATACGCCTTTTACAGACTTTAGTTTCGCGGCAACTGGAGCGCCGACTGCTCGGACGATGCCCGACCGTCTCAGCGACATCATCAACGTCAAGGATTGGGGCGCGGTGGGGAACTGGAGCGGCGACGACAGCGGCGCGATCCAGGCCGCCATCGACGCCTGCATTGCGCGCGGCGGCGGGCAGGTGTTCTTCCCGCCGGGAGGTTACATGGTCCGGCATCCACTCGTCGTCGGCCATGACACCATAGACTGTGGCGTCGAGTTAATCGGTTCCGGCAAGAGGGCGACCATAATCTGGACGGACGGCTTCTCCGATCCGCTCGGCTACGGATATGCTTTCTCGAAGGGCAACAACGCCTTCGACTGTCTCGTCCGCATCAAGGGCATCGGCGGCGGGCTCAACGCCAAGATGACGCGCGACGGCGCGTCGATCGAGGAGTGCAACGGCGGCGTCGGCCCGCACAACATCATCTTCAATGTGGCTGACGCCAAGGGTGCCTCGGTGCGCGCCTGCGGCGGCCAGGGACCAGGGAACACCGTGGCGGGCGGCACCGCCATCGCTGTCGGCAACGGCATGGTGTCCGCCTGCCGCTTCGTCGGCGGCTTCGATACCGCTATCGCGATCAGCGGCAACGGATCGGTCGTAATAGGAATGTCGGTCGAGACCTGCCGCTGCGCGATTCGCGTCGGCTGGGGGCCGAACCTGAGCGGTCCTGGGATGCGGGAGGTGCCCTCGAAGGGGTGCATGGTCTCCGCCATCCAGACCGAGCGCGTCGAGAGCCAGATCGAGCTTTACAACGCCGATTCCTTCGTGATGACCGCCTGTGCGCTCACTGGCCACGCCGGTCTGCGCCCCACCCTAGGCATCACCGACATGGTCTGGAACGCTGGTCCCCCGGCCTACGTCGAGTGCACCACGCTCGTGAACCACGGCCTTGAAGCGATGACGCCGCCGCTGCGCCTGCAACTGGATTTCGGCTTCATGGGAGCGCCTCTGCCTGGCGTCCTTCAGTTTACTCAGATGCCAGCGGACAATTCCTACATCGACTTCCGCACGACGCGCGTGACCCTCCACGACGGTACTGGTGGCACGGTGAACCGAGGCTCCACCATCGCGCAAGCGGTCGACAACCTCACCGCCTATCTCTCGGGCAGCGCCGACGCGGTGATCTCGAAGTGCACTTACGTGGCTGGCGGAGCGCCGCACGATCGCATCACGATCACGATGAAAGATTCGCGCGACACCCCAAGTGCCGACTCTGGCTCTGCCTTCCCCATTGTTGCATCGCAAGACCCGAGTGCCGGCTGCTACATGAACCCCGTGGTGTCAGGAGGCTTGGCCAACACGGCTTGGTTCGTGAGCAATCCTAACGGTCATCCCTTGGGGACCGGCCTCTCTTTCGTCGATGTGACCGTAACGGCTGCGAACAAGTTCAAGTATTTCGGGGTCAACAGTAATCCCGGCACATACCGAAAGTTCACCGATCCAGCCAACCCTTATTACAACTGTTGCAGCGCTTGGACGGTCCCACTGCAGTGGGCCATGAGATTCCGCAAAGTCAGCAACTCGGTGATATTCGGTATGCAACCGGGGCCGGTCACTGCTCAGGCCACCTTCGACATGGACTGGAGCGATCCCCCCGGAGTCGGGCTGCCGGTACATACCAATAACGTGATACGCGACTGCTACGCGTCCTGGGGCTATCGTTTGCCTTCCGACTTGAACAACTTGACGGGTTGGAAGGTCATGGATTGCAGCGGCAATGGCAATTACTTCGCCGACTCCTACGTGAAGGATTCTCCGATCGGACTCGCGTTCGCCAACTTGCCCGGGGGCAGCGCGGGTACGCTGCAGTATGGGCCGTTCGAGGGACAGGAGTTTACCATCGTCGATGGCGGTTTGTATCCAGGCGGCGGCGCGGCGACTTGGGGCGACCGAGTGCAGGGCGGTGGCACCGGGCGCTACGTGGTGCGCTACAACGGCAGCTACTGGACGCGGATCGCCTAAATGACTGCGTTCACGGGATACCATTTCCGAGCCGGTCTCGTCGGCGCGTCGCAGCCGCCGACCTCCCGCACGCTGCCGATCCGCTTGAGCGACGTCGTCAACGTCAAGGATTGGGGCGCGGTTGGCGATGGTAATGCCGACGATACTACCGCGATCAGGAACGCCGTCGCTCACGCATGGTCGATCGTTTCGGGCCATGGTTGGAAGTCATACGGAGCCATCGTCTTCTTGCCGCCCGGCACTTACAAGGTCACGGGCGCGATCAACCTCAATCCTCCCACCGGAGACGCGTTCAACAGCGGCCTCGCGGGCATCAGGTTCCTGGGCGCGGGTCGAGATGCGACCGTCATCAAGGGGCAAGTGGACGGAGGGCCGATCCTCTATGGCGGGACCTCGCACGCTCCAACTATCGGCAGTCTCGTGCTGGAGACCGAGGATCCAGGCAGCGGAATGGATGTTTCCGACCGTATCTCCGACATCGAAGACATGACGGTCTGGAACACCAGCACCGTCGCTTGGTCGCGCGCTATCTGGTTCAAGCATTGGGGTAGCGCGCAACTTGTCAAGAACGTTCGTGTCAAGGCGATGATCGGGATCGGGGTCCACTTCAACGCCTTCCATTGCGCGTGGGAGAACATCATCGCCGAATGTGTCCTGCCCATCGGGCGTGCCGACAGCGCCACGCCGGGCCTGCCCGCTAACACCATCGGATTCTGGGGTGGACCTGTTGGCGAGGTCTTCGCCTGTCGCGCTTCCGGGTTCGACTGCGGTTTCGCTTTCACCGCTTATGTGGGCGGGCACGTGGCCGGCTGCCGAGCGGAGAACTGCAACATCGGCATCGCCATCGGGGCGAACGCAGGAAATTTCTTCTACATGCCAGGAATCAGCGCCTGTTGGGTGCAAGGATGCGTATTCCAGGGCAACGTGATCGAGAACTGTAAGGTCGGCGTGCAGATAGCTTGGAGCTACGGATGCTTGTATTGCGGGAACGTCGTCAAGGGTATCGATGGCGTTGCAGGTGCCGCTCCGATCTACAGCATGAGTTGGAGCAGCGGCACGGTCACGGTGACGACGGGGCAAGGTAGCGCGCAGGCCCACAACATCGCTCAGGGCAGCGGCAAGGCGCTGCAACTCGCCGGCATCAGGCCGCGAGCCTGGGCTCCGGTCTCAACCGATAGGGGTGACGGTGCGGCGGTCACGCAGAACATCACGGCAAACGTTAACGGCGCGACTACATTCACTTATCCTTTGGCAGGCAATCCGACTGGCACGCCATTCACTTCCGGTTCGTGGAATTATCCGTTGCAGCATAGCCTTAGCGGCAGTTGCGTGCAGTACAGTGAATTTTTAGGGAATGCGTTTGACGCCGATGTTTCTGGTAACAGCATCTATCTTCTGTCGGGAGGCGAGACGCACAGGAACACGTTCGCCGCGATGCGCCTGCCCTATGGCCTGGGAGCAAACAACCTGCCGGGGATCGACATGAACCTGTTCGATTTCGTCAACTGCGGGATGCTCGGGGCCCGCGCGCCGACCGAGGTCGCTCCCGTGAAGTTCGACTCGCTGGCCCGGGAGACAACGCCGAAGGAGGGCTACGTCCGTAACGTGAGCGACTGCGCGGCGCAGTTGAGCTTCAACGGCATCGTAAGCACGGGTGGCTCGAACAACAAGTACAAGCTGCGCTACGACGGCACGAACTGGCGGAGGATCGGATAGGTGGGCTACCTCGTCACCCGCATCCGAGACGGCTACAGCGGCGACATCCTGACGGACCTCACGGGCAACCCGCTCTCCGACCAACTGCTCGCGCGCGCGGTCGACCTCGTCGTCTCCTCCCCCGCATTCCTGAACTTACCGCTATCGGCTACGTCGGTGTGCCGGTGCTGGGAAGCCGCGTCATCGACTTCGGCCTACACGCGCTCGCCACCGAGAGCGACGCCCTGTTCCTGTGCAACAGCGAGCCCTCGGACTACGCCGACGTGCTCGCGTACGCGCTCGGCTCCAAGGGCGTCGGAGCAGGCAACCTGTTTGGCAGCCCCGCCGATGCGACGCCGTCGGGCCGCAAGGTGACGGCGACCCCGATCAGCGGGGGTGTGGTCAACAGAGGCGGGCAGGCCGTGGTGTGGGCGGCGGTCAACTCTGCCGGCACGACGCCGCTGATGCAACACGGCAGCGGTCAACAATGCTGCTAAGTAGATACTTGGCCTCGACCCAATCGTGCCGCGTGGCAGCAATTCTGGGCACTAGCAAGTGGCCTTTAATATGAGTATTTGCTTGCTCTAATCTCAAGAATGGCAGCTGCGGTTACGCATGTCCGCACGGTAGCGTCATGGGCTAATCACTCCTCCCGGCTACCCTGAGATAACCTCCGAACCGATCGTCGGCGGTGGTGTCAGCAAGGCCAACGACACGCCAACGGAGGACGCGAATACTTGGCCGCATCAAATCACCACTCGCGGCAGTATCCTTACATCTAGGGCCCGCGCGCCTTCGTCATAACCACCGACGAGCAGTGCACTAACGAAATGGTGAGTCCGCCATGAGCATTCTGTTTGGGCATCCGACTGGAAACCCAAATTCACACAATGCTGCCGTGGCCTATCTTGAGGCAGGGCTGCTTGATTGCTTTTGTGTGGCTTGGATGCCTTCGGTGAAAACGATAAATATGTTAAAGAGTTTTCGACCATTGCGACCGTCGGCGCAACGACTTGAGCGGCGGCAATTTCCATCGCTTTCGCGGGTTCCAAAGGTTCAGGGCCGAGTAAGAGAGATCTACCGATTGATGATGCGAGCTTTGGCGTTGAAAGGTTATCCGTCCGATCAGGCCAATCGGTGGTTAATGCGCACGATGGCTCGGGAATGCCACCGTTCGACGGTGACCGCTGTCCATGCCTATGAAGATTGTTCGCTTTGGCCGTTCGTAGAAGCCAAGCGTCTTGGCAAGGCTTGCGTTTACGATCTGCCCACGTGCTATTATCCAGCATGGGAAAAGATCCAAGCGGAACTGAGCCGAAAATATTCCGACTGGATGCCGTCTGATCGCTTGTCAGCGCATGATGCGCGGCTGGAGCAGAAGCGTAAAGAAATGGAGCTAGCGGACCTTACTCTCGTTGCCAGCCGATATGTCGAATCAACGGTTCGCGAATTCTACCCGCATAAGGACATCGCTCGCACGCCATACGGAATCGATGTTGAATACTGGACGCCAGTGCCAACCCGGAAACAGCCGGGGCCGCTGCGGTTTATATACGCGGGAAACGTCTCGGTACGGAAAGGCGTGGCGTTACTGATCGAAGCTTGGTCAAAGGCTGGATTGCGCGATGCAGAGCTTACACTTGTCGGTTCCTGGGGCCTTGCCGACAACAAGTTGCGATCTTTGCCTGCCGGCATCAGATGGATTCCTCCGTGCTCTTCCCAGGCGCTGCGCGACCGGTATCGAGAGTCGCACGTGTTCGTATTTCCATCATATTCTGATGGCTTTGGACTGGTCTTGCTCGAGGCTATGGCGTGTGGTCTGCCCGCGATTGCGTCAGAGGCGAGCATTGGACCCGAAATCATAACAGCCGATTGTGGATTTACCACTCCCACGGGAGACTTGGATCGGCTAGTCGAGCTTCTGAGATGGTTTGACCGCAACAGAGACGAAGTGCCGATCATGGGCCAGCAGGCGAGGATGCAAGCCGCGCGCTGCACATGGAGCAATTACCGCAGTTTAGTCTTAGGGGCGGTATCGAAGCTGGTGTGATATCACGGCTAGCGTTCGGTCCTGGAAAGTTGAGAAGATTAGCCTTTTTCGTAGGGCTCTTCGGGGATTTTCTGTGCAAAAGTTGCCACGTTTGCTGCGCCCGACTCGATTGACCTGTTGAAGCTCGACAAGGCGCCGAAGAACAGGTCCTAGAGAACGGCACGTTTTTAGCTCGCACCGAACACATCATTGTTGAGCTGCATGGCCACTCTGGGTTTCAAAGCTTTCAGCGCGATATCGCGCGTTACGGATTGGTGGCGCAGGAAGGGCGACCACCAGACACATATTTGGTGACAGCGCGCCGGCTATGAGACGGCCCCTATCG
>Ga0306920_100007529_pt1 | contig 14354 bp, 15 predicted proteins | sample flu12Cox44000170_FD_204666 | JGI IMG/M metagenome (GOLD analysis project Ga0306920, IMG submission 204666) | Lab enrichment of tropical soil microbial communities from Luquillo Experimental Forest, Puerto Rico - flux4day.12C.oxic.44.000.170 (v2)... | ecosystem: Environmental > Terrestrial >...
CGCCGCGCTCCCCGGTCGCCTCGAGGTGGTCGACCGAGCGAGCGCCGAGCTCGATCGCAAGCGGCACTGCCCCGCCTTCGGTGAACTGGTCGCCGTGGATCCGCAGGGCGAGACCGGCGCCGCGGCACGCCTCGAGATACCGGCGCGCCTGGGCGGCGTCGAACGCGCCTCGCTCGAGGAACACGTCGGCGGCGTCGGCCAGCTCCGCCGCCCCAGGCAGCACGTGGGCGATCGCCCACTCCAGGTACTCGTCGGCGTCGGCCTGCTCCGGCGGCACGGCATGCGCGCCGAGCCAGGTCGGCGACCCGCCGGCAGCGCGGACCGCGCGCAGCGACGCGAGCTCGGTGTCGCGATCGAGGCCGTAGCCCGACTTGCCCTCCCACGTCGTCGTGCCGTGCCGAAGCATCCAGCCGGCGTGTCGCTCGACCCGGACGATGAGCTCCTCCTCGCCGAGACGCCGCGTGGCGGCGACCGTCGAGAGGATCCCTCCCCCGGCGGCATGGAGCTCCTCGTACGTGGCGCCGGCAGCCCGGAGCGAGAACTCGTCGACTCGGTCGCCGCCGAAGGCGGGATGCGTGTGGCAGTCGACGAGGCCCGGGATCGCGCACGATCCGCGACCATCGAGCTCCTCGACGTCGTCGTCGAGCGGTACGAGGTCCCGCATGCGGCCCACGGCCTCGACCGCGCCGCCCGAGCAGAGGACGTATGCGTCCTCGATCACCTCGACCGCACGGAGGTCGTTGCCGCGCGCCGGCACGGCTGCAGGACGCGGCGTTGCGAGCTGCGCGAGATCGCGAACGAGCAGGCGTTCCTGCACGAGCGTCCTAAGCGCGACCGGGCGCGCGGAGCCCATGCTCGAGCGCCGCCGCACTCGCCTCCGGGTAGCCGGCGTCGAGATGCCGCATGACTCCCATCCCCGGGTCGGTCGTCAGCACCCTTTCGAGCCGCTCGGCCATCTCGTCGGTGCCGTCGGCGACGACGACCATGCCTGCGTGAATCGAGTTGCCGATCCCGACACCACCGCCGTGGTGGACGCTCACCCAGCTCGCCCCGGCCGCGACGTTCACCAGTGCGTTCAGGATCGGCCAGTCGGCGATCGCGTCCGAACCGTCACGCATCGACTCTGTCTCGCGATAGGGCGACGCGACCGACCCGGCGTCCAGATGGTCACGCCCGATCACGATCGGCGCCTTCAGGCGGCCCGACCGCACGAGGTCGTTGATTGCGAGCCCGGCGCGCGCCCTGTCGCCATAGCCAAGCCAGCAGATCCGGGCCGGCAGACCCTGGAACGCCACCCGGGCGGGTGCCAGCTCGAGCCAGCGCTGGAGGAGCTCGTCGGCCGGGAACAACGCCCTGAGAGCATGGTCGATCACCGCGATGTCGTCGGCGTCGCCGGAGAGCGCCGCCCAGCGGAATGGACCGATTCCGCGGCAGAACAGTGGACGGATATAGGCCGGGACGAATCCCGGGTATGTGAACGCGTCCGCTACGCCGGCTGCTTCGGCCTCACCCCGCAGGTTGTTGCCATAATCGAAAACATAGCTCCCGCCCCGGACGAACTCGAGCAGCCCTTCCACGTGCTCGGCGATCGAGGCGCGGGCCCGGCGGAGGTACTCCTCGGGATCGGAAGCGCGCAGCCTCGCGGCCGCCTCGACATCGAGCCCTTGCGGCAGGTAACCGGTGAGAGGGTCGTGCGCGGCCGTCTGGTCGGTCACGAGGTCGAACTGCTCGCGCCGCCGCGCAAGCTGAGGCACGACGTCCGCTGCGTTCCCGAGCAGACCCACCGACAGCGCGCGGCCCTCTGCGGCCGCCGCGCGCACGCGCGCGAGCGCGTCGCCGAGCGAGTCGGTCGCCTCGTCGAGGTAACGCGTCTCGAGGCGTCGCTCGATGCGCGCCGGGTCGACCTCCACGCACAGCGTCGCGGCACCGGCGAGCGTCGCCGCGAGCGGCTGGGCGCCACCCATTCCCCCGAGGCCCGCCGTGAGGATCGTGCGACCGGCCAGTGATGCAGACCCGAAGTGCCGCTCGCCCGCGGCGGCGAATGTCTGGTACGTGCCCTGCAGGATCCCCTGGGTGCCGATGTAGATCCACGACCCCGCCGTCATCTGGCCGAACATCGTCAGCCCTTCGGCCTCGAGGCGCCGGAACTCCTCCCAGGTGGCCCAGTGCGGGACGAGTAGCGAGTTGGCAATGAGGACGCGCGGTGCCGACGGCGTAGTGCGGAAGACGGCGACGGGCTTGCCGGACTGAACGAGCAGCGTCTCGTCGTCGCCCAGCTCGAGAAGGGAGCGCACGATCGCACGTAGTGCGTCGTGTGAGCGTGCGGCCTTTCCCGACCCGCCGTAGACGACGAGCTCCTCGGGTTTCTCGGCCACTTCTCGGTCGAGGTTGTTGAGCAGCATCCGGAGCGGCGCCTCGCTTGCCCACGATCGTGCGTTGAGCTCGGTGCCGCGAGGTGCTCGAATCGACGAGAGGTCACCGCACAGCGCCTCGACACGCGCTGCGAGCGAGGGAGCGACCGTCACAGCGGCGCCTCGTCGGTCGCGAATGCACCACGTGCACGCCGCAGGCGACGGTGGATCCGATAGAAGCTCCAGCCGGTCGCGATCCCGAAGAACACGCCGGCGACGATCAGCGCCTTCGCCAGGCCTCCACCGGTCGCCCACGCGACGACCACGACGACGAGGGCGAGACACCCGTACACGATCGCGGTGTCACGGTAGGGGTGTCTTGTGACGGGCGGGTCGGGACGCCCTCCCCAGCTCAACCGGCGGGGGGTGCTCACTCGAGCTCACCCACTGACGCCTCGACCGCGGCGACAAGCGAGCCGTCGCGAATCGCTGCGGCGACCGCTTCGATGTCGGGACCGAGAGGCCGATCGTCGCGAAGGCGAGGCGAGCGCAACCGCACCGCATCGTGAACGGTGCGCACACCGCGCCCGGGCTCGAGCGGCGCAAGGAACTCGACTGCTTGAGCGCCCGCGAGCAGCTCGATCGCTACCGCCCGCTCGGCATTCGCGACTACCTGCGATGCCTTGAGGCCCGCTGCGTTCCCCATCGACACGTGGTCCTCCTGGCCGGCGCTCGTCGGAATCGAGTCGACCGAGGCCGGGTGGCAAAGCGCCTTGTTCTCGGACACGAGTGCAGCAGCCACGTACTGCGGAATCATGAACCCGGAGTTCAGACCGCCGTCGGTGGTGAGGAAGGCTGGCAGGCCTTCGCTGAGGTTCGGGTTGACGAGCCGCTCGAGCCGCCGCTCCGAGATGTTCGCCAGCTCCGAAACCGCCATCGCCAGGGCGTCGAGCGCGAAGGCGAGCGGCTGCCCGTGGAAGTTGCCCGCGGAGACGAGCAGTGCGTCGTCGGTGAGGACAAGCGGGTTGTCGGTCGCGGCGTTCAGTTCTGTCGTCACCGTGTAGTCGACGTAGTCGAGCAAGTCGCGCGCGGCGCCGTGCACCTGCGGGGCGCAGCGCAGCGAGTACGCGTCCTGCACCCGGTCGCACCAACGGTGCGATTCGATGATCGCCGATCCGTCGAGCAGGCGCATGACGTTGCGCGCGGCTGCAGCCTGGCCGCGCAACGGCCGCAACGCGTGCACCTGCGGCATGAACGAGTTCCTCGATCCCTGGAGCGACTCGAGTGACAGAGCGCACGCACAGTCCGCGGCGCGCGCGAGCCGGTGCGCACGAACGAGGCCGAGAGCCGCCTGCGCCGTCATGAACTGCGTGCCGTTGATCAGCGACAGGCCCTCCTTGGCGCGGAGACGCACGGGCTCGAGGCCGGCACGTGCGAGCGCCTCGGCGCCGTTCACGAGCTCGCCCTCGAACCATGCGCGGCCCTCACCGATCAGCGGCAACGCGAGATGGGCGAGCGGCGCGAGATCACCCGACGCGCCGACCGAGCCGCGGGACGGCACTTCGGGGAGGACACCACGATTGAGGCACTCGAGCAGGAGCGACACGGTCTCGACCCGCGCACCCGAGTTGCCCTTCGCGAGTGTGTTGGCACGGAGGAGCATCGCCGCGCGGACGACCTCGTCCGGGTACGGATCCCCGACGCCGCACGCATGGGAGCGCAACAGGCGAACCTGCAGCTCCTCGGTCAGCTCTTCGGGGATCTGCATCGTCACGAACCGGCCGAACCCGGTGTTCACGCCGTAGGTGTGCTCGCGAGAGCCCTGCGCCGCGTGCTCGACCACCTGACGCGCGGCGAGCATCCGCTCACGCGCGCCCTCCGCGATCTCGACCGCGCCTCGTTGTTCCACCGCGACCCGCCAGACGCCCTCGAGTGTGAGGTCTCCGCCCGTCAGCTCGCTCGTCACCACCACAGGGTCGAGTCTAGTGCCGCTTCAGCAAGCGTCCTCCGCGTTTCCGAGACTGCAAAACGGCGACGGGCTCAGCAGTCGAGCAGCCTGGCTTCGAGCAGCCGAGAGGAATCGAGTCGGTCGAGGCGGAGGGCGACCCTTGCAGCGTCCGCGGCGGCGCCGGCCGGCATCAGGCCGACCAGCTCGGAGCCGACGACCTCCGCTCCGCGCGCCTCGGCTTCTGCGGCAATCCGCGCCACGATGTCGTGCAGCGGTGCCGCCTGCCAGTCCTCGACGTTCATCGAGACCTGAACGAGCCCCGCGCGCGAGAGCTCGACACCCAGCGCCCGGAGCCCCGGGAACCCACCGCCTCGCTCACGCACGACGGAAGCGATGCTCCGGGCCGCCTCGATCGAACCGCGGAGATTCACGTTGAACGCGATCAGCGGGGCACGGGCGCCGGCGATTACGCCGCCGGCCGTCTCGTGCAGGCGCCGCGGGCCGAAGTCGGCTTTGAGCTCGCCCGCGTCGATTCGCAGTTGAAGCGCCTCGGTGCCTCCGCGCCGGTAGAAGGCGGGCCCGCGCTCGGGCGGGGCGTAGAGGAACACGGGGAGATCGAGCTCGTTGGCGACGAGACGCCCGAAGCGCTCCGCCGCCGCCCGCGCCCGCTGGAGGTCGTCCGGGCGCAGGGGGACGAACGGCACGATGTCGGCGACGCCGATGCGGGGGTGTACGCCCTCATGGCGCCGCAGGTCGATGCGGTCGACCGCGACGCGAACACCGGCGAGCAGCGACTCGACGAGCGCGTCGTCGTCACCGACCAGCGTGAACACCGATCGGTTGTGGTCCGAATCTGCGTGCACATCGAGCAGTCGCGCAGACGAGCCGAGCGCATCGCCCAGCGCAGCGATCGTCGCCCGGTCTCGGCCCTCGCTGAAGTTCGGCACCGACTCGAGTGGCAGCACGAGCCGTACTCTAGGGAGCGGTGAAGGAGTACTACGACCGTCGGGCGCCGACGTACGACGACTGGTATCTCGGCCGCGGAAGGTATGCGTCGCGCGACGCCACCTCGTGGGAGACCGATCTCGCGGGACTGACTCGTGCGATCTCGCAACTCGAGCCGTGCTCGACGCTCGATGTCGCGTGCGGTACGGGCTTCCTCACCCGCCACCTTCCGGGGGTCGTCGTCGGCCTCGACCAGAGCTCCGCGATGCTCGAGGAGGCGATGAGCCTGGCGCCGGCGGCGAGCTTCGTTCGCGGCGACGCACTCGCACTGCCGTTCGAGGACGGAAGCTTTGCACGGATCTTCACCGGCCACTTCTACGGGCATCTCGACTCCGGTGAACGCGCGGTGTTCCTCGACGAGGCGGAACGGGTCGCCCCAGAGCTCGTGGTCGTCGACGCCGCGATTCGGTCCGATCACGAGCGCGAGGAGATCCAGCAGCGCGAGGTCGACGGCGAGACCTGGCCGGTACTGAAGCGCTACTTCGCTCCCGAGACACTCGTCGGCGAGCTCGGTGGCGGCGAGGCGATCTACGCCGGCCCATGGTTCGTGATGGCTCGGCGGGTCTGGTGACGACGCCCGGGCGACGGCCGTATCGCTCGCTACGGGCGCTGCAACGAGACCTCGCGGCCTGCCGTCTCTGTGCAGAGGCGGGGCATCAGCTCGAATCGCTTCCGGTGGCCGCCCCGGGCGCGCGTCAGCGCGCGTACCTGTTCGGCCAGGCGCCGGGAGCGATCGAGGGCGCGGAGCGGCGGCCGTGGCGGGGTCGTGCGGGGCGCACGTTGCGCCGCTGGCTCGAACTCGACGAAGAGGCCTTCTACGCGACCTTCTACTGCGCGTCCGTGACGCGCTGCTACCCGGGGCGCGCTGCGTCCGGCCGGGGCGACCGCACGCCGACGCCGAACGAGCGGCGGCTCTGCCGACGGTGGCGCGAGGCTGAGTTGGCGCTTCTCCGGCCTCGGCTGATCGTCACCGTGGGCGGTCTGGCTGCGCGGGAGCTACTCGGGTTGGAGCGTGTGACCGACTTCGTCGGATCGAGCTACGACGTCGCCGACGCGACCGCCGTCCCGCTTCCCCACCCCTCGGGTGCGAGCGGCTGGCTCAACGCGCCGGCGAACCGAGCGCGGCTCGACGACGCGCTCGCGCTTGTCGCGGGCGCGCTCGCCCGCCTCTGAGACGCGCTGCCCTCTCGACCGCATTCTCCGTAGAGTCCAGTCATGAGCGCACCCAGCGAGCCGCTACTGCCGCAAGGGGCGGCACTCGTCGACCAGTGAGCCTCGACCGCGAGACGGAGAAGCGCATCGAGCAGCCGGTGTCGGCCGAGGCGGCACGTGAAGCGCGGCTCACCCCGGCCGAGGCGGTCAGGCAGATGCGCATCCGCGTTCCGGAGCGCGCCAACCGGAAGCTGCGGCAGGTCATCGAGCGTGTCAACCGCGACGACGAGCTGAAGGGCTGGTGGCACGTTGCAAACGTCAACGCGGTGGCGCGCATGGAGATCAACGACCACTCGTGGGTCCACATCCAGATCGTCACGAACATCGCGCTGAAGCTCCTCCGCCAGCTGACGAAGCACGGCATCGAGCCGGCGATGGTCACGGACTACGGAATGACGAGGGACGACGCCGAGGTGGTCGTCGCCCTCACCGCTCTAACGCACTGCGTCGGCATGTCGGTGCACCGCAAGGGGCACGAGGACTTCAGCCTCTTCCTCGCCGAGCCGAAGCTCCGCGAGCTGCTCGCAGGGATGTACACCGAACCGGAGCTGACCGTCGTCGTCTCCGAGGTGTTGCAGGGCATCATCAGCCACCGCGCAGACGGCGAGCCGCTGACGCTCGAGGCCGGGATCCTGCGCGTCTCCGACGCGCTCGACATGGAGCAAGGCCGATCGCGCATCGCGTTCGAGCGCGGTCACGTCGGCATCCACTCGCTCTCCGCGGCGGCGATCGAGGAGGTCGAGATCTCGGACGGCGAAGAGAAGCCGATCCGCATCTCGATCACGATGAACAACTCGTCCGGCATTTACCAGGTCGACGGGCTGCTGAAGGCGAAGCTCGTCGGATCGGGGCTGGAGCCGTACGTCGAGGTGATCGCGCACATCGACACCGAGGACGAGAAGCGCCTCGTGCCGCTGTACCGGCTGGAGCTCTGAGGGGTTTCTCCGGCCCGGAGCCGGGCTACAATGCGCCCGCCCTGCGGGGTCGTCTAATGGTAGGACGCCTGACTCTGGATCAGGTAGTCAAGGTTCGAGTCCTTGCCCCGCAGCTGGACGAAAGCCCCCGTGTAGCGCGCGGTTTTTGCCTGCAGGGAGGCGACGAAGACGGCTCAGCGCGGCCCGGCAGAGAATCCTCAGCTGCCATCGAGCTCCTTGGTCATGAAGTAGTTGCGCGGGCTGTCGGTGTAGGGACCGAACGGACCACAAGGGACGAAGCCGGCCTTCCGATAGAGGCGACGTGCCGGCTCGAAAACATCGGTAGTGCCGGTCTCCAGGCTGACGCGAGCCATTCCCCGCTCGGTTGCGACTGACAGGAGGTGGTCGAGGAGAGCTCGAGCGACACCTTGGTTTCGCGCCTCGGCGATCGTGTGCATCGACTTCAGTTCGCCGTGCGCGGGGTCGAGTTGCTTGATTGCTCCGACGCCGAGAACTCGTCCGCGCCGTCGCGCACTGTAGAAGGTGATCGCAGGGTCGAGAAGGCCCTCGACGTCCAGCGCGTGAACGTACTCGACGGGCGTCTGTTCATGTGCGAACAAGAGGTGGCGCTCGAGCACGGCGCGCACGTCGTCGCCGCGAGGATCGTCTACTGCGATCAGGAGCCCGTTCATGCCGGGGGTGATATCAGGCGTCTGCACAGCCGCAGAGTGCGGCTCACGGCATAGCCCGAGTCGGGCTCGGTCGCGGGCGATCTACGGGCGGTTCGATGAAGCCAGCGCCCTCAGCAGCACCCACGGGGCCATCACGCGAGGGTCGCCTTGATGATGGCGCCGTGCATCCCGTCGGCGACTTGATGCGTGAAGTCGATGGTGATGTTTTTGAAGCCCGCAGCGTCGAGCCCGGCGATGTACTCGCCTTTCGAGAGGGCTCCTGCGATGCAGCCGAAGTAGCTGCCGCGTTCGGCGCGCTCCGAGGAGGTCAGCTGATCTTCGGCGACGACATCGCTGATCCCGATTCGGCCTCCGGGCTTGAGAACGCGCCCGATCTCGGTGAGGACAGCAGCTTTGTCGGTTGAGAGGTTGATGACGCAGTTGGAGATGACGACGTCGACCGAATCGGCCGGGAGTGGGATCGATTCGATGTATCCCTTGAGGAAGTGGACGTTCGTGACGTTCGCGTCGGAGGCGTTCTTGCGGGCGAGCGCGAGCATTCCGTCTGTCATATCGAGGCCGAATGCAGTTCCGGTCGGCCCGACGCGCTTCGCGGACAGGATCACGTCGATTCCGCCGCCGGAGCCGAGATCGAGAACGGTTTCGCCCTCGTGTAGGTCGGCGACCGCGGTCGGGTTTCCGCAACCGAGTGACGCGAGCACAGCGGCGTCGGGAAGGTCCCCGCGCTGGTCAGCGCTGTAGAGCGCCTCTCCGAACTTCGTGCCGGTGGGATCGCCCTCGTCGCAGCATGCGCCGCTCCCGCAGCCTTCCGATCCGCTCGATACGGAGCGGGCGGACTCGGCGTAACGCAGTCGGACTTGTTCGCGGAGTTCGTCGGCCGTCGTTGCCATCAACAACACGCTCCCTTCAGATCGGTGACGATCAACGCCCGCATCGGTCGCGCCCGCGCGTCTCCTAGGCCAGCAGGTCCCGAAGCGCTTCAAGCGGCTCCGGAACGACCCGGAAATAGGCCCAACTGCCCCGCTGATCCCGTTCGACGAGCCCGGCCTGGAGAAGAACCTTCAGGTGATGGCTCACGGTCGGCTGACTCAGCCCCAGCGGCTCGGTGAGATGGCAGACACAGGCCTCGCCACCGCTTTGCGCCTGGATCAGGCTGAGAAGCCGAAGCCGCGCCGGATCAGCCAGCACCTTGAGCGCCGCGGCGAGCTGCTCCGCATGGCGGTCATCGATCGCCTCCTGTAGCAGGGGCGGGCAACTGGGCGCAATCGTCGCGACGGGCTTCATCGCTGCGCATATTGACAGAGATCGATGTCCTCGTCACTATCCGGTGATCGATCGTCGTCGATATCCAAGGAGCGGAAGATGAGCCAGATCCTCGACCCCGTCACGCAGCGATTCGTCGACCAGGCGGCCAGCGCGCTCAAGGACGAGTTCGCCGGCATCTTCTCTGAGGAGACGATCGCCAGATACATCGGCGACTCGCTCGACCGACTCGGCAACTCGCGAATCAATGTTTTCGTACCAGTGCTCGCACACCGGTTCGCACGCGAGCGGCTGCGTGCGCTGGCCCAAGCTGAGGGACTGATCGTCAAGGTGCAGCCCGAGGTGCTCTTCGTCTGCGTCCACAACTCCGGTCGCAGCCAGATGGCAGCCGGTCTCGTCAAGCTGCGCTCGCAGGGACGCATCCACGTCCGCTCTGCGGGAAGCCAGCCGGGCGAGACGATCAACCCCGCCGTCATCGAAGCGATGAACGAGATCGGCGTCGACATGAGCGAGGAGTTCCCCAAGCCACTGACCGACGAGGTCGTCGCCGCCGCCGACGTCGTAATCACGATGGGATGCGGAGACGCCTGCCCGATCTACCCCGGCAAGCGCTACGAGGACTGGGTGCTCGACGACCCCGCCGACCAGGACCTCGCCACCGTACGCCGGATCCGAAACGAGGTCGACGCGAAAGTCGCCACCCTGATCAGCCAACTGATCACCGACTGAGTGGCCAGTCCACTGCTGCGCGCGCTGGTCGCCGAGGCGATCGGCACCTTCGCGCTCGTCTTCGCAGGCTGCGGCGCGATCATGGTCGACTCCAAGACCGGCCAACTCGGGCACCTCGGAGTCGCGTTCGCCTTCGGCCTCGTGATCATGGTGATGATCTACGGCGTCGGCCACGTCTCGGGCGCGCACTTCAACGCCGCTGTGACATTCGCGTTTGCTCTTACGCGCCACTTCCCGTGGCCGCGAGTCGCCGCCTACTGGGGCGCACAGCTCACCGGTGCGCTCGTCGCAGCGCTACTCCTCCGCGCCTCGCTCGGGAACATCGCGCACGTCGGAGCGACCTTTCCGTCGGGCTCGGACGCGCAGTCGTTCCTCTGGGAGGCGGTCATGACGGCGTTTCTGATGTTCGTCATCCTCGCCGTCGCCACCGACACCCGTGCGGTCGGTGAGGCCGCGGCGATCGCAATCGGTGGGACGATCGGCCTCGACGCGATCTTCGGCGGCCCGATCTCCGGCGCCTCGATGAATCCGATCCGCTCGCTCGCACCGGGAATCGTCTCGGGCGACCTGCACGCGATCTGGATCTATCTCACCGCTCCGATCGTCGGAGCGGCGATCGGAGGGCTCGCCTACCAGTTCGTCCGAGCCGGAAACCGGCGCGCAATCGACTTGTGACTGTTCCGGTTCTGGAGAAACCGCCGCTGTCGGCAAGCCGCTGCATTCAACGCATCGTCACTCAGCCGAGATCGAACCCCACCGCGCTGGCGGCGGCGGCGGCGCAGGCCTCGTCGTCGTCGGGCGTCGCGCCGCTTGCCCCGACGCCACCGACGAGTTCCCCTTCGACAAAGAGCGGCAGGCCGCCGGGATACACGACGATCCGCTGATCCGTCGTGGTCCAGCCCCAGTCTGCGCCGCCCGGCTGGGTGCTCTTCGTGAAGTCCCCCGTCCGGGTTCCCCAAGACACCGCCGTGAAGGCCTTCCCGATCGCAAGCCGCATTGCTCCGAGGGCCGTCCCGTCCATCCTCTGGCTGGCAACGACATGCCCCGCCGCATCAACCACGCAGGCCGCGAGCGCAACGCCGCGCCCCTCCGCCTCCGACCGAAGATGGGCGAGCAGCTCGAGGGCGAGCTCGAGCGACGGATGCCGTTGCCCGATCAGGCGATCCACCGGCCAAGCTTACGCACGCTCGCCGTTCGTTCCGCGGCCAGGGTGGAAAAGGCGTTGAGAGGCCGGCGGCGCGCGTGATCGAGTCCGCACGCCGCCGGTCGAAGGGCGCTTTTCAGGCTGCGAGTGCGACGCAGAGGTCGAGCAGCACGTGGCCGTACAACAAGGTCGCAGGCTGCGTCGTAATGTCGGCGACCCCCGCCGTGTACGCGAATGTGACGGCTCCCCCCGGGAGCTCGAGTGGGCCGATGCCGACTCCGTGACCGATGATCGTTCCGGACGGGCTGATCTTTGTCGGCCCCGAAACGTTCAACGAAACGCTCTTGCCGTTCGCCGAGAACGTCGCCTTCAACGGGCCGGTGACAAGGATCGTTCCGTCGCTGAAGAACGTCCCCTTTTCCCCGCTGGTCGTGACATGGACGTCGACCGTGAACGAGCACGTATTGTCGGTGAAGTCCGTCACCGTGATCGGCACTCTGGTCGGCGGTGCCGCCTGAGCCGCGGCGACAGCCACCATCGCCACGATCAGCGCCAGCCCAAGGCCAAGCCTTCTCATCTCCTGCTCCTCCCCGCGGCCTGCCTCCTCGCACTTCGAGACGTCACGGCCGCCTGCCGCATGTGGTGCCCGCCGCGAGGATCATCTCGGCGGCCACTGAGTAAATCAACCCAGGCTGCGGATGGCAGCCAGTCGAGTTGCGAGATAGAGGGAGGGAGGGGCGCCCCGGGGTGGCTGGGCCGCCCCTCTTGGCCTAATAAGCGCAGGAGCCCAGATTCAACGAAGGCCCTCAGTCGAGCAGCCGTTTCACCGTCAGGGCTGCTATCGCTCCGGCGGTGACAAGAGGAATAAGGTCCATCGGCGTCGAGATCCGTTTGAACTCGGCGCCGCTGTCCCGCACCTCGATGAAGCCGATCGGCGACACGACAGCGCCCCCTCCCCCTCCTCCGCCCGAGCCCTCTTCGCCTTCGTGACTGCCCGCACCGCCCCCTCCGCCGAATCCGAAGCGTGCCTTCGCGACCGGTATCACCGTCACGTCCTCCCGCTGCACCGGCTCGCCGAACACTGCTGACGCCTGGGCGCGCCGACCGACCGTTTGCCCAATCCGCTCGAGCAGCTCGTTCACGAGCTCCGACCGCTCCGTGGTCTCCACCGGCATGACAGCCTCCTCTCGTGGTGAGCAGTCATTCTGCTCCGACTCGTACTCCCACGGTGCTCGGTGTGGTCGTCGGCGTGGCGCGGCGCTACCCTGGCGCGCCATGCGGTCGAAGCTCGCCACCATAATCGTCCTGGTAGGAGTCGCCCTCGCGGTCGTCGCGGTCGCCTCTGCCTCTGCGCGCCCGCTGTCGCTGCGGGCGCGCCTGATCCAGCGCGGGGAGCTCGCCGGCTTCCGTGTCGAGCCGGGCCTCGCCCGGTACTCGACGGCGCAGCTGTGGGTCCAGTCCGACCCGAAGCTGAACAAGGCGCAGCGGTCGGCCGAGCTCGCTCGGCTGCGGCGCGAGGGCTTCAAGGGCCTCGACCAGGAGTTCCTCGACCGGGGTGCGATCAAGCCGGCCGCAGTCTCATGGGTGATGAGGCTCGGCTCGGCCGCTGCGGCGCGCGCCGAGCTGAAGGCAAGCATTCGTGGCTACAAGACCGAGGACGCCGCGAACGGCGCCTCTTTCACGCCGTTCGCCGTCCGCGGCATTCCCGGTGCGCGCGGCTTCGAGCTGAGCGGTGCCGGCCAGGTCGGCGACAACGTGTTCTTCGCCGACGGGCCCTTTCTCTATCTGGTCGGCGAGGGATGGTCGCTCGGTGACAAGGACCCGCCCACACGCGCCGGCCTGATCGCCGCTGTGCGGAAGCTCCGCCAGCGCGTGCACGGGCACCCTGCAGCCTGAACGCCGCGAAGCACCTTCTGCCTTTACTTCAAAAGGGAAAGTGTTACTGTCGCGCTGAGGGTTGCGGCGCTTTCCTTCGTGTCACGGCGACGTGGACTGGCTGCAGCGGCTCTCGGTGCAAGGAGCGGCGCGACGACCTTTGCCTAGGGGGCGTCGCGCCCTCCCGCATGAACCAGCGCGGGCCAAGAGGGGGCGCTGCGTTGAAAGCGCGAGTGCCCCTTGGCCCGTCTTCCAGGATTGGCGGGTGGCCCGAGTTCAGACCCGGCGACCCTTGCTCGAGCCGCCCGCTCCACCACTCGCGGATCGAATCCGCAGCGGCGCTACCTAAGACGCAGGCGGGGCACGAAGGTTGGAAGCGACGACCTGAGAGGCTCGGCGCGAAGTCGCGCCATGCCTCGTTCAGTGCGAGGCGTCCTCCCGTGAGCGGTCGTCACGATCGTCGTCGCGCGTGATCCCGGAGAGAGAATCCTTGAACTCCCGCATCCCCGAGCCGAGCGACCGGCCGATCTCCGGCAGTCGCTTCCCCCCGAACAGGAGCAGTGCCACGAGCAGGAGGAGCACGATCTCGGACGGGCCGATATCGCCCACGAAAGGAAGGTAGCACCGCAGCCGTGACGACCAGCCGCGCGCACGCCGCGCTCGAGCGGCTCGACCGGTTCCAGCAGGCGCATGTCGTACTGGGGTTCCCGCTCGCAGTCAATCGGAAGTACTCCGACGACCGAGGCGGTTACCTCACGGCCACGGTCACGTACTACGGCTTCTTCTCCATCTTCCCGCTCCTACTCGTACTGACGACGATCCTCGGATTCGTCTTCCAGGGAAACCCGCACCTGCAGCAGGACATCGTCGACTCGGCGCTCGGGCAGTTCCCGATCGTCGGGTCGGAGCTCAAGTCGGGGTCGCTCAGCGGTAGCACGGCGGCGCTCGTGATCGGCCTCGTCGCCGCGCTCTGGGCTGGGATGGGCGCCGTCCTCGCGGCCGAGTACGCGATCGACCGGATGTGGGGGCTCCCGCGCTCGCGCCGACCGAGCTTCGCGCACGCACGTCTGCGCGCGCTGCTCCTGCTCGCGGTGCTCGGCGGCGGGCTGCTCGCAACGACGGCGCTCTCTGGTGCAGGCACGACGGGCGCGCGCTACGGGATCGATTGGAAGATCGTGTCGATACTCCTCTCGATCGCGCTCGACTTCGTGCTCTTCTGGA
>Ga0306920_100007531_pt1 | contig 14353 bp, 14 predicted proteins | sample flu12Cox44000170_FD_204666 | JGI IMG/M metagenome (GOLD analysis project Ga0306920, IMG submission 204666) | Lab enrichment of tropical soil microbial communities from Luquillo Experimental Forest, Puerto Rico - flux4day.12C.oxic.44.000.170 (v2)... | ecosystem: Environmental > Terrestrial >...
GCCCCACAGGACGAGGCATGCGTCGGAAATAATGAAGGACATGCCGAGCGTCACAAGCACCTGCCCGAGCGGATTGGTCCTAAGCCGCGTCAGCACCAGGCGTTCGAACAGCCCGCCGATCGCGGCCACCACAAGTCCGGCGCCCAGCGCGGTGACCCAGATGTTGAGGCCGGTATAGCTGCGCATGGCTACGGCCGCAAAATAGGTGCCCAGCATGAAGAATGCGCCGTGCGTCAGGTTGGCCAGCCGCATCAGGCCGAAGATCAGCGAGAAGCCCGAGGAGAGCAGAAACAACAGGCCACCAAGCGACAGGCTGTTAAGACCCTGGATGATCCAAAATTGCATTTGGAGCTCTGATTCCGAAGTTCGTATCTCTCGTATCACGGTGTCTCGACTACAGCTTCGCAATCGAAACGAGCTAGCTATTCATTGGCGCAGACTTCCCATATTGCGTGGCCGCGGCGGTGGACTTTCTAGAAAAGGATGTTGACGCAGTGCGGTATCGCAAAGCCGTTGTATTATTGCCCCTGTTGCGCGTTCCCCTCTCCGGGAGTTGTGATGATCGTCTTTTTCAACACTTCGAAGACGGCCGCGGTGTCCTGATCGCCCAATCCCATTGCCATCGCCTGGGCATAGACCGGCTGCGTGAGCGTGAACAGAGGTGTTTCGCAGCCGACATCGTCGGCAAACTCCGCGATGATCGCCATGTCCTTCTTCCAGGTCGAGACCTTCATGGTCGCAGGCTCATACTTGCCTTCCACCATCATCGGCGCGCGCATCTGAAACATGCGCGAACCCCCGGCGCCCGGGCCCACCATCTCGACAACGAGCTTCGGATCAAGGCCAGCGCGTTCGGCCAAAATCATCGCTTCCGCGGTAGCGACGTTGTGGATCGCCACCAGATGGTTGGCGATGAATTTCATCCGGCTGCCATTGCCGAACACGCCGAGATCGGCGCTTTGCCTGGCGAAGTCGGCAAACAGCGGTATCGAGCGCGCGATCGCGTCGCTGTCGCCGCTCGCATAGACGATGAGGTCGCGCACGCTGGCCTGCGCGCCGGTGCCGCTCAAGGGACAGTCGAGCGGAACGTGACCGGCCGCCATCAAAATCGCCTCGAATTGGAGCTTGTCGGCCAGCGCAAGCGTGGAGAGTTCGATCACGATGCGAGGCTTCGCGCCGCTGCCGGCGATCGCCTTCGCGACACTCTCAACCGCGGCGGGCGTGGGCAGGCTCGTCATGATGACTGGAGCGTCGCGGGCGAGCTGCTCCACGCCGCCCGCAATCACAACCCCGGCTGCCGCCAGTTCGACCCTCTTGCCGGCGTCGGTATCGAAGCCGAGCACGCGCCAGCCGCGTTCGACAAGGTTGCGGGCAATCGCGCCGCCCATGATGCCGAGGCCCACGACTCCAACAGTCTTGTCCATGCGAGGTTGTTCCTTCCCTGTCGAATTCGATTGACGGGCCACGCGGGTCGCGCCTTAATTAGTAATCGGGCGATAAACAACCTTCAAACCATCGGCCGGTCAAGCAGCTTTCGCCGCGTCTTTCGGCGTAGACTGTATTGGTAGCGCAGAAACAGAATAAGGGTGCAAACCCGGCGCGATAGCGAGGACCGCGACATGACAGGTATCGGTCTGAAGTCGAATGCAGCCTCAGGCTCGGGACCGGATACCGGTGATCGCGGCTACGCGACCATGGTGTCCCGCGCCAGGGCCTTGATTCCGCGCCTGCGGGACCGCGCAGCCAGGACGGAGGAGTTACGACGGCTCCCGGCCGAAACCGTACGCGAATTGCACGAGTCCGGCCTGTTCAGGATCGTGCAGCCCAAACGTGTCGGCGGCTCCGAGCTCGACTACGTTGCGCTGATCGATTGCGCCGATGCGATCGGGCAGGCGGACGCGTCCGCGGCGTGGAACTTCGCCAATCTTGCAAGCCATCACTGGATGCTGGCGATGTTCGACAAGCGCGCTCAGGATGCCGTCTGGGGAAAAGACCCCGACGCCCTGGTCGCGTCCTCATTCATATTTCCGGCCGGCCGCGCCAAAAAGGTCGACGGCGGATATTTGCTGCGCGGCAGCTGGCCGTTTTCATCGGGCGTGGACGCCAGTGAGTGGAATATGCTGGCGAGCGTGGTCTCGTCGGACGACGAGGCCGACGGGATCGAATACCGGATTTTCCTGCTCAAAAAGAGCGACTACCGGGTCAACGACACCTGGGACGCCACCGGCTTGCGGGGCACGGGATCGAACGACGTCGAGGTGGATGACGCTTTCGTTGCCGAGCCAATGACGGTTGCGGTGAACGATCTCGCCGGTGGTCCGACGCCGGGCAGCGCCGTCAATCCGAATGCACTTTATACCCTGCCGGTATTCTCGTTGTTTCCCTATGTGCTGTCGGGCGTCGCGCTCGGCAACGCGCAGGCCTGCCTCGACGACTATGTCGAGCTTGCGCGGCATCGCGCTTCGACCTACAACCGCGCCAAACTCGGGGACCTCCAGACCACACAGATCAAGATTGCCGAGGCATCATCAAAGATCGATGCCGCGCGCCTGATCATGCGTTCTACCTGTATCCAGGCAATGGCTGATGCGCGGCACGGCGATATTCCGGATATCGCAGCGAAAACCAGAATGCGGCGCGATGGGGCTTACTGCGTCAATCTCTGCACCGAGGCCGTGTCTCTGCTGTTTGCCGCGAGCGGTGCACGGGGCCTTTACACGTCGGGCGCCTTGCAAAGGCAATTTCGCGATGCCCATGCGATCAACTCGCACATCGCCTTCAACTTCGATGCGGCCGGCACCAATTACGGGCGCGTCGCGCTTGGTCTGCCTTCCGAAAACCTGACGCTTTGAGGCGATAGGGATGAACGACGCGCCCAAGCATCCGACCGAGCCCGATCCGGCCAATGAGCTTGCGAGCGGCAGCTCGCCGATCGACCCCCGGGATTTTCGCAACGCGCTCGGCACCTACGCCACCGGCGTCACCATCATCACGGCCATGGCCGGCGACGGAAAGCCCTATGGGCTGACCTGCAACTCGTTCGCTTCGGTGTCGCTCAATCCTCCGCTCGTGCTCTGGAGCCTGGGCATGTATTCGCAAGGGTTGCCGATCTTCCAGAATGCCAGCCATTTCGCGGTCAACGTGCTTGGCGCGTCGCAGCAGGCGCTGGCAGCTCAATTCGCAACGGCTTCAGCGGACAAGTTCGCAGGAGTCGCCTGGCAGCCGGGCATCGGCGGCGCGCCGCTTCTCGCCGACCGCGTGGCGTGCTTTCAGTGCCGGGCCGCCAATCGCTATTACGGCGGCGACCACGTCATCTTCCTGGGCGCGGTGGAGGCTTATTCCTACAACGGGAAAGAGCCACTTCTGTTTGCCCGCGGCGGCTATGGGCGGTTTCTCGGCACCGATGATGTTTCAGCGGCTCCACGGTCATGAGCAGGAAGGCCCCAGTGAGGCGAGCCCGCCTCAAACAGAAGCGGTTGTCGCCCGACGACCGGCGCAAGGAGTTCGTTGCGAAGGCGACCGAGTTCTTCTCGGAAGAGGGGTTTGGTGGCGGAACACGCGCGCTGGCACGACGGCTCGGCGTAACGCAACCTCTCTTGTACCGCTATTTTCCGAGCAAGGATGACCTGATCAAGGAAGTCTACCGCACGGTCTATCTCGAGCCGCTCGATCCCGGCTGGGAAAAGCTGCTGACCGACCGTTCACGGCCGATCCGCGATCGTTTGCTGGAATTCTACAACGCCTACACCAAGGTGATCTTCACCCGTAAATGGCTGCGCATCTACCTCTATTCGGGCCTGAAGGGGCTCGACATCAATCGCTGGTATGTCGGCGTGGTGCGCGACAAGATGCTTTCGCGCATCGTCAGGGAATGCCGGCATGAGGCCGGGTTGCCCGCGCAAATCAGGCCGAGCGCGGCCGAGCTCGAAATGGCCTGGGTATTTCACAGCGGAATTTTCTACTACGGCGTTCGCAAATACATCTACGATTCGCCTGTGCTCGAAGACAAGGAGCAGATGATCGCCGATGCGGTGGATGCGTTTCTCGCCGGTTTTGCGCAAGTGTTTGGCCACGTGGGCGTCCGCCACGCGCCGGTCAGGGAAGTCGTATAGGGATTTTTCAGATCTTCTCGATGCCGCCGCTTTTTACCGAGCGCTGGATAGCCTCGAAACTACGGACGTTCATCAGCATTTCTTCTGGAGTGACGGGGTATGGTGCCTCACCGAGCACCGCGCGGCCGAATGCCTCGAGATTGTCGCGCACCGCTGGATGCGGTGGAAAAAACACGTTCACCGGAGTCTCGTCGCGGTGGACGCTGGTCACGTCCCAGCCGGTCGAATGCTGCGGGTGGCTGCGGTCGCGGATTTCCATCCAGCCCCTCGATCCCAACAGCGCAAGCCGGCCCATGAATGGCGTCGCCAGCACCGCGCCCAGGTTCGCACTGGCCCCGCTCTCAAAGCCGAGCGCGATCGACAGCGTGTCGCCGTTCTCGAACTGACTGCCCAATTGCGAGAGCCGCGCCCATACGCTGGTCGGCCGTCCAAGCAGCGAAATCGAAAGATCGACCATGTGAATGCCGGTGGCCGAAAGCGGGCCGGCCGGGTTGAGGGCCTTCGACAGCCGCCAATTGTCGGGCGGTAATTTCAGAAACAGGTCCTGGCTGAAATTTCCCTCCAGCAGCAGCGGATTGCCGAACTCGCCGGCCGCAAACCGTTTGCGCATCTCGATCACGGCGGGCTCGAACCGGCGTTCGTGACCTATTCCCAGTTGCACGCCAGCCTCTTTTACGGCGGCGAGTGCCGATTCCGCGTCCGCGCCCGTCGTGCACAACGGCTTCTCGCAGAACACGTGGCGCCCCTCGCGCGCCGCTGCGATGATCTGGCCTGCGTGCAGTTCCTGGGGCGTGCAAAGGATAACGGCCTCGATCTGGCGATTTGTCAGTGCGTCCTCGAACCGGGGCGCGGTCTCGATGCCGAGTGTGGAAACTGTTGCACGCGCGGATTCAAGGGGATCGACGGCCAGCGCGGGTTTGAGCACACCACTGTCGCGCAGCGTCCTGACGATATTTTGCCCCCACCAGCCGAGTCCGATGACGGCGGCATTGATCATGGACGGCATCCGTTCAGGTTCTATTCGGCGGCGGTGGACTGTTTCGAGATGCCGGCATTGATCAAGGGGATGACCTTTTCAGCCATCAGAATCATGGACTGGCGACCCAGTTCGCGATCTTTCCAATCCTTGCCGGCATAGAGCAGGGTGCCGAAGGTTCCGACCTCCTCCTGGAAGGCGAGCAACTGGTCGGCGACGCTGTCAGGCGTGCCATAAATGATCAGCTTGTCGCAAATCGTTTCCAGCGTCACTTCGTCGTCGGGCTGGTCGCGGCGGGTCTTGAACAGTTCGATGCGGCCGTTCCTCTTCAGCTTGGTGAACAGCGAGCGATAGTAATAGACGTACGGACCGTCGGGATCGGTGGCATAGGCTTTGGCCGTTGCGGCGTCCTTGGCGACGAACACGCTCTTGGCCACGCGCCAGTTCGCCGGATCCGCCGCGCGGCCGCCGCGTTCGCAGCCCTCGACATACTTCGGCCAGTGACTCTTCACCCAGGCCGGCATCAAAAAGTTCGCTGAGATCGGCTCCCACCCCCGTGCGGCGGCCTCGGTGACACCCTTCGAGAACGGCGCGACCGCCGTGACGACGATCGGCGGATGCGGGCGCTGTAAGGGCTTTGCGATAAATCCTTGCCCGATATCCTGCATCAGCGTGCGCTCGATCGAGATGTTCCAGTATTTTCCCTTCAAATTGTAGGGCGGTTCGCTGGCCCAGATGTCGAGAACCTGGTTGATCGATTCCAGGAACATCTCGTTGCGGTTGGCGTCGAGATTGCCGAACAATTCGGCGTCAGACAGAAGTCCACCCGGGCTGATGCCGAAGATCAGGCGGCCATCGAGCATGTGATCGAGCATCGCGACCGTGGCCGCCACCGTCGCCGGATGGGTGTTCGGCATGTTGATGGTGCCGGTGCCGAGCTTGATCCTCTTGGTCGCGGCCGCAATCCAGGCCAGGAACGCGATGCACGAAGTGATGTTTTCGGCCTTATCGGTGATGTGCTCGCCGACATAGGCTTCGGTAAAGCCGAGTTCGTCGGCGAGCAGAAAGGCTTCGCGATCTTGCTGGAGCGAAAGCCGCCAATCCTTCTCCAGAGGATGGATCGGCATGGTGAAAAAGCCCAGTTTCATCGCCTGCTCCTCCCCGGGGCCTCGTGTTCCGAAAGATGTGCAATTGTTCGCATTATGACCAAACCGAAAATCGAGTCATCAGAAATAATCGCTCGATAAACAAACTTGACCTTTGGCGCGCATCCCCCTCTAATCCGCCGAAAACATGCCAAAGAGGGCCGGGGAGGTCATATCGATGAAAGCCTCGGCTTTCAGCTACGCCCGTCCAACCAGCGTTAGCAAGGCCGTCGAGTTGCTCGTTGCGCATGGCGAGCGGGCCAAGGTGCTGGCCGGCGGCCAGAGCCTGCTGCCCGCCATGAATCTTCGCCTTCTCGCTCCCGAATGGATCGTCGATATCGGTGGGCTCAGCGAACTGCGTGGCATCTCTGTTGGCGATGGCCGCATTACGATTGGCGCGCTGACGCGCCATGCCGACCTTCTCAGATCTGTCGAGGTCGCCGCGCATGCGCCTCTGTTGGGGAAAGCCACCGGCCATATTGCTCACCCGGCGATTCGCAATCGGGGCACGATCGGTGGCAGCCTTGCGCATGCCGATCCTGCTTCCGAACTGCCGGCCTGCATGGTGGCGCTGGACGCTACCGTGATCGCCTGCGGACCGGCCGGCGAGCGGAGAATTCCGGCAACAGAGTTCTTCACCGGAACCTATGAGACTGCGCTGTCGGCAGCCGAACTGCTGGTTGCAGTCGAACTGCCGGCAGCGTCGAAAAATTCGGCGCATTTTTTCGACGAATTGGCCCGACGTCACGGCGATTACGCGATCGTCGGGCTCGCCGCGCAGGCGGTTGTCGAGAATGACAGGCTGAACGAGCTTCGGGCGGTCTTCTTCGGCGTCAGTGATCGACCGCAACCGGCCAAGGCAAGCGCGAGCCTCATCAAGACCACCGTTACGCCCGCGTCGCTGTCGCAAGCATTGGAAGCGTTAAGTGAAGAGCTCGATCCGCCCGAGGACCAGCAGGCCAACGGCGCGATGCGTCGGCATCTGGCAAAGATCTTGCTGGCCCGCTGCGTATCGGAGCTTCTCGATCGTCCCGAACTTGGCGCCGGAGGACGACCGTGACCGCGCCGCTCTCGATCACGCTTCATGTCAATGGTGAGCGCGTCGAAGCGCAGGTGTTGCCGCGCTTGAATCTTGCGGACTTCCTGCGCGAGCACCTCAAGCTCACTGGTACGCATGTCGGGTGCGAGCATGGGGTATGTGGCGCCTGCACCGTGCGCGTTGACGGGGAGATCGTGCGATCCTGCCTGACGCTAGCGGTGCAGACGCATGGTGGTTTTGTCGAGACGATCGAAGGGCTTTCCGACAGCGGCGAGATCGTCGATCTCCAGGAAGCCTTTCGGCAGCGCAACGCGCTGCAATGCGGCTTTTGCACGCCGGGCATGCTGATCGCCGCGCAGGACTTATTGAAACACGAGAGGGAACCGGACCGCGCACAAATCCGCGAACACCTTTCCGGCAATTACTGTCGCTGCACGGGGTATCAGGCGATCGTCGATGCGGTGGAAGAAACCGCGCGCGTGCGTCGGGAGCGCAAGCCATGACCTCACCGGCAAAAACAAGCGGGCCGCTCTCGACGCTCGATCGGCCGAATTCCTACATCGGCAGGGTGGTTCCGCGACCAAATCTCGACCGGTTGATGCAGGGGCGCGGTCTCTATGTCAGCGACCTGGAGCTGCCGCGGATGGCGCATGTCGTGTTTGTGCGCTCGCCGCACGCGCACGCGAAAATTGTCGCGGTCGATGGCAGCGCGGCAAAGCAGATGCCGGGCGTGATTGCGGTCGTCACCGGCGAGGAACTCGCCTCCGTCATCACGCCGTGGGTCGGCGTGCTCTCGCATCTGAAGGGACTGAAATCCGCGCCCCAGAGGGCGATCGCGATTGGGCGCGTCTGCTGGCAGGGCGAGGCGGTTGCTGCCGTGGTGGCGACGAACCGCGCTGCCGCAGAAGACGCCGCCGAAATCGTCTCGGTGGGATACCAGGAGCTCGAGGCGGTGACGGATATGCGCACCGCGCTGGATTCCGCTACGCCGATCATCCATTCTTCGCTCGGCGACAATCTTGCCTTCGAACGCACGCTGGACGCCGGTGCAGTCGATGCCGCTTTTGCCGATGCGGACGAAATTGTCGAAGCGGAATTTGTCTTCGGTCGGCACACCGGAGTGACGCTGGAGCCGCGCGCGGTGGTGGCGGACTGGAATGCCGCTGAAACGCGGTTGACGATCTACCAGGGCACGCAGGCCCCGCACATGGTGCAGAATATCGCGGCCCTTCATCTCGGCCTTGAGGAATCTCAGGTTCGCGTGGTCTGCAAGGATGTCGGCGGCTCCTTCGGGATCAAGGTCCACATCTACGCCGACGAGATGGCCACCTACGCCCTGTCGAAATTGCTGCGGCGGCCAATCAAATTCGTCGCCGACAGGATCGAAAGTTTCAACACCGACATTCACGCCCGCGACCACCGCTGCAAGGGACGCATCGGTGTCACACGCGACGGCACGATCACGGCGTTCGAGATCGACGATCTCACCGGCATCGGGCCCTATTCGATGTACCCGCGCACCAGCGCCATCGAAGCCAATCAGGTGGTCAATCTGGTCGGCGGACCTTACAAGACGAAGAATTACCGCGCCCGCGCCCGCGTCGTTTTCCAGAATAAAAACGTGATGTGCCAGTACCGCGCGGTCGGGCATCCCATTGCCTGCTCGGTGACCGAGGGCCTCGTTGACCATGCGGCGGCCAGAATCGGAATGGATCCGTTCGAGATTCGCCGCCGCAACCTGATTGCCGATGACGCTTATCCGTGCGCGTCGGCTTCCGGGTTGCGGTTCGAGCTTTTGTCGCATCACGCCGCACTGAACAAGCTGATGGCGATGATGAACTACGACGCGCTTCGGACTGAGCAGGCCGCGGTTCGCGACAGAAATATTCATCGCGGCATCGGTATCGCGAGCTTCATCGAGGTCACCAATCCGAGCGCGGCGTTCTATGGCGTCGGCGGCGCCAAAATTTCGTCGCAGGACGGGGTTGCGGTGCGGCTCGACGCCCAAGGCTCGGTGGTTTGCCAGACCAGCATCACCGAGCAGGGGCAGGGCTCGGAATCGCTCACCGCGCAAATCGTCGGCAGCGTGCTCGGCGTCTCGATGTCGCGCGTGCGCGTCTTCCTCGGCGACACCGACCAGACGCCGTATGGCGGCGGGACCTGGGCTTCCCGCGGCGCGGGCATTGGCGGCGAGGCAGCGCTCCAGGCGGCAAAGATCCTGCGCAGGAACATCCTCGATGTGGCTGCTGCGATCCTGCAATCTTCGCCTGCCGAGCTCGACATCGCCAACAACGCGGTCGTGAACACAGGCGACGGCGCGCCACGCATCGAACTTCGCGAACTTGCACGAATCGTCTACTTCCGCCCGGACACGCTGCCGCCGGGCATCCAGCCCGAGCTGATGGCGACGCGCCACTTCGTGCCACGGGAATATCCGTTTGCCTTTACAAATGGGGTCCAGGCCTCCTGGCTCGAGGTCGATACCGACACGGGCTTTGTGAAATTGCTCAAGCATTGGGTCGTCGAAGATTGCGGTACCCTCATCAATCCGCAACTGGTTGACGAGCAAATCCGCGGCGGCGTGGTGCAGGGTCTCGGCGCCGCGTTGTTCGAGAAATGCGTCTACGACGAGCGCGGACAGCTGACCAACGCCAACATGGCGGACTATCTGGTTCCGATGTCTGGCGAAATGCCCGATATCGATGTCGGTCACGTCGTTTCGCCCACGGTTGAGAGCGAACTTGGCGCCAAGGGCGCGGGCGAGGCCGGCACCGCCGGTGCGGCGGCTGCGGTCGCAAATGCGGTGAACGATGCGATCAGGCCCTTCGGTGCGGTCATCACCGAGATTCCGCTGACGCCGCAGCTCATCCTGGCTGCGCTGAAGCGAATTTGATTCGAGGCGGCTTATACGGGGCGGTATCGGAGTGAAGGGCGCAATTTTCCCGCAGTGCGGGAGACGAGGGAGAAAACTCCATCGCACCCCATTTAGAAAATAATTTATTCTTTTTTCGCCCTCGCTATTGCCGCAAACAGAAATATGATCCTACCTGACGAGTGTTGGTGGTCAGTCGCCAGCAGCGCCTGACTATTGGGGAACCTTGCATGCCCGCCGGCCCGCTACGTCGTGATGGCTTGATCGCGACGCGATGCTGAAGACAACTGAATGTCCGTGATCGATCCATTATACGTCGCGTCGGGCTTCAGCGTCGGCTTGCTTGTCGGCATGACCGGGGTCGGCGGCGGATCGTTGATGACGCCGCTGTTGATCCTGCTCTTTGGTGTGCATCCGGCAACCGCGGTCGGCACCGATCTGCTCTACGCATCTGCAACCAAGGCCGGCGGCGGCGTCGTGCATGGCTTGGCGGGGAGCATTCACTGGCGGGCCGTCTTGCGGCTCGCCTGCGGCAGCATACCGGCCAGTATTGTCACGCTGCTCGTGCTGTGGAAGCTCAATCTCGATGCCGCCACCGCGCGCAACCTGGTCAATTCGGTGTTGTGCTTTGCACTGCTTTTGACGGCACTCTCGCTGATCTTCCGCAAGGCCGTTCTCGAGAAGCTGCGCTGGCAAATGGAACGCTACGACACGTCCACGATCGCCCGCGCGACCGTCCTGACAGGCGCAGGGTTGGGTGTCCTGGTCTCGATTTCGTCCGTCGGAGCTGGCGCGGTCGGTGTAACCGCGCTGTTGCTGCTCTATCCGAAGCTGCCGATGTCGCGCATTGTTGGTTCCGACATCGCACACGCGGTGCCGCTGACACTGATCGCAGGAATCGGCCACTGGGTGATGGGCGCAATCGATTGGCAATTGATGGGCGTGCTCCTGATCGGTTCCCTGCCAGGCATCGTCATCGGCAGCTATTGTGCCTCTCGCGTGCACGAAACCGCCTTGCGGCTATTGCTGGCAAGCACGCTGATCCTCGTCGCCGCCAAGCTCGCCTCCGACGAATGGCGCTGGTCGCCATCAAGCGTTGCCTCGGTGACCCAGAGCGCGCCGCGCTGAAAATGCACTCCTCGCTGGTTTGCCTCTTTGAGGCTCCGATCAGCGAACGTGATTCGTTCACACAACTTCTTTCAAGCGTCGATTTCCTCCGCGCAAAGACCCGTCGGTGGAACAAATCCGCATCGCCTGGTTTGACCCCGAGACAGGTGAGCCGATGAAGCCGCGATTTTTTACCGATCCGGTGGGAGTATCTGACGCCATCGAGACGGCGTGCCGCACCTATTCGATGATCTATGACAAGCCCGGCGAAGAAGCCAGGCTCGCGGTCGAAAGCTACGTCCACCGGCTGGTCGCAAGTGGCGAGCGGAACCAGGACCAGCTGACTCTGAAGGCCATCATCTATCTTAAGAAGCGCGAGGGCAGGGCAAGCCTCGAGGAGCGAGGCAAGGCCTGACTTCTATCCCTCGTCCGCTAGTCATTCGCATCCGGTGGCAGGAAGTTCACCTCGTGCTCCGCCGACAGACGAACGACTTCGGCGACGTCGGTCAGATCGTGGAGGCTATCGAAAAGTGCCTCGAGCTTCCGCGCCGGCGAAACCCAGAACAGCGCACGCGCCGGCTTGTCCGATTTGTTGAAATATCCGTGCGGAATGCCGCGAGGCATGCGCACCAGATCACCCGCCATGGCCTGCACCCAGACGCCGTCGAGCTTAAGGTCGAGCACGCCTTCCTGGACCAGGATGAATTCGTCCTGGGTCGGGTGGATATGGACCGGGACAAACTGGCCGGGATCGCTGTTGGTCTCGAATGCGAAGGTGGAGTCGGTCACGGCTTTTGGGAAATAGACCTGTCCAAGGATATTCCAGGTCTTGCCGGAATAGCCCGTTCCGTTTCGCGTGATGCCCTTCTCGAGTGCAGCCATATACGTCGCTCCCCTTGTTTGAGGTGACGCTACCCTCATCGCTTCGACTGTCAAGCACGGCCGGCTTCTTGTGTCGTGGAATAAAGCTCGTGCGGCGGCGCAAGACGCGTTTAGTTTGCAATAATTTGAGGTCTAAAATATACGCAGATGACGTCGTTCTATTCATTCGAGGAGACCGACCATGCCGGGACTGCCGCATTCCCCGCATGCGCTTGTCACCGGAGGTGGGCGAGGCATCGGCCGTGAGATTGCCTCAGCCCTGACGCGATCGGGCGCTGCCGTCACCGTACTGGGTCGACATCGCGCGGCTTTGGATGATGTTGTTGCCGCAGGTGAGGCGCGTTTCGCCGTTGTCGCCGATGTTGCCGATCAGGCCCAGGTCGAGACGGCAATCGCGCAGGCCTCCGCGCGCGGGCCGATTGACATCCTGATCGCCAATGCCGGCGCTGCCGAATCCGCCACGTTCGCGAAGTCGGATGCGGCACTATTCAGGCGAATGCTCGACGTCAACTTCATGGGCGTCGTCCACGCCGCCCAGGCCGCGCTGCCAGTGATGCGCCAGCGCCCTTACGGCCGCATCGTAGCGGTGGCATCAACTGCCGGCCTCAAGGGATATGCTTATGTCAGCGCGTATTCCGCGGCAAAGCATGCGGTGATCGGGCTCGTGCGTTCACTCGCGCTTGAGCTCGCGGCGACGCGCGTGACCGTGAATGCCGTGTGCCCGGGTTTCACGGATACCGAACTTGTTGCGGACAGCATCGATACCATCATGAAAAAAACCGGCCGCAGCCATGCGCAGGCGCTGGCCGAATTGACCAAGCACAATCCGCAAGGCCGCCTCATCTCTCCTTCGGAAGTCGCCGACGCGGTATTATGGCTGTGCGGAGAGGGTGCCGGTGCGATCACGGGTCAGGCGATCGCGGTTGCCGGCGGAGAGATCTGAACCGTGACGCTTCGGCAAAAAACAGCAGGGAGACACAGATGAGCACACCGGCCAATCCTGTCACGCTGCCCCTGGCGCAGTACTCGCCTCGTCATTTCCTGCTCAAGGTCGATTCCGGGGTGGCCACGGTGACGTTGAATCGTCCCGAGCGGAAGAACCCGCTGACCTTCGAGAGTTACCGGGAATTGACGGATTTTTTCCGCGCCTGCGCGTTCGACGACAACGTCAAGACGGTCGTGGTCACCGGAGCCGGGGGGAATTTTTCGTCCGGTGGCGATGTCTTCGAGATCATCGGCCCCTTGGTGAAGATGGACACCAAGGGGCTCATCGCCTTCACCCGAATGACCGGCGATCTTGTCAAGGCGATGCGCGCTTGCCCGCAGCCGATCATTTCGGCGGTGGACGGCATTTGTGCCGGCGCAGGCGCGATCATCGCGATGGCCTCCGACATGCGGCTTGCGGCGAGCGGAGCCAAGGTCGCGTTCCTGTTCAACAAGGTGGGACTTGCCGGGTGCGACATGGGCGCCTGCGCGATCCTGCCCAGGATCATCGGCCAGTCTCGGGCCTCGGAGTTGCTTTATACCGGCCGCTTCATGAGCGCGGAGGAGGGCGAGCGCTGGGGCTTCTTCAGCCGTATCGTGCCATCAGGCGAAGTGCTGCCGCAGGCGCGTGACCTCGCAAGGCAGATTGCCGAAGGGCCGGCTTTCGCCAACACCATGACCAAGCGCATGCTGGCGATGGAGTGGGCGATGTCGGTGGAAGAAGCCATCGAGGCCGAGGCGGTCGCGCAGGCGCTGTGCATGACCACAGCGGATTTCGCCAATGCCTTCGAGGCCTTTTCAAAAAAGGAAAAGCCGGTGTTCCATGGCAACTGAGGGGCATAGGCGAGCGGAAGCGACGCCGTTCTTTTGGACGGCTACGCGGCCATGACGAGTTTGGTATTGTGCCTTGGAAAGGAGAGGTAACAGAACTTGCCGCCCAATTGCTTTAGGTTTAAAATATCTTGATCATTGCGCCGGAGGCTCTCATGAAGGTCGCGATCATCGGCGGTGGACCGGCCGGTCTCTACTCGGCGATCCTGCTGAAGAAGCAGCGCCCCGAGGCCGAGATCACGGTGTACGAGCGCAACCGGGACGACGATACTTTTGGCTTCGGCGTTGTGTTTTCCGACGCCACGCTGGACAATTTCGAGAAATACGATCCTCAAAGCTATCGGCGCATCACCGAGGAATTCGCCTATTGGGACGATATCGCCGTGCATTTTCGCGGCACGGTAC
>Ga0306920_100007532_pt1 | contig 14352 bp, 14 predicted proteins | sample flu12Cox44000170_FD_204666 | JGI IMG/M metagenome (GOLD analysis project Ga0306920, IMG submission 204666) | Lab enrichment of tropical soil microbial communities from Luquillo Experimental Forest, Puerto Rico - flux4day.12C.oxic.44.000.170 (v2)... | ecosystem: Environmental > Terrestrial >...
GGCCGAACGCCACGCCCTGCAGGCCCTCCACGACCTGTGGCCCGCTCACCCCGAGCCCGAGCACGAAGCGGTCACCGGAGATCGCCGCCATCGTCAGCGCGGTCATCGCCGCCATCGACGGCACCCGGGCGCTGATCTGCATGATGCCGGTGCTCAGGCGCATCCGCTCGGTGCGCGCGGCCAGGTAGGCCAGCGGGGCGACGCAGTCCTGCCCCCACGCCTCGGCGGACCAGCAGAAGTCAGCGCCCAGCCGCTCGCTCTCCACCGCGAACCGCACCACCTCCGGCCAGTCGCGGCGGCCTCCGGAGGCCGCGCCGCCGATGCCGACGGCCACCTTGAGCGGCGACATGAGACCTCCGAGCTCAGAAGACAGCCAGCGGGTTGACGGCGCTGCTGGTCGAGCCGGTGAACGGCAGCGGGGCGAGCATGAAGAAGAACTCCCACCGCCGGTGCCGCTCGCACTGCCGGGCCAGGTCCTCGAAGTCGGCGTTGTCGAGCAGCGGCAGGCCCATGGCCACGATCCCGACCGCGTGCACCGGGAGGCGCACGGCCGGGTAGCCGGACGGAACCACGTCCTGCGCGGTGTCGGCGCCCACCATCGACACGTCCCACTCGTGCAGGCTCGGCAGGCACGAGGCGTGCCATCCCGCGCAGCCGGCCGCAGGAGAGTCGGCGCCCTGCTCCTGCCGCTTGCGCCCGTAGCCGGTGCGCAGCAGCAGCGCGTCGCCCGGGCCGGCCGTGATCCCGGCCGCCGACAGGATCGCGCGCAGCTCGGCGTCGGTGACCCCGTCGCCGGGCTCCAGCCACGGCACATCGCGGTGCCGGGCGGCGTCGACCAGGATGCCGCGGGTGACGATCCCGCCGCGCACGGCCGTGATGTCATGCTCGACCGCGCCCCGGTGCGCGCTGACCCGCTCGGCGGGCCTGCCGTTGTACATCATCCGGTCCCAGAAGACGTGCGAGAGCCCGTCGAGGTGGGTGATGCGGTGGCCGTGCGCCGCGTACCCGAGGTACTCCGCCGCGCCCTGCTGCCGGTCGCCGAGCTCGATCCCGTCCCGCGCCACCCGGTCGGGGTCGGCGAGCCCCTGCCCGGTGCGGAGCATGAACCGCTGCGGCGCGATCCCGGTCGGCCCGTCGTCCGCGGACGGCCCGGGGGTGATCGGCCTCGCGCACGAGACCGTGACGCCGCTGCGGATCAGCCCGGCCGCCCGCGCCCGGCGGGAGTCGGTGATGTGGTTGACGGTTCCCAGGCTGTCCCCCGGTCCCCACCGGCCCCGGTTGCTCAGCCGCGTGAAGTAGCCGAGCAGTTCGGATTCGGTGGGGTCCGGGCTCATAGCATCCTCACGCCTGGTAGTGGTCGACGCCGTCCACCCGGGTCCGGCGCAGCGCGCCCTGCGTCACCAGGACCGTCAGGTGCGCGACGGTCTCCAGGACCGCGAGCATCTGGTTGAACGGGTCGAGTTCCTCGAGCCGCCGCTCCCGCCTGGTCCACCGCAGCTGCCTGGCCACCTCCAGGCCGGTGCCGGCGCCCCGGGCCACCGCGGCCGCCGAGGCGCTCAGCCGCTGGTCGTGGTGGGCCAGCAGCTCGTCGGCACGCTCGTGGGTGCTCGCGGTGACCGGCCCGTGCGCGGGCAGCAGCTGCAGGTCGGGCAGCTCCTTCATCACCGCCAGCGACCGCAGGTAGGCGGCGAGCGGCGAGGGAGCGGGCGCCATCTCGAACCCGATCGACGGCGTGATCCGGGGGAGCAGGTGGTCCCCGGTGAACACCGAGGCGGCCGTCTCGTCCAGGAACACGATGTGCCCCCGGGTGTGCCCGGGCGTGGGTATGCCATCGAGCGAACGGTCCTTCAGCGCAATCTGCTGGCGCCCGTCCAGCCACTCGTCGGGCGGGTCGGAGAATTCCAGGGTCCGGGGCGGCCGCGGCCCGCGGGAGATGGCGTCGGCCAGGTCCGCGGCGCCGGCCGCCCGCAGCCGGTCCACCGACGAGTTCACCGCCTTCCCCTCGGCCATCAGCCGGATCGCCTGTAGCGTGTCCGCCTCGCCGAGGCCCAGCGCGATGTGCGTGCCCCACCGGCGGCGCAGCTCAACCGCGTAGGAGTAGTGGTCGCGGTGCACGTGCGTGACCAGGATCCGGCTGATGTCGGTGAACCGGTAGTCCAGTTCGGCCAGCCCCCGCTCCAGCGCCGGGGTGGTCTCCGCGACCGCCCAGCCCGCGTCGATGAGGGTCAGGCTGTCGCCGTGGTCGATGGCGTAGACGTTCACGGCGCGCAGGCCGTCGCTGGGCAGCGGCAGCGGAATGCGGTACACCGACGGCGCGACCCGGTACGCGCCCGCGGCGGTCCAGTCGGCGGGCGGCTCGCCCGCGCCCCCGTTCACGGCTGTCATCTCGATGGCCTCCACGGCGCCTTCCGGCGTCTTCTGGCGGGCAACGCCAAGATCGCGCAAATGCTTCCGGATCTGGCCCCGGGAGGGGGGAAAGGGTTCACTGGTTCTGGCCGGCGATGTCCGCGCGCCCGGCCGCCTGCCCCGCGGCCGCAGCCCGTCACGAGGAGATGCTCATGCCCGCCTATCAGTACCTGACGTACGAGCTACTGGACGAAGGGACCATCGCGAGGATCACGCTGAACCGCCCCGGGGCCCGGAACGCGCAAAATCGCGGCCTCCTGGTCGAGCTCGGCGACGCGATGCTGGCGGCCGAGGCCGACGATCAGGTGCGCGTGGTCATCCTGGCCGGGGCCGGGCCGCTGTTCTCCGCCGGGCACGATCTCGGGTCGCGCGACGCGCTGGCCGAGCGCACCGCCGGGCCCGGTCAGCACGGCACCTACCAGCGGTACGGGGGCAGCCGCGCCGGCGCCGAGCAGCGGATGCTGCAGGAGTGGCATTTCTACTTCGAGAACACCCGCCGCTGGCGCAACCTGCGAAAAATCACGGTCGCCCAGGTTCACGGGGCCGTCTACGCCGCGGGCCTGATGCTGATGTGGGCCTGTGACCTGATCGTCGCCGCCGACAACGTCGTCTTCGCCGACGTCGTCGGGACCCGCCTGGGCATGTGCGGGGTCGAGTACTTCGGGCACCCCTGGGAATTCGGCCCGCGCAAGGCCAAGGAACTGCTGCTCACCGGGGACTCCATCGACGCCGGGGAAGCCCACCGCCTGGGCATGGTGTCGAAGATCTTCCCGGCCGATGACCTCGCCGAGCGGACGCTTCAGTTCGCCCGCAGAATCGCCGCGCTCCCCACGATGACCGCGCTGCTGATCAAGGATTCCGTCAACCAGACCGTGGACAACATGGGGTTCTACAACGCGCTGAACGCCTGCTTCACGCTGCACGAGCTCAACCACTCGCACTGGGCCGAGATCCATCCCGACAAGACGCACCGCGGCCTGCCCGAGGACGGCACCCCGGACTGGCGCTCGGCCCCGCCCATCGTGCCCGCCCGCCCGGATCTGGTCCGGGCCCCCGAGGCCTAACACAGGATCAGTCGGGCCCGCCGGCCGTGACGTGACCGTTGACCCTGCGCAGCCGTCCGTCGCGGACCAGGCCGTCGACGAGCCCGCCGGACCAGTACCACTCCCATGAGAACCACCGCCGCAGCTCGGCCTCGGGCGCGACGACTGACGCGCGCACGCCCGCCACCAGCAGGTCCGCCAGCGCGCGGGCCGGGTCGGCGCCCGCCTCGGCGTTCCCCGGATGGGCCTGGTCCCAGCGCTCCAGCTCGCTCGAATGCTGGTGCCCCTCACCCGCCGTGACCAGCACCGACCGCGAGATGATCGCGCCGCACCGCTCCAGCGGTGCCCGCAGTGACCGCAGCTCCTGGCGCTTGAGCCCGAGCTCGGTGCGCAGGTCGTCCAGGCCGGACGGCCCGGCCGCGGCCAGGTGGTCCAGCAGCCGGGCCCAGCCGCGGTCGGCGGCGCGCATGCGCCCGATCTCCGCCCGGCAGATCGGGTCGAGCAGCCGCGCCACCGCGCCCGAGACGAGCAGGTTCTTGCCGCGGTGGACCGCGGTGACCAGGTAGCCGCGCCCGGCGAGCTCCCCGAACCACGGCCACTTCGTGGCCGGCCACGTGGCAAAGCCCTGGCCGCCGGGCTGGTACGGCTCCTCGTGGCACGCCTCGTACAGGCTCGGCAGCGCGCAGTCCGGCGTGCGGGTCAGGAACCCGCGCTCGCCCAGGAAGGACTCCGCCTCGTCGAGCGACTCCAGCGCCCGGTCGGGCGACAGGCGGCACTCGATCGCCCGGCGCTCCGTCAGCTCGGCCAGCGACTCCACACTGTCATCCTCCTCCCGGCGCGGCCCGGGCGGTCCGGCCGGGTTTGGCGAATAATCGGGCGCCCGGGCGAATCACCCGGAGCCACGGGGGTACGGCAGTGGTCATGTCTATTACGGCCAGGGAAACAGAAACCAAATACGAGATGCCCGACGGCGCGGTGCTGCCGTCGCTGGACGAGCTGCCGCAGGTGAACGGGACCTCCGGGCCCGACGAGCAGCAGCTCGAGGCCGAGTACTACGACACCGACGACCTGCGGCTGCTCCGGGCCGGGATCACGCTGCGCCGTCGCCGCGGCGGCAGCGACGCCGGGTGGCACCTGAAGCTGCCAGAAGGCCCCGGCACCCGCCGTGAGATCCGGCTGCCGCTGGGCCAGCGCCGGCAGGTGCCCCGGGAGCTCGCCCAGCTGGTCCGCGTGTACACCCGCGGAGCGGCGCTCCGGCCGGTGGCCCGGCTGACCACCCGGCGGCAGACCCTCGTCCTGCTCGGCGAGGGGGGCGAGTCGCTGGCCGAGGTGGCGTCCGACGACGTCTCCGCCCAGACCATGGGCGACTCGACGACCATATCCCAGTGGCGCGAGCTCGAGGTCGAGCTGACCGGCGGGGACCGGCGGCTGCTCAAGGCGGCCGACGCGTTGCTGCGCCGCGACGGCCTGCGCCCGGCGGGCCGGTCGGCCAAGCTGCAGCGGGCCCTGGCCGGCCAGCTGCCTGAGCCGGCCGAACCGCCGCGGCTCACCCCGGCGTCCCCGGCCGGCCAGGTCGTCCTCGCCTACCTGCGGGACCAGGCCGAGACGCTGAAGTCGCTCGATCCGATGGTGCGCCGAGACGAGCCCGATGCGGTGCACCAGATGCGCGTGGCGACGCGGCGGCTGCGCAGCACGCTCCGCTCGTTCAAGCGGGTCATCGGCCGAGGCGACCACCTGGCCGCGGAGCTCAAGTGGCTCGGCGGGGTGCTGGGCGAGGCGCGTGACGCTGAGGTGCTCGAAGGCCACCTGCAGGCCATCCTGCGGACGGTCCCGGTGGAGCAGCTCATCGGCCCGGTCCAGGCCCGCGTGCAGATCCACTTCGCCCCGGTGCGGGCCGACGCGCGCACCGCGGTGCTGGCTGCGCTGGATTCGCAACGCTACTTCTCGCTGCTGGACGAGCTCGACCAGTTGGTCGCGGAGCCGTGTCTCGGCCCTCAGGGCGCCCAGCGAGCCGGAAGCGTGCTGCCCCGCGAAGTGCGCCGGCCCTACCGGAAGGCGGGCCAGTGGATGGACCAGGCCCGGCGCGCCGAGCCCGGGACCCCCCGGGACGTGGCCCTGCACCAGGCGCGCAAGGCGGCCAAGCGCGCCCGCTACGCCGGCGAGGCGGTCACCCCGGCCCTCGGCCGCAAGGCCGCGCGGTTCACCAAGCAGGTGAAGGCGGTCCAGTCGGTGCTCGGTGAGCACCAGGACGCGGTCATCGCCCGCCAGGCGGAGCGGCAACTCGGCATCGAAGCCTACGAGGCCGGCGAGAACGCTTTCACCTACGGGCTGCTCTACGAACGCGAGAGCCATCACGCCGAGGAGCTGCGGGCCCAGGCCCGCCAGGTGTGGAAGCAGGCGTCTCGCCCGCGCCACCGGAACTGGCTCAGATAGCCGGAGGGCCGGGGAGTGACGGCCGGGCGCGCGGGGGCGCTCAGCCCTGCCGGGCGCGGTACAGATCGCGCAGCAAGGCGATCTCGGCCCCGTGGTGCAGCACCTCCTGGTTGACCCACCAGACGGTCCCGATGAACGGGTCCTCCGGGTCGCTGCCGTACGGGTAGGTGCTGCGCCCGGCCAGGTCGAGCCCGGCATCGTCCGCGCCCGCCAGCACCTGCCGCCAGGCCTGCGCGCCGGCCCCGAAGGCGGCGATCCCTCCGGCAGCGTCGCCGTGGAACCGGTAGTCATCCCTGGTCAGCGCGTGGCTGCCGGTCATGTGGTCGGCGCGCAGGGCTAGCATCTCGCTGAGGTGGCCGAGCCGCCAGGCGATCGTGGTGAACGGCGGCGGCCACGGGTGCGCGGGAGACGCGGAGTCGCGTCCCCACTCGCCCGCGCCGGCCAGGAGGGTGGCGCCGGACCCGGGCCCGGCCGAGCGCGGGCGGATCGACCAGCAGCCCGGCACCGGTTCCCAGAGGTATTCGGCGTCGGTCATCGGCGGGACGGCGATGCTCACCCCGGTTCCGCTGTCCCCGGCCGGCCCGGTCATCCGGTCGGTGAGACGCTCGCAGGCCCAGTCGAACTGCTCCAGCAACGGGACGAGCCGTGGTGGTGTCGTCATCGGGCGCTCCTGTCCACGCGGTCAACCCTGACCATGCCACCCGCGGCCGCCGCGGCACTACCGGTTAACGCCGCCCGGCGCGGACGGCACCATGGGAGCATGCGAGAACAGCGGCTGGTCTTCGGAGAGGTGGCCGAGCTCTACGACCGGGTCCGGGCCGGCTACCCGGCCGAGGTCTTCGACGACGTGCTGGGCTTCGCCGGGCCGGACGGCCCGCGCCCGCGCGCCCTGGAGGTCGGGGCGGGCACCGGCAAGGCCACCGTGGGCTTCGCCGTCCGGGGCGTGGAGATCGTGGCGCTGGAGCCGAGCGCCGCCATGGCCGCGGTGGCCAGACGGAACTGCCAGCCGTTTCCCGGGGTCCGGGTCGAAACCGCCTCGTTTGAGGACTGGCCCGCCGCGGTCGGCGGATTCGGCCTGGTCTTCTCGGCCCAGGCCTGGCACTGGGTCGCTCCCGAGGTCCGGTACCGCAAGGCGGCCGAGGCCCTGTGCCCGGGCGGCACGCTCGCGCTGTTCTGGAACCGCGTCCGGTGGCGGGGTGAGCCGTGGCGGGACGACCTGGAGGATCTCTACCGCCGCCTGGCACCCGACCTGTACGCCCGGCGGCCCGCGTTCCCCGGCCTGACTCCCCGCCCGGAAGACGGGCACCGGGTCGGCGAGATGCGCGGCACGGGGTTGTTCCGGGACGAGGCCGAGCGCACCTACCCGTGGCCGGCGACCTTCACCGCCGACTCGTTCATCGATCTCCTGCAGAGCCAGTCAGACCACCGCCTGCTGGCCGAGGATTCCCGGGCCGAGCTGTTCGGCGCGATACGGGAGATCATCGCCTCTTACGGCGGCGAGATCGAGGTGCCTCACATGACCCTGCTCGTCCTGGGCCGCCTGCGGGAGGACGCGGCATAGGATGATCGCCGGGTGAGTGAAGGAGACACGATGGCGACGCCGGTCCGGATCGTCGGCGTGGGTGGTTCCCTCCGGGCCGGGTCCACCAGCCGCACCGCGCTGCAGGCCTCGCTCGACGGGGCCGCCGCGAGCGGGGCCGATGTGCAGCTGGTCTGGCTCCGTGACCTGGGCCTGCCGCTCTACACCGCCGAGCACGCGCCCCCGCCGGTCGCGCACCAGTTCGCGGACGCCGTGTACGCGTGCGACGCGATGATCTGGAGCAGCCCGACCTACCAGGGGTCGGTGAGCGGCTCGTTCAAGAACGCGATGGACTGGCTGATCCTGCTGGCCGAGCGCACGCCGCCGTACCTGTCGAACAAGCCGATCGGGCTGATTTCCACGGCCGGCGGGGTCCAGGGCCTGCAGACCGTCAACGCGATGGACTTCATCGCCCGGTCGCTGCGCGGGTGGAGCGTTCCGCTCGTCATGCCGGTGCCGCAGTCCTGGCATACATTCGACGCGGACGGGCACTTGGTGGACGAGGCCGTGACCGCACAACTGCGGGCGCTCGGTGCCGAGGTAGCGCGCGCGGCCCGGCAGTTCCAGACCAGCGGCACCTGCGACTACGCGGAGGACCGGCCCGCCGCGGCGGACAGCGGCAGGCCCTGACCCACCATCGAAACGCTGGAGGAGACCGGCATGGCCGTGCAGACCCTGGACGATATCCACGAACTGGCCCAGCAGCTGCGGGTCGACTCGATCCGGTGCAGTACCAAGGCCGGGTCCGGCCACCCGACGTCGAGCATGTCGGCGGCCGACGTGATGGCGGTGCTGCTGACCCGGCATCTGCGCTGCGACTGGCAGCGGCCCGACGATCCCGCCAACGACCACCTGATCTTCTCCAAGGGGCACGCGTCCCCGCTGCTCTACTCGATGTTCAAGGCGGTGGGCGTCATCTCCGACGAGGAGCTAATGACCGGGTACCGGCAATTCGGGTCCCGGCTGGAAGGCCACCCCACGCCCGTGCTGCCGTGGGTGGATGTGGCCACGGGCTCCCTCGGCCAGGGGCTGCCGGACGGCGTTGGCGTGGCCTTGGCCGGCCGGTACCTCGACGAGCTGCCGTACCACGTCTGGGTGCTCTGCGGCGACAGCGAGATGGCCGAGGGATCGATGTGGGAGGCGTTCGACAAGGCCGCCTACTACCGGCTGAACAACCTGACCGCGATCGTCGACATCAACCGCCTCGGCCAGCGCGGCCCCACCGAGCTCGGCTGGGACCTGGACACGTACGCCAAGCGGATCGAGGCGTTCGGCTGCCACGCCATCCCCATCGACGGGCACGACCTCGGCGAGATCGACAAGGCCCTCGGCCACGCGGCCGAAGCGGACCGGCCCACCGTGATCCTGGCCCGTACCCGCAAGGGCCGCGGGTTCGACGAGGTCGAGGACCGCGAGGGCTGGCACGGCCGGCCGCTCCCGGCGGACATGGCCGAGCGGGCCATCATCGAGCTGGGCGGGCAGCGCGAGATCACGGTCATCGGGCTGCAACCGGAAGCCGGGACCCCGCGCACCCGGCCCAACGGCGAGGTGAGCCTGCCCCGCTACGAGCTGGGCGCCAAGGTCGCCACCCGGCTGGCCTTCGGGCAGGCGCTAGCCGCGCTGGGCGCCCGCGGCGACGTGGTCGCGCTCGACGGAGAGGTCGGCAACTCGACCCACGCCGAGGAATTCCTCGCGAAATATCCCGAACGCTACTTCGAGATGTTCATCGCCGAGCAGCAGATGGTGGCCGCCGCCGTTGGCCTGCAAGTCCGCGGGTACGTCCCGTTCGCGGCCACCTTCGCCGCGTTCCTGAGCCGCGCCTACGACTTCATCCGGATGTCGGCCATCTCCGCGGCGAACATCCGGCTGTCCGGGTCGCACGCGGGGGTCGAGATCGGCGCCGACGGCCCGTCGCAGATGGCCCTCGAAGACATCGCGATGATGCGGGCCGTGCACGGGTCCACGGTCCTGTACCCGAGCGACGCCACGAGCGCGGCCTACCTGGTGCAGGAGATGGCCGGGCGCAGCGGCGTCGTCTACATCCGCACGACCCGCGGTGCGTACCCAGTCCTGTACCCGCCGGATGAGACCTTCCCGGTCGGCGGCGCGAAGGTCGTCCGGTCCAGCCCGGGTGACCAGGTGACGCTGATCGGCGCGGGCGTGACCCTGCACAACTGCCTGGCCGCGGCGGACGAGCTGGCCGGCGACGGCATCAGCGCCCGGGTCGTTGACCTGTACTCGCTGAAGCCGATCGATACCAAGACGCTCGTCGAGGCCGCCTCCGCCACCGGGAACCGGCTGGTCGTGGCCGAGGACCACTACCCGCAGGGCGGCATCGGCGGTGCCGTGCTCGAGGCGCTCAGCGAATCAGGTCACCACGTCCGCCTGGCCCACCTGGCGGTCCAGGGCCTGCCCGGCTCCGGGACCCCCGCCGAGCTCATGGAGGCGGCGGGGATCTCGGCCGGCCAGATCGCGCGGGCCGCCCGGGACCTGCTCAGCGGCTGATAGGTACTGGTCCCCGGTGGCGAGGGAAGCGTCATCGTGAAGGAAGTGACAGCTGAGGCCATTGGGGGCTAAGTGGACTAATCGGGATACTTAGCAACCTAAGTCATATTGCTCGCACTACGTGTACTTGTCATCCCTGGGCCTCTAGTGTAAATTTCACTCTACTTCCGGTATGTCCGGAAGCGGTCACGGAGAGGAATCGGGGTCCATGAAGCGTTTAGTTGCTGTCTCCTGCGCGCTTATCGGTATTGGACTCAGCGCAATCGCGACGTTGCCGGCTAGCGCGAGCACAACGCGCATTCAGCAGCGCCCGGTTGTGGTCCAGCACCAGATCACCATCACGATGGGTAATGACTCACGGGCTACTCAGCGGGTACCGCTATATGAGCAGAGCCTATCCTCGAGCATCCAGTGCGCCCACTGGTCAGGAATCCTCTCATGGGGCGGCAACGGATCGCCCGTGGTTCCTGCATACATCCAGTTGGAAGGGGTGATTTACGACACTTGCAACAACGGCTGGGCGAGACTGTACCTTCACTGGGACACGATCAATAACCCAAAGGAGGTAAACCCCGGGTACGCCGGGCCGAACAGTCACAGTAACACCCCATATGACACGAGCGATCGCATTAATACTTACAAGGACATATGGGTTCAGCTATGCAGCTCCGATCACGCGGGCTACCGCTGTGGTAACAAGAAAGGCCCGGGGGCCTGACTGAACCTGCGCATGCTCCCTGACCCACGTGAGACCGAGGGCTTAGGAGCCATGGCCAGGACGACTGGACGCACCAACCAGCCGTCCTGGCCCGGTGCTCCCAGCCTGATGGCGGGACCAGTCCCGGCCGAATGGCCCGGCGACGCCTACGAGGCCGGACCGCGGCGCAGCAGCGCGGCCACCGGCTCGCCGGCCAGCGGGCCGGCGCGGTCCGGTAGCTGGACGACGATGGCGTCCTGGTTTAGCGCGGCCCAGGCCAGGCCGTCCTCCAGCGGCACCTCGACGCCGGTATCGGGGTCGTCGACCAGGAACTCGGTCGCACGGATCCCGATGCGGTAGCTCGAGTCGGCGCCGGCGTCCCGGGACACGTCGGCCGCCGCCAGCAGCACAGCGACCTGCTGCTCGGCTAGCTGCTCGGCGACGGCGCCGATGCCGCGCACCGCGGCCGGGTTCGGCCCCCCGGCCAGTGAGGCCACCTGGTCCCCGACCGCGCTGATGGCCGCGGCGGTGATCTCGTCGAGGGCGGCGCCGATGGCGGCGGCCAGGTGATCGTCGCCGCCGTCGAGATGGCGGCCGCCCGCGATCGTGGTGATCGGCCCGACCGAGTCCGGCAGGTGGGCGGCGACCGCGTCGAGAATGCGCTGATCGCCTGCGCCCAGGACGACGTGCGCGCTCACGCTGTCCGCCGCCTGGGACACGCGCCCGGCCACGAACTCGTCGTTCCGCTGGCCGCCGCTCTCCGGCTCGCTGTCGGTCAGGTGCCGCTCGCCGTGCAGCTGCTGGGGCGGCCGGTCCGGATGAGGGTCGTGCTGCGCGCCGGGACGGTGGTCGGCGGGGTACCGCTGTGCGGGCAGCTGGTCGCCGCTGGCGTGCGCGACGACGTCGGTGCCGTGCCGGTCGGCCAGCACGACCACGTACGCGGGCCGCCGCGCCGCGGCCGCGGCCGCCTCCAGCAGGTGCGGCAGCGGGCCCACCCGCACCTGGCCCGGCCCCGACCCCGGCGCGAGCCACCGCGCGAGCAGGACCTCGCCGTGCGCGGCGACCACGACGCGGGTGCCGCCCACGGCGCGGGTGCCGCTGCTCAGGGCATCCCCGGCACTCCCGGCCAGCGCCTGGACCGTGGCCTGATCGGCGCCCAGCCCGTCGGCCTCGCGGACGGCGTCGGCCCAGGTGACATCCCACGCCCCGGGCTGGTCGGCCGGCTGACCCAGCATCGGCACGGTGGCGGTCACCACGAGGCCGGTGGCCGCCGAGCCCGGCTGGAGCGCGCGCAGCCCAGGCCCGAGCTCGAGCCGGCCGAGCCTGAGCAGCGGAAGAGTGATCGTCGGTGCGTCTGCCATGTGCCCATCTCAGCCGGCGGGCTCGGGCCGGGTAACGCCGGCCCCGCCCTGGCCCGTCCGCCGCCGGTGCGTTCTCATGGGAGGGATGGCCCGCTCTGAGGCGACCAGGAGGAAACCGGTCATGACTGATCCCTACGAACCGCCCCGGCCGCGTGACTACGCCCTGCAGGAAGAACTTGACTCGCTGCACGAGCAGGAACGCGAAGGGCACGCGACGCCGAAGGAGCAGCGCCGCGCCGAGCAGCTGGAGCGCCGGCTGCACGCCGACGAGCACGAGGCCGAGGTGCGCGAGCGCCGGGAACAGGAGCACGAGGACCGCCAGAAGGAGAAGGAACGCCGCAAGCCCGGCCATCACTGAGGCGCCGCGGCGCCCCCCGCCGGCCCCCGGGACGGTAACGTCACCAGCGTGATCAAGCGGGCAGCACTCGTCTGGGGATGGGACCGAAGCGATGGCGATCTTTGTCCTGGTTCACGGCGCCTGGGGCGGCGCGCACGGCTTCCGCAAGGTCCGCGGCCCGCTGGGCCGGGCCGGCCATGAGGTGTTCACGCCGAGCCTGACCGGCATCGGTGAGCGCGCCCACCTCACCAGCCCTCAGGTCTGCCTGACCACCCACGTCACCGATGTCGTCAACACGATCTGGTACGAAGATCTCCGCGACATCGTGCTGCTCGGCTTTTCCTACGGCGGGTTCGTGATCACCGGGGCGCTGGAGCACATCGGTGACCGCGTCCGGCACCTGGTCTACCTCGACGCCTTCGTGCCCGGTGACGGCGACCGGATCGACAGCACCGGGCACAACGCCGGCCGCGGCGTGGTCAACCTGGGCGGCGACTGGCTGGTGCCGCCAAGGCCCCGCGAGTTCGATGACCCCGCCGAGGCCGCGTGGGCCAGCGTCCGGCGCACGCCGCAGCCGCTCGGCTGCTTCACCGAGCCGGTCCGGCTGGCGCGCCCGCTGGAGGATTATCCGTTCACGCGCACCTACATCAAGGCGACCGGCGAGCCCCGGCCCGAGCCGGGCGGGCCGTTCTGGGATGCCGCCGACCAGGCCAGGAACTCGCCCGCCTGGCGCTACCGGGAGATCGCCACCAACCACATGATCCCCAGCAACCGGCCCGATGACCTGGTCCGCCTCCTGCTCGAGCTGACCTGAGACGCCCCGGATGGCGACACCGCGGCACCCGGCGGGCCCACAAGGCTTTCCCAATGCCTGACATAACTAGTGCCTGGCGGTGCAACGCAGGCATGGCCCGCCGTCTGCGGCGTTAGCTGCCGGCCTTCTCCAGGGCGGCGAGCAGGGCCTTCATCCAGGGACCGAGATCGTCCGGGGTCCGGGCCGAGATCAGGTTGCCGTCCACCACGGCGGCCTGGTCGACCCAGTCGACGCCCGCGTTGACCATGTCGTCGCGGATGGCGCCCACGCTGGTCGCCCGGCGGCCCTGGAGGATCCTGGCCGAGATCGGCACCCAGCCGGCGTGGCAGATGAAGGCGACCGGCTTCCCCGCGCCGTCGAAGGCCCGAACCAGGTCGAGCACGGCTTCCGAGCGCCGCAGCTTGTCGGGCGCGTAACCGCCGGGGATGACCAGGGCGTCGAAGTCGCCCTCGGCCACCTGGTCGACGGTGGTGTCGACGGCCACCGGCCCGTGGCCCTTCTTGCCGGTCACCGGGTGGTCGTCGAGGCCGGCCACGGTCACGGCCACGTCCTCCTCGGCCAGCCGGTAGAGCGGGTACAGCAGTTCGGAATCCTCGAAGTCGTCGGCGGCCAGAAGAAGAACCTTGCGTCCTGCTAGCTCCATGCCGCCGACCTTACGCCGGTCTAGCCCATCGGGTAGCGGCGGAAGCCGACGGCGTACTCGCACCCGGCGCCGAGACCGACGTAGCCGGCCATCTTCCGCAGGAAATCGTCGGGATCGAAGTCGTTGCCCAGGCCCTCGATGTAGGCATGGTGCTCGCGCAGCGAGGCGATGCCCGCCTCGATGGTTTCGGTGACGTCGGCGTAGTGGGTCGGGTTGCCGGTGCCGGCCACGTAGGCGTCGCGGATGGTCTGGCAGGCCGGCCCGGCCAGGGGGAACACCCACTCGTTGGCGGCGTCCCGGCAGGCGTCCAGCACGGCGAGCCCCACCGCGCGATGGTCGGCGTGGTTGACCGGTCCGTCCTCACCCCAGGTGAGGTCGAAGCTCTGGGTGATGACCACCTCGGGCTGCAGCCTGCGGAACACGGTGGCCAGGTCGCGCCGCAGCGGCAGGCCGTACTCCACCAGCCCGTCCTCATGGCTGAGGAACTCGACCTCGCTCACGCCCACCACTTCCGCGCTGCGCCGCTCCTCCTCC
>Ga0306920_100007533_pt1 | contig 14352 bp, 11 predicted proteins | sample flu12Cox44000170_FD_204666 | JGI IMG/M metagenome (GOLD analysis project Ga0306920, IMG submission 204666) | Lab enrichment of tropical soil microbial communities from Luquillo Experimental Forest, Puerto Rico - flux4day.12C.oxic.44.000.170 (v2)... | ecosystem: Environmental > Terrestrial >...
CTGCAGCAGGCTCTCCCAATCGGCGGACGGCGTGGAGTTACTGATCCACGGCCGATAGTAGTAATGCAACTGCCCCAGCGAGAACGCTGGTAGCGGGGCCTCTACCGAGTGCAGCGACAGCTTGCTGGTGCCGACAACGGCTTGCCAGATCAGGCAGGTCAGCTCGTCACGCAGCTCGTCGGCGTCGGGGAAGCGCTCCAGCTCCGCAGAGCCGACTAGCTCGGTTACCCAGCGCTGGACCTCGCGGCCTTCGATGACGGGGGCGGCACCGCTCGCTGACGCTCGCGGCTCTGAATGTGCTTCCCAGACGTAGCAGAGGATGCCGCGGGTGACGTGGATAATGCGGCCGGTCGGATCGAGGCGAACCGCCAACATCGGCGTGTCCGCCCCCTCTTGCGTGACGTGCCAGGCGAGGAACTTGGCAGTCTGTCGCGTTTGCGCCGGCGGCAGCAGATTGCCCTGGAAGATCTCCCACGGCACTTCTTCGGCCTTCGCGAACGTCCAATGCAGCTTCAGTCCGGCGGCAACGAAGAAGTGGCCCGGCTGCATCAGCTCGTCGATCATCTGGCCGACGGCGAGCAGGTCGGGCGGCGTCGGATCGCTAGGCGGCGGTGCCAGACGTGGCCGGAAGCGCGGCATGAGAGAAAGGCGAGCCGAGCCCCGTAAGGGGCCGGGTGATGTCGATGGCGAGCCGAGCCCCGCAAGGGGCCGGGTGATGATTGATGCCAGTGTATAACCCGGCCCCTTACGGGGCTCGGCTCGCCAAATCAGCGTCTGCGCCTTGGCGCCGGCCGCGGCTCATCGACCGCCAGGAACCGCACCTCGTTGTTATTGTTATCGTAGCAGAGAAACTCCAGGTGTTCGGGCGGGACTGAGGTGCCGGCGCCGCGGACGGCGATCGTCTTGCCGCCTTCCTCGAGTCGCACAATCTCCTTGCGCTTGCGATTGAGCAAGTAGTGCGCGACGCTGTCGTGAACCTGCACCTCGATGCGCTGGATCAGCGGGCGGTGGACGGCGAGTTGCAGGAGCCGCGTCACCTCGATGCTCATGCTCTCGACGGTCTTGACCTGGCCGGTGCCGTGGCAATGCTGGCAGTCCTGGTAGACGCTGCGCTTCAGCGACGGGCGGATGCGCTGGCGCGTCATTTCGATCAGGCCGAACTGCGAGATGCGCAGGATCTTGGTGCGAGCGCGGTCGCGCTCGACGGCTTCACGCAGGGCTCGCTCGACATGCCGGCGATGCTTGTCCTCGCGCATGTCGATGAAGTCGTTGACGATGACGCCGCCCAGGTCGCGCAGCCGGAGCTGGCGGGCGATCTCCTTGGCGGCTTGGAGATTCATGCGGTAGGCGGTTTCCTCGGCGTTGTTGTCCGCGCGGAAGTTGCCGCTGTTGACGTCAATAGCGACCAGGGCTTCGGTCTGATCGATGACAATCGAGCCGCCGTGAGGCAAGGGGACGTGCCGCTGCTGGATGCGGGTGATCTCCTGCTCGATTCCATGCTTGTGGAACATCGGCTCGGTGGAATCCCAGAACTTGATGCGGTTGGAATAGCGCGGCATCACGATCGTGAGAAACTCCTTGGCGGCTTCGTAGGCCGCGGGTTCATCGACCCAGATGGTGTCGATGTCACCGGTGAAGATGTCGCGGATGGTCCGCGTCACCATGTCGCTTTCCTGGTAGATTTCGCACGGCGACTTGGTATTGCGGATCCGGCGGACGACGACCTGCCAGAGCCGGGACAGGTATGCGAGGTCGCGCTGCAATTCCTTCTTGTTGCGATCCTGGCCCGCGGTGCGGATGATGAAGCCCAACCCACGCGGCGGTTTCAGCTCATTCATGATTTCCCGCAGCCGGCGGCGCGTCTCTTCGTCCTCGATTTTGCGGGAGACGCCGACGCGCTGGAGTCCGGGCATGAGCACCAGGTAACGGCCGGCGATGCTGATGTAGGTGCTTAGCGTCGGGCCCTTGGTGCCGATGCCTTCCTTGATGACCTGCACCAGCACCTCCTGACCGCGTTTGAAGATTTCCTGGATCGGCGGCTTGGGTCGGCCGGCGCCCGGTCGGCCCATCGGAGGCCGGCGACCGCCGCGCGGACCACCCCGGCGGTCATCGCGACCTCGACGATCGTCGCGCCCTCGGCCGCCACGATCGCGTCCCCTTCCCCCACGCTCCCGCGGCGGCGATATCGGGCCAATGCCCATGTCGTAGTTTTCGTCGAAATCAATCTCGGTGCCCTCGGCGCGGGAGGGTGATTCGAACTCCGGTTGGCGCAACTCGTCTTGCGCAGGTGGCGCTGCGTCCGTCCAGACCGGGCCTTCGTCTTCCAGCGCTTCGGGCTCGAATGCCGGCTGGAATGCTGGCGGTTCGAACGATGACGGCTCGGCGTAAGAATGCTCACCGCGCGGTGCTTCGTAGACCGGCGGCTCCGGCTGCGCGGGTTCCCATGCGGGTTCGTCGTGAGGCTCCTCCACAGGTGGCGGTGTTCGCTCATCTCGCCGCGACATCGAGAAACTCAGATCTTCATCGGTGATATCCGGCGCGGGCCGCGGCTGCAGCGGCGCGGTCGGCGGATCGGATTCGTCCGTGCGCCGCTCGCTCGAGTCCATGAGGCGCGGTCGATCGTCGAGGGGCGGTGTCTCTTCCGGTTCATTCTCCGCGCTTCGCTCCGAAGTCTCAGCGCCTTCGCCGGCCGATCGACTCTTTTCGCCGCGCGGCTTGCGTGAGCCGCGGCCGCGCGAGGACCGCCGCCGCCCCTTGCCACGGCGCGGCTTTTCTTCTTCGCTTGCCGCGGGCTCTTCTGCAGCTTCGCTTTCGGGAACGCTCTCGGCAGGTTCGGCCGGCGTCGACACTTCCATCGGCGGCTCGTCGTATCGTCCCTCCGAGATCGGCTCGTCGTCATCCATGATGCCGGCGCCGAAGCCGCTTGGAGGCGGAAGCGCCTCGGCTGGCTCGGGCCACGGCTCGACCTCGACAATTTCTGCGCGCGTGATCGCTTCCGCCGTCGGATCGACGGGCCACGGGGCGCCGGGTTCCAGCTCGGCGGCGTGCATTTCCTGGACAGTCTCTTCGATCTGGTCTTCCTCGTAGACCGGACGCGGGCGGGGCTCTTCGCGGGGGCCGTGCTCGAATCGGCCGCCACGCCCGCCGCGTCCGCCACGATCATCGCGCCGGAATGATCCGGGCGATTCGAGGTGGCGGTAATAGGCAGGCTCGACGTCGGAGACGTGCAAAAAGCCATTGCGGCCGACGCCGAAGTCGACAAACGCAGCTTGGATGCTCGGCTCGATGTTGACGATACGTCCCTTGTAGATGTTGCCGACGTAGCTCTCGTGGCTGGTTCGTTCCACGTAGAGTTCCTCCAGCACACCATCCTCGATGATGGCAATGCGGATTTCTTCCGGCTGGAGGACGTTGATGAGCATTTCCTTTTTCATGGAGACCTTTCGTAGGTTGTTGATCACGAATCGTATGACATCGGACCGGCAATGATCGCGGTCGGCCCGGGGGCGCGCGGCCGGTCATCGGAAACTTCGTGCAAATCTTCTGGGCGTGATTCTTCAGGGTTGGGGTGAACGAACAGCTCGGGAGGAGGAAGTGCGGCATCGGTCGCTTCACCCGCCAACTCCAGGTTGGTTCGCTCCAGCACCGCGCCGGCGGCCAGCGCATCTTGCAGCCCCAAGGCGTCGGCCACCTCCTCGGGACGTGCCGACCCGTACGGGCCGACCCACAGCGACATCTCCAGGCCGTCCGCCTTCGGGTCCAAAGCCGAGACGAATGGCCGTAAGTCCAGCCGTCGGCGGTGCGGGCGCGTGCGCTCGATCCAGCAATGCTTCTGGGCCAGGAAGGTGGTGCAGCGATCCGGCAGGTCCGGAACCGGCTGCTCCAGGGGCAGGCGGAAATGCGCCCGTCGGACCTGGGCGCGCTCTCTCACGTGAATGCATCTAGCAGAGAGGATCGCCAGGCCTGATGGGCACTGCGCCTGAAGCCGGTGTATCACCTCGTCGGCATCGAGCGACTCGGTCAACTCCAACTCCAACACTTCATTGAGGCCGACGACGCCGAGTGCCAACGATTGTGCAAACCAGACACGTGGACGGGGATTGAAGCCTTGCGTGCGCGCCACGGGCAGGGCGGCACGGCGGAACACGCGCTCGAAGCAGTGCAGGAGATCGTGGTGGCTGACGAGGCGGAGATCGCCGGCCTTCTGGAAGCGGATGCGGTATTTGACCCGTAGGGGCGCCGACAACACCGGGGGCGGGCCGGAGGCCGGTACGGGAGGATCGGACGGCATGCCAGCGTCCGTGGTCCGTGGTCCGTTGTCTGTGGCCCGCGGTCAAAGAAGGGGATCCCAGTCCTTGACCACGGACCACAGACAACGGACCATGGACTACGGACCTCCTTCGATTCCTGAGAACGGAATCCTCGACGAGATATGGCACGGGAGGCGGCGCTACGTAGCGCCGGGTGAGGAAGTCGTCAGAGTCGGAAACGGACCTGGCGGCGGAGACGCTGTGATATCGTTGGTGTTCGCGTTCTTTCCCGCGCCGAGTCCGGCGGTCCGGTGTAGTGCTTCCCTCCGAGAGCCTTGGTCGGCTCCGGCCTCAGGTTACCACCTCAGGGAGGATCCGGCGGGTCTGTTCCCGCAGGTAATGATTCACGTCGCGCGCCGTGTCCAAACGCTGGGCTTGCGCCGCGACTTGCTTGGCTTCTTCTACGGTGATCGACCGGATGATCTTTTTGACCTCCGGGATGTTCTGCGGGGTCACGCTCATCTGGCGCAGCCCCATTCCCAATAACAACATTGTATAGATCGGCTCGCCGCTCATCTCGCCGCAAACGCTGACATCGATGTCGAACCGGTTCGCCGCCTCCACGACCTGCTCGATCAGCCGCAGCACCGCGGGGTCACCGGCGCTGTAAAGCCCGGCCACGGTTTCGTTTGTGCGATCGGCAGCCAACGTGTACTGGATCAGGTCGTTCGTGCCGATCGAGAAGAAGTTGACTTCCCGCGCCAGCTCGGCGGCCATGATCGCGGCCGACGGGACCTCGATCATCGTGCCCAGAGGCAACTTGCGGTTGAACGGGATGCCCGCTTCTTCCAGGTCCTCCTTGACTTCCGCGAGGATCAGCTTGCATTGCCGTAGCTCGAGCAACGTGGAGACCATGGGGAACATGATCCGCACGTCGCCGTGGGAGCTAGCCCTAAGAATCGCACGCATCTGCGTTTTGAACAAGGCCAAGTTGCGCAGACAGAGCCGGACGCTGCGGAGGCCGAGCGACGGATTGCGTTCCTCGTGCGGCTGGTGCTGGTCCGGTTTGCGGAAAAACTTGTCGGCGCCCAGGTCGAGCGTGCGGATCACCACCGGCTTACCGGGGCCGAGCGTCCGCAGGACGGTCATGTAGGCCTCGTACTGCTCCGTCTCGGTCGGATCCTCGGTCTTGTTCAGGTAGAGAAACTCGGTGCGGTAGAGGCCGACGCCGTCGGCGCCGCGCGAACGGCAGTGGTCCGCCTCGTGCGGGAACTCGATGTTGCCGAGCAAGGTGACCTTGTGTCCATCGCGGGTCTCGGCCGGCAGGTCGCGCAGCTCGCCCAGACCGCGGGAGAAGGTGCCGAACGTCTTGCGGGTCTCTTCGTAGCGCAGGTGCGTCTCGTCGTCGGGGTTGATGATCAGGACGCCGCGGTTGCCGTCGACGATGACTTCGTCGCCGCCCGAGATGTCGGTGAGGAATCGGCCCAGGCCGACGACGGCGGGGATTTCGAGCACGCCGGCCATGATCGCCGTATGGCTGGCCCGACCGCCCGCTTCGGTGGCAAAGGCGTGGACGAGGTTCGGATCGAGGGCGGCGGTTTCGCTCGGCGTCAAATCGTGTGCCAGGATGACGACCGGCTCCTTGAGGTCGAGCGAGGCTTCTTCTTCGCCGAGCAGGTGCCGCAGGATCGCCTTTTCGATGTCGAACAGGTCGCTGCTGCGGGTGCTGAAGGTGGGGTGATGCAGGTTTTCAAGAGCCTTGGCGTGGCGGCGCATGACCCGGCTGACGGCGTAGGCGGCCGAAAGCTGCTTGTCGGTCACGAGCGCTTCCAGCTCGCGGACCAGCTCAGGATCTTCGATCAGGAGGGCATGGGCGGCGAAGATGGCGCCGTATTGCTTGCCCAGCTTGGCGGAGATGTCCTTCTGTGTCTCGCGGGCTTCGAGGGCGGCGCCGGCCAAGGCTGCGCGGAGCCGGGTGATCTCGTCCGTGACCTGGCCCCGATCAATGCTTCGTCGCGAAATCCGCAGTCCCTCGGTGTCGACCACGAAGGCGGGGCCGATTGCAACGCCGGGAGAGACGGCGATCCCACGCTTGATTTCCATGTCACTCGTCGGTGTAGTGTCGCTGCAAGACTTCGATCAGCGCGTCCGCCGCCTGACTGCTGTCCGGGCCCGACACCTCGAGATGAACGAGCGTTCCCTGCTCGGCGGCCATCGTCAGCAGGTTCCACAGGCTCTTGCCGTTGAGCCGTTCGCCGCCCTCCTTGGTCAGGAAAACGGTGCTCTGGTATCGGCCCGCGGTTTCAACGAAGGCCTGGAGCGGGCGCATATGCAGGCCCTGCGGGTTGGTGATCGTGATGCTGCGCCGGATTGAGTCGCCCGTCATGGCATCCTGATGTCGCAAGGAACGCCAAAGAGGTTGAAGCACGGATAACACGGGTGGCACGGATGAGAGGAAACAAGACCACGAATGACTGCTTGCGTTGTTCCCATCCGTGTTATCCGTGTCATCCGTGGATTGTCTGTCAGGCGCCGGTCGGATTTTCGTGGCGGCCGAGCAGCTCCCAGACCTGCTGCGGCGTCGTCGCTTGCCGCAACGCGCGGACCAGGTTGTCGTCGCGCAAACAGCGGGACACGTTTTCCAGCGCCCGCAAGTGGTCGCCGGGTCTTTCCTGCGGCGAGATCAGCATCACGAACACGAAGACCGGTTCGCCGTCGAGGCTCTCGAACGGCACGCCGCTCCGCGAGATCGCCACGGTGCCGACCAGCCGGTCGACGCTCGGATGCTTGGTGTGCGGGATGGCGACGCCGCGGCCGATGCCGGTCGAACCGAGCAACTCGCGCTTGTGCACCGCTTTGATGATCTCTTCCGGCTCGCTTCCCGAGAAGTAGCCGGCGTTCTTGAGATTCTCGACCAGCTCGCGGATGACGGCTTCCTTGGTCATCGCCGCCAGATTTGCCGTGATTGACTCGCGTATCACAAAATCGGACATTCGCATCGGCTCATTCTCCTCGCAGTCTGCCGGCTTATTCCTCTGCGCCCGGCGTGTCGCCCATCGCCGGAGTGCGGCGGTGATCCTGGATTTTTTCCTTGTATTTGCGCACTTGCTGCTCGAGCTTGTCCAAGACGAGGTCGACCGCGGCGAGAATGTCGCGGTGCTTGGCGCGAGCGACGAAGTTGTGCTTGTGTTCGGCGGAAACGACGAATTCGACCGATTTCTCGAGCTTCTCATCCTCTTGCAGGTCAACCGTCACATCGATCATGGTGAGCCGCCCGAAGTAATGGAGCAGCTTGTTGGCCTTTTCGCGGATGAAATCTTGTGTCCCGTCGGTGAGATGCCCATGGCGCGTCGAGATCTTGATCTGCACGGATTCCTCCTTCATTCGTGCCCGTGCCCCGCCGGGTTCGGACAGAAAGGCCCAAAACGCTACGGAAAGTGATTCTAGTCCAGTCTGCGTGGTTGTTCAATGACAAGGGATGGCACCGCGGCCTGAAGCGCGGCAGAGATTTGTACCACAGAGACACAGAGACCACAGAGAAGAGAAAGAGAACCACGGATGACACGGATCACACGGATCACACGGATCACACGGATAAGAAGGATAAGAAGGGTCTTGTCCAATCCGTCTTTCCCACCCGTGCTACCCGTGTGATCCGTGGTTTGATTCTTCTTTCTTCTCTGTGTTCTCTGTGTCTCTGTGGTGCAACCTCTTCGGCGCGATTACAATCTCAACGGACGATCCCGCCTGGCGACATTCGAGAACTCCCACATGAAGCCCATGCTCGCCCCGCTCGCATTCACACTGGCCCTGTGTGCTGGCAACACCCTGGCCCAGACCGGGAAGAGCGGCAAGGTCGACCCCATCATCATCGGCGAAAACCTGAGCCCCAAGCTCGGGGCGCCGCTGTCAGCGCGAGCGCTCATCACGTCGCCAGCGCCGGTGAAGGGCGTGCTGAGCTGGACGATCGAAACCCGCCGCATTCGCCATCGCTTCAGCGTCACCGCTCTGAGCCCCGACGGCAAGCTCGTCGCCACCGGCGGCCTCGACGGCATCATCCGCCTCTGGGACGTCGACACCGGCACGCTCGTCAAGGCGCTCGTCGGCCATGACAGCTACGTCTACGGCCTGGCGTTTTCGCCCGGCGGCAAATACCTCGCCTCGGGCGGCTCGTTCGACGCCACCGCCCGCATCTGGGAAGTTGCGACCGGGCAGCCGCTCCGCGTCCTCAAGGGTCATCCGAGCTGGGTGTCGCAAGTCGTCTGGTCCGGCGACGGCCGAAAGCTGATCGGCGAAGGAGGCCCGAGCGGCGACATCAGCATCTGGAACGTCGACAGCGGCCAGAAGATCGCCAAGGCGGCGCTCGGCCAGTACATCGTCTCGCTCGTGGCCGATCCGACGAAGGAGCGATTCGCGGCGGTCACCACGGAATCGGCGGTGATTATCACCAGCTCAGTGACCGGCAAGGCGGAGCGGAACATCGGCGAGGCGCTCGACAAGACGACGCGGCTCGCCTGGTCGCCCGATGGGAAGACCCTGGCCGCCGGCGGCGCGAAGGGGACATTCCTCTACGATCCGGACACCGGCAAGTCGACGCGGAAGGTCGACGCGACCGGCCACGCCCTCGACTGGTCCGCCGACAGCAGCCGGCTCGCCACCGCGTCCGGCGCCGATTCCACGATCAAGCTCTGGAATGCGGCCGACGGCGCCCTCATTCACAAGGTGTCGGCCACCGCGAACACCCTGCACCTGCTCCCCGGCGACCGCTTTCTCACCGGCGACACGGTCGGCCTCGCGACCTACTCATGGGCCGACGGCAAACGCGCCCTCTACCTCGACATCACCGAATACGTCCCGCCCTACTGGCACCCCGGCCGGCCGCTCGTCACCGGCGTGCAGACGGCGACCCTGTCCCTCTGGGACCCCGCGACCGGCAAACGCCGCGCCAAGCTGGAAGGGCACACGTCCAGCATCTCCGCATTCGTCTTCTCGCCGGACGGCAAGCAGGTCGCGACGGCGTCCTACGACAAAACGGTCAAGGTCTTCAACACCGCCGACGGCGCTGTCGTCCACACGTGCGCCAAGCACACCGGCCCGGTAATGAGCATCGCCTGGTCCCCCGACGGCAAGGAGATCGCGAGCGGCGCCCAGGACAAGCAGACACTCGTCTGGGACGCGAAGACCGGCGAACTGACCCACACGCTGACCGAGCACAAAGCCACCGTCACCTGCCTGGCATTCTCCCCCAGCGGCGGCACGTTGGCGGCCGGCGGCGAGGACGGCAAGCTCGTCCTGTACGCCCGCCCCGGCTGGAAAACCGCCAAGCCGCTCCTCAACTCTCACCAGGTCTCTCCGATGTCGCTCGCCTGGAGTTCCGACGGCAAGACCCTCGCGGTCGGCGACGCCAACGGCAACGTCGTCATGTGGACCCCTGGCAAGGCGAAAATCGTCGCCGAGTTGCCCACCGTCGGCTCCCCGCCGCACGTCGCCTCGATGGTCTTCTACGCCAAGGGCGAGATGATCGCCACCGCCCGGTTGAATCACACGCTCGTCCTCTGGTCGGTCGGCACCGAAAAAGCCATTCATACGCTGCCGACGATGGCCCCCGCCGTCCACGTCGTCTGGTCCGCCCCGCACCTCGCCGTCGCCGCCCACGATCGCACCTGCCGGTTCTTCGAGCCAATCAGCGGCAAGCTCAAGGGCCTGTACCTGGCCGAGCAGGACCAGATCGTCGCCCTGAGCCCCGACGGCCACTACCGCGCCGAAGGCCCCGCCGCCGACGGCCTGGTGGTCGTGGTGCAAACGCCGAAGGGGCAAGACACGCTGACGCTCGCGGAGTTCGCGGCGAAGTACAAGTGGAAGAACGACCCGACGCAGGTGAAGTTCGCAGGGAAGTGAGACCCGGTTTAGCGGCGGCTCGAAGAACCGCACCTTTGGCGGCGGAATTCACGATGACAACGTGGATTTCGGCATCAATCCCGATCCCCTGAGCTAGGGGGAGGATCGAGGGAGGGGCCCCGGGTAGTCGCCTAGCCCGGGGTCACACAACCGCCCGTGCGGCTCTCTTGATTCCCACGCAGCACGGCGAATAATACCCTCCGCCATGAGGCTCCCCTCGCGAACTACTGGCGCAATCGCGCTCGTGCTGCTGCTCACCGTCGCCGTCGGGCTCGCATGGCACTACTATTCGGACCTGCCGCCGAAGTTCGATGACGTTGGCGGCACGCTCCTGGTGTACCAGCTCGATCAGCGGGCGAAAAAGGCGGATGACGATATCCATCGCGTTGCCGAGGTACTCGAGCGGCGGTTCGCGATCGACGGCATGCGTCATGTCACGGTTCAGGCGGGCGAGCGCGATCAGATCGAGGTTCGCATTCCACGCACGCGCGATCACGGCGCGAAGGTGAAAGAGATCAAAGATCTGGTGGCGAGTGCAGGCCGACTCGAGTTTCGTATCCTGGCCAACGGCGACGATGACCGCGAGGCCATCGACGCGGCGCAGGAAATGATCAACCGGCAGCGCTTGAATAGGCCAGCGCTGGATCAGGAGCTCCAGTTCGCGCAGAAAGAGGGCATGCCACCGCCGGGGCCGCGCACCGCCGACGGCGAGCCGCAGCGGTACGAGCTGAGACTGGTGGCCGGCCAGGTTTGCACCGTGAGCTATAGCTGGGTCGAGGTTAGCCAGCTCGAGCTGCACGCCTTGAGCCTCGACGGGGGCGCGCAGCACGAAGTTCTGCGCGATCGCGCGTGGAAAGAGGCGGCAGCCCATCGTGGGGAGGCCCTGCAATTGCCGGAGCCGTCGCGGGACGCCGATCCGGCCCGCCTGCTATTGCAAGGGGCGCTGTTCTACAGCCGGCCCTGCGAAGACCGCAACCTGCCCGAAGACCAGAGGCGAACCAAGGAAATTGATTTCTTTGTGCTGGCACGCGATCCGGAATTCGATTCGAAGACCGGCAAACGCACGCCGGATATCGACGGTAGCTTTCTCACGTGGGCGTTCGCTGATCGTGACGCTGCCGGCACGCCGATAATCGGCTTCGCCTTCAACCGGGCCGGCGGCGACCTCTTCGGGAACCTGACGCGGAAGAATGTCTCGCAGGCCGGCAAGACGCGTCACCTGGCCATCATTCTCGACGGCCAGGTCATGTCCGCGCCGACGATCAACGCGGAAATCCGTGACCGCGGCGCGATTTCAGGCTCGTTCACGCCGCAGCAGGTCAACGAGATCGTGAGCATCCTGCGCGCCGGCGCGATGCCGGCGACTCTGCTGCCGCGACCGGTGCGCGAAGTGGAAATCGAACCTCGACGATAGCTCCCCGAACACGATGAGGTGCCGTGTGTTCAATCCGCTTCCACCCGAATCGAATCCGCCCCCACCGCCTCCAGGCGTCGATGAGACTCACGAAGAGAACATCAACCCGGAGCCTTTCGATGCGGAGATGGACGCCGAGCCGGACGACGTGGAGATACCGCCGCTGAGCCGGCCGCCGCGCTGGCCGGCCGTTGCGCGCTGGGCGCGGCTTTGCCGGGTACTGGCCTTCTTGAGCCTCATCGGCTTCGGCTGGGGCGCCGCGTCGAACCTTTACCATTCGCTGACCTTCGAGCCCGAGTTCGTCCCGTTCATGCAGCAGCGCATGACGGCCGGCTGGTATTTCCTCTACGCGGTGATCTGCGCTCTCTTGGCAATCGTCACCTGCCTTTCGTTTCTCGGATTCGCAGAGCTACTGCATCTGTTCATCTCTCTGGAATCGTCGGCACGCGACCGGCGTGACCGCGAGTCGCATTCCAGTCCGGTGGACATGGATCCGTCTGCCTGAAAGATGAGACTGACTCATAGCTTCACGGACTCGGTTGGGGCTGCAACCTGCCTTCCAGGCCTCAGAATTCGCGGCTGAACACATCTCCGCCTCGACCAAACAATCATGGCGAGCCCGACGTAAAGAACTTATCGTGGACAGATGCGGAGGGAGCCGCCGCAGCGTGCCCTCTCGCTCTCTCCGCCTGAGCCCCTTCACTTCCCCTGGCACCGGAGGTCGCCATGCTCCGACGTGTTGCCATCCCTCTCGGTTGTTTGCTCGTGCTGGCGCTGGGTGCAGGCGGGTTCGCCTGGTGGTGGACCACGCCGCCGCCCGAGCCCGCTCCGCCCGATGTGTCGCCCGAGTTGCCAAGCGGCGTTCCCACAACCATCGCTGCCGCGAACTTCCAGGTCTCGGGGCCCTATAACCATGGAAACCTGACCGTCTTCCTCGTTCATGGCACCGATCAGCTCCAGGGCAAAAGCTTTCTGACGCTCGATGAGGCGCTCGAGCAGAAGAAGTTCATCGTTCACGAGACCCAATCGGTGAACCAGCTCGAGATGGAGAACGTCTCGGCCAGTGAGGAGGTCTTGATCCTCTCGGGCGACATTATCAAGGGCGGCCAGCAGGACCGCATCTCGCAGTACGACCTCGTCATCCCGCCGCAATCCGGGCGGATTCCGCTCCCGGCATTTTGCGTCGAACACACGGCGCCGCGCTGGATGCGGCAAAAAACGGCGAAGGATGCGACTTTCGCCGAGAGCCGTGGCGTGGTGGCATCGAACAGCACCCGGCTGGCCGCCCGTTACTACCGCAGTCAGGGTGATGTCTGGGATTCGGTTGCTGGGTTGCAGGGAAAGCTCTCGCACAATGTCGGCGCGTCGGTCAAGAGCCCGGAGTCCGATTCGAGCCTCGCCTTGAGCCTGTCCGCGAAGGAAGTGCAAGAGGCGGCCGACAAGCATATCGCCGTCCTGGAGAAGATCCCCGAAGGCAAGAGCGATGTGATCGGCATGGCGTTCGCCATCAACGGCAAGCTGGTCGCCGCGGACGTCTTGGGCTCGGCGGAGCTGTTCCGCAAGGTCTGGCCCAAGCTCTTGCGCGCCGCCGCCATCGAAGCCGTCGCCGAGCTGCAAAAGGACAAGACGTTCGATCCCGTCGCCGTGGAGCTGGCCAAAGCCTTTCTGGAAGCGCCCGAGCAGGGAAAGGCCGTGCGCCAGGACACCGGCAGTGGCATGCACCAGAACCAGAGCGAAGCGGCCGGCAGCGTGCTTTTCGAAACGATCGACCACCGCGACGGCCAGGCGATGATTCGGCGGAATTACTGTGCCCGATGACGGCCGTCGCGAACTGGGCGTTCTTCTTGGCTTTCTGGGACGTCCGCCGCCGCTGAAAGCCGCAATTCGGCGCTGCACTGGAGGGCGGTCGAAATACTCCACGCTCGATGCGCTGCCGCCATATGAGCTGGAATGCGCGGTCACCAAGTAGGGAGGAGGACCGAACAGTGAGTGGGAAGCGCCAGCCGTCCGGGGGAGGCTCGAAGCTGCGAGAGATACTGACTGCCGCCATCGCCAGTGGGGCGGATGCGATTGAGTTGGAGCGGGACAGTGATGGTTGCCTGGAGGTCATCGTCCTGCGTGGTAACAGCGGCGGCGGCTTCGCCCTTAGCCGCTCGGGCGGTCAGGAACTGATCGAGAGCATTTCCGAGAAAATGCGCGCGTCGCACAGGAAGAAGTTCCGCCTCCCGATCAACGGCAAGGATTACATGGTGCACGTCAAGACCTACGAGCATTTCGGCGAAAACGCCTACCGTTTGACGTGGGGCGAGGCAAAACACTAGCGCAGCGAAGCCCACATACGCTCGTTAAGCGGGGTTGCACAGCGCGCTGGGTTTGTAATGCAATTCCGATCTGGCTCCCTGGCGACGCCAAGCTCGCCGCCAAGGAGTTCGCCGCCAGTCCCCCTTGGCGGTGCGCTTTTCCAACGTAACTCGCATTGCGGGTGCAAGTTATGGCGCTGGGAAAAGCTCGCCGCCAAGTGATTGTGTCACCAGGCGTCATCAGATGGCTCGGCATGATGACCGAGATCGGCTGTTGCGTTACAAAGCCCAGCGCGCTCAAATAAAGTTGGGGGGTGGGTGTGGAATCGGCGGGGTGTGTGACCGGCGGGCGGGGTGCGTGCGGGGGTGTCATTCGAGACAGCTGAAATAGTCCCGTCGCGTCACGGGACTCTGACTGTTGGAACGTACTTTGAGCCGGGATGCCGTCCACCGCTTTGAAGCCACGCCCCATGCGAAGTCCGGAATCGGC
>Ga0306920_100007535_pt1 | contig 14349 bp, 19 predicted proteins | sample flu12Cox44000170_FD_204666 | JGI IMG/M metagenome (GOLD analysis project Ga0306920, IMG submission 204666) | Lab enrichment of tropical soil microbial communities from Luquillo Experimental Forest, Puerto Rico - flux4day.12C.oxic.44.000.170 (v2)... | ecosystem: Environmental > Terrestrial >...
GGGCCGGCACGGCTTGCGGGATACGGGCGCTGACACCGGAGGCGGTGATGCGGAAGCCCATGCTCTCCCCTGCCCCGACCGGATCCACCGCGAGCGTGCCGCCGCGCGGGATCGCCTGGCCCGCGATAATCAACAAGTTCAGAAGCAACTTGACCCGGTTTTTCGGCAACAGCACGCGCGGCAGGTTCCAGACGAGTTTGGTCTTGTCATCCTCGATGAACGCTTGCGCCATGGCGCGGGCGTCGCCGAGATCGACCTGCGCGCTGGCAGAGCCGGCGGCGCCGAAGGCGAGGCGGCAGAATTGCAGCCGCGCCGACGCCGTCCTCGCGCTCCGCTTGATGAGGTCGAGCGCGAAAGTCTTGGTCTCCTCGTCGCTGTCCTTCTCCTCCAGCACTTCGAGTCCGTTGACGATGGCGCCGGTCGGGCTGATGAGATCGTGGCAAACGCGCGAACACAAAAGGGCGGCGAGATCGAGAGCATCAAGATCAACGGCTACGGACATGAGGACGTCTCCGGTAGGCGGGCCTCGGATCGGCGCGGCCGCGAGTGCTCGGCGCGAATCAAAACCATGGCACCGCTGATACACCGCAGCCGCGCGAGCTGCCAAGACTAGAAGCGGCAGCACCACCAGTTCTAGTGTGGTTTTTGGATTTGAGCCGCTATGCCCGCTTACGGCTTCAATGCTAGGAATTCAAATCCGCCGCTGCAGGAGCGGGTGCTTGCGACCGCACGATGACATCGTGGCTGTAGACGGCCGGCTGCTCGATGAGCTCACCACCATCGTCTCGGCGGCGGCAGCCGCCATCCTTGCGGCCCGCGCGGGTTCGCTTGAGGTCCGGACGAAGGCCGATCTTTCTCCGGTCACCGCGGCCGATCACGCGGCCGAGGCGCTGATCCTCGAAGGACTTGCCCGCCTGCTCCCCGGCGTGTGCGTGGTGTCGGAGGAGGCGGCGGGGTGCGCGCCGCCCGACCGCATTCCCGACAGCTTCGTCCTGGTCGACCCCCTCGACGGCACCCGCGAGCTGCTCGCCGGACGGGACGAATTCACGATCAATCTTGCGCTCGTGAGCGGCGGATGTCCGCGTCTCGGCATTATCGCCGCCCCGGCGTGGGGAGTCCTATGGCGTGGGATTGCGGGGCGCGGTGCCGAGCGGCTGCGTCTTGCGCCCGGAGCGCCGGCGGGTGCCGGGCACGAGCGCAGCGCCATTCGAACCAGGCCTTCGCCGCCCTCGGGGCTCGTCGCGGTGGTCAGCCGCTCGCACCTCGAACCGCAGACCCAGGCGCTCCTGGCACGACTGCCGGTCGCGGACCGGCGCGCGTGCGGATCGGCGGTCAAATTCGGTCAGATCGCCGAAGGAACCGCCGACGTCTATCCGCGCCTCTCCGCCACTTGCGAATGGGACGTGGCGGCCGGCCACGCGGTGGTTGTGGCCGCCGGCGGCGCCGTCGTGACGCCGGAGGGCGCACCGTTGACCTACGGGCGGGCGTTCGAGAGCTTCCGCGTTCCGGCCTTTGTTGCATGGGGCGACCCCTCGGCAGTCAGCAGGTTCGACGGGCCCGCGCCTGCTCAAAGCCCGGTCCGCCAAAGCCCGGTCCGCTAAAGACGAGGGCGCCCGCTCCTTATGTGCAGCTCAAGCTAGCATTGGCGCGGGGAGCCGCTCCCGCGGCGGCGCCCCCGACCGGACCGCGAGTCAAGCCAAACCTTCCGTTGTCGCCGCCGTGCCGTCATAGTCTTGCCGGTCATGGGGCGATTCGGTTGCGGTTTGGCCGCAAAGTCGGGGTATCTCTGTGCGTGACGGGTGTAAGCGGAGTTGACCTCTTGCTGTCCATGGAGCACTCGATGCGCGCCGCGACGCGAACCATCGCTCTCGCTCTGGTCATGCTCGGCTTGGGAAGCGCGCCGCTGGCGGCCCAAGCCAATCCACCGCCGGCCCAGGCCAATCCTCCGCCGCCGCCGGCCCAGGCCTATCCTCCTCCGCCGCCGGCTCAAGCCAATCCTCCGCCGCCCCCGAGCGGTGCCGCTCCGCAAGGCCCGCAATATTCCTCGAACGAAATCGTCGATGCCGGTCACCGTTTCTTCGGCACCATTTCGCGGGGGCTCGCGCAGATCGTGGAGAAGGCGGGGAGCCAATTTGGACTCCCCAACGGCTACGTGCTGGGACAGGAAGCCGGCGGCGCCATGGTCGCCGGACTGCGTTACGGCGAAGGCATCCTCTACACCAAGAACGCCGGCGACCTCCGGGTCTTTTGGCAAGGGCCTTCGCTCGGCTTCGACTTCGGCGGCGAAGGCGCGCGCACGATGATGCTGGTCTACAACCTGCCGGCCACCGATGCGATCTACCAGCGTTTTGCCGGCATCGACGGCTCGGCCTATTTCGTCGGCGGCTTGGGAATGACGGCGTTGACGATGAACAATATCGTCGTAGTCCCGATCCGCACCGGGGTCGGAGTTCGTCTCGGCGCCAATGTCGGCTATCTCAAATTCACGCCGACGGCGACCTGGAACCCGTTCTGAACCGGACGGATAATTCGAGCGATACCTTTCGCAGGGGCGGCCGCGGTGCCGAGGATCGGGGGCGGGGGCGAAACCACACGACTGAGCGTCATTCACGAAATGCTTGCTCTGGTCCAGTTTAACCGCCACCCGCGCTGGTAGCGGACGGTCCAGCGTGGCATTCTGGTGAGAATTCGGATTGATCGGGTTCAGGAGGCGTCATGGTCGAACAGATCATGTTTATAGGGATCGGGTTTTTGATCGCGGGCTTGCTCGTTATCGGCGTTATTCCATTGGTGCACGCGCGCGCGGTACGCCTCACCATGCGCCGGCTGGAAGCTCTCACCCCGTTGTCGATCGCGGAAATTCAGGCCGACAAGGATCAATTGCGCGCCGAATTCGCCATGACCATGAGCCGCCTCGAGATGAGCGTCGAGCAGATGAAGGCGAAAACTACGAACCAGCTCGCAGAACTCAGCAGGAAAAGCGAAGCGATCGGCCGCCTCAAACTCGAGCTCGGCGAGAAGACCGCCGCGCTGTTTGCGCTTGAAGCCAAGGAAAAGCAGCTCTCCGACGATCTGCAGACCACGCAAACCGAACTCGCCGCCAAAACGGTCGCGCTCGAGGAAGCGGAGCGCGCGCTCGCGAGCGCGCGGACCGAGCTCGTCCAGGTCACCGCCAACTTCAACGACGCCTCCGTCGCGGCGGGCGGCCAGCGCGTGGAGCTGGTGGCGCTGCGCGCGCAGACCGAGGCGCTGAAGGGCCAGATCGACAGCTATGAGAAAGAGACCAAGGCGCTGTGGGATCACCTCAACGGCAAGACCGCCGAGCTCGAGGCGGCGAAACAGCAGCTTGCCGAGGAGCGCGGGCGCGCCGACAATCTGGCCAATCGCGTCGGCGAGATCGCCCGCCAGCTCACCGCGCAAACGGCGGAATCGGAGGTCCTCGGCGGCCGCGTTCAGGAGCTCGCCGCGCGACTCAACGAGCAGGGGCAACTGTCGTCGGATCGCGAAGGCGCCTCCGAAGACTTCCGCAACGCGGCGCCGAACGCCCAGAAAATCGAAGCGGAAATTCGCGCCCAGTTGGCTGAACTGGAAGACCGCCACCGGCTGGCGTTGGCGACCATCAAGACGGAGAAGTCGCTGATCGAAACCGAGCTCAAACGGTCGCAAGACGAGCGTGACAAGTTGCAGCGCGAGATGGCGGCGGTGAAACGCGACGCCGAAAACGCCGGAGCGTACGAGCGCATGGAAAATGCCGTGCTGCGCGAGCGTATCGATGAGGTGGCCGCGGAGGTCGCTCAGCTGACCGCCACGCTCGAAGGACCGGACTCGCCGATCGAGAGGATCCTCGATGCCGGACGACCGGCTGCGCCCGCCGGGAATGGACCGCTCCCAGCCGTCCCCGCTCGAGCCGGCGAATCCAAAGGCACGCTCGCGGACCGCATCCGTACCTTGCAGGCGCGTGCATCGCGCGGCGCGCCGGCTCAGCGCGGCCCGAAGCGGAGCGCTGTGCCGCGCGGAGCACGCGCGGACAAGTGAATGGCGCAAGCCCCGTTCCCGCGTCAGTCAGCGGGGACCGACTGCGCGCGCAGCAGTGCGGCGCGGGTCTCACGCGGCGATGAACCGCGAATGCGGAAAAAGCCCCGGAATCTGGGCTCGGCCCCCGCGATCGATAACCGGCTGCATCGCTTGACAGCAGACTTACCTTCCTTAAATCCTGGCTTTGGTGCGGGCGCTTAGCTCAGCGGGAGAGCGTTCCCTTCACACGGGAGAGGTCGTAGGTTCAATCCCTACAGCGCCCACCACGAAAGCCCAATAAAACCAGTAGGAAAGCCGACAGGGCCGGATGGCGCTGCGGCCGTCCGCACCGCCAGACAGCACATCGACAGCACACAAAAACACCCTAATTCGGGGAGCGCTCGCGATTTCATCGCGCTGGTGCGAGCCGGCTAGCGCGCGGTGAGGCTTCCGTGCTATGATTTTTGTGGAAAGTGCAATGATATCAATACTTTAGGCCAGGGTGGCCTAGGGCATGGTGGCCTAGTTGGAGGTCTCCAAATCCAGCCACCCCACCGGGAGTACGCGATGCGTAAGACCCAGGTCTCCACCCCGAGCAACGATCACCCGAGCCGCGTACGCCACGGCTTTCGCGGCACGCCACCGCCGCCGCCCTTCGACCTCACCCAGTTGCCCAACAGCGCGTTGCTGACGGAATACGAGGTGGCGGCGTTGGCGCGCATCAGCACCAATACACTGGCCGCGTGGCGCCGGCGGTCCAAGCATCCGCTGCAGTGGTTCACGCTGCCGGGCGGGTTCGTGCGCTACCGCGCCGGCGACGTAAAAATGTACTTGGCGAGCGGTGCGCCGCGCCCGCGCTTTAAGATGCCAGCTCCACCGCGCCAAACCAAGCCGCGCAAACCTTCGCGCCGCCGTGCTGATCGTGCCGCAGTTAAACCGGCGGCGGATGCGGCCGAGTTGCAGGAGGCGTGATGCGGCCGAACACACATGCCGCCAGCGCTGCGCGGCGCCGACGATCAAGTCGAACCCGCCGAGCCCGACCCTGGTTTGGGGTGGTTGCGGTCACGCTTCATGCGCCGGGCCTGGCCGCGCGCTGGCGTCGCAAGGCGCGGCCGCGCGTCGTGTCCTGTCTGCGGTCCGATCGCGCGCAAGGAGGAGCGCGCGGCCGATGTGCTGGAGGAGGCGACGAGCAACCCGGGGGCGGTCCCGTGAAAACAACTTGCCCACCGTGAGCACCGCCCCTGCTGCACAGCTATTACCCCGACATCGAGATCACCGAGCGCCGGGAACATCCGGGACACAGTGAGAAGGGAGCAACGCCGATGATGATGGAGTTCAACCCGTACCGCGTGCCGCTGCTGGCAACGCTGCTTGCCAATGGTTATCGCGTTGCGCTGCTCTATGACAAGAAGACCTGCCGGCGGGCCGAATTCGAACCCGATCGGCCACTCTATGCCGGCGCGCCCATGCCGGTGCTGGGATTTCTACTGTTCAAACAAATCGAGCGGCGCGACGTGCCGACCTGGCTGGACGACACCGACCGGCCGTTTCTGCGCGATCCCTTGTGGCCGGCCGTGCCGGTGACGGCTATGGGCATGGTCGCTTGCGAAGGCGATTGGGTGCTGATCCGCCCTGACGGCCAGGTTGAGGGCTGGGACGCGAATTACGCCTGGACCGTTTATGCCTCGCTCGATGCCTACAACAAGATTTGGAGCACTGAGCTGGCGGAGCGGGACGAGCGATGGGTAAGCACGAGACCGGATACGCGCGAGTCGAGCGCGACCTTTACCCGACGCCGTCGTGGATGATCGACGCCCTCGCCGAGCATGTCGATCTGCGCTGGCTGACCGTGTGGGAGCCCGACTGCGGCAGCGGCGATATGGCCGAAGCGCTGCGGCGCACGGGCTGTGCCGGCGTCTACATGAGCGACATCGTCGACTGCGGTCAGCAGCACGAACTGCTCGACTTCACGTCGGAGCGCAATCCAGAGATCGAAGCGCGCTTCAACGCCATCGTCACAAATCCACCGTTTGGCCAAAGCGGTTCGCTGGCGAGCGCGTTCATCAACGCTGGGCTCAAGCGCCTCGGTTCTGGCGGGCTGCTGGCACTGCTGCTGCCGTGCGATTTCGATAGCGCCAAGACGTGGGCGCGCTACTTCGCCGACTGCCCCGACTTCGTCGCTAAGATTGCGTTGACCCGGCGCATCGTCTGGTTTCAGCGCGATGATGGAATCCGCGAGGCGCCGAAGGAAAATCACGCGTGGTTCCTATGGCATCGCTCGCCGCTGTGCGTGTGCCGTGCGCCGGTGATTCTCTACGCGCCGAGCATAAACGGGGCGGCGGAGCGGGCGATGGCATGAAGGAGAGCCGAAAGCATGGGCAGTATTTCAAGCTTCGCGTCTACATCGCAGGAAAGGCGCACCATGTTGTCGTTTGGGATGGTGTCCGAGACTACGAAAGTCATCCTGCTATCGAGGGGCTGGCTGCTACCGGGCAATTCGGCCAAGGGGAAATTGGAGAACTCGGTATTGTCCAAATTTCAAAACGGTCGTGCCGACCGCCGATTGCTCAGAACCCTTTTTCCAACGTTCGGCAGCGTTGTCCTGTGGACGCGCGATCGTGCTGCTTACTCAGCCGTCGTGAACAATCTCCGTGAACAGTCAGATTTTTTCGAAGGTCTCACATCACGAGAGCGCTAACGACGAGGAGGACGACGCATGAGCGCAATGCAGCTGCCTGACGTGACCGCCGAGCAATTTTTGCGGGCCGTGCGAGACGGCGTGAGCGATGCGATGTGGCAGATGATGACCAACGCGACCGACATGCCCTGCCACGATTTTTACGAAATGGTCAAAAGCCGGCATCAAGGAAGCCGCTTGCACGGAGAGCAAGCCCTTGTTCGACAGACTGGTGGCGCGCGGGGCCGAGTTCGACGGCCATCTGACCATCATGAAGTTCACCACCAATTGGCGGGTCGGATTTGGTACTCCGTCTGACCACGCGGAGATCGCTGACATGTGTGTCGGAAAGACCTTCGAGGAGGCGGCCGAGCTTGCGCTCTCACACCCTACGCAATGGCATCGCGATGGATATGAGCGGGCGCATCCGGAGTTGAAGCATCTATACGACACTGAGCTTAGATCGAAGGAGAACTGAAAGAGAAAGCCGGCGCTGGTGGGACCAGGCGCCGGCCGTGCTCTCGCAATGCAAAGAGGCAAGACGACTTCGACCTCTCTCGCATAGCACGGTCTGCAGCCTTCCACCAGTCTCGGCCTCCCGCAAACAGGAGGCCCCGCGGCCTCCAATGAGAGGAGGAGCCGCCATGTGGTGGGAGAAGTACCAGGTTGACGTACCGGAATTGCGGAACATCAATTTTGCCAAGCTTGGCGCGGCCCTCAAACAGCCGTGTGCCGGCTGCGGGCACGAGCACCACGGCCCGCCACCACGCCGGCGCGCTCCGGCCTGGCGGCCGGCGATCGTCGTGCACGCCGTGCCGGCATCCACACCGCGGCCGCGCGCGCGCGAGCAATGCAGCTCGCCGCACGGCCGCAATGGCGATGGCGAGCGCGATGATGGCGGCGATCCACCTGGCCGAGCGCATGCTGATGCGGGGAGGCGGCCATCATGAGCGGCCCCTTCCCCTTCGACGAGCTCGTTGAGCTCACCGGCGGCCGGTGCGGCACCCATGACGTGGCGTGTCCGCGGTGCGGACCGCAGCGCCGCGCGGCAACGAACCGGCATCGCCACGTGCTGCGCATCTGGCATCGTGAGCCGGGCTTCATCAGTTTCCGTTGCGCGCGTTGCGGGACCGCGGGCTATGCCGTCGATGACGGCCGCCCGCTGGTGTCCCGCGCCGTGCTCGAGCGCGCACACCGCGAAGCGGAACCGTTCGAGCGTGAGAAGGCGGCCGAGCGGCTGGCGCTGGCGCGCTGGCTGTGGCGGTCGCGTCGACCGATCGTCGGTACGCTCGCCGAGCGCCACCTGCGCAAAGCCCGTGGCATCACTGGTGCGTTGCCGGCGACGCTCGGCTTCCTGCCGGCGCGCGGGGATTATCCGCCTGCCCTGATTGCGGCGTTCGGAATCCCCGCCGAGCTGGAGCCCGGCGCGCTAACGATTGCCCATACTCATGTCGCCGGCGTGCACATTACCCGGCTCAAGCCCGACGGCTCCAAGGACGAACGCGAACCGGCGAAGGTAATGATCGGCAAGTTGCTCTCCTGGCCGATCGTGCTCGCCCCGCTCAACGACGGCGGCGGCTTGGCCATCGCCGAAGGCATCGAAGATGGACTTTCGGTCGCCGTGGCGACCGGGCTTGGCGTGTGGGTTGCGGGCGCTGCTTCGCGTTTGCCGGCATTAGCTGAGCGCATCCCGAGTTACGTCAACTGCATCACGATCTTTGCTCACGACGACGACGCTGGTCGCAACGGAGCACGCGCGCTGGCGGCGAAGTTACGTGCGTGCGGCATCGAGGTTGTCGTGGAGGGGTTGTCATGAGCGGCCCCGACGTCAACGACGATCTGCTCGGCGGAGGCCCCGAAGCGGTTCGCAGGCGCCATGATGAAGCCCATGGGAAGCGGCAAGGAGAGCCGCTGCTCGATCCTTGGGAGCGCTTCATCGTACCGGCATTTCCGCTCGACATTCTGGCACCAGTGCTGCGGGATTTTGTGGCCTCACAGTCGCTAGTGATCGGTGGCTGTTTGTCTGGCATGGCAATGGCGACGCTTGCCACCGTGAGTGCAGCGACAAGCCATCGCTGGTCGCTCAAAGTCATGGAGCACGGGCAATGGTATGCGCATCCGCGCCTGTGGGTGCTGCTCGTTGGTGATCCGGCGGTCAAGAAGACGCCGGAGATGGAGGCGGCATGCAAGCCGCTCGAACGCCTACAGGCCGAGCTTTATCGCGACCACAAGGCGGCCATGCGTCAGTGGGAGGACGCTGGCAATAAAGACGACCCCGAGCCTGAGCCGCCACCGCGCTATGTTGTGATTGATGTCACCACCCAGAAGCTCGGAGAGATACTAGCTCGCGCCGACCGTGGGACGCTGATCAAGCGTGATGAGCTAACCGGCTGGATTGGCGAAATGGATAGGTACAGCAACGCCACGCGTGCGTCGTCCGACCGCGCATTCTGGTTGAAGGCTTGGGATGGTGGTCCTTACAATTATGATCGCATCGGGCGCGGCGAACTCTTCATCGAAAATTTGTCGGTCAGTGTTCTCGGCGGCATCCAACCCGACCGTCTGGCTGAACTGAAAAACTTGACGAGCGACGGTCTATTGCAGCGGTTTCTTCCGGTCATCATGACGGAAGCGAGCTTCACGCTCGACGAGCCGACCAACGTGAACCCGTACTGGGCGCTGATCCGCCATCTCGTTGACCTGCCGCCGCAGCACTTGAGTATGACCAACGACGCGCGCAACAAGATCACCGAGCTACGCCGCTATCTGTTCGATCTCGAAAAAAATTCCGGCGGCATCGCGAAGGGCTTCCAAGCCTTCATTGGCAAACTCGCCGGTTATGCCGGGAGCCTCGCTATCGTTCTGCACCTCAGCGAGTTTCCGAACGAACGCTTCGTCGGGGGCAAGGTCGCCGAAAACGTATCCCGGCTCATCCAGGAGTTTCTGATCCCGCACGCGCACGAGTTCTACACCCTGGGGGAAACCGGCGACCAACTCAAACGGCTCGCCAGCTACGTGCTCACCTGCAACAAGGAGCGCCTGCTGGCGTCCGACCTCACCACCAACATCCGCGATCTCCGGGGGCTGTCGCTGTTCCAGGTTCGCGAACGCGTATCGTCCTTGGTCGCCGGTGGTTGGCTCGATCCGGTCGATCGCACGCCAACGTGCAAGGCTTGGCGGGTAAACCCCGCCGTCAAACTCAAGTTTGCCGAGCAGGAGCGGAAAGAGGCCGAGCGCAAACGCATCATCACCGAAATGCTTCGCCTCAAAAAAGCATAGCTTCAACCTAGCGATGAGAGGACGCCAAAACCCGCCAAAACGCGCACGCGGCGGTTGATTTTCCTGACAATCCTGACCGCGTGCGTGAGCATAGAGACTGTTCACATCCTTTTTATAAACCCTTTTTTCTCTCTTCATGCGCGCGGTCAGGTTTGTCAGGAAATTGGTCCCGAGCTATGTCCTCAATACATACCCAAAACCGACCTCGAACAGCTTCCTCCCGCTTCTTCCTCCTTCCCCTCGACGGCAAAACCCGAGCACCTATTTCGTCCCTATGGTCGCGAGCTTCGGAACCACCTCCTCCCCGCGAGCCTCCCGTCCCCTCGTCGAAAATACCCCGAGGGTGACCGCGCCCCCAGCCACCGCACTCGACGGCTCCCTCGCGCGCGAGACGCTGATGCTGGTCGTCGGTGGCGTCGAGCAGCCGGTCGAGGTTGAGCGCCATGAGCGCCCGCACGGCGGTTCACAAGGTTACTGGCGATGTCCGAAGTGTGAGCGGTTGTGCTGTGACCTGTTCGTGATCGAGAACGCACTGGCGTGTCGCGTATGTCATCGGCTTTCGTATCATTCGCAGCGCATCTTGAACCCGGCTGTGGTTCGCGCTGAGAAGTTAAGGCGCAAGCTCGGCGCTGCGCCTGGTCTGCTGTCGCCGATACCGCCAAGGCCGCCGTATTGGAGCCGCGCGTACTATGGGCGCCTGGTCGCCGAACTCGCGGCGCAAGAAGCTATCCTCGCGGGAATGTTCGGTGATATCGTGAAGGCGCTCGAACGGCGGAAAGGGCGATTGCATGGACCGCGACGATGATCGAGACGAGAGTATCACGGAGGCCCGAATTACCGGCACTTCTACGCGTGCTCTGGCGAAGCTGCATCGGTGCACAAGTCGCGAAGTCGAGGAAGCAATCGACCGACGCCTCGACTACGAGGTTGATAACCGGATGCGATTGAGGGCCGTGAAGCTCAGCGCTGCGCGCCTCGACGCGTTGAGGGTGCCGTTCTTCGAGAAGGCGATGAAGGGCGACGCGCAGGCTGGTTTGCTGTGCGTTAAAATCGAGGAACGTCTCGCGCTCTTGTTCGGTCTCGACCAAAGTCCTACGGCGCGCGTGGACGTTTACCAGGTTCAGGCGGCCGAGCAGCCCTCGAGCTTCGAGAAGATCCGCGAAGCGATCTACAGCGTCGCCCGCGGCGGCAATGGTGGTGACGGTGCTGTCCCGTTGCTGTCGCCGCCGGATGATGATAAGCCAAGCAATTGATATTGCAGTACTAGCTTGCGTAGGGCTCTCCCTCGCTAAGGGAAAGCTCTAAAGTTCCATCCGCAACCGTAAGGCCATAGGAAGGCCGCTGGCGCGTTCTTCTCGGCCTCCGGGGTTCGGGGGCGCCTCGAGGGCCGCGGGAACGCATGCAGGGCCATGCGGCCCCGTTCTCGGCCTGTTCTATTGCGCCTCCTCGGTCTCCTCTTCCTCGAGGTCGCTTCCACCTCCCCCATCCCCTATCCCATTGATTGGGATAGAAAAATCTTCTCTGCGACACCCCCTGCTTGTTTTTTTGGGCGTGAAAAATTTTTGGTTGGCCCGGCGGCACTGGTTCGCCAGACGGAGGTTTTGAAACGAAGTTTCGTGTGTGGGTTCATTTGTTTGGCGAGGGTTCGTTCGTTTTCGGGGCGTGCGCGAAGGCGTCGTTGTGCTCGAAGGCGTGGCGGTGCCTGGGTGAGAGTTTGGAGACGACGTCGCGCGCGAGGTTGTATCGGAGTGCCGGGTGCAGGGCGTCTCTGGCTATCTGTTTCAGCGTCATGCCAATCGGGAGTGGCTTGGAGGATGGAATGGAAGTAACGCCAGTACATTTTCTGCTCCGCGTTCCACGAGAGACTCGAATTGAAGGCTACGAGCGTCCTATCAACACGATTGAGGCTCACGCAAAAAAAGTCGCCGAGCTTGGCCACGTCGCGGTTGCGCGCGGCACCGGTTGCCTGCGGTCTATAACTTGCGCTTCTTTGTCACCAGCGGCGGGCTGATCTGCTATGGCCCTGATTCGATCGAGCCGTACCGACAAGCGGCCGGATACGTCGATCGCATCCTCAGGGGTGAGAAGCCAGCCGACCTTCCGGTGCAGACGCCGACCAAGTACGAGACCGTGATTAACTTGAAGACGGCCAAAGCGCTGGGGCTCGAAATTCCGTCCTCGGTGCTCGCCCGCGCCGACGAGGTTCACGCGATAGATCAGATTCACTTCCTTCTTTTCGGTTACGCTGCCCTTAGTGGTTAGGATCAGCTTGCCGCCCGAGGATCATTTGCTTTCCTTATCGTAATCGTATGTTTGCTCAAGGGCCTTGCATTGCTTGCCATTGAGGCTCGCATTTTTGTAAGTTGGCCCCGCTTTGAACCGCAAGGCTTTGTCGTATGGGTCGATGCCATCAAAAGTCACATATCGATTTGGGGCATTGCCGAACACACGCACACAAACATTTCCGCATTGCCAAATGCCGCGCGTATCAGATGTGTGAAGGGTGTCACATGGTTCACGCGCATTCGCTGTCCCCGTTGGCAGGAACAGCACAGCGATACCGGTTAGGAATAGCTTTTTCATTTGATAGGTCATCATTCTAGTGGTGGTAGTCCCCAACGCGGTTTTGTGCCTCTGCGGGCATGGCATTTTTCAATCCAAGCATAATAGTGTTCTCGATCCACCATCGCGCGCTTTGGGATATTTTTAGCGCACCAAGTATTACTCATATCATGCTGCATTGCATGTGCTGTCCCTGTTGCCAGGAGCAGCGCAGCGACACCGGCTAGGAGTAGCTTCTTCATGTCAATGCGCCTCCTTAGTCACTTGGCGCTCTGTTAGTCAGCTTTGGGTTTGAGCGCAGATTTCGCTTGAACGTATAACGTCCATGCCGTCCGAGCGGGCCCGAACACGCCTCGATCGATTGATATGACTTGGGTTACGTGCTTAGGCTTTTTCGCACGTCGATAAGTGCGGCATGACCGCGACGACCAACGCTAAGCTCAAGACCCTTTCCGATATTGCGCAAATCCTGACCCATGCCGAGCTGCGTCCCGACCTTGCCGAGTGCCTGCATGGCCAGTGCCTGCACGATGGCGCCCAGCCCGAGGCCTGTGACGCTGAGCTGAAGGTTCGGGCTTGACGTCGCGGGCGTCGCGGGCGTCGGCGGCGTTATATAAGTCCTTCAGGTCCTTCGAATAGCCGGGGTTATAGTCGTACGCCTCGGCTGCGCTTGGCCGCCTCGCGACCGGAAGCGGAATCGGCTCACCGTATTGCGTCGGCCACAAGGTCCTGTGCAGCCGCGACCACGCCTCGTTCGGTGATACGTACGACTTGGGCTGCTCCTGCTCGGCCTTGTTGCACGTCGCCAGGAGCGGCGCGACCGCGACAAGCAATGCGAGACTGACGAGCTTTCCGATGTTGCACATCGTGGTCCCCTATGTCGTTGGCCGCCGGAACGCGCTCAGCAGCCCCGAAGCTATGCTCCCCAAGGCGCCGAAACCGCCGGTGGCGCCGATCGCGGCAGTGATGATCGGCACCAACGTCGCAAGCGTCCCGTAGTCCGACGGGTTCTGGCCCATGCCGAAAGGCGTCCCGACGAAGCCGAGTGCCTGCAGGATCGTGCTTAGTCCGAGGCCGGCGACGCTGAGCTGAACGCTTGGCTTCGACAGCACGGGCGTGTTGGACGGCGCCGGCGGCTTCGTCACGCCGTCAGCCGGCATTAGGCCCAGCTGTGGGTAGAGCAGCTGCGGCAGTAGCGCGTTGATATCGACCTGTGTCCCGCGCAGCGCCGATTGCAGCAACAGCGGCAATAGCATCTTCGCGGGTCCGTCGACCATGAGCTGGTCCTTCGAAAGCATCATGAGCAAGAGGATCAGCAGCAGATTGTCGGGCGGCACCTTCTGCTGGGGACCGGGATCGATGGGACCGGGCCCGATGGGGCCGTTCGCCCATTGAATGGCTTGCTGTTTGGGGGAGAGGCCCTCAAGGCCTGGGGGTGGTGCGGCTGGAACCCACGTGAATATGCTGTCAGTGGGGAAGGTGCTCGGCGCATAGCCAAAGGCTTCCGCCATGTGTGCAGATATGTCGATCTGGCGGCCGGTGCTTCGGCTGGGACCAATGTCTGTTTGCGGCATCAGCAGGGATTTGCCATTGGGGGCAGTCACCACAAACCAATCGCCTAGTGTTGAGCGATCAAGGAAGGCGCAGCCCTGTGCCGAGTCAGGCACGCCAAGCGCGTTGCTGTTGGGTCGATCACCTCGATCAACCCAGTTGTACTTGCCGCTGTACTGCGAGTAGCAGCTGCCGCGGCCGGAGCTCACAGTCGGGTCGGTCCATGGCTGCGCTTGGATGGGTACACCGTTGGGCCACCAGTAGCC
>Ga0306920_100007536_pt1 | contig 14348 bp, 13 predicted proteins | sample flu12Cox44000170_FD_204666 | JGI IMG/M metagenome (GOLD analysis project Ga0306920, IMG submission 204666) | Lab enrichment of tropical soil microbial communities from Luquillo Experimental Forest, Puerto Rico - flux4day.12C.oxic.44.000.170 (v2)... | ecosystem: Environmental > Terrestrial >...
TGGGGATGACGCTGATTGACACATCGGGGGATTACGGTGAAGGCCGTTCCGAAGAATTGATTAAGCGCGTGATTGCCGGCCAGCGTGACCGCGCCTTCGTAGTGTCCAAGGTGGAAGCCAACGACGTCGCTAGAGGGGCCATGGCACGTGCTTGTGAAGCGAGCCTTAGCCGTCTCGGCACCGATTATCTCGATCTCTATTTGTTACATTGGCCAGTTTCGAACGCTCATTTTCCAGAGATGGTTGCGGGATTCGAGCGCCTGCGCGCTGCGAGCAAAATTCGTTCGTGGGGCGTGTCCAACTTCTCAGTCCGCCAAATGGACGACCTATTCCGTATTCCACAAAGGGATCGCTGCGCGACCAATCAGGTCCCGTATAGCCTCGGGGACCGCGCCATTGAACGTGACTTACTACCGTGGTGCGAGCAGCATGGTATGCCGGTGATGGCCTATTCGCCGCTCGGCGGCCCCGGCGCCAGTCTGCTGCGTGGTCCCACGCTTGCGCGTATTGGCGCAGCGCGCGGTTGCTCCGCAGCCGCCGTTGCGCTGGCCTGGACCATCCGCAGTGGTAACGTCATAGCGATTCCCGAATCTGGCTCGGTGGCGCATGTGAAGGAGAACGCCGTCGCGCTCTCGTTGACACTGACACCGCAGGAGCTTCAAACACTGGATGCAACGCATCCGCCGCCCGGCCGCTAGTACGGCGAACGAGGGGGCGAGAGTCCCGCATTCCTATGAGCCTAGTTTCCTTCCACAAATCGCTCTTACCGATGACCTTGCGCCAGCGGCTGCGGTATCTGTTCTTAGTTTACAAGAAAATTCGTCAGCCGACTGCAGCAACAGCAGCGACTCCCACCATAGCAAGGGCATTTGAGTGCCTAAGGCCTGACATGGATTGGCAAACCATGTCGCTTGAGCAGCGCAACCTCGCTTACAACAATGTTGCCCAAGTTGGAGCCGCCTATGCTAAAAAGAAAGGGGAAGAATGGACGGCGGCGTCGAAAATTCTTCGTGAAAAACGATCGCAACACCTGGATATTCCGTACGGGCCCAAAGATCGCAACAAGTGGGATCTCTATCCCGCCAGCGATCGTGATGCGCCATGCATGATCCACCTTCATGGTGGGTATTGGCAGCGTGGTAGCAGAGAGCAATACGCCTGCCTTGCCGAAGGCGCACTTGCGCGCGGTTGGTCGGTGGCATTGCCGGGTTATACACTTGCGCCGGAAGCTAGTCTGACGCAAATCATCACCGAGCTGCGCACCGCGCTAGACTGGTTTACTCAAAAGCGCGCTGAATACGGCATCGCCGGACGCGCCTACCTCACGGGGTGGTCGGCCGGCGGTCACATGACCGCGCTTCTGTCAAGCCACCCGACGGTCACTGCAGCAGTAGCAATTTCGGGGGTATATGACCTCGCTGGCCTGCGAGACTCGCCCCATGTCAATGATGCTCTGAAATTTACTGAAGTCGAAGTCCAAACTTTGTCACCGATGCGTCTGCCGCCGGCTAACAAGCCGGTTGCCATTACCTACGGTACGAGTGAATTGCCATGGATGATCGCGAGCAGTCGTTATTATCATGTGTATCGAAGTGGGCAGCACTTTCCCGGCGATTTAGTGCCCGTTCCACACGAAAATCATATGACGATGTTGGACGAGCTTCGAAATGAAAATGGTTATGTGATGCGCGCACTGGCTGACTTGGCGGAGCAAGCATAAATGCAATATAGGAAATTGGCTCTTCACCTCATTGGCACTTGCAACTAAACATAGGTGCGCTGTTGCGGCGGCGCCAATACATTGCGCGGGACTTCAGCATACCTTGAATGGCGAGCACCGAGCATCCATCACAATCGCAGAAGCCCAGGCAATGGGGCCGAGCTTCGCCTTAGAATGGCTGAAACGAATCTTCTAGCCATTCGCCGCATTTTTAGGGCGGGCGGACAATTTCGTATCAATGTGGAATCCTGCGTGCGCATCAGTTCCATTTTCCTCTTTTGGACAAACTGCCGCCTCAGTCGCTCTCTATTCAATCCATTGTTTCAAAGACTTGGGGATTAGGGGATGGTGCCCGATTTAGTAACGTATCGGCTGAACGCTGCCCACTGTCTTGAGATAACATAAAGAGTTTCCCGACCCCACGGATGAACTTGCCCTGCTCGATAGGGCTCAGGCTCTGGCTGAGACTATGCGAGATTAACAGAGGTTTGGAAACGCTCTGGAAGAAATTAGGCCGACTTAGAGGAAGGGGCGCCCGCTAGGTGCACTCGCTGTTGAGGGTCGGCGTCTGTTGCTGCGGTTGCGAACGAAAAGACAAACAGGATACTTGAGAGATGCGACTCAATTATACGGCTCCTGATCATGTGCAGAAGGTCATTGCTGGCTTGGGGCGCACTGAAGACGTGAAATTCTCGCCAAATAACTGCCGCCTTGCCGTCGTGTCTTTTGGGAAAAATCAAATCGCCATTTTCGATATTTGCATTGCTGGCGCATCTTATGAAAGAGAAATAACGTTAACGGACGCCATTGAAATATCCTCTCCTTACTTCAAGTACCCGCATGGAATTGATTTTATCGACGAGGAGAGAATTATTGTTGCCAACCGAGAGGGTGATGCCACCATCTTCAAATTGCGGCGCGGTAAAGGGCGCGGCCATAGCTACAAATTGGATCCGATTGGCGTCCTAGGCACGGCCAATTTTATTCACAGTCCTGGTGCTGTTTCGGTTATCAGAAAGGATCAAGAACTTTACGAAGTGCTCCTATGCAATAATTATGCTAATAGAGTAACGAAGCATGTCATAGACCTCAACGGAGGCTATTCTTTAAAAAGCGACGAAGTGTTATTGAAGAAGTGGCTTGATTTTCCGGACGGCATGAGCGTTAGCGGCAGGTGGATTGCCGTCAGTAACCACGATTGTGGTAATGTTCTCTTGTATGATAGTTCCAGACCCCTGCATGAGGGTTCAGATCCTGATGGCATCTTAGGTTGTATTCGTCGCCCTCATGGTGTGCGATTTACTTCTGATGGTCGCTTTGTCCTCGTTGCTGATTATTACGAAGGATGTGTGCATATCTACATGAAGGACGACTCCGACTGGCGAGGCGTGCATAGTCCACTCAAGTCGCTTAGCGTCATGACCGAGCAAGTCGAGTGGCTTAGGGTGATGAAAGCCAAGGGCAGAATTCCAAGGGAGAGCACTGACGCTGGGGTACCAAAGGGCATTGATGTCGACAGTTCGTTGAATACGTTCGTAACGACTTGCGAAGTCGAGCCTTTAGCCTTTTTCGACTTCGCAGCGATTGTACAAGAGGAATGCTTCCTAAAAAGGAGCGGTATGTGCCAGGAACAAGCATCATTTCAAATAAAATATGAACTGAATAGACTATATGAGATGAAGCAGCTCGCAGATGAGGGGGAGCAGCTCGCGCAGCTGACGAGAAGTCTATCTTGGAGAATTACTGCACCACTGCGCCGGGTGAGATCTTCGCTCACGCCAATTTTGGCCGCATCGAGACCATCGGCCTTCAGGTTTGGATTAGGCCGACAAAACCACCTCCGTCCGGGCTCATAGCTGACGCTCAAAAGCGCGGGCATCCGCGGCACGAGCAGTAACTTCCTGACTTCGGCGTCTATCGTCAATCGTGCCGTGAAGAATGGAGCGTCGCATTTAGCCGTGACTCGGGGGCAATCAGATGCGATAAGCGCCTTAACCCGCAAAAGTCGGCGTTTGCGCTTCATCGGCTTAGGGGCAGTCCATGACCTTACGTTTTGTCGCGATGGGCATTTAGGTAGATCTTGGCTTCAAAGCTACCCCTTAGGATTGCGCCTTGCCAGACATTCCCATTAGCTCCACGAGTTCGATTGCTATCAAATCCTAATGTGAGGGCGCGGACGCGACGCAGCTTGCCGAGCCAGACAGCTTCCCGTGCGCCTTTCGTACCAAATCGCACGATACGAGCGCGGAAGTTGTTGAGCCAGAACGCCTTGACAGTCGTTACATACAGCCACAGCTCGTACCAGAACGCCTTGACAGTCGTTACATACAGCCACAGCTCGTCGATATCACGGCCCACGACCAAGCTGCCGTCTATGTCGCCTTTCAGCTCTTGCGGTCCGCACTGCTTCCGCCGGAAGACCCACCGCCCCAATTCAAGCGCGAAAGCATCACCATCGAAGTTCCGCAGCCGCACGATAGCAGACGTGCCGTGGACCCGAGAGGATGCGTTGCGCCATTCGTCGGCAACTTCGAGCAGTAGTCGATATCGGACGCGATCCGTCGGCCTGACCCCCGACGGCATCGGCAGAGCAACCTTTTGGCCCGCTTTGATTTCAGGTAGGGTCGCGTTGACCTGGCTCTCCCCACCTGCCGCGTTGCGCGAGCTGGACACTCGCTGGATGAAATGCCGTGAACGAATGCATTCCGCATGATAAATGGCGCGGCACTCCTCTGCCACATCAATATCCCAAGTGCGGTAGTACGCAGCAAATTCGCTGAGAAACGGCTCGCGTACTTGCCCAACAATACGCTCCATCACAACCGACGGTATTGAGCAATGGAGTTCTTCGGCCAGATAGGTCAATGCCGTGACAGCCGGAACCGCAAGCTCGCGGTCAAGAATAGCATCGGTGAATAGACACCAATCAAAGCCTGGAGTTGAAACAGTCGCTAGCGCATCGGCGACCCAGTTGAACAATCTCGGCTTTGTAACGATGAAATAGTGGCCAAATACAATTGCGAGCTGATCCGATGGATGCGGCAGCATCACAGGGATCCCACCCAGTGTTCCCGGAGCGGCACGTTTCCAAAGCGTGACGTCAGCACCAAGTTGCCGATTGAGCGCCAGGCTGAATTGATGCAGATCTACTGCCCCGTGCGGGCCACGTTCCAAGTCAAGCGCATGGAGCGTCTGCCGCACGCGATGGATCCGCTCCAGCCCGTATTTGGAAGACCACCCTTGGCTCAGAGCTATATTAGCAGCATCCTCCCAACTCACGTGATCGATCAAAACATCAATATCCGAAATGAATCGATCGGCCATGGCTTGGGGATCACGTGCAAGCCGCGCCGATCCCTTGATCGGCATAAAAATCACATTTCTGTCCGCAAATTCCTTCAACAGCGGTCTAGCGGCGTCGATTCGCATCTGGCCTGCCGACCAGATGTAGCGTCGCAACCCCAGCAGGCGCGGCGCCAATGCTCCGACGACTTCCGATGCGCCGAAACGCCGGTGAGCTAGCGATGCGATGCACAGATCGCTCCAGCGCGTGTTGTCGAAGTCGCACGTTTCGAGCCAGGAACGCCACGCTTGGGCGGCGATCCGGGTATCTGAATGAAATGCGGCCTTCAGCAACTGGTTGGTTTGGCCGCTAGGCCAGTAGTGCCGAAGATCGGTCGTCATTGCGGAACTATACCAGGCCGGCGCCGCCGCTCGATGGCGCGGCGCGCCATTTCCACCATCGCGACGTCTCGCTTGTACGAACGATGGCTCAGGCTTCCAGGTCGAATACGGCGGTGTAACACAACGCTCGGCATCATACCGAACACGAGACCCGCGGCGCGGGCCCGATCGAACCAGTCGATGAAATAACCTGCCGACAAATTCTCCGCCAAAGGCTCCAAACGCTCGAAGCAACGGCGTCGTAGAAGCATGGCTCCCTCCAGCCAACACGGCTCCGGTCCATCAGGGAGTCGATACCGCTTGTTTGTTTCCGGATCGTTGGTCGGACAAAGAAACATGCTAACGTGACCGGAAACGCCATCGAGCTTAGGCTGCTTGGCTAGCATGCGAGCCTGCATAGCGACTTTGTCTCGTGCCCACAGATCGTCAGCGTCGACAAAACCGAGCGTGTCACCTGTAGCCAAACTCACGCCCATGTTGAGGGCCGCCGCCGCTCCGCGGTTCTCTTGCCGGATGACCCGGATCGAGTCCGAGGCACTAGCCGCCACCTGGGCAGTATGATCGTTTGAGCCATCATCAACGACGATGATTTCATCCGGCAGCAGTGTTTGACCAAGCACGCTCGCCAAGGTCTCCGCAAGCGTGTCTTCAGCGTTGTATGCGGCAATTATGACTGAGATTGTCATATTGACGGTTCTTGGAGGTAACGGTCGAATGAAACTGGCGCAAGTGACAGGCCAAGCTTCCGGCGGCGCGCAAGTGACATGGCGAAGGCCTTGGCGACATCACTTTTTTTTCGCGGATCGTTACGGGTCATCATGGAGTCCCCATGCCGCCGATAATAGAGGGTTGGCATATTCAGGACGACGTAAGGCACTTGAGCCTCGATTATCCGCAACAATAGGTCCCAGTCATCGGCGTACACAAGCGATTCATCGAACAGCCCGATGCGGTCGAACACTGACCGGCGAAAGATCGCCGCTCCAATCTGTGGGGCGATTTTCGTCTCGACGCGAGAGTGTTCCGCCGGGGCAAGTCTGTCGCGATCGAGCTCTTTAAAATGGGTGACAAGCCCTGCCACCACGTCGGCTCGTGGCTCCTTATCGAGGCGTTTGAGCTGCAAAGCGAGCCTGCCTTGCGGCCAAAGGTCGTCTGCATCGTTGAATGCAATGACGTCGCCGCTGGCTGCACGCAGACCAATGTTTCTTGCGCTTGCCAGTGCCTTTTTTGGATTGCTCAGCACGCGGACACCCAACCGCCGCTCGGCAAGCTGGTGGGCGGCTCCAAATGTATGGTCGTCGGACTCGGCTGCAACGATGATGATTTCGTGCACATCTGGGATTGACGCGATGGCGTCGGGCAAAAACCGCGCCATGTTCCAGACCGGGACGATGACCGAAACGCGATGACTCATTGTTTGAGTTGGTGCATGAATCCGACAAGCTCGGCGACCGCGGCGTCAATATCGGTGCCGATCTGGAACGCATACGTACCGAGGCGACCCACCAGCATCGCGCAGTTTGCCGCTACCTGCCTGCCCTGAGCGCGCAGCAACATCAAGCTCGACGGCGCCAGAGCGCGGAAAGCATCCGAGGGCGTCGATTTGACGATGCGACTTTGCTGCACGCCGGTCAGGTGCGCATGCAGTATCACGTGCAGCGGGAAACCTGATACAATTCGGTCGCGGTTTGAATCAAAAAGGTGGACAATGGCTTTGTCGTCGGCCGCCCGCCTCGGGTTGCGGACGAATGGCCCGAACTGCGAAAATCTTGCCAAACTCTTGTCGTCCAGCTTGACGGTGTCAAAAACCGCGTGCACGCGTGGTACGGTTGTGGTTTCGACAAGGACAATATCATCTCCCGCCGTATCGAAACCGTGGGCGATCGCCGCTGCGGTAGTGGTTGATTTGCCCGACCCGCCCTTGCCGGCAATCAGGCAGCCGACCGCACCGAGCCGTAGAGCGGCTGCGTGAAACAGACCGAAGTTGCGCTCATACGAAAGCCAGTGCAGAGCATCCCGAATCTGATCACAGATCACCCATTCCGGAATCTTGGCCGCATCGGCAAGCCAGACTATGGCATGACGCTTGTCCGCATCGATGAGGCAGTGCGTATTCCACTCCTCATTCACCGTCAACGCGGATCGCCGCGAGTCGATCTTTATACGGTGCTTGCGGCCGTTGTGAACCGGTACCAAGCCGTCGAGCGCAGGACCATCAATGCCAGTCTCCTTGCCGTCGATCATCACGAGCTGGAAGTCGACGGGCGCAATAGGGGTGGCCGCGGCGTGGCGGAGCGGATCGAGCGCGATGCTGCTGAGAACCATGCCGCAGGTCTCGATCCGCAGTGTCGCTGGGCCGAATGCGGCGTTTGTCTTACCGGTTGCGTTTTGCCGAGCATAAGCGAGCACCCGCGACGCAAAAGTGTCTGTGAGGTGAAATTGGGTATCGACGCCGACTTCACTGCGTTCTGAGGAATTCATGACCTCGTCACGCTTCTCGTTTCTTTCAGATCCGGCGCTTTTGGCCACCCGGTCAGAAAATCGATTTCATGCACGGGATCAATAGCGATTAATTCGGCGAGATCGGTATAGATTTCCAGGTTGGGAGGCTCGGCAAGGCTCGCGAGAGCCTCTGCCGAGATCGCGGGTGGCTCGGCTGGCCCAACGGAACTGGTAATCAGATCATGCTCTGCCAGCTTCGCAACAAAGGCCGTTAGCAGGGCTTCGATGTCCTTTGACGGTAGCTGGATCTGACCATCGAGCGCCGCGACGATGCCAGCGATGCTAGTCGGCGCCTGCAAGAGCGACCAGATCGTCCCAGCGCTACCACGAAGTGAGAAATAGGTCCCACGTTCGAAATGGATGACGACAGTATCCCCCGCAAAGTTCTCGGACGCAATCATTGGCAAATTCGCTGCAATGACATTGTCTCGCCCAAACATGTGAGAACTCCCCCGATTGACACTTCTCGTTGTTTAAGCAAATGATGTTATTTTAATAACGAAATCAGAAAGTAGCCTTTTTGATGGCCCACGCTTTGGGAGAAAGGTGACAGGCTTTCCGGCGACCTTGCTGTCAAGGAACAGCCTGTCGTCGTGACAGGGCAGCAGGCAGAGGGCTCGTTTATCTTTTGGAAGACAAACTTCACTTGGTTGCTGACTGATATCACAGCTCTGGCAGCTTAGTGACGCTGGCCGCGATGAGTTGGTGGAACCGTCTACAATTTGCTGGACCGGATCAGCGAACTAGCGCAGGGCTTGAGGGGTTCATAGCAATCGGCGCGCCCTCATCGCACGTGAGTAGCTTGACCGCATGTTCTATCCGGCGTCGCGTCGCCGCTTCTTGGTCTGGAAAACCAGCTTCAAGCGCTCGGCTGTCCGCGTTTCCTTTACGGCGGTATCTAGAACGCGCATACGGCAAAGAGCGCGGCAGCACTGAGCCGCTTTATCTTTCATGCGCTTGTCCGGTTCAGCATCGCGAAACTGATTCACATTCAGTCATACGACGGCGGAGATCCTCGCGGACCAAGTTCGAGCTCTCGCCCTCAATCAGGGGAACGTTTATCAGGAAGGCTTCAATGCGGTAGTCCATTCGTTTCGCCGCTTTGCCCCTGCGGGCCTCGCCCGTGCAACGACACCTAGCTGCGCTTTAATCGCCCTTGCCGGTTGTGCCTGTTGGCCGGATCGACCACGAAAAATCCACGTCTGCGCGGTGGCTCTCCCTCTCGCTTGGCAATCAAAATTTCCAGTTCGCGAAGGGTCGAGAGACACTCAGCACCACGCCGTTGAAGTTGCGCGACCCAGCTCGCCACTGACGTGAAACCAACGGCGGTGTTGGCGTGAAGCTTGAGTTCCCGCCCCAGAATGACAGCCCGCCGCTTCCCGCCGCCATGGTTTGTCGAGGAATTGGACGCCTGCTTTGTCGTCCGCGACCACGACGGGCAACAGCTTGCCTATATCTATTTCGAGGATGAGCCGGGGCGACGTTCGGCGGCGAAATTACTTACGCGGGATGAGGCGCGGCGGATCGCGGCGAACGTGGCCGTAATCGGGAATGGTCACGCAGCTGCCGGAGCTATTAAGCCGCCATAAGACTTGGGGAGTGCGATGATTCAAAACTGAATCATTGCCGCTATCGCCATGCCCCACACGAACAAGATGCTCAAAAGGGTGATTGCGAATGGCTTTTCCCTGCAAGGAGCAGGCTCACTGAGTGGAGGCTGATCACCTCCGGCGGTTTCTGTCCGCTGGTCCCATCCTTTCCCTTCACTGATCTTGACGACCTGATCGCCAAGCCGTGACCGATCATTAGAGCGCCTGCGCCGTGGTCCGCTCAGCCGCCAGGACGTATCCTGCACGATCATGCCCAATGCTAGAGGCAGCGATGTTCGATCCGCGTAAGTGGGAGTACGTAGATCGAGTAAGATTGTTAATCGCGGCCGCGTTTGGGGCCCTGCTCGGTTTGGCACGGCAAAGCACCAGCCTGCATTAGGGAGCATTAATGCCCTACGCGAATAAAGCCCGGAAACGCGAACGTGACCGCGAGTATCGGCGTAGACTGCGTCAGCGGCTAATAGACAGCGGCCAGATAAAGCCACGCGTCCGAATACCCCCGGAATTGAGGCGCGAGCACAAGCGCGAGTACGACCGAATAAACAACCAGAGACCAGAGCGCCGCGAGCGGGTGAAAGAGATTGCGCGCCGTTGGCGAGAGCGAAATAAAGAGCATATCCGGCAGTACAACCTTCGCCGCGCCGCAACATAGCGCGACCCGCGCCTGCCAGTTTGAGGTCAATTCGCGCATTGCCGGCAGGCCGTTTTAACTGTTTTTTTGCTGTCTTTCTCTTGTTCAGCCACGCCGATCTGCGCCGCGAGTTTGGTAACCTGGCAATACGCTTGGCTCTTGTCCTTATTGTCTTTGATGATGCTGACGACCTTCAGCGCCAGGAGCAGCGCACGCAGCACGATCTAAAAGTCATCTGAAAGTCGCGATCTATCGTCACCGCCCTGTGACACAGACAGGTAGGCGAAAACGGTCACTGAAATCGCTGCACTATTTTTGCAACTACAAGGCGATTTCAAGTGCTGCTGACGACCAATTACTTACTCGAAGAGGAACCGAAGGCATAGTCGAGCCGAGCGACTATAAAGGATGCAGGGAAAACAGGACGCCAATAAGACAGCGCAAGCATGATCCAGGTACACCGCGCTTGCACCTGATCGGTTCGCGAAGTTCTGGCGGGATTAATCAATCCTTCGGCAGATCAGCGCAAGATCAACGTCGGGCTCTTATGCTCGGGGAGCGGCATGACGACGATGATCGTGATTGTGTTCAGTATCGCGCTGGCGCTGGCCTACTTTATTAAGTAAGGCGTACGGTGGGCGAGGTCAGTGATGGGCTCAAAAAGGCTCACCCACAACCATCAAAAGGGCGCAGAGCGATAATCACTTACTGAGTAAGTAGATTGCGGAGCGGGAGATCGCAGGCCGTGCACGAGGACGGGGACGAGGGTGTGCTTGAACCCAGTACCGGCCCAACGTATCGGATTCTTTGCTTTGTCCGCCATACGCCATCGCGAAAGCGCTCGGCACAATACGGCTGCTAAATATGCTACCGACTAACCGCACCGAGATAAACTCACCCGCTTAATCTTTTCGACCTAACAAGTCCGGCAGCTTAGCGATGTTCGCCGCGATCCGCCGCGCCTCATCCTTGGTGAGCAGCTTGGCCGCCTGAGCGCCGGCCTGGCTCTTCCTCATAATAGACGTAAGCCTGCTGCCCACCGTGGTCGCGCACCACGTAGTGCACCCACAATCGACACTTCGACGGCAACATGGTGCGCGTCGGGCTGAACTAATCAATTCCACTGATCTGATTACGGCTTCACGACGCTGCGCGCAAGGATAGCGGCAGCGATTGCGTGAAGGGAAGGTACGAGCGAAGCGAGATGTCGGCGTCGCTTGCCCTCAGCGTCTAAGCCCCAAAATTAAACCGATCAAGAGCGCAACGAATACCAAGGCTACGGCTAAAACGAAGATCGTTTCTGTCAATGTTGGGGTCATTGTTACCTCCCGAACATAGTGGTGCCGCATCCATTGATGCTCCAAAGACGAGGTGCAGCCTGCACCGGACGCAAGGCAGCTTCGCCACGGTGGCCGCGATCCGCTGCACCAGCGCTTGGGTCACAGACTTGGTTTAGCTTCTTTAATGGACGGTACCGTTCGCCCGCCGCCCTTCCAATTCGCGCCCCTTTCTTCTTCGAGACCGAAACAGCTGGGCTGATGTGCGTCCGGCACAGCTGGCCGCAAAGTTTCCGTTGGTGCGTTCCGCGTCTCAAGTAGCTCTGGCAACTTGGCATATTCACCGCGATGCACAGTGCCTCATCGCGTGTGAGGCTGATTTATCGGCGATAGCCGACCGGATTGATCCTCAAAATGGATGTATGCGAGTGGCTAGCTTGTTTTGTCATGCACAACAAAACAGGTTGACCGTTCTTGAACGGCCCAAGGCAATGGGAATTGGTCCAACGTGGAGCGAGCGGCGTCGCAGGACCGACCCAGTTAAGGATTGTGCGTCGCAGCAGCTCCAGCGCTCCCATCAGCGATAAAGCCACCACACGACTGCAGCGATCACCAGCACGATGATCACGATCAAAATTGGGGTTTCGAGCATGGTGCGCTTCCCAGAGCGGACCTCATCGAAATGGACATATAGGCCGGCAGCTCGTCAGCGCTATCTTTCGTGGCGGAGCCGACGCGGCCGCGGGACACGGACGCACTGCCTCACGCCGCGGTTTTCTACACGCAAGATGGCATTGCGAGCTTAACCGCGATGTCGTTTTAGATGGAATCCCGCCGTATATGGGGATAAAATCAATGGCGGGGGAATTGTACATGCGTGTTCAGATAGACGAAAACTCCGTGACCCTGACGCCATTTGGCTCCTTGATTCGCGTCAACCCGGCCAACGCGACTGACGAGCACAAGTCTTGGCTTGAAATACTCCGCACGGCGCTTTCTCACGATCGCGAAAAGCGTTCGGACGAAATGCCCGTCGCCGATTAAGCAAGGCGGCTCGAAGTTAGCCTCATTGCCGGTTAGGCGCGTCTTCTTGGACGCTCGACCAGGAAGTATTTGAGAAGAAATTTACCCTCGCGACCATGCAACGGACCGCCGCACGACAGGCACGTTATTTCGCGATTGGTTGTCGGCCCCGGTGGCGCTTCAACCCGAACGACTTTGTAATGCGCCGCGCAATTGGGACACTGGAAAAGTTGAGGATCAAGCATACGCCTAAGATCGCGATTAGGGGAGTTAAGTGAAGCGCAAAGTGGATGGGTCAGAGTTGAAATTACGACAGCCGTCTATATAGCTTGACCCACGTTGCTAGGTTTCCACACGAAAAATTTGGCTTTGTTAACAACGCAGCTGGACGATTTTCACGGCAATCCTTCTCGCCTCATCCTTCGTGAGCAACTTGGCCACTGATCGCCGCCCTGGCTCATCCTCGAAGTAGACATGGGCCGGCGCTTGTCCGTCGTGATCGCGCGCCACAAAGCACGCGGGGTGTTCTTCAACTGTCCATGGTGGCGGGAAGCGGCGGGCGGTCATTGGTTTGTGTCGTTATTTTCGACCGACAGCGCGAAGGATCGTACCGTCGCTAATATCTGCCGCTTGGTCGTTTTTCTTCAACCATTGGGCCACTTCACGACAGATCGACAACGATCACTTCGTATGATGGCATGGCCCGTGTCGTGGGTTCTTCGGCGTTCTCTCGAGACCGGTCGCTGCTGAGGCTGTGGCGTGCTTGCAACGCTCGGCGATTTTATCCACACCGACCACTACCACTCCTGGACACTTCCGATGAATGGGGCCCCACAATCACAATGCGGCCCGATGAAGAAAAGCCGGTTTGGCGACTGGCGAACTCCAAAAGGCCTTCCCACCGCATCTGCCCCCGGAAACGGAAGCAGATCGGACGCCAAGGGGATCAGTGTTGGTGTGCATGACCGCCAGCCGTGAGCAGTCTAATCAAAGCTTTGAATTCGACAGGGAGGCGACGGTTTGCTCTGCGAGCCGTCGCTTCTTTTTCGCATACCGGACTTCGATCAGATTTGTCTGTTGATGTGCTCTCGAAGCAGTTGCACGATCAACTCCTGTTGTGCTTTCGCCTCGGATGAGCCTGAGCCACCACGGCCGGTATTTTGAGTTGCCAGCAGCATCGGGGTCGAGCCGCTGTTATTCTTGCGCCGGGGGTCGGCGCCAGCTTCGAGAAGAGCCTTTACGGCCGCGGCGCAACGCGTGCGCACCGCGCGGTGCAAAGGGGTCACCCCGCTTTTATCGGTGGCGTTTGGATCGGCGCCTGCTTCGATGAGACGGGCAACGGTCGCCGCTTGTGCCGGCGGGTTCCATCTGCGTGAGCCCGGCCTGCCATCGACCGCATAGTGAAGCGGCTCGGCACCACGGCGGTTCCTTGCGTGAACATTCGCACCCGTAGCTATCAGCTTTGGCACGATCTCTTGTCGGTAGGCGGCGGCTGCAAGGTGCAGTGCAGTATCGCCCGTGTATATGTAATGCCCGATCTCGTCCAGGTAAAAGGTCTCGGCGGTCTGGCGCGTCGCTCCGATCTCAAAGCGGGCTTTCGCCAACGCCGGGTTTGCTGCGAGCAGGTGGAATGCAACAGTATCGTCGGCAGTGACGATAGTCCTGACCAGCGTCATCAGTGCGGCGTCGGACATATCTGTGGACGTTGAACTGAGCTCTCAGTAATAGGCCGCGCGTCGCGAGGCTGACCAACTGCCGGAGCATTCTCCTGCAGACGACGACCATCGTCCTGCGCCGGAATTGTTCGTTAGTCTGCCAGAGCCCGATGCGGATCGGCCAGCACCGGCAACGGTCACTCGGATCACGCCATTAGCGCCGACAGATCCACTCGATTGATAGTT
>Ga0306920_100007537_pt1 | contig 14345 bp, 11 predicted proteins | sample flu12Cox44000170_FD_204666 | JGI IMG/M metagenome (GOLD analysis project Ga0306920, IMG submission 204666) | Lab enrichment of tropical soil microbial communities from Luquillo Experimental Forest, Puerto Rico - flux4day.12C.oxic.44.000.170 (v2)... | ecosystem: Environmental > Terrestrial >...
GGAAGATCGGCTTCACCGGCTCCGAAACGAGCGCCTGCAGTGGATAGGATTCGATCGGCATGCGCACGCCAGCCATCGCCATGACGACGCTGCTATGGCCGGCGGCGACGACGCCGATCTTTTTGGCACGGATGAGGCCGCGCGTGGTCTCCACCTCCTCGACGGCGCCGGTGGGCCCGCGCCGGATCGCCGTGACCTCGCAATTTTGGATGATATCGACGCCCAGAGCATCGGCGGCGCGCGCATAGCCCCAGGCGACGGCATCGTGCCGCGCCGTGCCGCCGCGGCGCTGGAGGGCGGCGCCGAGCATGGGGTAACGCATGTCGCCGCCGATGTTGAGCGGCGGACAAAATTGCTTCGCCTCCGCGGGGGTGAGCCATTCGTTGTCGACGCCGTTCAGCCGGTTGGCGTGCACATGGCGTTTGAAGACCTGCACGTCGTGCACGGTGTGCGCCAGCATCATCACGCCGCGCGGCGAGAACATGACATTGTAGTTGAGCGCCTGCGACAGGCCTTCCCAAAGCTTCAACGCGTGGTCGTAGAGGGCGGCGCTCTCGTCGAAGAGATAATTGGAGCGGATGATCGTGGTGTTGCGCCCGGTATTGCCGCCGCCGAGCCATGCGCGCTCGATCACGGCGACGTTGCGAAGGCCATGCTCCTTGGCGAGGTAATAGGCGGTGGCGAGCCCGTGGCCGCCGCCGCCGATGATGACGATGTCGTATTCCGGCCTCGGTTCCGGCGAGCGCCACTGCTCGCTCCAGCCGCGATGATCAGAGAAGGCACGGCGCAGCAGCGAGAAGCCGGAGAATCTCTGCATATCAGAGGGCGCTTTCGAACGGCGTCTTCGAAAGCGGGATGGCGCCCGTCGCCGTGATCAGCACCTGCTGCTCGAGCTTCACGCCTTCCTTGCCGCGGTGCTCGCCGATATAGCTCTCGACCGAGACGACCATGTTCTCCGCGAAGACGCCGTCATAGCCCCAATCCCTGAAGTCCTGCACATAGGCGATGCTCGGATACTCGTCCACCAGGCCCACACCATGCACCATCATGAGATAGCGGTTGGGCACAAAACCGTCCGGTAGCGGCCAACACTTCTCGGCGAATTCACGGAAACCGACACCTGGCTTGATGAGGTCCATATTGACCTGGACCTGCTCCTCGGCGAGCGCATAGAGCCGGCGCTGCTGGTTGGTGGGCGCCTTCCCTGGACAGACCCAGGTGCGAGAGATGTCGGCGAGATAACCGAGCGGCCCCACCATGTCGGTATCGAAGGCGACGAGATCGCCCGCCTCGATCACGCGGTTGCCGCACTCCTGGAACCAGGGATTGGTGCGCTCGCCCGTGGCCAGCAGCCGCGCTTCGATCCATTCGCCGTCATGGGCGATGTTGACCTGGTGCAGGATCGACCAGAGTTGATTTTCCGTCATTCCCGGCCGCAGCGCGTCCCGCATGCGTGCGATCGCGGTGTCGCACACATCCATTGCCACGCGCAGGCATTGGATTTCCTCAGGCGACTTGATGAGCCGCGCTTGCTCGATCGCTTCCTGCGCATCGACAAGATCGAGGCCGAGTGCGCGAAGCTTGAACGCGCCCGCGGGTTCGCAGCGATCGATTGCCAGGCGCCGGTTCTTGCCGCCATGCGTCGCCACCAGGTTGGCGATCTCTTGCGCCCAGCGATCGGCTTTCTCTTCCCACCGCGGTCCCGCGAGGAAATAGATCCAGGGCGTGCAGGGGCGGATTTCGGCGATGGTCTCAAGCCCGTCGTTGGCAGACTGGGCGCTTTCAAACTCGAACAGCACCACTGGACCCTCCGTGGGAACGAAGGCCCAGCGGGAGGGTGCGTGCATCGTCCACACCATCATGTTGCGGCTGCCAGTGGCGTAGCGGATGTTGATGGGATCGGCCAGCAAGCAGCCGGCGACATCGCGTTTTCTGAGCTCTGCGCGCAGCCGTTCCAGCCGATAAGCGCGCAGCTTGCGCTGGTCGATGCGCGCGACCTGCTCGCGTGTTGTGCTTATCGATCTGTCCTCTGCTCCGAGCGCGGACATCGCAATCCTCCGATCTGGTGGCATTTCCTTCCATGGAGGGCGCGCGGTTCTACGACAGTTTACCAGAACCGATCGACTCCGGATTCCGAGATTTCCCTTGGCGCGCCGGCTGTTCTGAGGGACGCTTGTGACCTGCAGCCCCAGACAGTGCTCGACATGGCCCGATGACAGCGAACGACCCTCTCCTGCAACCGTTTCGCCTCAAGCATCTCACGCTGCGCAATCGTCTGATGTCGACGGCGCACGAGCCGGCCTACACCGAGGACGGCATGCCCAAGGAGCGCTACCGCCTCTACCACGCGGAAAAGGCGAAAGGCGGCATCGCGCTCACCATGTTCGGCGGCTCCTCGGTGGTGGCGCCGGACAGTCCGCAGGCCTTCGGCAATATTCTCCTTTATAAGGACGAGGTCGTGCGCTGGCTCGGCGAGCTCGCCGATGCCGTTCATGAGCACGGCGCCGCGTTGATGATCCAGGTGACCCATCTCGGCCGGCGCACCTCGTGGAACCGGGCCGACTGGCTCCCCGTCGTGGCGCCTAGCCCGATCCGTGAGCCCGCGCATCGCGCCTTTCCAAAAGCGGCGGAAGATTGGGACATCGCCCGCATCGTTGGTCAATACGCCGCCGCCGTCGAGCGCTGCAAGGCCGCCGGTCTCGATGGCCTCGAGGTCGACTGCTACGGGCACCTCATGGACCAGTTCTGGTCGCCGGCGACGAACAAGCGGGACGACGCCTATGGCGGCTCGCTCGACAATCGCTTGCGGTTCTCGATCGAGGTCCTGCGCGCCATCCGGCGCAGCGTCGGCGGTGGATTTCTCGTCGGCGTCCGCATGGTCTGCGACGAGGATTGGGAGAAAGGGCTTTCGAAAGAGGAGGGCATCGAGATCGCCCGCCGGCTCGCCGCGAGCGGTCTCATCGACTTCATCAACGTCATCCGCGGCCATATCGATACCGACGAGGCGCTCTCGCATGTCATTCCCGGCATGGGCACGCGATCGGCGCCGCATCTCGACTTTGCCGGCGAGGTCCGCAGCGCGACGAAGTTTCCGGTCTTCCATGCGGCGCGCATTCAAGACGTTGCCACCGCGCGCCATGCCGTCGCCAGCGGCAAGCTCGACATGGTTGGGATGACGCGCGCCCACATCGCCGACCCGCACATCGCCCGCAAGGTTGCCGAGGGCCGCGAGAGCGAGATTCGCCCGTGCGTCGGCATGGGTTACTGCATCGATCGAATCTATGTGGGATTGGATGCGCTCTGTATCCACAATCCCGCGACCGGTCGCGAGGCGAGCATGCCGCATGTGATCGCGCCCGCGGCGAAGCAAGGACGCAAGGTGGCGGTCGTCGGCGCCGGCCCGGCTGGGCTCGAAGCCGCTCGGGTCGCCGCCGCGCGCGGGCACGAGGTCGTGGTGTTCGAGGCGGCCGGCGAAGCCGGCGGGCAGGTTCGCCTCGCGGCGAAGCTCACGCGCCGGCGCGAAATTCTCGGCATCATCGACTGGCGCCTGGAGCAATGCAGCGCGCGTGGCGTGCGGTTCCGCTTCAATACGCTCGCTGAACCAGAGGATGTGATCGCTGAGAAACCCGACATCGTCTTCATCGCGACGGGCGGGGTGCCGAATCTCTCGTTCCTCGAGGCGGGTGGCGATCTCGTCACGACATCGTGGGACATCCTCTCGGGCGAGGTGAAGCCGGCGGAATCCGTCTTGCTGTTCGACGACAACGGCGCCGATGCCGGGTTGACCATTGCGGAATTCATCGCCCATGCGGGAAGTCGGCTCGAGATCGTGACGCCCGAGCGCGTTTGGGCGCCCGAGGTCGGCGGCACGAACTATCCCGCCTATTTCAAGGCACTCTCGGCGCATGGCGCCGTCATCACCCTCAACCTTCGCCTCGAGCGCGTTGCTCGCAGCGGCAACAAGCTCGCTGCCGTTCTCTTCAATGAATACGACAAATCGCGGCACGAGCGGCTGGTGGACCAAGTTGTCGTCGAGCACGGATCGCTTCCGCTCGACGACATCTATTTCGCCTTGAAGCCCCAATCGCAGAACCTGGGCGAAATCGATTACGACGCCCTCATCGCCAACAAGCCGCAGAAGCTCACGCGCAATCCGGAGGGCGCGTACCAGCTTTACCGGATCGGCGACGCCGTTTCCTCGCGCAACATACACGCGGCGATCTACGATGCGCTGCGGCTCGCCAAGGACATTTGAGCCGAGTGCGCTGAGGCGCCCGACCGCATTGGTAATCGTCAAGTCGCTTGAATTGCCGCCCGCCGTTGCCGGCGCCAGCTCGCCGGCGGCGCGCCGACGAGCTTCTTGAAGGCGCGGCTAAAAGCGGCCTCGGATTCGTAGCCGACGTCCTCGGCAATCGTGGCGACGCTGCGGGTGCCATCGGAGAGCAAGCCTGCCGCCATCTGCATGCGCCAATGCGTGAGATAATGCATTGGCGGTTGGCCGACAAAATGCATGAAGCGTTCGGCGAGCGAGGAGCGCGACAATCCAACCTCGCGCGCCAGCTCCTCGAGCGTCCACGGGTGCGTCGGCCTGCTGTGGAGCAGCGTGAGCGCGCGGCCGACAGCGCGGTCGCGCAGGCCCGCGAGCCAGCCGGTCTCGTCGCTGGGTAGCGCATCGAGATGCCGGCGCACTGCTTCGACGAACATCAGCTCGCTGAGACGCGCGAGCACGCCTTCGCCACCGGCTCGCTTCTCCGTCGCTTCGGCGACCGCAAGGCTCATGAATTGTCCGAGCCACCCGTTCTTCGCCCCGTTGCGGTCGCTCACCACCATGATCCGCGGCAAGGCTGCGAGCAGCGGATTGAACGGGCGAACATCGCAGCCGAGAAATCCGCAAACAATCCCGAGCCGGTTCGGCCCGCTCCGTTCGCCGATAATGCGATGAGGCCACTGCACCGCCGGCTTGATTCGCTTCATATCCAGTGCAACACCGCGTGACACCGTCGGGTCGCTGCACATGACGTGCGGATCGCCCCCCGGAAACACGATCACATCACCAGTATTGAGCCGGACCGGCGCGCCCTCCGCCGGGATCGCCCAGCAAGCACCCTCGGTGACGAGATGGTAGGAGATCAAATGCTGGGCCGTCGGCATGATAACGGATGCGAGCGTGGCAGCGCTTGGCACGGGCGCCGACCATGGCGGCGACACATCAACGGTGACAAAGACCGCACCGGTCAACCTGACGGCTCGCAGAACATCGGATAGCGCGTCGGCCCCCATGCCAATCCTCCCGCGGACGATCGAGCAAGTGCCCTGGATGCCTGGGCAAAGACTAAACCGAATTCGGACTGGCGGGCAAACCAAACGGACGCGCAGACATTCGCTGCCGCGGCTCGCCCTCCCATGTCTGGACAGCTTGGCACGTCCCCTTCTGAGGTGTTTCACGCTGAACGTTGGGCATAGCGCAAAGGGAGAAATCCGATGCCGCTTGTTCTGCCTCCCAAGGCCGACTTCCTCGAGGCCGGATCAGGTCCCCCGGTCATGCTTGTCCATTCAAGCGTGTCGGGCGCCCGCCAATGGCGCCGTCTGATGGACGAGCTGAAAGACGACTTTCACGTCCGCGCGGTGAATTTGTACGGCTACGGCAAGACTCCGCCTTGGCCAACCGATGCAGCGCAGTCCCTCGATGACCAGGCACGCCTGGTGGAAACCGCGCTGCCGGCGAATGCGGACCGTGTTTTCCTGGTCGGCCACTCCTTTGGCGGGTCGGTCGCCATGAAGTTGGCGGCGCGGCTCTCCGGACGGGTCGCCGGATTGGTCCTGCTGGAGACGAATCCATTTTATCTCCTCTCGCAGGCCGGCCAGGTCGACGCATTTGCCGAGGTTATGGAGTTGCGCGACTGCGTCAAAACGTTTGGAGCGCGCGGCGAGTGGGCAAGGGCGGCGGAACGATTCGCCGACTATTGGGCTGGTGCAGGCTCATGGCAGAACATGCCGACGGAACGGCGCGCCGCTTTTGCCGAGTCGATCAAGCCGAACTATTACGAGTGGGACGCGGTAATGGAGGAGACCACTCCGGTGGAGCAATGGGAGCGCCTCCTCCCACGCTCCACGCTCATCGTCACCGATCCGAACACGGTGCGTCCGATCCGCGAGATCACGGCGATCCTGCGCCGAGCCTGCCCGCTGTGGACGTACCAGGAGATTGCGGCCGGCGGTCACCTCGCGCCGCTTGTGCGACCAGATCTGATCAACCCACTCGTGAAATCGTTTCTGAGATTGCACCTAGGCAACGATCGAGCCTCGCCCACGCACTCGCTGAGGATGACAGCCTAGACGCCTGGATAGGAGAATGCGCATGTCGACAGCTTCTGCCGCGCTTACGCCATCCCAACCCGGCCTCACGCCTTGGCGGGTTATGATCCGCCAGCTCTTGGCTTCCGAGCACGAGCATTTCCTTTGCCATCTTCTGCGTCTCGACGTCGTGACCCGCAACGAGCGCTTCGGCCGGGGCGTCAGCGACGATTGGATTGCCCGTTATGCTGCCGAGACCGACTGGTCGCGCGGCGCCGTGCTGGGATGCTGGATAGACGGCACACTGCGCGGCATCGCCGAGTTGCGCCGCTATGGATCAGGATGGTCCAGAACGGGCGAGGCGGCGCTCTCGATCGAGCCGGCGTTTCAAAATCATGGCCTGGGCTCCATCCTCGCGCGTCGCATCGTTGTCATCGCACGCAAGCGCGGGATCGCTACGCTTCGCATGGTTGTTGCCGCGGGTAATCTCCGCATGCGAAGCATTATCCAGAAACTTGGTGCGCGCATGGCACTCGCGGGAGGAAGTCAGATTGAAGCAGAGTTGACGCTCGGTGCCAGCGGCCGCGCATTTGTCCGCGAAGGAATGCTTAGAAAAGAATTCAACAATCGCGGTCCCAGTTCGGCGCCGGGACGGGCGCCATAGCGATTACCGGCTCGCAGAACATCGGATAGCGCGTCGGCCCCCATGCCAATCCTCTCGCGGACGATCGAGCAAACGCCGTGGACGCCTGGGCAAAGACTAAACCGAATTCGGACGGGCGGGCAAACCAAACGGACGCGCAGACATTCGCTACCGCCGCTCGCCGAGCCATGTCTTGTGCAAGCCTCGCGACGTGCCGGTCTGGTGTTTTTGCCCTGAACGCGGGCGTGGCGCAGAGCTTGGATAGGAGAAGCCAAAATGTCGGATGCAAACCGTCTATTTCTTCTGCGCATCGCGCTGGTTGTCACCGGCCTCACCTTCATCTTCGGCATTTATGCGGGAGGCATCGTCTGGCCCTCCGGCTGGGTCTGGGGGCACGGCCATTCGCACTACCTGACGATGATCATCGGCGTCTATGCGACGCTGGGCGTGTTCTTGCTCATCGCATCGCGAAATCCCGATGAGCATCGGAGCCTCATCTGGTTCACGGTGTGGTCGAGCGTCGTGCACGCGGCGATCATGGCGGCTCAGTCCTTCGGCGATCCGACGGAGCACGGCCATTTGGTCGGCGATGTGCCCGCGCTCTTGCTCGTCGCCATCGTCCTTGGCGCCCTGATGCCACGGACGCGGACACGGGCGGTGCACGCGCCAGCGTAACCCCTGTCGAAGAGGGGCAAAGCCGATCTTCTTTGCCCCTCTCGACCAGGCTGTCGATGCCATTCGCATCGATCAATGAAGAAAAGGGAGCATGCCATGAACCCTGATACGGATTTGCAGCGGCGATGCGAAAACGCGCTCGAGCTGCTCATTACGCATCGCGGCAATCCTGCCGCCGCGGTCGAGAGCGTGCTTGCCGACGCGCCCTCCTGCGTGGTCGCCCATTGCTTGCGCGCCGCGCTCATCGTGCGCGACGACAACGCCGAGGCGCGGTCCACGCTCGCCGCTAGCGTCGCCGCCATCGAGGCCCTGTGCCCGGATGGGGACGACCCCGCGCGTCGTCATGCCGCCGCGGCGCGTGCTTGGCTCGAGGGTGATTCGGCTCTTGCGGTCGAACGCTACGACGCCATCGTCATTGACTGGCCGCGCGACATTCTTGCGCTCGCGCATGCGCTCGACTTCCGCCTCGGCCGGCGGCGCGCGATGCGGGATCGCATCGCCCGCGTGCTGCCCCATTGGAACGCCGCGGCGCCGGGCTATGCGAGCGTGTTGGCGATGTACGCGTTCGGGCTCGAGGAGAACGGTCAGTACCGCCGGGCCGAAAAGGTGGCGCGTCGCGCGCTCGCCCTCGCGCCCGGACTTCCGGCCGCCATTCATGTCATCGCGCATGTGATGGAAATGCGGGGGCGCGCTCGGCGAGGGCTCGAATTTCTTGCTGCGACCGAATCGGCATGGATTGAAGGCACCGGGTTTTCCGTCCATCTGGCGTGGCATCGCGCGCTCTTCCATCTCGACGCGAACGATGTGAAGGCCGCGCTGGCGGTCTACGACACGCAGATTGCAACCGCGCCTGCGTCGCTGTCCGTGCTTGCCGATGCTTCCGCGTTGCTGTGGCGACTGCAGCTGCGAAACACCGATGTGAGCGAGCGGTGGCGGCGATTGGCCGATCGCTGGGAGATGCAGACGCTGGCGAGCGCACGCCCCTTCTACGTCGCCCATGCGATGATGGCCTTCGCCGCGGCGGGGCGCGTGGGCGCCGCAGCGCGTGTGTTCGAGGCACTGCCGCATATCGACACGGCCGCTGTCTTACCGCTGCTTCCCGAGGAAGCGCTCGCTGCGCCGCTCTGCCAAGCGCTGCTCGCCTTCACTCGCCGCGACTATGCGGCATGCATCGAGTGGCTCGCGAAGGTACGCCACATCGCCCATCGCTGCGGCGGCAGCCTCGCCCAGTGCGATCTCATCCATCTCACCTTTACCGAGGCGGCATTCCGGGCGCGGATGGCGCGCCTTGCTCGGGCGCTGGTGGCGGAGCGCACGGCAAAGAAGCCGGCGAGCCCGCTCAATCGGCTGTTGCGCCTCCGCTTGGAGCCAAGGCCGGCGCTGGCGTGAGGGGCGAGCTAATATACAACCCGTGCAATGCCTACACTCGACGCCGATCCGTTGCTGCCTGCGCCCGCCACCTGAGGGAGACGCGCGATGATGCCTCCTATCTTTCACCTGATCCCCGATGCGCCGACGCCGGTTGGTCCTTACAGCCACGTTGTCGAGCTCGATGGTTGGCTCTTCGTCACGGGACAGCTCGCAACCGATCCCGAGGATGATTCGCGCCCGCTGCCCGAGGGGATCGAAGCGCAGTCGCGCAAGGTTTTCGACAATCTCCGGCGCGCGCTTGCTGGCGCCGCGGCGGGTTTCGAGCATGTGCTGATGGTGCGGGTCTTCCTCACCCACTTCGAGCGCGACTATGCCGCGTTCAATCGGCTCTATCTCGATTATTTCCCGCCCACGCGCCTGCCGGCGCGGACGACCGTTGGCGTGACGGCGTTGGCGCGCGGCGGCATCGTCGAGATCGATATGATCGCCTACCGTCCGCCGCGCCACTGAGCGCGGACGCGACCGGCCAGCGCGGCGAGGCGCGCTGAGAGGAGTTTCAGAAGTATCCGGCCCACGCCGAGAGGGGCGCCGACCGCGGCGCCGCCGCCCGCCAAGCGCGCTTCCAAATTGCGCGCCGCTTGCTGCACCACCTCCGCGGCGACGAGTTCGACGATCCCAGCTCGGCCGAATTGCGCCAGCGCACCACGCAGGCCGTAGTCGACGGTGAGCTCCACGACGCTGGCAGATGGTCCCTCTTCATCGACACGAAAGCGCGCGTCGAGATGGAGCCGGGTGCCGGTGGCACGATCCTCGCCCTGGCCGCTCAGGGTTCCCCTCCAGGCGTCATCGTCATAGGCGATGACGGCGGCACCCACGAAATGCGCGCGCACCGGGCCGAGCGCCACTGCCATGCGTCCCGCCACTCGGTTCGGCACATCGCGGGGTGCGAGTTCCGCGCCGGGAACGCAAGCGGCGATGACCACGGGGTCCTTGATCGCGGCCCAGACGGCGGCGCGAGGTAATGCGAGCTGCACGGTTTGGCGCAGCGTGGTCGCTGTGCCGCCCCGCCCGGTCGCGAGCGCGGGCGCTGTCGCTGGCGGGACTGTGTGAGCCGCGGGCGCGAGACGCGCGAGCGCTGGTAGCGAGCGCAGCGCCGCGGGTTGCGCCGGCGCTTGCGAAGCCGTGGCTTCCGTCAGCACGCGGGCGATGGCGTGGACGATGCCGGCGTAGCCGGTGCAGCGGCACAGGTTGCCACTGAGCTCGAGGCGAATGCGCGCCGAGTCCACCATCGGCAGACGCAGCACGATGTCCCGCGCGGTGATGAGCATTCCTGGGGTGCAGTAGCCGCATTGCAAGGCATGCTCATCTGTAAACGCGGCGCGCAATTGCACCATGATCGAGTCGTTCTCGAGACCCTCGATGGTTTGCACGGCGCGGCCATCGGCAGCAACGGCCAAGGTGATGCAGGAACGCACGGGTTCTCCGTCGAGGAGCACGGTGCAGGCGCCGCAGACGCCATGCTCGCAGCCGAGGTGAGTCCCGGTCAGCAGACAATTCTCGCGCAGGAAATCGGCGAGGTGCCGGCGTGGTTCCACCGTGGCCGACGTTTGACGGCCATTCACGTTGAGCGAGATCGTCTTCATGCTTGCGCCGCCGCAAACGCGCGGCGGAGCGCGACACGATGCAGTTGACGTTCGATCGTGCCGAAGCTGGTGCTCTCGTTTGTGAGGGCGCGATCGGTAGCTTCCGGAGATGCGTCGTCGTCGCGAAAAAGCAGCGGGCGGTTGCCGGTCGCACCGATGACGGCGCGTCGCACGCCGCGTTCGGAATCCACGAGAACCGCGCCGATGGCATGCGAAAACTCGCCGGGCTTGCGACAGACCTTGTACCAACCCCAGCGCGCCGCGCGCGAAAGCTTTGGGATGCGCACCGCCGCGACCAGCTCGCCCGGTTCGAGCGCGGTGGTGAACGGACCACGAATGAAGGCATCGATGGGGATCGTGCGTCCCCCACGCGCGCGATAGGTGATGACGCAAGCGTCGAGCGCGGTGAGTGCCGTCGCCCAATCAGCGGCTGGGTCGGCATGACAGAGGCTTCCCGCCACGGTGCCGCGGTTGCGCACGGCGCGGTAGGCGATTCTGGCGGCAACGGCCGGCAGCACGCGCCCGCCGATATCGGGCACCCGCCCGTCTTCCACGGCGGCATGGGTGACGGCCGCGCCGAGTACCACCGCCTCGGCGGTTTCGTCGACGCCATCGAGATCGCGAACATGCGTGATGTCGACGACCAACCGTGGATGCGCCAGCCGGAGGTTGAGCATCGGCCCCAATGACTGGCCGCCGGCGATGACGCGCGCACCCTCGCCGCCTTCGGCGAGCAACGCCGCGGCCTCCGCGAGGTCGGTTGGACGCGCGTAGTCGAAGGCGGCAGGCTTCATGGCAGTGCCGTCACACCCGCTTTCGCCAGTGCGGCGAGCAATCGATGGGGCGTGATCGGCAATTCGCCGATTTCTACCCCGAGCGGGCGCAATGCGTCGTTGACGGCGTTGGCAATCGCCGCCGGCGGCCCGATGGCGCCGCCCTCGCCGATGCCCTTTTGTCCGAAGGTGGTGTAGGGCGACGGCGTTTCCATATGGGTGATGCGCACGTCCGGCACTTCGGTTGCGCCGGGCAGAATGTAATCGGCGAAGGTCGACGCCAGCGGTTGTCCGGCGGCGTCGTACGGCATCTCCTCATAGAGCGCCGTGCCGATCCCCTGCGCCGTCCCGCCGACGACCTGGCCGTCGACGATCATCGGATTCACGAGCACGCCGCCATCTTCGACGACGACGTAGTCAAGGATACGCACCGCGCCGAGGGCGATGTCGACCGCGACCACGGCGGCGTGCGCTGCATAGCTGAACGTGCCGCTGTCGCGGACGGCTTTGTAGCCGCTCGTCACTTCGAGACCGCCCGGCGCCACATCATCCGGCAGATCTTGCGGTCGCAAGTACCAAGTCCGCCCGATATCGTCGATCGGGACTGAACCGCGCGGGCCGATCACGACGCCCTCGCGCACCGCGACTTGATCGGGCGTCGTCTGCAGCAGATGCGCGCCGATCCGCGCCAGGCGCACCCCCAGCTCGCGGCACGCCGTGGCGACGGCGCCACCAGCCATGACCATGCAACGCGATCCCCAGGTGCCGGTGGAGTAAGGCGTGAAGGCGGTGTCGCCGTGTACCACCATGATGCGGTCGAGCGCGATGCCCAACACTTCATGCGCGACCTGCGCTAGGGTCGTCTCGAGCCCTTGGCCGTGCGATTGGATACCGACCCGGAGCTCGAGCCCGCCATCCGGCGTGAGCCGCGCCACCGCTTGCTCGAAGCCCGGCACCATCGGAATGCCCCAACCGGAATAAACCGACGTGCCGTGCGCCGCCTGCTCGCAGAAGATGGCGAAGCCGACGCCGATACGGGTTTCGCTTGTCCCTTGTTCCGCTTGCCGCCGGCGCACGCCCGCGAGATCGATGGCTGCCGCGGCGCGCCTCAGGCACTCCGGGTAGTCGCCGCTGTCGAAATGCTTGCCGGTGATATTGTCGAACGGCATCGCGTGCGGCGGCACCAGGTTCAGCAAGCGCACATCGACTGACTCTCTGCCGACGGCGCGCGCAACGGCGTCAATGATCGTCTCCATGGCGAAGCAAACGCCAGCGCGCGCGACGCCGCGGTAAGGGAGAATGGGCGGCTTGTTGGTGGCAGCCGACCAAGTACGGCAGCGATACGCGTCGAACCGATATGGTCCCGGAAGGATGCTCGCGACTTGCGCCGCCTCGAGGCAGGCGGAAAAGGGATAAGCCGAATAGGCGCCGGCATCGACTGTTACCTCGGCATCGAGCGCCAGCAGCCGACCCTCGGCGTCGGCGTAGGCGGTGATCTCGTAGTCGTGCTCGCGGCAATTGGCGTTCGCGGTGAGCTGCTCGCGGCGGTCCTCGATCCACCGCACGGGATGCCCGAGCAGGCGCGCAAGGAACGCGGCGCAAACCTCCTCGGCCAGCAAAATCCCTTTGTAACCGAAGCCGCCGCCGATGTCGGGCGCGACGACGCGGACGCGGCCGTGATCGAGGCCGAGACAACCGGCAAGCCCGGTGCGCACGATGTGCGGCATCTGCGTCGCGCTATAGACGAGTAGTTGCTCGAGACGCCGGTCCCACTGGGCAACGACGCCGCGCCCTTCGATCGGCGACATGCACTGCCGCGCCGTGCGCAGGTGGCGCGTCACCGTTACCGCGGCGGCACGCTTGATTGCCGTAAGATCAGCGTCGACCACGGTTTCGAGGAAAACGTTGTCGCCCCAATGCTCATGCACCAATGGCGCGCCTGTTTGGCGCGCCGCGAGCATGTCGCTCACCGCCGGCAGTTCGTCGAAATCGAGTTCCACCGCGGCGGCGATGTCTTCCGCGGCGGCACGATCGGGCGCGACGCAGACGGCGACGGGCTCGCCGACATAACGCAGTTTCCCAGTGGCGAGAACCGGTTGCTCCGACGGCTTGAAGCCGGGAAGACGCGAATTGGCGATGATCGGACCGACGCCGACGAGATCCGCTGCGGCAAACACCTTGTTCTCCGCGCCCACCGGTTTGCGGATGCCGCGCAAGCGCGCATGCGCCACTGGGCTGCGCACGAACGCAAGCTCTTGCATTCCGGGCAAGCGGATATCGGCGATGAACTCGCCCTTGCCGCGGAGGTAGCGGTCGTCCTCTTTGCGTGGAACCGACGCACCGACGCCGGTCGCGTGCGCGTCAGTGCTCCGCATCGCGGTTTCCGCTTTTTGGAGCGTACGCCCTCACGCCGCCATGGGGATGGGTTGCGGCAGCAGCGGACTGTCGACGTCGATGCGCTGGCCGGCGCGCAGCGAGAAGGTTGGCACGATCATCTCGGTCGCTTCGACGACCTCACCACTGTTGTCGCTCAGCTGCCAGCGGCCGGGCAGCAGATCGAGCACGGCGATGTCGGCAACCATGCCCGGCTTCAGCGCGCCGATCTCGTTCTCGAGGCGCAAGAGCGCCGCCGCGTTGCTGGTCACGGTCTTGACGATCTCCGGCAAGGTCATGCCCAAAGCCAACAATTCGGTCATGGCGTGGGTGAGGCAGAAGGGCGCCACGCCGAAGAAGGGGTTGCTCCGCGTCGCCTCGTCGCCGTCGCCTTCGGCGACGTGAACGTTGTAGCCATGCATATCGGCGCCGAGCGTATGCGGTCGGATGCCGGACGCGAGCGCCTTCCGCGCCATGGCGAAGCTGAAATGGGAACCGTGCCCGACATCGACCGTGACGCCGTGCTCGATCGCCTTCATCACGACGGGATGCACCTCGCCGGTGGCGGCGGAA
>Ga0306920_100007539_pt1 | contig 14344 bp, 9 predicted proteins | sample flu12Cox44000170_FD_204666 | JGI IMG/M metagenome (GOLD analysis project Ga0306920, IMG submission 204666) | Lab enrichment of tropical soil microbial communities from Luquillo Experimental Forest, Puerto Rico - flux4day.12C.oxic.44.000.170 (v2)... | ecosystem: Environmental > Terrestrial >...
GACATTGTTAGAGATCTCCGGTAGACGAACTCCGCCCGATGGGGCAGACTGCTTCCGTACACGACCTCATGTCCCCAACTACGTGAGGCATTCATGAGCGAAACTTTCAACCTCGATCAGGTTGCAGGCGAACTGAATAGCCGCAAATCCTCGGGTTCCGACGATGCTTCCGGCACCGAACGTCTCGATCACTGGCTCGCCAGTTTGATTCACCGCTATGGCAGCGACTTGCTTCTGGTAGAAGGCGCGCCGCCCTGTATTCGCAAGGACGGCGAGGTGCGTAAGATTGAAAATGCCGTTCTCGATGGCGCCGAAATCGAAGCCGCGGTCTTGCCGGCACTTTCCCAGCATGCGCTTCAACTGTTTCGCGAGCGTGGCATCGCCGACTCTTCCTACCGGATTCAGGGACTGGGGCGCTTCCGCATTAATCTGCATCGAGAGCGCTCGCGCTCGGCCGCTGCCATTCGCGCGCTGCCGACCAAAGTTCCTTTATTGCGCGAACTGCACCTTCCGCCTTCGGTGGAAAATCTGGCCAGATTCCCGCGCGGACTGGTGCTCTTGGGCGGCCCGGCCGGGTCCGGCAAATCCACCACCATGGCGGCGCTGATCAACGAGATCAACCACCGCGAAGCCCGCCACATCGTGATCATCGAGGATCCGATTGAATACGAACACACGCACGTTCGCAGCGTTGTCGAACAGGTGGAGATCGGCACCGATGCTCCCGACTTTCCCACGGCTCTGCGCGCCGCCCTCCGCCAGGCGCCTGATGTCATCGTGGTAGGCGAAATGCGCGACCCGGAAACCATGCGCATCGCCGTGGCTGCGGCGGAGACGGGCCATCTCGTTCTTTCCACTTTGCATACCATTGACGTGGCCTCGACGATTTCGCGGATCTCCGATTCCTTCCCCCTCGAGCGGCAAAACTCGATTCGCCAGGAGCTCGCCATGGCCTTGGCCGCGGTACACACGCAGATCTTGCTGCCCAGAAAGGGAGGCGGGCGGGTTCCCGCCGCCGAGCTTCTGATGGCGGCCTATGGCGCGCGCCATCACATTCGACGCAACGCTCTGCAGCATCTGCACCAGGAAATCGCCCTTACCAAGAAAAAGGGCTCATTCACGTTGGAGGATTCACTGGTTCACTTGATTCACTCGGGGCAGATCGAACGCGAGGAAGCTCTGCACTGTTCGATTCATCCGGACGATCTAGACATACTTCTCAAGTCAGCGGCCGGGAGCGCTCACGCCTGAGGGTGCTCGACTGCCACCAGGCACGGGACCTCAGTTGGACTCAATGGAAACAACAAGGCCCTCCGCGCCGCGACGGAGGGCCCTAGCAGACCACGTCCTTGTTATACGGTTAGATCTTGGTGCGCATCTCCATCTTGCGTACCGTCTTTTGTTTGGCCGCCGGAATTTCCACATCAAGGGTTAGGGCGCTCTTGTTGCGCAGCACGCCGATCTTGACAGTTTTGCCATCGTTGCCGGCTAATTTCGACCGCAACTCGGCGAGTCCGTGAATCTTCTCTCCATTGAACGAAGTGATCACGTCGCCGGCCTTCAATCCGGCTTTTTCCGCGGCGGAGCCCGAATTCACTTCGCGTACCAGAATGGCTTCACCTTCGGGAACGCCAAAATAGGAGCCCAGCTGTCCGCTGATATCCTCGGCATCGATTCCTAGGCGCGGCCGGCCGGGGAGCAGGCTGCCGCCTTCCCATTCAAACGAAGGGATCTCCGGCAGGGGCGCAACTTCCGGCATTTCCGGCATGCGGAAATTGAAAACTTGCGGCGCAGCCTTGGAGATTCTGACTCGACGGTCCTGCTGCATTTTGCCCAGCGTGGTCGTAAGAGTCTGCGCGCGGCCGTTGCGCCAAACCGTCAGTTGCACGCTGCGGCCAGCGGGGATTTCCCGAATCATCCGGCGGAATTGCGCGGCGCCTTCCACGCGCTGTCCGTTGATTTCCGTGACCACGTCGTTGTCCTTCAAGCCGGCCTTCATCGCGGGGCTGTCGTCCAGCACTTTGCCAATCACTACGCCGCGTTCGCCCGGCAGTTTGAACTCCTTGACGTTCTCGGCCGTCACTTCACGAGTCTCCACGCCGAGCCAGCTTCCGCCGTCGTCGTCGAAAGAGGTGACGATGTTGAACTCGCGCTCTACATCGGGAACTCCGGGCTCGAGCTCCACTTCCGGCATCCCCCGCGTACCAGTCTCAGGCGCGCGCGGCGCCTGAGGCTCCTGCGCAGGCGTCGAGTGGCTCGGCAGAGCAATCAAGCCAAGGGCCAGCGCCGCCACGCCTGCCGTCAGCCATAAACCTTTCTTGTTCATTTTTCTTCGATCCTCCCTTTCGAGAGTTAGACGCACTCGATTGAAAAGTGTTGTCAAACCGTCGTGCGCAGAGCCACCACACGAATGCCGCCATTGATGGTGTACAGTTTGATCGGCGATCCGCCTCGTCCCAGCTTGCCGTGGATTTCGCGCGGCTTCAGCGAGCCTTCCATCGCGAACGGTAATTCCGATTGGAAATTTCCATTCAGGCAGCGGGCCTCGAGATTCGCCTGCGCATTGGCCGGTACGGCCAGCACCACCGAGCCGTTGGTCGTCTCGGCCACCGTCCCCGAGACTCCATGGACATGCGATAGTTCGAGATGAACGTTGCCGTTGGTGGTGTGGGCGTGAACGTCGCTGTCGGCTTCATAGACTTCGATGTTCCCATTCACGGTGCGCAACTCGTCGACCTGGCTTACTCCCGCTACGCGCAGCGTTCCGTTCACCGTGCCCAAGTGTTCGACTTTCGCGCCGTGCGGCACGTGGATGGTGTACTCGACCGCGACTTCGACGCCTTCGTTCTGCGGGTAGCGGGTCATAATGGCGATGCCGTCGGACTTGGCTTGCACGTCAATCGCCACGCGCTCCAGGTCAGACTCGCGCACCTTTGCCGTTTTCACCGCGTGGACTTCCACAACATCCTTGTCCCAGCCCTGCACCTCGACGGTGCCGTTCACGTTCTGCAATTCAAACGTGCCGCCGGGCTGGAGCGAGTACGATTGATTGAACTCCTTGCTGATGGCGAATCCCGGAACCGCCGCGATCGCCGAAACAAACGCCAACACCACCGCCGGAACCGCCAGCCTGCGCAGTCTCATCACAACCCCCCCCGAGGACCTCGCGTCGCTATCACTTCCGTTCGTCGCGAAGCTTCCCCTTCTCCGAAGAACGTTTCTCTTCCGTGGCCCACTGACCGGAAGCGCGGCGAAGCTTGCCCGGTCAAAACTCTAGTCGCGCAGCTTGAACTTGAACGTGACGGTGGAGATGACATCGACGGGCTTGCCGTCCATCCACACCGGCTTGCCGCGCCACTGCTTCACGGCCCCTATCGCGGCATCGGCCAGTACCGTGTCTCCTTCGAGCAGCTTCATCACTTCGATTTTGCCGTCCTGCGTCATACGGACTTGTAACCGCACCGTTCCTTCAATGCCGGCCTTACGAGCAACCTCTGGATAGGACGGCTCGGTGTGCCGTTTGATCCGCTGCCAGAATTCGTCTCCGTCCATCCTTACGCCGCCAATCAGGCGCACTTCCATGCGATCCACCCAATTTCCCGTCCACACATCACCCGGCTCTGGCCGCGCGGGTGGCTGGGGATCCGCGCTCGGCGCAACCGGCGCGGCTTGAACCTGTGGCATGGGCCACGGCGCAGGCGTGGCCGCCTCGTTCATCCTCGACGCGACCGGCGCGGCCAGGGCACTCCGCGTGAGCTCGCGCTCCATGCGGGCCGATTGATCGCGCCACATGGATTCCCAGAGTGCCATCTCCGAGTCGGAATATTGCAGCTTGATTCGTCCGCCGGTGGTCTTCAGACGCAAAACCGCTCCGCCGCCGTTCAGCGAAGTCCATGCCTTCACCGCGCCCGGACCCTGCGGCAGTCTGGCAACCTGCAGCGCCAGAGCCGGATCGGCCTCGATGCGCCGCGCACCGCCGTTTTCCACGATGGCCTCGATATTGGCGGCGAGGTTGCGCGGCAGAAACACTACGATGTCACCGTCTCCCGAAGTTAATTGCGAAGCCCCCGGCAACCGCACTGATTCCTTTTCTTTCCGCTTTTCCGAATTGGCGGGGTTGATCCAAGCAGTGATGGTGCCGGAATCGGTCGCGGCCCGCACCGAACCCGAAACGCGCGTCAGGCAGATGCTGCCGCCGCTCGATTCCACGTCCATGGGGCCGGCGACATACAGCACGCGGATCCCCCCTCCGCCGGTTTGTGCGCGCACCGAACCGTGCACTTCGCCGAAATCAATCTGTCCTCCGCCGGTCTTGACCGTGACCACTTTGGCCGCGCGGCCTACGGTAATATTGCCGCCTTCGGTGGCCAGTTCGGCTTTTCCACCGATTCCGGCAGAGCGGATGTGGCCGCCGCCCGACTGCAGGTTCGCTTCACCCGATATGTAACCGGTATTGATGTGGCCGCCCGCGGTGAAGGCCGTCAGGTCACCCGCGACGTCTTCGATTTGAATGTGGCCGCCCTGCGTTTCGAGTTTGCCCACCAGCCGCGACGCTCCGCCGCGCTGCCGGTACTGTCCAGCTGAGAAATTGGTGCCGATCTTGCCTCCGACGATATTTCCGCCTTCGGTCACGAGCGTGGCGGTTCCCCCGACATCGAGGGTTTGGATGTCGCCCGCTCCGGTAGTGACATCCAAGCTGTAGCTTGCCGGCACGGTGATTTCAAAGTGCACCCAGAATTGCGCGCCATTCCCGCGTGAAAGCTGCGGAAGAAAGCCGGTAATTTCGGCGCCGGCCGGCATATTCCTAGCGCTCAGCGCATAACGATCAAGCAACTGCGCCGCCGCAGCCCCCCGCGCATCGGTCTCAATGTGCACGGAGTAGCGCACCACAGGCGCCGTGCCGGGCTTCAGCGGAAGAATGCGCACCGAGCCAAGGTCGGTGTTGAGTTTGAGCGTAAGGTTTTCGGTGGTTGGCAACGTGCCGTTGAAGTCACGCGTTACGTGCGGTCCGCCCGGTTCTACCATGCGTTCCGGCGTTACCACGACGTGAACTCCGGGTTCAGAAGCCCGGGCGGCGAATGCGGGAATTGCTGCGAAAAGCAGGGTTGTGGCCAATGGGCGGTGGGCGATTCGCGGGCTGAAGCGGCTGTTCGTCATCAGTATCCTGGCAATGGCTATGCAGCGCAGGTCGTACGCGAACGTTCTCCGCGTTCTCCTGCCAAACGTCATTCTAACTTCGGAAAAAACTGCTCCTGCAGTCTCTACTGAACTTCCGCCGGGCCAATCTGGCGCAGCGCCGCGGCGCTACGGATTCTCACGTAATGATTCGGATCGCTACGGCGTAGCTGCTCGAGCGCGCGCAACACGCGCTGCACGGAGGGGTCCGAACTGACGACCACGGCCGGCGCGGCACGGCCCGCCATCGGGGCATCGGAATTTCCGTCCGAGGGCGGCACGGACGCTTCCATCTCGAGGGAACGAACCAGCAGATTGATCGCTTCCACCCGCACGCCGGGATTGGCGTCTTCTTCAAGCGACTCCAGTACTGCGTCGCGCACATCCTCTTCTGAAGCGACTTCGCGCAGCGACTCCAAAGCCTTCATCCGGACGGCAGGGTTCTTGTCGCGCCTGGCCGCTTCGAGCAGCGCATCGCGGATTTCCGAATCGCCAATCTTTGCCCGCAGCGCATCGAGGCAATCCAGCCGTACGCCCGGATCGAACCGATCGCTGTTCTTCACAACGTAGGTGAGCACGCGACGCATGTCGCTGTCGTCGAGGTTTCCGGATAGGGTTACCGGCTGTTCCGCGCGCAGCTGAACCTGCCATGTTCCCGGCACGCCTTCGGAGTTCGGTGCGAAACTGATCGCTGAAACCGCCATCCTGTCCAGCTGTTCTTTGGTCAGCTTTGGAGCGGCCGAAACGCTTACTTGCGTGCCCTTGATGCCGGTATCGCCGGCCGGCAGCCACTGCAAAACCTCCACGCCAAGAATCGCACCCGCGGCCAGCAAGCCTACGGCGCTCCAGCCCGGATGCAGCGCCATCCAACGACGGATGAAACTAAATGGCCGCCAGGAGGTCTCCTCTACTGGCGGCGCTGCGATCTCGTCGAGCGACTCGGATAACTGGCTACGACACTGCGCAAGCAGCGTCCCGGTACGGTCCAATTCATCGGCAGCCTGCGGCACCGCTGTCAGGCTGTCGTGAAAATCGCCCACTTCCGCCAGCTGCGTGCGGCACTCTGCGCATTCCGCAATGTGGCTTTCAATTCCTGCGCGTTCCCCCGCGGTCACTTCGTCGCAAGCCAGGAACACCAGCAGCGGAGCGACTTGAGCACAGTTCATTCTGCGAGCCGTGCTCATCGCAGCTCCCCCAATTCCTGCCGCAGTTTGCGCGTGGCGCGGAACAACGAGTTCTTCACCGTCTCTTCCGTCGTACCGAGTGCGTCGCCGATGGCGCGCAGCTTCAATCCCTGGTAGTGCTTCATTTCAAAAACGACGCGTTCGCGCGGCGAAAGTCTATCCATGGCCTTGGCCAACCGCAAGCGAATCTCCTTGCCGATCAGGCTGCGCTCGGGATCGAGCGTCGGCCGGTGCTCGCGTTGAACCTCAAAAAAGTCGCGCGTGCCATCCTCGTTGCGATTCACCAGAACTTCAGGAGCTTGATCTTCCGGGCGGGCCTGGCGGCGGCGCAGATGATCCAGACAAACGTTGGTCACGATGCGATAAAGCCAGGTATAGAAGCTGCATTCGAAGCGGAAACGGTGCAAGTTGCGGTAAACCTTCAGGAATGCTTCCTGGTACACGTCGCGGGCATCTTCCGGGCGCTTCATCAGGTTCAGCGCCAGCCTCAGGACGTCGCGGTCGTACCGGCGGACAAGTTCCTCAAAGGCCGCGCGGTTTCCGGCCTGAGCCTCGGCAACGAGGGCACGTTCGTCCAATTCCGGCAAAGAGGTCACCGTCGCAAGCATGGCTTGGTGTTCGCCGAACTTGCCTGCGCTATCGGCCAAAGCCAACGCCCATGGGGGAAGTGGCATATTCGCTTTCTCTTCGCGTACGGTTTGCGCTGAACGCTGATTTCCGGCGGGTTAGCCGGATAAACGCGGGTCAGCCTGGCGCGCAGCGCCGCGGTGTCATCCAATTTGGACGCACCACCGCCGTTCACGTAAGCAGCCACCTCTCTTATCTCATACAACGAACCGACGGGTCTAATTGTTTCCAGTATCCTGGACGGGAGCCGCGGTGGCGGTGGGGGCGGGCCGGCGATGTGCAGGCCCGGTAAGCCAACCTTCTAGCGGCCAGGCCAGCAAGGCTGCCAGCGCGGCCAAGACGATATAACCTTGCCGGTGGTAGAAGCTGTTCGGTTGCGATAACAACTCCTGCGCTCCGAGCAGCAGCGAAGGGATGGCCAGCACCAGGAAGTAGCCGAGGAGGTTCAAGCGGACAACCCTGGTAATGCCAAAAGCAATCGTGGCCAGGAAGACCAGCTGCCCGACCCATTGCTTCAAAAAGTCGGCCGGACTGCCCCAGCCGCCGACGAACGAGACCGTGGCCGCCACGAACAGCAGCACGCGAAGCGCCGAAGACTTGCAATGCGCCAGAATAAAGCCGCCGACCGCGGCGATGGCCGCGGTGAACAGCAGTCCGTGAAGAATCGCCGCCGCTGAAATCGATATCCCCGGCACGTAGGAATCGAAGTCCAGGCCGAAGCTCGCCGGCAATGCGCGGTGCGGCGTGGGCCAGCGGCGAAGAATGAATTCCGTCGCGCGACTCACTGCGATCAGCGCCGCCGTGCCCCCGGTTCCGATCAACAGTGCGTCGCGGTAGTAATCGGCGGGCATTCCTCTCCAGCCGGGCCACTCCAGGTCGCCATACGCTTGCTTGAGGAAAAACCATCCCATCGCAAAGAGAATCACCACCAGCCCCAGGTAGAAAAACGCTCCGATGGTGAATCCGATCGCCAAGCCCCCGTAAACGAATTTCAGCGAGATGGCCGTCTTGTACTGGCTGAGGATCATCGGAAGGCGGTCGCCGAACACCCCGATCAGTACGAACGCCCCGAGTGCAACGAGTCCCCAGACCGTAAACCGCCGCCACGGCACCTGCTTCATCAAATCGGACCGGATTTCGCGCAAGAAGAAAATCAACCCCGCAATGCCGACGCCCGCGGCCAGGCAAGCCACAAGAACCGTGTGCAGCGTCCGCCAGATCGACAGCGCCTCCTGCTTGCGCCGCCAATCGTCGGGAATCTTGATAAACGTCCGATAGCTCGTCGGCTCATCGCCCACGACCTGAACCTGGATTCTGCGGAAGGCATGCTGGCCGGGATCCACACCGTTCTCCGCCCCGTCGAGCGGCTGCTTGGCCTGCCAGATCAAGGTGTGGTCGATGCGGCGGGGCCGCTTTTCGGAAACTGAATCCACCACGGCCCACCCGGAGATGTCAATCTTCTTTTCGTTGCGAAGAAAGTCGGTGGCCTTGGCGATGGCCTGTTCCTTGGAAAGCGCTGCGCCTTCTGACGCCTCCGCCACGTCGTGATGCACGCTGTGCAGCTCGCCGTCCGGCCGCAGGATCACCGAGTATTCTTCCGTCTGCCCGTCGCGGAAAAACCGCGTAGCCCACAACGCTCCCGGCACTTGCTTCGCACAGATCTCGTTCAGAGCCTTCACGCCGATTTTTTGGCGGAGATATTCGCTCGCGATCGGGTCGGTCACATCCACAAAGGTGGTGACCTCCTGGTAGCTTTCGGCAGCAACGCCACGTTGCCTCAGTATTTCACTGGCGCGCGACTTGGCTTCCTTTGCGTTGACGGAGAGCTTCAGGTAGTCGCCAAGCTGGACGGGCTGCACCTTCACTGCGGCGGCGCCTCCCAAAACGATCGCAACACTCAGCAAGGCCAGGACCATTTTCGAAAGCGGCCCGGTGGGCGCCAGGCCGAGCGCGCCCGGCGCTTCGGCCTTTCCGGCGACGATTGCGTCTTCGGGATCAACCGCGCTGTTGAGCAGATCCGCGTCGTCCTCGAACGAACGCCGCTTGATCCGCGAGTAAATCGCGTAGCCGAAGGGAATCACAACCGCCAGGCCCACCACGATTCCGGAAACCCTGAAATACAAGCTGCTGGAGCGAATCAGCAGCAATCCGACCAGCGCGGCGTCCACCGTGTAATGCCACACCAGCGTCGCCAGGATGCCCCAGCGCAGCATGACCACGCCGGCGACCACGCCGATCAGACCCACTTCCAGGGCCCGAATGTACGGCGGCTCATTCGGATACGCGGTGTGCAAAAATCCCCAGGAAAACGCCGGCAGAACGACCGCCAGCACGCGCGACTTGGTGACCTTCTCTAAAAAAGGTATGGCGAACAACCGGAACAAAAACTCTTCGCTCGTCGCGGCCAGCAATCCGATGGCGATCCCGCCGATCCACGGGATCGCCGTGCTAACGACCGAATCCTCGTAGTTCACTTCCTGCGGCGCCCAGGCTCCGAAATGATTGGCGATCAGATAAAAGGCCACCAAAAACCCCATGTGCGCGCCGGCTAGCGACAGCCCCACAATCACCGAAGAGAAAAATTCCTTGGTCCGCAATCCGCGCCACGTCAGCGCCTTCTTCAGCCGCAGAAACTGCGGCCGGGCCTGGCGGTAGAACGGTTCGCCGCCCGGCAGCACCAGACTCACGGTTAGCGCCGAGCCGATGCCGAACAGCAAGGCGCCCACGATCTGTTGAATGGTAAAGCTTCCGTAGGAAGAATTCGTGTCATACCCAATCACTTCGACCGGCCAGCGATTGAGCTGCATGGCGGCAAGCAGCACTGCCACGATCACGCCGAGCTGTAGCGCCAGCCGCCAGCTCGTCTCGCCGCGCCGCGTCAGCTGAATGCCGTGCCAGAGCACGCCGCCGAGCAGCAGCAAGTAGGGAATGATCGCGACGGTGTTGTAGAACTCGTTGCTTGAACGTAGGTGCCGGTAGTCCCGCTCCCACTGCTCGGGCACTTTCAGCGTTTCGGTGGCCGAGCCAACGGCAGCCCCGTGCAGGGCAATGGTCAGTCGCTCTGGCGCGTCCTTGGCCTTGAACCCGTGCTTTTCCCAGGTAAACGACCAATCAAGCCGGTTCGGCTTCTTCGTCGAGTTCGCTTGCTCGGCGAGGAAGTCCCAGTCCGACGCCGCCTTGCCGAGCCGTGCGGTCAGAAAATTCTGCGCCGTCTGCTGTGCGGCGTCCCGCGTAGGCTCCGCCCCAGCCTGCGCCTCGGGCACTTTGTGCGCATACCCGGTTACGTTCCCTTCCGGGCTGATGCTGACCAGAAATTCTTCTTCCTGCTCCGGCTTAAAAAAGCGAACGTTCCAGTTCCACACGTTGACTTCGGAAGCCATCAGCCGGTTGGCCTCCTTGAGCCCGACTTGGCGCTCCAAGTAGGTCTTGGCGTTGTCGTTCACGCCGAACACGATCACCCTGCGGTAGCCCGCGGTACGGTTGCCGAGCGACTCCACAAATTGGTTCGCCCGCTCCAGCGCTTCGCTTCGTGTCATTTTGAAATTTACAGAGGCCTCCGGGAAGGCATCAAAGAAGTGGCGCTGCGCGTACCAGAGCCCCACGATGCCGGCCAGCACCCACAAGATCAGCGCGCGCTTTTCCGAACCGCTCAGCTCCGCTTTCGCCACCAGCGCCTCCCTATGCGCAACGTGCCCGTCGCCACAAACGCACACCACTGTTTCATACGCCCGGCAAAACACGCAAGTAACGCTCGTACCGTCCACCGCCGAGACTGGTCCTCTCCGCCTTGCGGTAAGCGTCGGCCAAAGATCTGTAAACTCCACGCTGCTTACGGCGCGCGATTCGGGCTTTGTCCGCGCCGATGGTATAAAAGCCTCTATGTCCGCAGGCCTGCAAACCGACGTGCGTATGCTCAAAGGAGTCGGCCCGCAGCGCGCCGAACTCCTGGCCAAGCGCGGCATCCACACGATCGAAGACCTTCTCGCTTACCTGCCGTTTCGCTACGAAGACCGCATCCATTTTTCGCAAATCAAAGATGTGCGTCCCGGCAACGTCTACACGCTGCGCGTTCGCGTAGCCAGCGGCTCGGCCGTGCGCGGCATGCGCAGAGGCGACGCCATCTACCACCTGCTGGTGAAAGACGAAACCGGGCTCTCGCTCGCTTGCAAGTTCTTTCACGGCGGCTATCTCGAAGGACGCCTTAAATCCGGCCAGCCGATGGTCCTCTACGGCAAGGTCGAAGTGGACCGCCTGCGCCCGGCGCGCATGCAAATGGTCAATCCGCAATTCGAATTGCTTGGCGATGATGCCGACGCCCAAGGCGCTGATTCGACCGAAGTCGGCCGCATCGTTCCCATCTATGAAGCCATCGGTACGTTCGGAACGCGCGCCATTCGCCGCGCGGTGTACGCTGCTTTGCAGCATCTCGACGGCAATCTGGCCGATCTCCTGCCGGCCTCCATCTGCACGCGCATGAATTTCCCGTCGCGGCGCGACGCCGTCATTCAAACCCACTTCCCTCCGCCCGATTCGTCTCTCGACGCGCTCAACCGCTTCCGCTCCCCCGCGCAGCAGCGGCTGGTCTTCGAGGAGTTCTTCTTCTACCAATTGAGCATGGCGCTCCAGCGCAGAGTGCGACGCAAGGAAAACGCCATTGCCTTCCACGTGCGCCTCGACCGGGTGCGCGAGGCCCTCAAGCGCATCCTGCCCTTCAAGCCCACCGTCGCGCAAAAGCGCGTCCTCGCCGAAATCGCCGCCGATTTGGAAAAGCCGGCACCCATGAATCGCCTGCTGCAAGGCGACGTCGGCAGCGGCAAAACCATCGTCGCGCTGCAAGCCGCCGTCATCGCCATCGAAAACGGCTGCCAGGCCGCGCTCATGGCGCCGACCGAAATTTTGGCTGTGCAGCACTTTCTTTCCGCGCGGCGCATTCTCGAAAAAGCGGGCTACCCGGTCGAACTGCTGGTCAGCGGACTGAAGCCGTCGGAAAAATCAGCGGCACGCGAGCGCATTGCCAGTGGAGAGGCGCGTCTCGTCGTCGGCACCCACGCGCTCATCGAGGACGACATTCGGTTTTCCCGCCTGGGCTTTGTGGCGATCGACGAGCAGCATCGCTTCGGCGTTCTGCAGCGCAAGAAACTGATGGACAAAGCCGCCACACAAGGCACTGCCCCGCACGTCCTGGTTCTGACAGCCACTCCCATTCCGCGCACGCTCGCGCTCACGTTCTATGGCGACCTGGACGTTTCCGTCATCGATGAATTGCCCCCGGGCCGCGCTCCCGTCGAAACCCACCTGACCACCGAATCGCATCTGGCCGGGGTTTGGGAATCCCTCCGCCGCGAGATTGCCGCTGGCCGCCAGGGATATATCGTCTATCCGGTCATCGAGGAATCGAAGCTCGAGCTGAAAGCGGCCATGGAAGAGTACGGGCGCCTCGCGAAACAGTTCTTCCCGGAATGGAAGCTCGGCCTTCTGCACGGCCGCCTCTCCCACCAAGAAAAAGACGCCGTCATGCAGGCGTTTCGCGGCAACGAAACGCAAATCCTCGTCGCCACCACGGTCATCGAAGTCGGCGTGGACGTTCCGAACGCAACCGTCATGGTCATCGAACACGCGGAGCGCTTTGGCTTGTCGCAATTGCATCAGCTGCGCGGGAGAATCGGCCGCGGCGCGCACAAATCGCATTGCGTGCTGGTCGGTCCCGGCCGCATGAGCGAAGAAGCCCGCGCGCGCCTGGAAACCATGGTGCGCACCAGCAACGGCTTCGAAATTGCCGAAGCGGACCTGCAGATACGCGGCCCCGGCGAATTTTTCGGCACGCGCCAGTCGGGCGAACTGGGCTTTCACGTTGCCAATCCGCTTCGCGATCGGGAATTCCTGGAAACCGCGCGCAAGGAAGCATTTTCGCTGGCGGAAGACGCCGGGCGCAGAGAAGAACTGCGCCAGACGCTGCGGGCGCTCCCTTCCACCTGGCAGCGCCGCTATCGCCTGGCACTCATCGGATGACCCGGAACGGGTGACTCATGCGCATCATCGCCGGCACATTCCGATCGCGCCACCTCAAACCCCTCAAGAAACTGCGCATTCGCCCGACCAGCGACATGCTTCGCGAAACTCTATTCAACATTCTCGGGCCAGGCGTCAGAGGCGCCCGCTTCCTCGATCTGTTTGCCGGGACCGGGGCGGTCGGCATCGAAGCCTTGAGTCGCGGCGCTTCCGACATGGTGACGGTTGAAAACGACCGCGGAGCGGCACGGTTGATCCGCGAAAACCTCGCGCTGCTAGGAATCGAGCAAAGTGCGCGGATCCTCCCCCTGGATGCTCTCAACGCAATCGCCCGATTGGAATCCGAGCGCGGCGCACCTTTCGAATTCATCTTTCTCGACCCGCCCTACGCCAACCAACGCGACTATCATTCTGTTCTGTGCAGCCTCGAAAAATCCTCCTTGCTTGCCGACTCTTGCATTCTCATCGCCGAGCACCGCAAGACATTCGCCCTACCCGCCACGCTGGGCCGGCTCCGGCAATTCCGCTGCCTGAAACAGGGCGACGCCGCCCTGTCGTTCTATAAGCTTGGCTAAACCGCCGAACTTGCGATTAGGAACGCTGTTTTTGAGGGAAAGCCGCCTCGCTTCAGGCCCAACTTCCCGCACAACTCTCCGGGCTGTCTCATCATCTACTACCTATTCGGCCTATTCGGCGCGCACGCCCGGCCTGGCGGCGCCAGAGATGTCAGCGGTTTCCCAGTTCTGCCGTTTATAATGAGTAGTCCCCGTTTCGCTGGTTTTGACAAGCGATGTAGGGAAACGATGTCCGCTCACGAAGCCAACAATCCGCTGGACCTATTGCGGCTCAACCCGCAGCCCGAGTCGTCCGCGCCTTCCCCTGACCTGCGCGGCGCCGCCGAGCCGCAACTGAACATCGACTGGCGCCAGTTCCATCAGGGACTGGCCAGCAATTTGGCCGAACTGTTTCGTCGCGCCCGTGCGCCCAAAGGCCTTCTCTCGGCGAGCTTTTTCAGGGATGCTTCGATCGAAGGCCCGATCCCGCGCCGTGCCGTGTTCGCCGCCGCGCTCTGGCATGTCGCATTCATCGTCATGCCGTTTCCGCAGTTTCGATCGCCCCAGCGCAATCACGCCTTCGACAACACCGAAATCACCTGGTCGGGCCCCGTCGAAGACTTTCCTCTGATTGGCGCGCCCGCTCATAAGCCCAAGCCCACTCCGCGCGGCACGGCCGGGCAGCCGCTCGCGCCTGAAGGCGCCGACGCGTACCATCCGCGCCAGCGCATCGTAAGCGACCCTGCGCGCCCGAATCATCCGCGGCAAACGCTGATCGAACCCGCGGCGCCTGTC
>Ga0306920_100007541_pt1 | contig 14343 bp, 12 predicted proteins | sample flu12Cox44000170_FD_204666 | JGI IMG/M metagenome (GOLD analysis project Ga0306920, IMG submission 204666) | Lab enrichment of tropical soil microbial communities from Luquillo Experimental Forest, Puerto Rico - flux4day.12C.oxic.44.000.170 (v2)... | ecosystem: Environmental > Terrestrial >...
CGACGCGGCCGGATTTCGGGCGAACGCGGATCTGGTTCGATTGGCGAAGGAACACGGAGCCAAGGCGGTGGACACTCTCCTGACCGCCGACCGCATCATAGAGACAGGAGAGGAAAAGAGCCGGCTGGCACGCATCGCTGATGCTGTGGACATGGAGTCCCATCGGATCATGCAGGAACTTGCTTTTGCGAATCTTCCGGTCGCTACCATCAGAGCGATCAGTGACGAGAGCAACGAAGATCTTCCCATCGACTTTGCCGAATGTCTGACGCCGGAAGGGAAGGTTAGAGCGCTGCCGCTCCTGCGGCAGCTGCTGCGGAGTCCTTCGAGAGTTCCGCACCTGGTCCGCTTTGGAGTGCGCAGCAGAAAGGCGGCGGCAGCGCTAGCGGAATTCCTGGACGCATGGATCAAAACCCTGACGCCGCAGGCCATAAAGAGCGACCTGGGGGTTGCTGCCGAATGAGCGGCCCCACGGCCATTTGCGCCGGGCTCCGCGCCTTGGGTCCCATCCCCAAGACCATGCGCGCCGGTGTGTACCGCGAGAAAGGCGTGGTGCGTGTCGAAGAGGTGCCCGTCCCGGGGGTGGGCCCGAACGAGGTGCTGATCAAAGTGGCGGCGTGCGGCATCTGCGGCACGGATATCAAGAAGATCTTTCAGCGCTACGTCGAGCCCCCGCAAATTCTTGGCCACGAGCTCGCGGGAACGGTCGTCGCCACCGGCCCCGAGGTGATCAAATTCCGCCCCGGCGACCGCGTCATGAGTTTCCACCATATCCCCTGCCAGCGGTGCTTCTACTGCGAGCGCGGTCTTTTCTCGCAGTGCCAGCAGTACAAGTCGACCGGCCTCACGGCTGGCTTTACGCCGAACGGCGGCGGCTTTGCCGAATACGTAAAGGCCATGCCCTGGGTCGCCGAACGCGGCATTATCCCCCTGCCCGACAATGTCAGTTTTGAAGAAGCGACCTTCCTCGAGCCCATCAACACGATATTGAAAGCGGTGCAAAAAGCCCGCGTCCGAGAGGGAGAGACGGTCCTGGTGGCGGGCTGCGGCCCCATCGGGCTGCAGCTGCTGATGGTTGCCAAACTCGAGGGGGCGCGCATCCTTTCAAGCGACCCCATGCCCGAGCGCCGGGCCAAAAGCCTGACTTTAGGAGCGGCTGAGTCTTTTGACCCCACAAATGGTAAGCTGGTAGCAGAGGTCAAGGCTCGGACTGAGGGCCGGGGAGCGGATGCGGTCCTGGTGGCTGTAGCGCATCCGGCAGTGGTGGAAGAAGCTCTTGCAGCTGCGCGTCCGGGTGGTCGCGTTCTGCTGTTCGCCGCCAACGATCCCGTGACCCGCATCACCTTTCCTGCCTCGGCAGTGGGGATCGACGAAAAGGAAATCCTGGGCAGCTATAGCGCTGCAGTGGACATCCAAGAGACAGCTGCGGCACTGGTGCTGGAGAAGAAACTCCCGGTGCTTGAGATTGTCACTCACCGGTTTCCTTTGGCTAGAATCCAGGAGGGGCTGGAGCTGGCGGCGAAGCCGACTGCCGAGTCGTTGAAGGTCTTGATCACTCACGAATGAAAACCTCCGCGAAAAAGACGATTGAAGCCGCGATAGATGAAGTCGTAGCGCTGGCACGACGGGTCGTACCGCCCCGCATGACCGCCGCCGTTCTTTACGGCAGCGAAGATCTGCGCATCGAAGAGATCGAAGTCCCGTCCCTCGCTCCCGACGAAGTTCTTTTGCGGGTCCGGCTGGCGCTTACCGACGGAACCGACTTGAAAGTCTGGAGGCGCGGCTACCACGCCAAGATGATTCGCCCACCCGCTGTTTTTGGCCACGAGGTGGTCGGCGAAGTCGTGGCGGTGGGCAAGCGCGTGGATGCAAAATGGCGCCTGGGTATGCGCGTTGTCGCGGCCAATTCCGCGCCGTGCTTCCGCTGCTACCATTGCCGCCGCGGGCAGGAAAATCTTTGCGATGACCTGCTGTTCAATAACGGCGCGTACGCCGAGTACATGCGCATTCCCGGGCGCATCGTGACCGAGAACATGCTGGAGGTCCCGCATTCTGTAGATGACCAGAGCGCGGCGCTGGTGGAGCCGCTGGCCTGCGTGCTGCGCGGCATCCATGAAATGGAGCTGCGCACGGGCGATACTGTGGCGGTCATTGGCTGCGGTCCCATCGGTCTGAAATTCGTGCGCATGCTTTCGCGCCGCGGCATTCGCGTGATTGCGCTGGCCCGCCGCGACGCTCCGCTCGACGTGGCGCGCAAACTGGGCGCGCACGCCGTCATCAACGTTATGAGGAGGCACGACGCGGCTTCCGCGGTCAGAGAGCTCACCGACGATCAGCGCGGCGCGGATGCGGTGGTCGAGGCGGCGGGAAACCCGGCGGCTTGGGAGCTGGCTCTCGATATGGTGCGCCGCGGCGGCGTGGTGAACTTCTTCAGCGGTTTGCCCTCCGGCACCAAAGTGGAGATCGAGCCGGCGGCCATCCACTACTCCGAAATCAAAGTGATTTCACCATTCCACCACACCCCGCGCTTCATTCGCGAAGCGCTCGAAGCGGTACGCCGTGGTGACATCTCCGCGCAGGACTTTGTCACCGAAGAAATCCGCCTGGCCGATCTCCCGCAGGCCTTTGAGCGCATGAAAGCGCGTAGCGGCGAAATTAAGCTGGCCGTCCGGCCATGACTTTCTTAGCGCGGCTTGGCTTGCCCGGAGCTGCGGGCAAGCCCCATAGGTCTCGAAAAATCTTCGTGTACTCCCGGTCGGCGGTCGTGAAGTCAGCCTTCTGATGCTGCGCCCAGGTGAACTCGAACTCGCCAGGAACTCCCCGCCCCCGGGCGCGAGCGTGGCGGCTGCAGAGCACTACACCCGCTGGCTCGCCACGCATCACTACGAAAATTTCAATGTCGCCTCGTGGCTGCTTCCGAAGGAGCTCGACCAGCACTTTTACAATCTCTACGCGTATTGCCGCTGGGCCGACGATTTAGGCGATGAAGTGCCCCAGGCGGAGCGCGCGCTCGAACTGCTCGGCTGGTGGGAGAGGGAACTCGATGCCTGCTACGCAGGGCGCCCGTCGCACGCCGTGTTCGTCGCGCTGCGGAGGACGATTGTCGCCAAGGACATTCCGCGGAAGCCTTTCGCCGATTTGTTAGCGGCTTTTCGGCAGGACCAGACCGTCAAGCGCTACGCCACGTGGGAGTCGGTTCTCGATTATTGCCTGTACTCGGCGAACCCCGTCGGCCGTTTGGTGCTCTATCTTTGTGGCTACCGCGACGAGGCCCGGCAAAGGCTCTCGGATGCCACCTGCACCGCGCTCCAGCTGGCCAATTTCTGGCAGGACGTTTCGCGGGACCTCGATAAGGGCCGCATCTACATTCCTCTTGATATTGCGGCACGCCACGAGGTCAGCGAGGGCGACATCGTGTCGCGCCACTTCAGCAAGAACTACGTTCGACTGATGAAAGAACTGATCGCCGGCACGCGAACGCTTTTCGACCAAGGCCTGCCGCTTGCCCGCCAGGTCGAGGGGAAGCTCCGCGTGGATATCGAAATGTTCAGCCGCGGTGGCCTGGCCGTGCTCGACGCCATCGAAGCACAGGGCTACGACACGCTGCATCGCCGCCCGTCGGTTAGCAAAGGGAAGCAGGCGCGGCTCCTCGCGAAAGCCTTGCTGGGCAGCCTCCTCAGAGGGAAGCCCGTCGTTGCCACCCCCGCCGGGCGGTCCACACCGCTTTCCGTTCCCGCCACTCGCGGCCCTGCGCCTTCCGAGGTTAGACACGAAGTCGCCGAATCCTATGCCGCCTGCCATCGCGTGGCCCGCGAAGCCCGCAGCAACTTCTATTACGCGTTCTTCCTGCTGCCCAAACCGAAACGCGACGGCCTCGCCGCTCTGTACACGTTCATGCGCTTGATTGACGACGTCGCCGATAAAGGCGCGGACGTCGCGGCCAAGCAGCGCGGCCTGGCCAAGTGGCGCGCCGCATTTGACGAAGCCATCGGCGGCTACGCGGCTTTCGTTGACGGCAGCGCTGCGCTGTCGCTCGAAGCAGCGCCTCCGGGGGCCGTGCAAATCCTGCCGGCACTCGCCGACACCATGCGCCGCTTCCACATGCCCGCGCGCTACCTGCACGACCTGATCTCCGGCGCGGAAATGGACCTTGCCGTGAAGTCCTATCCCACTTTCGATCGGCTGCGCGAATACTGCTATCGCGTGGCCGGCACCGTCGGCCTCACCTGCACGCATGTTTTCGGTTTTAAGGATTCGCGTGCGCTCGATCTGGCGGAAAAGCTCGGTCTGGCCTTCCAGCTCACCAACATCATTCGCGATGTGCATGAAGACGCCACACTCGGCCGCGTCTATCTCCCCGAAGAGGACCTCGCGCGCTTCAATGTCTCGCCCGCGGACTTCTCCAAGAACGAAGGCACGCTCGGGGCGCGCGAACTCCTTCGCTTTGAAGCCGACCGCGCCTTCCGGCTGTACCAGGAAGGCTCCGAACTGCTCGATCTCGTTGACGCGGACAGCCGCGGCACGCTGTGGCTGCTCGTCCACACCTACCACGCGCTGCTGGTGCGCATCGAATCGCTCGATTTCGCCGTTTTCGGCGAACGCATCGCTTTGAGCAAAGCGGAAAAAATGCTATTCATCGCCCAAGCACGCTTCGGGCGGCACACACGGGATAATGTCCTCGAAAAACGTGATCGTGATTGGCGGCGGGCTGGCGGGGCTGGCGGCGGGCGTCGCGCTAGCTGAGGCCGGCTGCCGCGTACGCCTGTTCGAGCAGCGTCCGTACCTTGGCGGCCGCGCGACCTCGTACGTGCTGCCGAACGGCGAGCATGTGGACAATTGCCAGCACGTCACCCTCGGCTGCTGCACCAACCTCGCAGACTTCTACCGCCGCGTCGGTGCCGCCGGCAAGATCCAGTTTTTCGAGCGGCTGTTTTTTCTCGATCCGCAGCAGCGCACCGGGGTCATGCGGGCTGGCATGCTTCCCGCGCCGCTGCACATGACCGGGTCGTTTCTCTCTTTCGCCCCGCTCTCGCCGGCCGACAAACTTTCCATCGCCCGGGCTCTCGCCCGCATTGTTTTTGCGGGCGGCAAGCCCGCCGACGCGCACGGGAAAGAGCCGATCTCGATGCTCGAGTGGCTCGAGCGCCATAAACAGACCCCGCGCGCGATCGAACGCTTCTGGCGTGTTGTTCTGGTCAGCGCGCTCGATGAAGAGCTCGGCAGCACCGACGCCCGTTTCGGCATCGACGTTTTCTGGAAGGCCTTCCTCGCAAACCGCTCGGGCTACCGCATGGGCGTGCCGTCGGTTCCCTTGGCTGAGCTTTACGATGGCTGCCGCATGGCCATCGAGAAAAAGGGCGGGGAAGTCAATCTCCGCTCCCCGGCGCGCAGCCTGCGCTCGACGAATGGCGCGCTCGCGTCGGCAATCTTCGACGGGGGCCGGGAGGAGCCCGCTGACGCTTTCGTGCTCGCGGTCCCGTGGGACAAGCTAAACGAGCTGTTGCCCGACGAGATTCGCCGCGCCAATCCCGCGTTGGCGCAACTCGAACGGTTCAAAGTCTCGCCGATCACCGGCGTCCATTTCTGGTTCGACCGCGAAGTTACCAAAGAACCTTTTATCACCCTGCTGGACACCGAGACGCAGTGGATCTTCAACAAAACTTCTTTGTATCACAGCAACTCCGCATCCTCGGCGGCTGGCGAGCGATCCGGCCAATACCTGCAGCTGGTCATCAGCGCCTCGTACAGCCTGCTCCGCAAATCCCGCGAAGAGATCATCGCTCTATGCCTCGACGAGGTCCGCCAGGCCCTGCCGGCGGCGCGCGAAGCTCGGCTCGTCAAAGCCACCGTAATCAAGGAAGCCGCGGCAACGTTTTCTCCCGAACCGGGCGTCGACCGCTGGCGTCCCGCGCAGGAGACCCAAACACCGCACCTTTTCCTGGCGGGCGACTGGACCGCTACCGGCTGGCCCGCCACCATGGAAGGAGCTGTCCGCAGCGGCTACCTGGCGGCCGAGGCCGCCCTCCGCACGACCGGCTCTTCCGCAGTGAAATTCCTGCAGCCCGACCTGCGGGCGTCCGGCCTGTCGCGGCTTTTCGCTCCCGGATAGGGAGGAGCGGCACTCTTTCTAAAAATCGCCGATCTTCGTTTCTCTTACCGTCAACTCCTCGCACGCCTTATCGATTCTGGCGTACTCCGCCGCCCAGTTTTTCTGAAACTCGTCGTAGGCCTCCCGCGACTCCCACCAGTCCATGGTGACGTAGATCCCTTCCGCGCCCACTTCCGCCAGCAGTCTGGTGCCAAAAAAGCGCGCATCCCGCCGGAACAGCCCGGCCCATTCCCCTTGGGGCCCGTAAGCCCTTCGGAACAATTCCTCACATCCAGGCTTGACTTCGAATTCCCATAGCGTTACAAACAAGGTTGTCCCATCTCCTGCTCTCGGATGTTGGCAATTCCTTTTGAGCCTGAATTCCTAAAGATGTATCTGTTGCCGAGCCGAGCGTAGCAATCCGATTGGATAAAAATCAGGGTTTCAGGGCCTGTTTTCGACGCCCTGAGAATAACAAAACGGTGCCAACGAAGAGAACCGCCCGTTTCCCCGGTGTATAGGTACAGGTATGTAGTCGAACGAGCCGCTCCCCCTCGTGCTTTTGCGGCAATACGGTCGAGGCTGTTGCGGCTCTACAGAAGATGCCTGCACGGAGGCGTTTGTGGATCGTAAGTACAGCCATCGCGGCTATCGCGATTCGGAAAAAGAAGACAAAAGATCACGTCCTGAAAAGCGCCCGCCCTCGGGTGGCCCGCGTGGCCAGAACGATCACCTGGGCCCGCGCACTCCCCGCATGGTCGGCACGGTTACCCGCGCGCGCTGCTCGAACTGCGGCGCCGTTCTTGCCCCCGGTTTCGATCCGAACGGCACTTGTCCGAAGTGCAGCACCGAACTGCACAGCTGCAAGCAGTGCCGCTTTTTCGATTCCGGCGCCAAGTTTGAATGCATGCAGCCGGTTCCCGAACGCATCACGCCGAAGGACGGCAAGAACAGCTGCAAGTTCTACGAATTCCGCATGACGGTCGAGAAGGACACCGCTCCCACTTCCTACCAGCAGCCCGCGCAAGCTGCAGCGGCCCCGGAAGTCTCTCCGTCCCGTCCGCTCGACGCCCGCCAGGCTTTCGAGAATCTGTTCAAGAAGTGAAGGAACATTCGGTAAACCCGCACTCTCGACGAACTGCTCCGCCCACCCTTTCCTGAGCCATTGCTCGCGCCCTGTGCTAGGCTTTTTATTGCCTACCGCGCCCTAACCCCACGGGCTTCGAACGCTGGTTTTTCCGCCGAACGGGCGTGTCCTGTGCCCTGCCGAGGAGTGCCCCATGAGATTTAGCTCCTGGTCTCGCTGCGGCATGCTTCTGCTGGCCTTTATTGTTCTTCCGGCGCTCGGACGGGCGCAGCAGACGGTGCGCTGCGAATCGAACGACGGGAAACGCAAATACTGCGATGCCTCGATCAACGGTCCGAACCAGGTCACCATGGAGCGTCAAATCAGCGGATCGCCCTGCGTGCGCGGTAACACTTGGGATGTGGACCACCGCGGCATTTGGGTGGACAAGGGATGCCGCGCTGACTTCAACATCACTGATGCCGGCGGCCCTGGTCCCGGCACGGGCATGCCTCGACCCGCCGCCGGCTCCATTAAGTGCGAATCCAATAACGCCAAGCGCAACTACTGCAACACCGGGTTCATCGATTCCCGCCAGGTGAGCATCGAACAGCAGATCAGCGGTTCGCCCTGCAACCGCGGCTCAACGTGGGGAGTCGATAACCGCGGTCTGTGGGTCGATCGCGGTTGCTGCGCCGTCTTCCACATCGCTAACTGGAACGACAGCGGCGAGGGGTGGTGGAATCCCGGTCCCGGCGCTGCTCCGTGGCCCCCGAGCGGTAACTGGCAGGGCGGCAACTGGGAGCGCGGCGGCGCCTGCTTCTATAGCGACCGCGACTTCGGCGGCAAATATCTCTGCCTGCGACGGGGAGAGAGCCGCGGCAAGCTCGGCAATCTTGGCGACGACATTTCTTCGATCCGTGTTTTCGGCGGGGCCCGCGTCTTGTTCTATGAAAACGACAACTTCAAGGGCCGCGCCTCGGGCACCAAACGTGATGTTCCCGATCTCCGGCAACTCAACCTTGCCGGCACCTCCCGCAGCTGGAACAACCGCATCTCCTCGGCTCGCGTTAACTAGGGAGTGGAGGCCGCTCTTAGGGTAATTTCCTGCTGTTGATTTGTCCGGTTTGTGCGTATGATGCCTCCTCGTCCGTATCCCCCTGACCGGAGGAGTCCATGACTTCTGTCCCAACTCCAGAAGAAAACCAAGAAAACCCGCTTGTTAATGCCGGTGAAACCGTCGGCGCCGCCGCCGGCAAGGCTGTCGCCGCTGCCAAGCGCACCGCGGCCGCGGTTGAGGAACAGAAAGTGCGGCTGGCTAGCGTCGCCGAGCAGGCCAAGTCCGAGACGCGCCGGGTGGTGAAAGAGACTAAGAGGGAAGCCAAGAAAGTCGTGAAATCCGCCAGGAAGGTTGCGGCCTCCGCCAAAAGATCGGCCAAGCGGGTAGTCCGCAAACTCAAGCGCCGCCGCTAGCTCGATTGACGCCAGGGATACGTGCGGTACGCGCCGGACGTTTCGGGCCCGGCGGCAGGCGGAGCCGCGCTTCTATTGCAAACTAGGCAGGAGAGCGGCTCATCTTTTTTTGCCCGGCTTCCTGCGTGCACGCTCATAAAGCAACGCAATCATGCCCTTTGAATAGGTTTTGTTTTCGACAAGCTTAAACTCCCGCTGCGGGAACCCGCTCGGAAACGCCGGAATCCCTTCCCCGATCACGAGCGGTACCACTCCGAGGTACAGCTCGTCGACCAGATCGTCTTTTAGGAACGCCCGCGTCAACTCTCCGCCGCCCATCAGCCAGATATCCTTCCCTTTTCGCCTGCGCAGAGCGCCGACGAGCTCCCCGGGCGAGTCCCGCACGAAGGTCACCCCGCCACGTTCCCCCGCCTCGAGCGAACGCGAAAAAACGTAATACAGCTTCGCGGCGGCCCCCATGCTTCCCCCGCCGAGCTTGAGCGCCATCTCGTAGGTCTTCCTGCCCATCACCGCAACGTCAATGCGCTTGAAGAACGGCGCCATGGAGTAGTCTTTGGGCATAAACAGGAAATCCACCGCGCCGTTCGCCCGCGCGATGTACCCGTCGAGGCTTATCCCCACTCCCAGCACGACTCGCCTCATAAGCCACCTCCTGCCGTTATTTCGCTTGGCCCGGAGCTTACCATCTCCCGTCTGATTTTCGAGCTTCCCTTCGCTGCGGTCGCCGGGCGGCCCACCGTCTGTTTCAATAGACGAGCTTCAGGGAAAACTGGATCTGCCGCGATGTCCCGGCGGTCTTACTGATGATTCCGAACCCGCTGCCGCGCACCACGTTGTTGGGCAGCCCAAAATTCACAATATTGAAGATGTTGAAAAACTCCGCCCGAAACTGCAGGATGCACAGCTCATTCGCCCCGCGGCTCCCAAACGAAGTGTCCTTGATCAAGCTGAAATCGAAATCATGAAAGGCCGGCCCGCGAAAGGTGTCCCGCGCGAGGGTTCCAAACACCCCGCTGTTCGGTCCCGTCCCGCCCGGCGCTCCGATCGGTATATAAAAGAAAGAACTGTTGTTTGCGCCCAATCCGAAATAATCCTCGCGCACATGCCGGCTTGTGGAAAGATCGGGATGGCCCACGAGATCTGGCCGGTCTCCGCCACCCGCTCCCACGCCGGTCTGCTGCACGCCCGAAAGCACCGTGAATGGCGAACCGCTCGTCAGCGTGGTGATATTCAAAATCTGCCATCCGCCGGTCACTTTCCTGCTCACCGGCCGCAAGAAACTCACCTTGTCAAAAGGCAGCGCCTGAAAGACGCTGGCCGTGAACACGTGCGTCACATCAAACGTCGAGGGCCCGCGCTCCGCGCTCATATCCAGCGGATTCTGCGGCAGCGCCTGCAAAATCGTACCGGTGTTGGGGGCCACTCCCGCCGTGACGGCGCTATCGTTGTCGAGCGATTTCGAAAACGTGTAGCTGGCCTGAAAGCTCAATCCTATTCTCGATTGATTGAGCGTCGCTCCGCTTTGCAGCGCGTTGTAGTTCGAATGCGCTCCGTTGTTCATCACCGCTTCGGGGCCGAATCCGCCGAGAGTCTGCCCGCTCGAGCTGAACTGCGTGTACGGCGCAAATTCTCGAGACGCGCCCGGGTAGCTGTTGGGATAGAGCACACTTGCAAGATGCACCCCCTCCGCGCCCACATAGGCCACGGTAAGTTTCACCGGCCCGAGATCCTGATCGAAGCCCGCCGTATACGAAGCAATGTAGCCGTTCCTGAATTCCCGTGCGATCGTCCCCGGCACCAGCAACTGCACCTCATGCCCGGGCGTAATCGCCTCCAGGTCCGCCTGGTAGCGCGCCAAATCAATCGCGGTGTTCGCCGGCACGCCCGCGGTGTTTCCGCCGGGAAATAGCGGCTGTCCCGTCGTGGTATACGGGGTCGGCAGCACCGGAGTCACCACGCTATCGCTGAACGGCACCGGCACTCCCGGCATCGCGGTGACCAGCGGTTGAAACGTCAGCGGAAATCCGCCGGTGACAAAATTTTCGAGCCACAGGTTCGGCAGCAGCGTGGTGATCGCCGCGCCCGCATGCAGAGTGGTGTGCTTGCTGGCCAGAAAATCCAAGCTGAGCCGCGGCCCCCACCCGTTCTTGTCGAGCGGATAGACCGGCTGCGGATTATAAAGATACTGCTGCGTCGCCCCGGGCGTCAGAAACGAGGTCTCCTTTCCTTCGGAATCGATGGGAATGGCAATCGAAGTCCGCTCCTTGGCCTCTTTGATGCGGCTGTTCAGCTCGTAGCGCAGTCCATAGTTCACCGCGAGGCGCGGCGTCGCCTTCCAGGCATCCAGGAAATAGAAGTCGTACGCCTCGCGGCGCACCGCCGCCTCATCGAACTTGTCGCCGCCCGGCACCCCTTCTGCCAGCCCTGTCACGGTGTAGGAAAACGGCGTCGCCGTCAGAAATCCGGTCAGCGCGTCGGGAAGCGGCTGTCCCGGCAGGAGGTTGTGCGTTCCGCTGGCCGAAGGAATAAACACCGGCGAATATGCCGTTCCGCCGCCAAAGGCATAGAGCCCGTTCGGATTTACGCCAAAGATCGTGGCATCCTTGTTCAGCCGGATCTCCACGCCCCACTTCAGCGCATGCGCACCCTTCAGATAGGTCATGTCCTTGAAGGTAATCGCCGGCTGGGTCTGGTTTATCGTCGGGAAAAAGGGCGTGCTGCGGATGTAGCCAAACTGCGCGGTCGAACTGAGCTTCGGCGTAATCGCCTTCGCCAGGCGCACCGTGGCATTTCTCTGGTGGTCGAAAAATTTCACTGCAAATGTGGGGTTGATGGCTGTCTGATCCGGATTGGTCGTCGGCCCGTCCACCTGGTTCAGACTGAAGCGGCCGGACAGCGTGGTGGTCGACGAAATGTGGTGATCGATTCGAATGGAAAACTGGTTGGTGTCCGTCACCACCTTGGACGAAGCCGCATAGGTCCTTGCCCCAAACGCTCCGGTCGGCAGATTCGGCAGCGGGTAGCCGGCCAGTATCGCCTCGACTCGAGGACTCACCGGCACCATCAGCGTATCCCCGGGAAACGTCGTGGTATCGATACCCAGACGTTCCGCCGCCGTCGGTACCGCCTCCACCTGGGTTGTTCCGAGCACCTGCCGGAATCCCTGGTACTCGCCGAAATAGTAGGTCTTCCCGCGCCCGTCATAGAGTCCCGGCAACACCAGCGGACCGCCGTTGGTCACTCCAAACTCGTTTCGCGCAAACGGCGGGATCCGGCGCGGATCGAGGGCGTCGGTGTGGTCAAAAAAATTTCGCGCATCAAACGCGGCGTTCCTGACGAACTCAAACGCGCTCCCATGCACCAGGTCGCCGCCTCCCTTGGTGACCACGTTGGTGAAGCCCGCGGCTCCGTGTCCGATGTCCGCCGTCATCACGCCCGAGCTTGACTGCACCTCCTCGATGGCATCCACGTTGAAATTCGCAAATGTCGCCCCGCCGAGCTCGGGATCGGTCGTGTCGGCGCCATCCATGGCAAACACGGTCGCCGATCCGCGCTGGCCATTCACCGAGAACTGCTGCGTGAAATTGGCGGCTCCGTTGCTGTCGGTCATGGTTCCGGCCGCCAGCAGCAGCAGCTTGCTGAAGTCCCGCTCGTTCAGCGGCAAACTGGATACCGCGGTACTCGACAGCCTCTGTCCGCCGCTGCCCTGCGGGTTGCCCTTTGCCGCCGCGGTCTCCACAAAAATCAGGTGCGCTTCGGCGCCCTCCATCGCCATCCGCAGTCCGGTCAGCAGCGCCGCGCCTGCTGCGACCGAAAGCGGCGTCACGGACCTCCACGTTTTTCCCGCGGCAACCACGGTCACGTCGTAACTGCCGGGGTTTATGCCGGCAAAGGAAAACTCACCGCCAGGCCCGGTAGTGGTCTGATAGGTGGCTCGGCCAGCCGAGCTCAACTCGAGGCGCGCCCCGCCGACCGTCTTGCCGGCGCTGTCGTCGAGCACACCGCTCCACGAAGCACCTGTCTGCGCCTCAATCGAAGGGGGAGCCAATAGGGCAGGGAGGACTACACAGAACAGAACCGCCAAGCAATGCCGCAAGTGCGCGCGCCAGAACTCCGAGCGATGGGCCGATAGCATGCGCGAGATTATACCTGCCGGCCGTGGTGTTCGATTTTTCGAATGACCTGGCGGTTACCTCGAGCATCGACTTCGCCGCTGCCGTCCGCGTTGTCCGTCACGGAAACAGCGGCCCCAGAAATCAGCGCTCGGCGCGAGATCCTGTCCGCTTCTGGGTGGCCCCGGGGGGATAGGGCAACTACCGCTCCCAGGTGGCGCAAAACCGAATTGCGATAGAATCGCTCCGGCATGCCCACAGCCTCCGACCTCCACAAGTTCCTCGATGCCGCGAGACGCCAGGGTGCGAGCGACCAGACTCTCGTGGCCATCCTCCGCGGCCGCGGCTGGCCCGAAGAGGAGGCTTACCGGCTCCTCGCCGATTACTTCGAGTCCGAGAGCGGCCTCGCGGTCCCTGCCTACAAGCCTTCGAGCTCGGCGAAAGACGCCTTTCTCTACCTGCTGGCTTTTTCTACTCTCGCGACTTGGACCATCGGCCTGGGCTCGGCCGTGTTTACCCTGATCGAGCGTTGGTTCCCCGACCCTGTCGCGCCACGCAGCTACTACCGAAACGGCTACTACGAAATGGCCGGCGCTCTGGCCAGCGTAATCATTGCTTTTCCCGTCTACCTGTGGGTAACCCGCTATATCGTCCGCGAATGGGAAACTCATCCCGAGAAGCGCGAATCTTCGGTGAGGAAATGGCTGACCTATATCGCTCTGCTCATCGCCGCCGGCGTGGTGGTAGGCGACCTGATCACCTTTCTGACCTTTTTCCTCCGCGGAGAACTCACCGCCCGGTTTGCGGCTAAAGTCGCGACGGTGCTGGCTATCGCCGCCGGCGTGTTCTGGTATTACTTCGGCTCGTTGCGGAAAGCCGAATCCGTCGCCGCTCCGGCTGCGCCACCCCGAGGGACCTCCGCATGAGCAGGGATGCCCGTGCCGCGCTCGCCGCCATGGCGGCTGTCGTCGTAGTTATCATGCTCGGCTTTCGCTTTCTCGGCAGTCCCAGACGGCAGCGGCTGATGCAGTCGGACCTCCGAACGGTCGGGGCCTTGAGCCAGCTCGCACAACAGATCCAGCAAAAATCGCGAGCTTCAGGCCATGAGATTCCGGCGAATCTCGATTCCTTTCCTGACGCTATGAAACGGGACCCCGTCTCTCAGCACGGGTTCCTCTACCAGCCAAAATCCAAAACCGGCTACGATCTCTGCGCCACTTTTGTCGCCAAAAGCCCCGACATCGAAGCGAATACCTCTCTGCCTAACGAAGGCTTCTGGGCGCATCCGGCGGGCGACTACTGCTTTTCTTTCGACGCCTCCGAGCCCGTTCCTCCCGCTCCCTACGTCTATTAGCCAGGGCCGGCCAAGGTCAAAACAGCCGCGGCGCCTCGGCCGGCTCGCTCGCAATCCGGTCGAGCTCGGGAAACTTTTCCCGCAGTGGATCCGGCACCTTCACCTTTGCGCCCTTCAGCATCGCGACCAGCTCGAGCGCATTGACCACCGCTTTGCCCTGATAATGATTGTTGGTGATCACGTAGACATCGCTCGCGCCTTCCGCCATCCGCCTCACGCGCTCCGCCCACGGCCGCAGCTCTTCGGATGA
>Ga0306920_100007542_pt1 | contig 14340 bp, 19 predicted proteins | sample flu12Cox44000170_FD_204666 | JGI IMG/M metagenome (GOLD analysis project Ga0306920, IMG submission 204666) | Lab enrichment of tropical soil microbial communities from Luquillo Experimental Forest, Puerto Rico - flux4day.12C.oxic.44.000.170 (v2)... | ecosystem: Environmental > Terrestrial >...
CCGACTACGCCGGCAACAAGCAGTATCTTACGACTGGTAACATTCTGGAGAACGATCGCGTCTGCCTGTTCGTGATCGATTATGCAAAAGGCCGACGGTTGAAGCTGTGGGGCCACGCCGCGGTGATCGATGACGACCAAGCATTGCGCGAACGTGTGTGTGACCCGGACTATCCGGCGCCGGTCGAGCGGATCGTCCGAATCGACCTCAAGGCCTGGGATCTCAACTGCCGCCAGCATTTTCCGCGCTTGGTCAATGAACGGGCCGTCCGTCGGCGCATTGAGGACTACGAAAACAGAATCGCCGCGCTACAGGCGCGCATCGACCAACTCGTTGGAGGCTCGCACCTCCAATGACAAGGTCCAGCAACACGCGTAAGAACGTAGCGCGCTTGAACGAGCGGTCCGTGTTCTGGGTCGCGGCCGGCCTTTCGGTCGGTCCGCTGGTGGCGCTGGGGTTAGCGCGCTTCGCCTATGCTCTGCTGCTTCCGGCGATGCGCGTCGAGCTGCACTGGTCTTATGCTGACGCCGGCACGATGAACACGGCGAATGCAGCCGGCTATTTGCTCGGCGCACTTGCGTCGCCGCATATCGCCAAACTATACGGCACTCGGTCGCTGTTCCTCGCCGGCATATTTGGAACCGCGGCCGCCCTTGCCGGGTCCGGCGTTACGGACAATTTTTCGCGCTCATGGTGTTACGGTTTGCTGCCCGTCTCCTTGGTGCAGTTGCCTTTGTCCCTGGTGCATCGCTCGCCGCGGCGGCCGGCTCGGGGGCACCGCGCGACCGCCTGGGTTTCATCATCTCAATCTATTTTGCCGGCGCGGGAGTTGGCATCGTGCTCTCAAGCTTTCGGTGTTTAGGCGCACTTGCGGCGTGGCAGACCAGCAATTGGTGGTGGCTTGTCGGCGGCGTCGTCCTGCTGGCCAATTGGCCGTTCACGCTTCTTGGTATCATGCCTACCAATAACAAGCTGATGGCTATCCACCCGGCTTCCGCAACATCGGACGTCCATCAGCTTGTCAAGACCTGGGGCCTCCTGCACGCGGGGCGAAGCGCCATGGGTGCGGTGACGACGTTGGTCCTTCTAACCGCATCTTTGCAAGAGCGTGGATCGGCATTGGTGGCACAGCGTCGGGAAATGGCACTTCTCTGCTCATCTACCGCAGTGCAATCAACCCGGCTGCTGCTAGAGCTTACCTGACCTTCGACCGTCGACCAGCGGAATCAAGAGTTTTGCCCCATGGATTCGTCGCGCAGCTTGACCGCGGTGTAGATCTCGTTCTCCGGGTCCTCGTTGACCCTACTCTTTTTGATCGAACCGCAATTATTGATCCGGTACGCCTTGATTGGTGCAGCGAGCGACGTATGCGCGTGCGCGATGCTCGAGAATTGGTCGAGACGTTGGCGCGTCTCCGCGTTCGGGTTCGTGGCCATGACCGGGGCCGAAGCCTTGCGGAAGCTCATAGGCATGCCCTATTGAGCGGATGCACGCGCGCGGGCTTTCCTGACGTTGGTGCGCTGCGCCGGTTGACCGTTGCGGGCCTCGAGCGGGTCCAGCGGACATTTTTTGGCGAGAGTCGGCTCCCTACCTGGAAATAGAGTGCCCGAACCACTCCGCTAGCGCGGCATCTCTTGTCGCAAGCGCCTCCCGCCAAGCAGCCAGGGAGGCCAAGCCCTCGTACCAGCGGCAGATCTCCGGGAAGCGTCCTACTGGCAGCGCCATCCGTTCCGCCGAGGGGAAAAGCCCTCCGATGGAAAAATCGGCGATCGTCAGCCGGTCGCCAACCACCCAAGTCTTGCCCTTCAATGAGTCGTTTAGCACCGCAGCGAAGCGGCTGAAGTTCTGCTCCCCTCGCGCGACGAAAGCCGAATCGGGTGGGCCGAGGCCAAGGACTTCTTTCGATGCCTTCTCGTATGCGACCATGCCCACCGACTCGGCGTCCCAATGGGCGCTTTCCCAGAAGAGCCAGCGCAGTACGTCTGATTGGCCTTTAACATCTGACGGCCACACGCCGCGTTCCGGGCGTTTGGATGCCATGTAGAACAGTATGGCGTTAGACTCCCAGAGGACAATGCCATCATCCTCGAGCGTGGGCATTTTCCTATTGCGATTCAGTGATACATATTCGGGCGCGCGTTGATCGCCTCGTCCCAAGTCGATCGGCTGTAACTCGCAGTCGAGCCCCAGATAGTTCTTGAGGGCGACGATGCCGACAATGCGCCCCGACGGGGGAAACACGTGGATTTTCATTGGGTGGATCTCCGTTGCGCTACTTCTGAAATTAGTTAGCCATTCTCGTGAGTGCTTTTCTTGCTTTTGCTACATTCGGGCCTTCTCCGGCCCGCGACGCAAAAACTCTTCATCATCATGATGCACACCATTCATGCTTCCCTTGCGTTCAAACGCTCAGAGAGCTCGGCAACAGACCAACATTTTAGAACTGGTGTTCAGCCCGCTGTTCCGTTGTCATACGAACCGCCGCCGCACCGCGGATGCGAGCAAACGCGCTCCGGCCAATCCGGGGAACCCCGGATGTCGCCATAGCGCGTCAGGCAGACAAGTGTACGCAGTCTGCGCAAGCGTGACTGCGTTCGCGCGTAAACGCGCTTATGGCTCCATCCGGGCTACGGGAGCTACTGCTTGGTCAGCTCCGCACAGGACGCCACGCGTGCGGCGGACGACACATGCAGATAGCAGAGCTCCATCCGGTTTGGCGCCAGCATGGTGCCGTGCGTGTAGCCTTCATCGTCGGCGAGAAAGATCGTGCCGTTGTGCGAGATCACCGCGATGACCTTCTCGCTGCTGCGTGGCGAGGAAAACGTGCCGGAGAAGCGCCGGCCGTCCTGCTTGTCGACGGTCAAGGTAACCGGGACACTGCGCAGCTCAGGCTCGCTCGTCCGCGTTTGCGGATGATGCGGGTTTCCGCCGCCAAGCACGAACGACTCGCTTTCGCCTTTCCAGGTTCCCCGCAGGTCGGGAACGGGGGTCTGTGACGCAGCCGGGATGGCTGACAGTGCGGCAAACGCCGCGACAGAAAAAATGCAAACGCACCTCGCCATGTTCGTTTTCCTTCTCCTTGCCACGGCTTTCCCGGATATCGCAGCGAGCATGTTGCGGCAATAGGGGAGGGTGCGCGCTGCGGCGTTCTGCGCTAAGCATGGCAGAATTCGACGGAGCCGCGCCTGCACGGTGCGACGGGATGATCAAGAATTTCCAAGAGCACGCTGCGAACGAACGCACCTTCCTTGCCTGGGTGCGCACCGCGATTGCCGTAATGGCTTTCGGATTTCTGGTGGAGAAGTTCGATGTATTTCTCGAGCTTGCCATTCCGAGCTTGCCGCGCCGCTCTCTTTCGATGCTTGGCCAGACGTTCGGCAATATCGCGGGGCTTGCGCTGATCGTGGTCGGCACCGGGATGGTGGTCGTCGCCGCCATTCGATTCATCGCGATGGCGAGACACATCGACAGCGATGACGTTCATGCCGGCACCGGCTCGCGCGTCGATATCGCGCTTGCCGCTCTCATCGTTCTTTTGGGCGGTGCCTTGTTTGTCTATCTGTCGCACGCGATCGTCTCGAGGATTTAACTGTTCTAGCCCGGATGGTGCAATTTTAGTTAATTTATCGCCGCGACGCATCCCAGTTCGATTTGTAGCGAACCGGTTAAACGATTCGCAGGATGTTGTAATGTACTATCGCACCAGGGCTGCAGAGAGAGAGAAGGATTGCGGATGATGCGCAAGCTGTTTGAGAAATTTCTTCGAGACCAGCGTGGAGCGACCGCCATCGAGTACGGTCTCATCGCCGCCGGCATATCCATTGCAATCATCGTCGCGGTAACGGGCGTTGGGTCGTCCCTGAATACGACGTTCACCAGCGTGCAGACCGCGCTGAAATAACGGTCCCGTCGCCACAGCAAGGATCATGCGCGGGCTTGCCCGCGCATTGCTTTGTTGCGATCCCGCACCGGATTGACCGCCAGGACGCTCGACTGGCCGGCGAAAATGCAGTGGCCTATCGAAGAAATGGATTGCTCGCTCGTTCGCGGCCGATGGTGCTGGTCGGCCCATGTCCGCTGATGATGGCGACGTCGTCTCCCAGGGGCAGGAGCTTGTCCTTGATCGATCGCAACAGCTCGCCATGACTGCCTCCCGGCAGGTCGGTGCGGCCGATCGAGCCGGCGAACAGCACGTCACCGACAATTGCGAGACGCTGCGCGGGGCTGAAAAAGGCCACGCTTCCAGGCGAGTGGCCGGGACAATGCAGGACATCGAAGGTCAGCTCGCCCACCTCGACCTGATCGCCGTCTTGCAACCAGCGGCCCGGCGTCACGTTCGAGGCGTTCTCGATGCCGAACGAGCGCGCGTTTTCCGTCACGTGCTGCAGCAGGAAGAGATCGCTCCTCTGCGGCCCCTCGATGGGCACTTTGAGGCTCGCCTTCAAGGCCGCAGCGCCACCGACGTGATCGATGTGCCCATGGGTGAGCCAGATTTTGTCTACCGCCACGCCGGCGCGAGCGATGGCCCGCTCAATGTCGGGCAGATCGCCGCCGGGATCGATGACCACGGCGCGGCTTGTGGCCTCGCACCACAACAGCGTGCAGTTCTGCTGAAACGGCGTGACCGGGACGACGATGGCCTTGGCTTTGGTCGCTTTGGTCATGGGGCAATGCGCACCGGAGTAAGTGTGGGAACGGGTCTGGTTGGCCGGACGGCCGATGCCCCATTAGAATATTTTGCAGCCGGGGGATATCGGCGCCCGCAACGAAGACGTTATGACGTCGCCATACGCCACCCCGCCCCTGGCGCACGGCAGCCTGAAGCCAATAACTCAGTGCGTGATGGCCGATTGCGCCGTGGATCCTGGACGGAGATTGGTTGCGGCGCGCGAGTGCGTCTTGAGCAAAACAAAACACCGGCAAGCTGCGCTCGCCGGTGTTGGAAAATACGGTATCGCGTCCCTGAGCTCGTGCGCTCAGAACGCACCCAGGAGAATGGCCCCCACAAACGCAAACACGGCGCATATCGCCAGCACGTCGAGCCTCAAAGCAAGGTCCACGTCACGATCCTCCTTGTCGCACCGGTAAGGAATCTAGCAAACGGCCGGATGGAGGCGAAGCGACAAATGTTTTGCGATGCGGAAGGCTCGTGAAAAGCATTGTCGCAAGCTTGCGGAATTGGCTCCAAGCCCATGATGCTGCATGCCAAAATATGCCGCCGGGGTAGGTATTTGCAGTGCACCATAGGGCGATCCGAAAAAGCTCGCGAAAACCCGGGATTCGTCGCAACTGCTGACGATGCGGCCCAAGGTGCGATGCAATAACTCTCGCGAGATCAGGCGCTTATGGCCGATTTGGGCGGGGCGTCCGTGGCAGATTTGGGCGCGTTTCCGGGACGGCATGTCTTTCCTCGCCGTTCGTGACACCGCGGATGCGAGTCTGGGCGGCCTTGCTCATCACGAACATTCTCGAGCACGAATCTCATCTCCATCATTTGTTTGAGCATGTCTTTTTTCGCGCAAGCGCACCGGAGCGGTCTCTTAACCATATCGGCGCTGTGCGCGTCACACGTCGGCGGCGCGCGCGATCCTTGAAGGAGCCTTAACAAACTCCATCGCATTCTCCCGTGATGTCGGGAGGGCGCTGTTGGCTCGCCGCTGCGGCTCTGCTCGGCCTGCTGGCCGTGCTTGCAGGGTGCACCGGCGGCTTCTTTTTTGCCGAGCGCGAGCCATGGCGGCGCGAGGCGGAAATGGCCTGCCTCAATTCCGGTGTGGTGACCGAGGGCCCCGGCATCGTCCGACTGAGCGCCATTACCGGCCCCGGCATGTGCGGAGCCGATTTTCCGCTCAGGGTCTCGGTCCTGGGCGAGGGCGGTGCACTCGGCTTTGCCGATGATCCACGCCCACCCGGCGCCATTCCCGAGGCGCCGAGCTGGCCCATTGCAAGGCCGGCCAATGCGCCGGCGCGGCAGGCGCCACCGGCTTATCCGGGTCCGTATCCAGCAGCTGGCGCCACCCCCCGCGCGGCGGCTCCTGAGGCGCCGCTCTCGCTTCATCCGCCGGGCATTGTGCAGGAGCCGGCGACGGCGCCGCCGCAGCCCTACGATTATCGCAGCCCGTATGGTGGCGCTGCGCGCGAGGCTGCGCCTTTACCAAGCTATCAGGCGCGGCGTTCGGCGAACTCTCCGCGCGAGGATCTCTCGCCCGTTCCGTACGAGCGCCGCCGCTTGATCGAGGACGAGGGAGCCTCTGGCCGCAATCGCGCGGTCAGCCGCGCACCGCTGCGCGAGATCGGGAGAGTCGAGGAGACGCCGCGCTGGTCCGGTCGCGAGGCATCGACAGATGAGGATCGCTACGAGCCCGTGCGCCGGCCAGTCGTCCCGCCGCTCGTGCCGATGGGCGCGCGCGGGGAGCCACCGCGACCGCCGGCACCGACCCCGGTGGCGGTGAACCCGCCGGCGACGCTCGCCTGTCCTATTGTTTCCGAGCTTGACCGCTGGATCGCAGCCGCGGTGCAGCCCGCAGCCATGCGCTGGTTCGGCTCGCCGGTTGTCGAGATCAAGCAGATCTCCGCCTATTCCTGCCGCGGCATGAACGGTAATCCGGGCGCGCGCATCTCCGAGCACGCCTTCGGCAATGCGCTCGACATCGCGGCGTTCACGCTGGCAGATGGGCGGACCATCACGGTGAAGAACGGCTGGCACGGGGCGGCGCAGGAGCAGGGATTTCTGCGCGACGTGCAGGGTGCCGCCTGCGATCAGTTCACCACCGTGCTCGCCCCGGGATCGAACGCCTACCACTATGATCACATTCACGTCGATCTGATGCGCCGCGCGAGCGACTATCGCATCTGCAGTCCGCAGGCGGTGCCGGGCGATGAGGTCGCAGCCCGAGCGGGATGGAAAGTCGCCCGCCGTCGCGGAAGCGATCCGCTCGCAACCGGCGCGCTTGCCACGCACCGCCCACTGCGCCAGCAAAGGCATGTCGGCGCCGACGAGAAGGACGACCGTTTCCCCGACCGCGCCCTGCCGCTGGCGCGGCCCGGCGAGGACGGCAGCGACTGACCGAAGAATCTCGCCTTTACAAGGGGTTGGATGGCGGTCGGCCGCGACACCGTGCAGCACCTCTTAAAATCGCGGTACCGCATCCCGATATGGTAGGCGAACAAATTCGGATGACTGGGAGGAAATTCATGCTCAGCTTGCGCCGTCCGCTCCTTGCCGCTCTGGCTCTTGCCGCGGCAGTGGCGCTCACGGCAAGCCACGCCGATGCGCGTGCCGGCCGCGGCGGCAGCTTCGGCAGCCGGGGCTCGCAGACCTTTTCCGCGCCGCCTTCGACGGCGACCTCGCCCACGGCACGGCCGATCGAGCGCAGCATGACGCAGCCCGGCCAGCCCGGCACAGTCGGGCGGTCGCCGACATCCCCCATCGGCGGTTTCTTCGGCCGGCCGGGATTCATGGGCGGGCTGTTTGCCGGATTCCTTGGCGCAGGCCTGTTCGGACTGCTGTTCGGCCACGGCCTTTTCGGAGGCCTGGGTGGCTTTGCTTCCATCCTGGGACTGCTGTTGCAGGTTGGGCTGGTCGTGATCGTGGGACGGCTCTTGTGGACATGGTGGCAGCGTCGCAGTCAGCCGGCACTCGCAGGCGGCCCGTCGTTTCGCGATTACGCGCAGGACTCCTCCGTGCCCCCGATTGCAGGGTTCGGCGGCGGGCCCCATGTAGCGCCCGCTCGCGCGTCAGGCACCGACGAGGTCGGCCTCAAGCCCGACGACTTCAACAATTTCGAAGGGCTGCTCGGCCAGGTGCAGGGCGCCTACAGCGCCGAGGATCTCGCCCGCCTGCGCACGCTCGCTACTCCGGAGATGGTGTCGTATTTTTCGGAGGACCTCGCTGCCAACGCAAGCAGGGGCGTCATCAATCGCGTCTCCGATGTGAAGCTCCTCCAGGGCGACCTGGCCGAGGCCTGGCGCGAAGGCGATACCGAGTACGCCTCGGTCGCCATGCGTTTTTCGCTCAATGACGAGATGTTTGAGCGCGAAGGCGGGCGCCTCCTGGAAGGCGGTGCCGACGAGGCAACGGAAATCTGGACCTTCATGCGCCGGCGCGGCGGGCATTGGCTGCTCTCCGCAATCCAGCAGAAGTAGTTTCTCGCTTCAGAAGGCGCCGCGTTTTCCTCCTGGCCGGGGGCACCGTCAAAGAGTGCCTCACCGGCCAGGCAAGTGAACCTTTGCTCCTTGGTCAATCGCCACGCAGGCCATGCCGGGCCGCGCAGGTGCGAAAAGTGTACATATGCTCGAGCTCGTCGGAATAGTCCTTATATTTCGATGCGCGCACGCTGCATTCGTGGACGGCGGACCGTGCTTGAATGTGACGCTCACGGGTCTGGGCCGAGGCCGATGGTAAGCCAATCGAAGCAAATGCAAACCCGAGGGCTAGCCCTGCCAGGGCTGTTCTTGCTGTCGTCATGAAAATTCTCCTTCAATGAATAACGCCGGAACGGCAGAACCGGTTTCAAGTCAACGCGTTGTTCCGATGCCGACAGGCAATGCTCAGGCACTTGCTTGAGGGAAGGAGATGCGCAAGCAATTCAAGGTCGGAGATCGTGTCGCCTGGAACTCGGAAGCCGGCCGCGTGCGCGGCAGGATCGTGAGGGTGCACAGCCGCAAGGTGACGTATAAAGGCTATACGCGGCATGCCAGCAAAGAGGAGCCGCAATACGAGATCAAGAGCGAGAAGACCGATCACGTTGCGATGCATAAGGGAGCCGCGCTGACGCTGCTCACGCGATGAGAGCCCGCCCGGCTCGCTGAGAGCGTCTTAAAGAGCCCGCCGAGCGGTGCTCCAGGCTCAATGGTCACGCCGAGCCGAGCCTTATCTCCCGTGGGAGGCCTGCTCGCTCTGCTCGACCGCAACCGCGAGCATGAGAGAAGAATGCGCGTAGGCGCCGCCCGCGCGCATTTCGGCCGCCACCCAGATTGCTTCCATCAATTCTTCCTCGGTTGCTCCGGCGTGCAATGCGGCCCTGGTGTGTCCGCGAATGCAATACGGGCATTGCGTCACATGCGCTATTGCAACTGCGACAATCTGTTTGGTTTTAGCCGCAAGCGCCCCATCGGCGAAGGCGGCCTTGCTGAACTCCTCAAATGCGGTGAGCTGAGCTGGGGCCAGCTCGCGGCGTCTGCGCGACGTTTGCGGCGTGGGCTGCGGATACATTGAGCTCATTGAGATTCTCCTTTTGCATTCTGCTCACCGGTCTCTCCTGGTGCGGCTTTCATCCGACTGAGCACCTCATGCTCCCCCATTTCCTAGATGCAACGCATAAACATGGATCAATCGGCCGGTACTGCTTCGGTTGAAAGATCCCGGGAAACCAATGCTCGGCGCTTTGAGTTGAGCATCGGGGGCCCATTTCGGACCCAGAGCAAAATGACTTCGTCGGCCGATCCTCATGATCCACGCCCGATCATCATTGGGGTGGGCTTCGCCGTTGTCTTGCTGGCCGGCGCGCTATTTACGGTGTTCCTGCAGACGTGGGATTCACGTTGGCCTGGTCCCGCGCAGAAACCTGATCGCTTGGGATTCGCAGAAAAGGTCTTGCAGAATGGCGATGATGCAACGGCGGCCAAGATCTTTTCCGAGCTTGCTGCCGAGGACAACGGGATGGCGCAGTATTGGCTGGCCCACATGACCGAGCTCGGCCTCGGAGTTTCACGGGATCTGCCGACAGCCATCACGCTCTACAAGAAGGCGGCCGCCAAGAATATTTCGGAGGCAGAGCGGCGGCTGGGCGAGATATATCTGCGCGGCGACATCGTGCCGCCGGATTTCAATCGGGCGAAGAGCTATCTCGAGCAGGCGGCGTATCAAGGAGATGCGCGGGCGGCGATGCAGCTGAGCCGGATGTACCGCCTGGGGCTAGGCATGCCTGCCAATCCGATCAATGCATATGCCTGGTCAGAAGTAGCCTCGCTTGAAGGCAATACCGTAGCCAAGCGGGAGCGTGATGCTTCGCTTCGCGATCTGAAAGAAAGCAATCAGCAGGAGGCGGTGGCGCTGGCGCGAGATATTCTCAATCGAATCAAACGCGAGCCGCCTGCGCCGGGCGACAAAGCCGAGGACCAAGGGAAGCAGCCCACGCAGTGATGGCTTTGTGATCTCAGACAGCTCGGCGCCGCTGGTGTCCTGGTAAACGGCTCGCGGGCGGTTGGCGAAGCGACCAGCTCATCGGCGGGCCGGCGTGGTGCTGATGATCTTGCAGCTTCGATCTATCGTCGAATTGGATGGCTGCCTGCGAAATGCCTCGCCCTGTGCGGCCTGCTCACGCGCGCTCATCTGTTTGCCGATGACGCTTGCAGCTTCGCCAAGATACGAATTCTCGAAATCACAGACCAGGGACAGGCTCTCGAAGTCGAGGATCGTCACGCGCTTGCCTTCTATCGCAATGAGCTTGTCCTCGCGCAGCGAGCGCATGGTGCGGTTCACATGCACAGTGGTCAGGCCTACCGCATCACCGATCAGTTCCTGCGTCAGCGGCAGCTCGAAGGACATGCCATCGGTCAGGCCCGCGCCATTCAGGCGCACGAACAGCTCGAGTAGCAAATGGCTGATGCGTTCATAGGCCGATCGCCGGGCGGCATCGATGAGGTGCTCTCCGATGATCGCTGACTCGGAGCCCGCCGACCAGAACAGCGCCCGCGCCAGCCTGGGGCTGCGTTCAAACACATCATCAATCATTTCGAATGGAATCTCCGAGAGCGAGCTCTCGGTGATGGTTGCGACGGAATACAGCGCGTTCTTGAACAGGCACGCCTGCAACCCGAAAATCTGTCCCGGCAGTATGAAGTCGATGATCTGGCGCGAGCCGCCATGGAGGATCTTGTAGCGCAGCAGCCAGCCGTCATGATTGACGTAGACGGACCCGTAATGCCTGCCGACGACCAGGATATCCTTGTTCTTCGGGGCGGTCACAATCCTGACGTTGCGGCCGGCTTCGGCTAACAGATCCTCGTGCGTCAGCCGCGTTGCAAAGGGAGCGCTGCCACCGCCGGCTCCCGCGGAGAGTATGGCAATACCTCTCGCAAAGTCTCTCGCCATTGTCCCGGCCGTCCAGACTTTCCGTTCAATCCAGCAATTTACGCCTCTCGATCACGAAACAGGACGCGCCGCTTGCTTTCTCGCATGGCGGGTGACCTGGAGTGCAGGGCATAAGCGGCGATGCAGATTCGAGAGAGTGCGGATTTACCCATGTTAACAAGGCGCGATAATTCCCCGCCTTCATTGGACGCATAACGTATGCGCGGCTTGGGAAGTTCCGGCCCGGGGACGCGGTGATCGGCGCCTGCAGCGGTCCGGCAGGATCGAGACGAACAATGGAACAGCGGAAGTATCTCATCATCGGCGGCGGCCTCGCAGCCGATGCTGCCATCCGCGGCATTCGCGAGGTGGACAATTGGGGCTCGATCTTGGTGCTCTCGGATGAGAACGATCCGCCCTACGATCGCCCGCCCCTTTCGAAAGCGCTTTGGAAGGGGGCCGCAATTGACACGATCTGGCGGCACACCGACTTGAGCGATGCCGAGCTGCGGCTGCGCAGCGGCATCGTTGCGCTCGATCCCGGCGCCAGGACCGTTCGGGATGCCGCCGGCAATACGTTCGGTTATGAGAAGCTCCTATTGGCGACGGGCGGCTCGCCGCGCCGGCTCAAGCAGGCCGATTCGTCCATCATCTACTTCCGCAAGCTTGATGATTTCAAAAGGGCATGGGAGCTTTCCGCGCGTGGGGGCGAATTTGCCGTAATTGGCGGCGGCTTCATCGGGTCTGAGATTGCAGCCGCGCTGGCCATGAACGGACGGAAGGTATCGCTGATCTTCCCGCAAGCCTCCATCGGGGATCGAATCTATCCGCGGCCGCTGGCGAATTTCCTTAATGTCTATTTCCGAAAGCATGGGGTCGATGTGCGTTTCAATGAGCGCGTGGAGCGCATCGACAGGAAGGCGGACAAGCTCGTTGTCCAAACGAATGAGAACGGCGCTACGGCGGTTGACGGAGTGGTCGCCGGAATAGGGATCGCTCCCAACGTAGGCCTCGCCGTGTCCGCCGGACTGGCCGTGGAAGGCGGCATCGTTGTCGATGAGATGCTTCGGACAAGCCATCCGGATATCTACGCCGCTGGCGACGTGGCGAGCTTCCCATGCCGCGCGCTCGGACGACGGTTGCGTTTCGAGCACGAGGACAATGCACAGTCGATGGGACGGGCGGCGGGCCTTAACATGGCGGGCCGATGCGGGCCGTATGGGCACCTGCCGTTCTTCTACTCCGACTTGTTCGAGCTCGGTTACGAAGCGGTAGGGGAGATCGACAGCCGACTGGAAACCGTCGCGGATTGGCTGGAAAAATTCAGGAAAGGCGTCATCTACTATCTGGCCGACAACCGTGTTCGAGGAGTCCTGCTGTGGAATGTTTGGGGTCAGCTGGAGGCAGCAAGAGACCTGATCATGTCCGGTCGTCAACAGCAGCCACAGGAGCTCATCGGACGACTGCGAGAGCGCGGTTGAACGCGCCGCCGTCGGTCACTTGCACGCCATTGATGAGGTTCTCGATGATTTCGCGCTTCCGCGCAGTTGTCCCCTGGCACCTCGACCCGATGGAAAGGCGCCAGGGGATGTGCCGCCGCGGGAGACCGTCGCGGCGGTTTGTCGCGTTACTCCGCAGGTCGGCCGAACGAGCTGCTGCGGAAGGTATGGGGGCGCATCAAGCTCAGAACAGCGTCGCTCGCTGCGCTTCCGGTCAACACGACCGCCGCTCCGAGCACAACCAGCGCGGTCAACGTCAGCACGCCGGAGTTGGCGAGGATGAGCGCCAGGATTCCCAGCACGATCGCCGCCAAGCCCGCGAGCGCCTGCATGGCGGTCGAGCCGTACGCCATCTCCGCCGCGAGCACCTCGCCGCCCGAGCTCCACTCCCGCGCGGGCAGGACGGCCTGTTTGAGCGTATGCAGGCGCCGCACCGCGTTGCTGCTGAAAAGCAACGCACTGCCGAACGCGATCGCGGCGATCGCGGTCAGGACTGCCGGGTGAATGCCCACCAGGGCGAGAATGCCCAGCACGATTCCCGCCACGCCTGCCGCGAGCACGGCGGAAAGGCTGCCGCCGCTGAATTCATCGGTGATTGCAGCGGTTGCCCCGGGGGAAAGCTGAACTGGGCGTATTCCGACAGCATCGTCCCGCCTTCGATCAGCAGGGCAGCGCCGAAGATGATTGTCGCAATGGCGACCATCATCTCCGAATGAACCCCGGCGAGACCAATGATGGCAAGCACCGCGGCAGCCGTCCCGCCGATGGCATCGGCGAACCAGCCGTAAGCGGCCTCCTTGGACATTGTTTGAGTCATGGTAGTCATGGACGTTTTCTCCGTGTTTATTCTTGCATGCGAACAGCATCAAGCTCGCCTATGCCATTGATTTAGGAAGCGGTCGCAGACGATTCAAACACTACGTGTGGCCTTCTTGGAATGATCTCGATGATTGCTCCAGGTTAAACTGAAAATGACACGCGCTGTTGCACGGCAGCTCCGGAACCGGCTCGCGAATCTGGACGTTCACGCCCCAGGATATCCAAGCGTTATTCCAAGCGAGAGGAGCATGTCCAATGTGCGATTACAGCTTGCACGCAGTCGCATCGCGACCGGCAACGACCGGTGACAGGTTGGTGACGACCCATTTTTCCAATTCGATTACGCGCGGGCTCGCCGGCGTGACGGAACCGCAGGTAGCGGTGTGCCTGCTTCCCGGCACCGAGGTCGCCTTCGACCAGGAAGTGGCCTATCAGCATGCGCTGGGCTGGTTCCGGGATCGCAGGACCAAGGGGCGGGTTGCCCGGTTCCGTCAGGTCAACACTGCAAATCCCCATACGCATCACGACGCATTCGAGTTTCCCGATGGGAAGCTCGTCATGGTCACACGCCTGATCGAAAATCAGAATCTTACTGTGCTGCAGCTTCCGGTCGCAGCAAATGACGCGGCGCGGCAGGCGGACGTCTCGACGGCTCCCGCCCAGGCTGCGCGTGGCGCCACGGGCGCAATGGTCAGTGGCCGAGCCAGCTAAGTTGAAGCGCTCCAGCAGGCCGTGGCCGATCGTCGCGGCAGATCGAATGCATGCGGGCTGGGTGGTCACGCGGCACGTTGAGAGCCGGGCGTGATCAGGTTCCAGTGTCGCAATTCGGACGCAGAGTGGCTCCGTCATGGCCGAGGTGCACGCACTTGCGGATTTTGTCGCGCGCGCCCGCTTTGAGGATCTCAGCAACGAGGCGCTTGATCAGCTCAAGATCCGCGTGCTCGACACCAT
>Ga0306920_100007543_pt1 | contig 14340 bp, 12 predicted proteins | sample flu12Cox44000170_FD_204666 | JGI IMG/M metagenome (GOLD analysis project Ga0306920, IMG submission 204666) | Lab enrichment of tropical soil microbial communities from Luquillo Experimental Forest, Puerto Rico - flux4day.12C.oxic.44.000.170 (v2)... | ecosystem: Environmental > Terrestrial >...
CGCCGCAATCACGGCACAGACCCCACCGCGTAAGGGGGTAATGAAAAAGCCGGGATAGTGCCCAGCCGCTCGAACGCTAGCTAAAGTGGGACGCTCGCGACACTGCCGGCTCCACGATCTTCTTCTTCGGTGGTGTAGGCGACAAATACCCGTCATCGGTCGGGCGGGTTTCCGGCTTCTCGGGTTTCGTTTTCTCAGTGTCTGACATTGTCAGCTCCCCAGCTCCCCAATGGCAACGCGCGATAGTGATGCCTCGATTTGGGCATGTCGGCAACTGGAAAAGGCCCGTTGTCCCATCGGTAAAAATACGGGGTGAGCACCTTCACCGAGATTGACATCCGCGCCCAGCGCGTCACCGACCAGAACGGCAACACTGTGAACTGCCCCGAGTTTCGTCCGTGGGCGCATCATCATCGTCGTCATCGGCGATCGGCTGTCGCCTGATGTCGGCGGAAAGCAAACGCTTGACATCAGCATAGCCGGCAAGATCGCGCAGAAAGTAGCGCAGTCTCCTGGCTCTGCGATCTCTTCCATTACGAGCGCGCATGACGCCACCCGCTTAGGATCACGCCCCGGCCGAGTTTTATTTTAAGCTTAAAATTATGACGCCGCTAATACAAAAACTCCACACCGCCTGCCCAATTGCGCGCCACGTGTCGGCAAGCCGACCTCAGCCGTCGCCGCGATCACCGCATCGACGCCGCCGTTCAAGGGATAGCCGTCGTCAGCACACTGCATTTGCGGCCATCGCCGGGCTGGTCTTCGGGGTGATCTAATTTCCCCCGGGAGAACTGCGATGATGCCGATCGAAATCCAAGCGCCAGCAGCTTTAGCGCTGCCATCGAAGAGCAACTGCCCTTCGCGGCGATGAAGGGTTTGCGAGAACTCTGGGCCGTGTCGACGGATGAAGACCGGGCAGGAATAATCGACATCTGCCTCGGCGGGCGAAAGGCGCGCCAGCGGCAGGCCCGGCGACGAGGCTCATGCGCGGACAGGTCTGGGCACGCGGGGCTATTCCGGCAGGCCCTCTTGGCGCTCAGCCAGCTTGCGATATTCGGCCGCCAACGCCAGCAGTGCACGCCGCGTTACCTCGTTGGACGTAAGCGCCGCCTGCTGCGAGCAGATCAGTTCGAGCGACCGATAGTTGGGACTCGGATCGTGCATGGCGTCACGTTACGCGCGTGCCGGGTGGTCTCGCATTAACGCAGGATGTCGTTAGAGATCATCCTCGTTGGGAGAGGGCTGCTGGGTCCTACGCCCCGCAAACGAGTCAGGCAACCGCGATTTGAGAAATTCACGGCTCTTCGCAATCGCCTCACGATGATCGCTGCCACCAGAGCCAGCGCCAATGTGAAGTGGTTCACACGCGCGAAATTACAATTTTGGTATTGTGCATTGCGGTGTTATTGTCTTCCGCAACCTATGGGATCGATCTCGGCACAGCATCTGCCAAAGGATGCGTTACCATGTTCGATTTGATGGTCTATGCAGTCCTGATTTTTGGCTTTCCTCTCGGGGTTCTCGTCGGTTACCGGTGGCGGGACCGCATTTCGCATGAACGCCGGGCTCGGTATCTGGCTGAGCGAGGAAGAGGCAGGACCTGTTAGCCCGCAGGTGCCAAAAGTCCGCCGCCGCGCAGGGACACCTCGCGGCCAAAAAAACGCCGCGCAAAGCGCGCAGCTCAAAGCGTCGCTTGATGCCGGACCGACCGGTGACCTCGCCTTCATCGTCTTCCGGCGCGGCACCCCATCAACGCGGCACCCCATCAACAAAGGGGGCTTTGAGCGCGGCCTTCGTCGAAGCGGCAAAGGGCATCAAAGGTAAGTCAGCCCACGGGTTGGGAAAGGCCGCCGCAACCCGCACCGCCAAGAACCGCGCGACAGAGCCCGAGCTGGAAAGCTATTTTTGGCTGGTCCGGCCGGAGAATGGCGACAGTTTATACCAGAAGTGCTAACCGGACCCGACTTGCCGCCGGTGCCATCGACAAGCTAGACCGTGCCGAGACCGGAAATAGAGCAGTCTATTCCCACACCTACGGCTGAGGTGCGGGCCGGAAACTAAAAAAACCGAATAAAATCAGCCCCTTAGATTTCAGATAGAAGACGGACCCATGCTTCGAGGATTGCGCAAAGCCTCATCAAACTGGCTCGGCAAGGCCATTATGGCCGTGGTCATGGGCGTATTGATCGTGAGCTTCGGCATTTGGGGCATCGCGGATATTTTCCGCGGATTCGGCCAATCGACGCTGGCCAAGGTCGGCCATACCGACATCTCGATCAACGAGTTCCGCCAGATCTATTCCGACAAGCTGCAGCAGCTCGGCCGCCAGTTCGGCCGACCCCTGACCCAGGACCAGGCACGCGCCTTCGGCCTTGACCGGCAGACGTTGCAGCAAACGATTGCGGAAGCTGCCCTCAACGAGGAAGCGCGGCGGCTCGGTCTTGGCCAGTCGGATGCCGACACCATGCGCGTGATCTTCTCCGATCCGAACTTCAAGGGTGTGACCGGCTCGTTCGATCCGCAGCGCTTCCAGGCGATCATCCGCCAGTTCGGCTTCACCGAGGCGCGCTACCTTGCCGATCAGAGGCGCGTCTCGCTGCGGCGCCAGCTCGCAGGCACCATCGCGGCCGGGCTCGAGCCGCCGAAGACGCTCCTGGAGGCGATCAGCCATTTCGAGAACGAGCAGCGTTCGATTGAATTCGTCCGGCTCGGCGCCGCGCAGGCCGGCACCATCGATCCGCCCTCACCCGAAACGCTGGCCGGCTATTTCGACGATCACAAGACCCAGTTCCGCGCGCCCGAGTACCGCAAGATTGCGTTCGTCGCGATCACGCCGGAAGAGATCGGCAAGTGGACGGACGTATCCGACGAGGATGCGAAGAAATTGTTCGAGCAGCGCAAGGATCGGTTGGGCACGCCGGAGAAGCGCCAAGTCTCGCAAATCGTATTCCCGAACACTGAGGATGCCCAGGCCGCCAAGGCGCGCATCGACGGCGGCCTGTCGTTTGACGATCTCGCCAAGGAACGCAAACTTGGCGAGGCCGACGTCGACCTCGGCATGGTCACCAAATCGGGCATTATCGATCCGACCGTCGCGGATGCAGCGTTCGCACTCGCCTCGGGCGAGATCAGTCAGCCCGTGCAAGGCAAGTTCGGCGTGGCCCTGGTCAAGGTCGGCGCAATCCAGCCGGCGGTGCAGCCGAGCTACGAAAGCGTCGCGCAGGACCTGAAGCGGGAGATCGCGACCGAGCGCGCCCGCTCGCAGGTCTCCAGCCTGCACGACAAGATGGAGGACGAGCGCGGGGGCGGCGCCAGCGTCATCGAGGCCGCGCAGAAGCTGGGCCTGAGGACGGTCACCATCGACGCCGTCGACCGCAGGGGCATGCTGCCCAACGGCCAGCCGGCTTCCGACATTCCCAAGGGACTTGCTGTGGTCTCTCAGGCCTTCAATAGCGACGTCGGGGTCGATAACGATCCGATCTCGTTCCACGGCGGCTACGTCTGGTTCGACGTGCTCGGCATCACGCCACCGCGTGACCGCACGCTCGACGAGGTCAAGGACCAGGTCGAAGCCCGTTGGCACGAGGACCAGGTCATCGGCAAGATTCGCACCGTAGCAAACGATATGGTGCTGAAGCTCAGCCACGGCGGAAATCTCGCGGACGAAGCCGCCGCAATCGGTTCGAAAGTCGAAACGGCCGCCAGCTTCAAGCGCCAGGCATCGGTACCCGGCGTACCGCCCGGCGCCGTCACCGCGGCCTTCCGTACCGCCAAGGACAGCGCAGGTCAGACCCAGGGTAGCGGAGATACCGAGTGGATCGTATTCCGTGTGACCGATGTGACCGTGCCTCCGGCAGATCTCGCCTCCGACGGGATGAAGACGCTGAAGGAGTCGCTGCTGCGGGGCATCAGCGACGAGCAACTCGGGCAATACATCACCAAGCTCGAAAAGGACATCGGCACGTCGATCAATGAGGATGCCTTCGCACAAGCGACGGGCGCCAACAGCAATCAGTAGGTTTGAAGGCAGGGGATGGACGACCTCAAATCAATCATCGGCAAAGTCGCGACCGGCGCCTCGCTGTCGCGCGAGGAAGCGGCCTCGGCCTTCGACAGCATGATGTCGGGCGAAGCGACGCCCTCGCAAATGGGCGGGCTGCTGATGGCGCTGCGGGTGCGCGGCGAAACCGTCGAGGAGATCACCGGCGCAGTGTCGGCGATGCGCTCCAAGATGCTGCGCGTCAGCGCGCCCGACAACGCCCTTGACATCGTGGGCACGGGCGGCGACGGCTCGGGCTCTGTCAATGTCTCCACCTGCGCCTCGTTCATCGTCGCAGGCGCCGGCGTGCCTGTGGCCAAGCACGGCAATCGCGCGCTGTCCTCGCGTTCGGGCGCCGCCGACGTGTTGGCCTCGCTCGGGGTGAAGATCGATCTCGCGCCGGATCAAGTTGGACGCTGCGTGAAGGAGGCCGGCATTGGCTTCATGTTCGCGCCCGCGCATCACCCTGCGATGAAGAACGTCGGCCCGACCCGCGTGGAACTTGCGACCCGCACCATCTTCAACCTGCTCGGCCCCTTGTCCAATCCCGCCGGCGTGAAGCGGCAGATGGTCGGCGTGTTTTCCCGGCAATGGGTGCAGCCGCTAGCACAAGTGCTGAAAAACCTCGGCGCCGAATCCGTCTGGGTCGTGCACGGCTCCGACGGCCTCGATGAGATCACCCTCACGGGCCCGACCGCGGTAGCCGCTCTGGAGAGCGGCGACATCCGCACCTTCGAGGTGACGCCGGAGGAAGCCGGGCTTTCGCGTGTCAACGGTGACGCGTTGAAGGGCGGCGATCCGGATGCCAATGCGGTTGCCCTGCAAAGCGTGCTTGGAGGCAAGCCGAGCGCCTATCGAGATGTCGCGCTGCTCAATGCCGCAGCAGCGCTGATCGTGGCCGGCCGCGCCAAGACGCTGAAAGACGGCGTGGCAATTGCTGCGGAATCGCTCGACAGCGGCGCGGCCGCGGCGCGGCTAAAACATTTGATTGCGGTCTCCAACAACGGCTAACGAGGCGCACGCGATGTCGGACATCCTGAAGCGCATCGAAGTCTACAAGCGCGAGGAGATCGTAAGCGCCAAGCATGCGCATCCGCTGTCCGAGATCGAGGCGCGCGCCAAGGCGGCAACGCCTCCTCGTGGGTTCGTTCGCGCGATCCGCCAAAAGCTAGCCGGCGGCGACTATGCGCTGATCGCCGAGATCAAGAAGGCCTCGCCCTCCCGCGGGCTGATCCGCGCCGATTTCGATCCGCCCGCGCTTGCCAAAGCCTATGAGGCCGGCGGCGCTGCCTGTCTCTCGGTGCTCACAGATGCGCCCTCGTTCCAGGGCCATCTCGACTTCATGGTCGCCGCGCGCGAAGCCACCGCGCTGCCGGTGCTGCGCAAGGATTTCATGTTCGACACCTATCAGGTGGCGGAGGCCCGCGCTTTTAGCGCCGACTGCATCCTGATCATCATGGCTTCCCTCGACGACGCCGCGGCCAGAGATATCGAGGATGCGACCCTCGCCTATGGCATGGACGTGCTCATCGAAATCCACGACCGCGCCGAGCTCGACCGCGCAGTAAAACTTCGCTCGTCGATGATCGGGGTCAACAACCGCAACTTGCGCACCTTCGAGACCACGCTTGCCACCAGCGAAGCTTTGGCGCCGCTGATCCCGAAAGACCGCCTGCTGGTCGGCGAAAGCGGTATATTCACGCCCGCCGACCTTGCCCGGCTTGCACGTGTGGGCATGGCGACGTTCCTCGTCGGCGAGAGCCTGATGCGTCAGACCGACGTTGCAGCCGCCACGCGCGCGCTGCTCAAGCGGGGCGATGCGCTGAGCGCCGCGGGCATGCGCTGATGCCGCGCAAAGCGTCCAACAACGGCCCCGCCCTCACCCATATTGGTTCCACCGGCGAAGCTCGTATGGTCGACGTCTCGGCAAAGGCCGCAAGCGAGCGCGTGGCGGTGGCCGAAGGCCGGGTCGCGATGAGCAAGGCGACGCTCGAGCTGATCCTGTCGGGTGATGCGAAGAAAGGAGACGTGCTCGGGACCGCGCGCATTGCAGGCATCATGGCCGCCAAGCGGACGCACGAGCTGATCCCGCTCTGTCATCCTCTGACGATCTCAAAGGTCACGGTCGACATCACGCCCGATCCCGAGCTGCCGGGCTGCGTCGTGCAGGCGTCGGTCAAGGTGGTCGGACCAACCGGCGTCGAGATGGAGGCGCTGACCGCGGTCTCGGTCGCCTGCCTCACCATCTACGACATGGTCAAAGCCGTCGAGCGCGGCATACGGATCGAAGGCATTCATCTCGTCGAGAAGAAGGGCGGCAAGTCCGGTCACTATCGGGCCTGATCGGCGACGCGCCGCAAAATCGTCACCGCAGCGAGTTGTTGATCGAGGCGAACTTGCTATCAAGCTTGGTGCCAAGTCCGTCGACGACGCCGATGATCGCCAGCCAGATTCCGGCAGCGATCAGCCCATATTCAATCGCCGTCGCGCCCGATACGTCGGCGAGAAATCCCCTCAAAATATCTTCATTGGGTGCGCCTCCATCGCACGCGTTCTTGCGTTCGCAATTCGCATGCAGGCCGGCGTCAAATGTCGTCAAAGCCTCAGATGGTTTAGGTCAAATTATCGGCTTTTTCGTCGGGAATCTTCCTCCCTCTTGGCTTCAATCGGACGGCAATAGCTGCCGTCGACGCAACGTTTCTCTTGCGGCGCAGCATCAAGCGATCGCGCGCGTTAGCTTTGCATTAACCCAGATTGCTAACGTCACCTCCATCCCACCGATGTACCTATGTGCAGGGCTGAACTTGGGAGTTGGTTTCAGCCACCACGCCCTGGAAGCCAACGCGATCCGTCATGTCACATGCAAGCGACCCCGGCGATGTGAAGTCCTCCGTTCGTGGCGGACCGATCCGTTGGCTCGTTTTCGGCGGGCTCTCGTTGATCGTGGCGATCGCCGTCGGCGCGACGATCATGGCCGGCAAGTCTCGCGAACGGTCGCTGCAAAGCAGTGAGCGCGAGCTCGAAAACACGGTCATGCTGCTCGCCCGCCACTTCGACCAGCAATTCCATGACCTCGGCGCCATCCAGCAGGACCTCGCCGGCTTTGTGAAATCGGCCAACATCGACAGCAGCGAGCGCTTCAAGCGGCTGATGTCGAGCGAGGACATTCACACCATGCTCAAGGCCAAGATTGGTGCGCTGTCCTATGTCGGCGGCGTCAACCAGTTCGATGCCGACGGCAACCTCATCAATGCTGCGAGCCTCTGGCCGGTCCCGAACATCAATGTTTCCGATCGGCCTTATTTCAAGACATTCAGGAACGATCCGAATTCGCCCGACGTTCTGGTCGAAGCCGTCCATAGCCGCGTCACCGGCGTGTGGACCACCGTCATTGCGCGGAAGCTCAAGGCATCGAACGGCGAATTCCTCGGCGTCGTCGGCCGCGGCATCGAACCGATCCATTTTGAAAACTTCCTCGCCTCCGTGTCGCTTGGGCCAGGCGCCTCGATCGCCGTGCATCACCGCGACGGCACGCTGCTGGCGCGCTTTCCTCACGCCGACGCCATGCTCGGCCAGAATTTCAGGAAAGCGCGGGGGGTCGAGCTGAACATTTTCGACCGGACCCACTACACCTCCCGCGTCATCAGCCTGGTCGACGGCCAGGAGCGGCTGATCTCGTCGCGGGCACTGACCGATTTTCCGATCGTGATCGTCGCCACCATGACCAAGGCAGCGGCGCTCGCGGGCTGGCGCGAACAGCTCGTTATCCTGGTCTTGATCGCAAGCGCGGCCGTGCTCGCCATCGCCGCCCTGCTGTTCCTGGTCGTCCACAAAATATCGCAACAGCACCAGTTGTCGCAGCAGCGCCTGACCTTGCAGAAGGAACGCCTCGACAAAGCCGTCAACAACATGACGCAGGGGCTGTTGCTGTTCGACGCGTCCGAGCGGCTGGTCGTTTGCAACCACCGCTATATCGAGATGTACGGCCTGTCCGCAGACGTGATCAAGCCGGGCTGCTCGTTCCGAGAAGTCATCGCCCATCGCAAGGCCCAGGGGACGATGACCGACGATGTGGATGAATACATCACCTCGGTCAGGCGCGACATCAGGCGAAAGAAGATCGCGGTGTTCGAGACACCAGACGGCCGCTCGATCCAGATCATCAACGAGCCGGTGGCGGATGGCGGATGGGTCGCCACCCATGAGGACATCACCGAGCGCAGGCGCGCTGAAGAGCAGATCGTCCACCTCGCCCACTATGACGCCCTCACCGATCTGCCCAACCGCGCGCTGTTCCACGAGCGGCTGAAGCAGGAACTTCTGCATATCGATACAGGGCAGCAGCTTGCAGTGCACTACATCGATATCGACGAATTCAAGAGCGTCAACGATTCGCTCGGCCACCTGATCGGCGATGAATTGCTCAAATCGGTCGCGGTCAGCCTCAATCGCTGCGTCGGCGCCAACGGCTTTGTCGCCCGACTGGGCGGCGACGAGTTCGCGATCGTCCAGACCGGCGTCACGACCACCGAGGAGGTCGTCGATCTTATCATGAGCATCTTCGACGCGATCAGGACGCCGTTCGACTGTCTCGGTCATCAGTTGACCACTGATGCCAGCATCGGCATCGCGCTTGCGCCCGATCACGGCACCGATCTCGACCAGATCCTCAAGAACGCCGATCTTGCGATGTATGCCGCCAAATCGGCCGGCCGCCGCACCTATCGCTTCTTCGATCCCGCCATGGACACCGAGGTCAGGGCGCGCCGTCAGCTCGAGGTCGACCTGCGCAAGGCGATCGCGCATGGAGCGCTCGAAGTCCACTACCAGCCCTGCGTCAGCCTGAAGGACAACCAGATCACCGGCTGCGAGGCGCTGGTGCGCTGGCGTCATCCCGATCTCGGGATGGTTTCGCCGGCCGACTTCATTCCGATCGCCGAAGAAACCGGCCTGATCAACCAGCTCGGCGAATGGGTGCTGACCAAGGCCTGCGTGGAAGCCGCAACCTGGCCCGACAATATCAAGCTCGCGGTCAACGTCTCGCCGGTGCAATTCAAGAGCGGCACGCTGGCGCTGAAGATCATGGCCGCGCTTGCTGCCTCAGGGCTTGCAGCCGATAGACTGGAGCTCGAAATCACCGAAGCCGTGCTGATCCGCGACGACGAGGCCGCGCTTGCCATCCTCCATCAGCTGCGCGACATTGGCGTGCGCATCGCGCTCGACGATTTTGGCACCGGCTATTCGTCGCTGAGCTATCTGCAACGGTTTCCCTTCGACAAGATCAAGATCGACCGCAGCTTCGTCAAAGGCATCGGCGAGGGCGGCGGATCGCCGAGCATCGTGCAGGCGGTAGTCTCGATCGCCGCCGCGCGGCAGATGACGACGACAGCGGAGGGCGTCGAAACCGAAGCGCAGCGCCAATTGCTGCGCACGCTCGGCTGCTCGGAGATGCAGGGCTACCTGTTCAGCGCCGCAAAACCCGCCGCGGAAATCGTCCAACTATTCGCGGCTCATCGCGAAGCCTCGAACCAAACCCCTGTAAGAGGCGGCAGCAAGCGGCGGACTGCCTAACGCAATCGGGCGGCCCGCGGCCGCCCGATGTATCCCGCAGGGCTTCTGCCCGCGTCAGTTCGGCACCGTCGCTTTGGGCTGCGGCCGCACATCCGCATTGACGGTAATGCCGCGCAAGAGGTCGTAAGCCGCGTGCAGCGCCTTGTCGTCCTTCTCATCGGGCGGAACGTAGGATTGTGAGCCGGTCTGCTCGGCGCCTTCCGCGGACAGATGACCACGCATGGAGGCCTCGCCCTTGATGTCGACGCGGCCCTTCAGCTCGTCTGGAACACTTTGCAGAATCTCGACATCGGGCGTAATGCCCTGCGCCTGGATCGACCGGCCCGATGGCGTGAAATAGCGCGCCGTGGTCAGCGCCAGCGCGCCATTGCCGGTGCCGAGCGGAATGATTGTTTGCACCGAGCCCTTGCCGAAGGAGCGCGTTCCGATCAGCGTCGCGCGCTTGTGATCGTGCAGCGCACCGGCCACGATTTCGGAGGCGGAGGCCGATCCGCCGTTGATCAGCACCACCAGCGGCTTGGCCTTGGTCATGTCGCCGCCATGTGCGGTGAAGCGCTGGGTTTCCTCAGGGTTACGACCGCGGGTCGAGACGACCTCGCCGCGCGCCAGGAACGTGCTCGCGACCGAAACCGCCTGGTCGAGCAGGCCGCCCGGATTGTTGCGCAGATCCACGACATAGCCGACCAGCTTGTCCTGCGGGATCTCCTTGTTGATCTCGTTGACCGCCTTGTGCAGGCCGTCGGTGGTCTGCTCGTTGAACGAGGTTATGCGGATATAGCCGATGTCGCCGCCCTCGGTGTGGAAGCGCACGGGACGGACGCGGATAATCTCGCGCGTCAGCACGACGTCGATCGGCGCATCCTTGCCCTTCCGGAGAATTTTGAGGTGGGTCTTGGTGTTGACTGCGCCCTTCATCTTGTTGACAGCCTGCTCCAGGCTGAGCCCCTGGACCTGCTCGTCATCGATCTGGGTGATGAGGTCGCCCGACATCAGGCCGGCCCTCGACGCTGGCGTGTCGTCGATCGGGGAGACCACCTTGACCAGGCCGTCTTCCATCGTGACCTCAATACCGAGCCCGCCGAATTCGCCTGACGTGGTCTCCTGCATCTCGCGCCAGGCCTTGTCGTTCATGTAGCGCGAATGGGGGTCGAGCGAGGTCACCATGCCATTGATCGCGCCTTCGACCAGGCTGCTGTCGTCTGGCTTCTCGACATAGTCGGAGCGGACCCGCTCAAAAACTTCGCCGAACAGGTTGAGCTGGGAGTAAGTATCCGCGGCGGTTGCGGCGGCCTTGGCCTTGGCGATCCAGTATTCGCCCTGCGGGGCGGTCACGAGCAGGGTCAGGGCCGCGCCGGTCAGCGAGCCCAGTAGAAATAGGACATTCTTCCGCATTGCTTCCGTTGCCTTCCGCGCCCGCCTGAGTGACCAAGTAAGGTCGAAATCACAACCTCACAATACCTTTCTGGTTTCTTCAAGGCCGGCATCAGGTTGCAAACCAACCTGCCAGGTCGAGGGCTGGGTCCCGAACCCGCGCTTGGCGCGCGTGCCCAGCCAATAGCCGAACTGGGCTGGGACGTTCCGGAACGGCCCTTCCACGCCCAGTTTCAAGGCAGCATCCATCGGCCAGTTGGGATTGTTGAGGATTTCCCGTCCCACCGCGATCAGATCGGCCTGTCCATTTCGTAAGATTTGCTCGGCCTGGTCGCCGTGGATGATCAGTCCGACCGCCATGGTCATGATATCGGCGTGGCGGCGGACATATTCCGACAGCGGGACCTGGTAGTTGTACTTGATCTCGGCGCCGAGAATCGGCGCCTGGTCGGTGATGCCGCCGATGAACAGTCGATCACATCGACGCCCTTGCCTTTCAAGATCTTGGCAAGGCGGGCGCTTTGTTCCGGACCCCAGCCGGCATTGTCTTCCACCGACAACCGCACGAACAGCGGCTTTTCCACCGGCCAATGGGTACGGACCGACTCGGTCACCTCGATGATGAAGCGCATGCGGTTCGCTTCGGAGCCGCCATACTCGTCGGTGCGCTGGTTCGAGCGCTCCGAGAGGAACTCGTGCACGAGGTAGCCATGGGCGCCGTGCAGCTCCAACATCTCAAAGCCGGCCTCATGGGCGCGGCGGGCGGCCTGACCCCAGGCCTGCGCCAGGTCCTTCACCTCGCCCCGCTGCAGCGCTCTCGGCACCGGCCATTTCGCACTATGGGCGACCGCGGAGGGGGCGACCGGACCCCAGGGGTCCCAGTCATCAATTTCAGGTGTTCGTTGCAGCGGGCCGTCGCCCTCCCAGGGCCGCCGGGCGCGCGCCTTGCGCCCGGAGTGGCCGAGCTGGATACCGGCGGCCGCGCCCTGCTCTTTGATGAATCTCACCAGGCGGCTCAGCGGCTCGACGAAGGCGTCGTCCCAGATGCGCCGAGATCGCCGAGCCGCGCCGCTCGACCTTGGTCGATTCGACCACCACAAGCCCCGCCCCGCCGGCGGCGAACTTGCCGGCGTTCATCAAATGCCAGTCGGTCGGAAACCCCTTCGCCGCCGAATATTGGTGCATCGGCGGCACGACGATCCGGTTGCGCAGGCTCATGCCGCGGATAGTCGTCGGCGCAAACAGCAGCAGGCCGGACATGGCACCTCCCTCAAGGCTGTTGACGAACGATACTCGGGCCAGACGACACCGGCAAAGCCGCAGAGCCATGCAATTTTGGGATGGCGTGAAGCCACGGGACACGATACGCGAAAGGTCAACAACAGGTCTTTGGGAGGGAATTGATGAACGAGGCGACCCCGATCCGGCCGACGCGAAACGTCGAGCTTGGCGCGAGTAACGAAGAGTTCCAGAACCTTCATGAGTTCGTGCGCAAGGCGCGCGCCAACCTCAACCAGAACGCCTGGGATTACATCGTCGGCGCCGCCGAGACTGAGACCACCATGCGGCGCAATCGCATGTCTCTCGACGAGATCGCCTTCCGCCCGCGCGTGCTGCGCAATGTCGCCAAGGTTGACGCTTCCGTGGAGCGGTTCGGCCGCAAGGTCCGGCTGCCCGTCATGCTGGCCCCAGTCGGCGCGCTCGAGATCTTCGATCCCAATGGCGCCGCCGCCGTGGTGCGCGGTGTCGCCAGTTTTGGCGCGGCACATATGCTGAGCTCGGTGTCGGCGCCGGGCCTGGAGAAGGTCGCAGACGCCGCTCCCGACGCCCTGCGCTTCTTCCAGCTTTATACCCGCGGCGACGACGCCTTTGTCGAAGACCATGTCAGCCGCGCGATTGCCAAAGACTATGCCGCGTTCTGCTTGACCGTCGACACCGCCCATTACAGCCGCAGAGAGCGCGACATCGCCAAGCGCTACGTCCGTGAGAGCCGGCTCCGCTCCACCGGCGGCGACTTCCAGAAGGGGCTGGAGTGGCGGACGGTCAAGCTGATCAAGGACAAGTACAAGATCCCGCTAATCCTCAAGGGCATTGCCACCGCCGAGGACGCAAACATCGCGCTCGACTACGGGGTCGAGTGGATCTACGTCTCCAACCACGGCGGCCGCCAGCTCGATCACGGCCGCGGCGCCATGCATGTACTGCCCGAAATCGTCGATGCTGTGAAAGGCCGCGCCAAGATTATGGTCGACGGCGGCTTCTGCCGTGGCAGCGATGTCGTCAAGGCGATCATCATGGGCGCCGATTTCGTCGGCATGGGGCGCATGCAGTGCTGGGCGCTGGCGGCGGCCGGTGAAGCAGGCGTGCATCGGATGCTCGAGCTGCTCGAAGACGAGGTGATCCGCTCGCTCGGCCTGCTCGGCGTCACCTCGTTTGCCGAACTCGACAAATCCTACGTGCATCCGGCGACCGCTACGAACGCGCCGAGCGTGTTCAGCGCGTTTCCGTTGTTGGACATTGAGCCTTATCGGTACTGATCAGCCACCGCGTCACGGGCAGACTTCACGCTGCGCACCGCCATTGCCCATCGGGCCGCGGCCGCCGCCAGCGATATAGCAGCCCTTGCGGACCTGCTGGCAGCCGGCCTGGTTGCAGAAGATCTGCCGACCGCCGCCACCCGACTGCGCCTGCCGGTTCGGCGCAGGCGCCGGTGACGGCGCGGCCTGCTGCTTGGGCTGAGCCGGCGGCGCCTCGCGCCTGGCGACCGGCTTCTTGCCGCTCTCGATCTTCTCGCAGGAATTGTCGTCACTGAGCTGATCGCCCGCCTTGCAGGTGATCTCCACGCAGGTATCGCTGTCGGCCTTGTAGCCGTGATCGCAAATCAGCGGGCAAATGCGCCCGGTCTTGCTTTTGAGCACGTCAAGCGAGTCGAGGCTAGCCGCCTTGACGTCCAGCGTGGTGCCGGCGTGCCTGTTGAATAGGGATAGCGAGCGCTGCGCCGTGTCGTTCCAGTTGCCGTCCACCGCACCGGTATTGCAGCCGACCCGGCGCAACTCGCTCTGGAGCTGCTTTGTGACGTCGGAGGCGCTCTGCGGGATGTGATCGGTTTGAGCCGGCGGGGTGAGCGAGGCGACCCGCTGGCTGCCGACGATCTCGAGCTAGGCGTCGACCGGAATCAGATAGTTCATGCCGTTCACTTCCATGCCGTGGCGGCATAGTAGATCACGGCGATATCGGCATCGCGCGCTTTACCGCCGAAATCGCGGAGCACGCGCCGAATCTCATTGATGCAGAGGTCGTTGCGGGCATCGACGACATCGAAATTCGCCTTGCGGAACGTGTCGGCGAGCACCGCCGCA
>Ga0306920_100007545_pt1 | contig 14338 bp, 16 predicted proteins | sample flu12Cox44000170_FD_204666 | JGI IMG/M metagenome (GOLD analysis project Ga0306920, IMG submission 204666) | Lab enrichment of tropical soil microbial communities from Luquillo Experimental Forest, Puerto Rico - flux4day.12C.oxic.44.000.170 (v2)... | ecosystem: Environmental > Terrestrial >...
GGGCGGGGGTGGCGCGCGCGACGGGGCTGCCCGCCGCGCCGGCCCTTCGCTGCATGCGTGTGCGCGTTCACGAAGCGTCCAGGTGCCGGTCTAGTCCATGAACTTGGAGGGATCGACGTAGGTGACGGGCTTCATGATCGCGAACGGGTACTTGGGATCCTTGACCGTCTTGCCGTAGAGCTGGCCGCGGTTGGCCTGATGGTCCTTCTCGCGGATCGTCAGCGCCCCGACCGGCGTCTCGACGGTGAGGCCCAGCAGCGCCTTCGCAACCTTGTCGGAATCCGCGCTGCCGGCCTTCTTGATCGCTTCGGCCAGGAACTGCATGCCGATGTAGCCCTGGACCGCCCACGACGACGGGTACTCGTCCTTCAGATACTTCGACAGCCGCGCCGTGTACTCGCGGTGCGCCGCGGTCTCGCCCCAGTAGAAGGCGTCGTAGGAGTTGCCCCAGATGCCGACGGGATAGTCGGCGCCCATCGACTTCGTCGTCTCGGGCGTGGCCGCCTCGCCGACGCCGATGAAGTTGTACTTGATCGCGTCGAAGACGCCGAGCGCCTTGGCCTGCTTGGAGTAGGTCACGAAGAAGCCGCCCCAGATCGACGAGAAGATCGCCTCGGGCTTCTTGGCCATCTGCGCGTTGATGAACGGGTTGTAGTCCTGCTCGCCGAGCTTGGGCCACTGCTGGTCGACGATCTCGACACTCGGCTTGATCTTCTTGAGGTGCTCGACGAAGGCCTTGGTGACGTCCTGGCCGTAGGCGTAGTCGAAGCTGATCGTCGCGACCCGGGTGACCGGCCACTTGGCGACGATCTCGGCGGCGCTGCGGCCTTCCATCGTGGTGGTCGCCGCCACGCGGAACACGTAGGGATGCAGCTTGTCGGCGGCGGTGAGCTGATCGGTCTTCGGGATCGGCGCGATGAAGACGATCTTGTTCTCCTTGGCGACGACGGACACCGCCGGGCCCTCGGCCGACGTGAGGGTGCCGACCAGGAAGTCGACGTTCTCCTTCAAGATGAGCTCACGGGCGACGCGGACCGCTTCGTTGGCGTCCGCCTTGGAGTCGCGCACCAGGAGCTCGAGCTTGCGGCCGAGCACGCCGCCCTTGGCGTTGATCTCCTCCACGAACATTTGCGCTCCCTTGGACGCGGGCTCACCGAAGAGGGCCGGCGGGCCCGAGAGCGGCATCGGCATGCCGACCTTGATCGGCTTCTGCGCCTCGGCGATCAGCGGACACGCCAGCAGCGCGGCCAGCAGCAGGGTGAAGGCGTGCAGCATGAGAGAGCCTCCTATTCGGGAGTCGTGGTGCCGCGGGTAGTCGCTCAGAGCGCCGACGGCCCCGGAACTCGCACGCGGATACGGTACACCGAGGTCGACGCGGTGATGTAGAGGGAACAGAGGTCGTCGTCGCCGAAGGCGAAGTTGGCCGTGTACTCCGGTACGCGGATGACACCGAGGTCGACGGCGTCGGGGCCGAAGACGTGGATACCGCCCGGCCCACAGCAGTACACGTTCTCCTGCGAGTCGAGCTTCATGCCGTCGGGCGCGCCCTTGCCCTCGCCCTTCGTCTCCGCCCACACGCGGCCCCCCGACAGGGTGCCGTCGCCCTTCACGTCGAAGACGCGGATGTGCTGCCGGGCTGTGTCGTTCACGAACAGGCGTCTGCCGTCGAGCGAGAAGCAGAGCCCGTTCGGACGATCGAAGTCGTCCACGAGCAACGTCGGAGACCTCGGATCCGGGCCGACGCGGAACACGCCCTGGAAGGAAAGCTCCTGTGCCCGCGGGACGCCGAAGAACTCGGCCCGGCCGTACGGCGGGTCGCTGAAATAGATCCCGCCGTCCGCCGCGCACACGATGTCGTTGGGGCTGTTGAGCTGCTGGCCGTTCCAGTGTGTGGCGAGGGGCTTCGTCGAGCCGTCGGCCAGCGTCACCGTGACCTGGCTGGTGGCGTGCTCGCAGGCGAGCAGGCGACCCTCACGATCCCAGGTGAGCCCGTTCGATTTGCCGCACGGCTCACGGAACGTTGTGACGCCGTCGGCGGCCGACCAGCGACGCAGGTGATCGCCCGGCATATCGCTCCAGAGCAGGAAGCGCTCGCGCGGGTGCCAGAGCGGCCCTTCGGTGAAGAGACAGCCGCCGGCGATCTTCTCGAAGGTGACGTCGGGGCCGACGACCGCGGTCACGCGCGGGTCTCGAATCTCGAGGCTGGTCACTCCACGATTCCTCGTCGTCGCGGAATTCGGGTCCGGAGGCGGCGAGCGTAGCATGGGAGCGGCAGCCGGCGCTAGAAGGTCTCCGCTCAGCGGCCGCGCGAGATCCAGCGCCCTATCAACCCGAGGAGGATGCCGCTCGCGAACACCACGATGGGCACACTGATCAAGACGAGGCCGAAACGCGTCAGGTCTTCCACATCGGCACGCTACCCTGGGTTGATGAGAGGCTCATGACAGGGAAATGAGAATCGCGAGCCATCGATGACGGGGCGCCGCGGTCTCACCCCTGGGCCGCGATTCCTCGGGGCGGTCAGGGTTTGAAGCACCAACTATTGGATTTCATGGCCGATGAGTCGTGGCAGGGACACTGCAACGCACCGCCATCGAGCCAGCGACCCATGGGGCAAACGGATGGAATGGCGGACCGAAGAGCTCGGAGGCTCGCGTCGGGCGGAGCCGCCGTCGCTCCGTCGCGTGCTCGGCCTCCTCGAAGTGACGGCGGGCGGAGTCGGTATCATCATCGGCGCCGGGATCTACGTCTTGCTCGGCGCCGCCACCGCCGAGGCCGGCTCGCTCGTCTGGGTCGCCTTTCTCGGCGCCGCCACATTGAGCGCGCTGACCGGTCTCAGCTATGCGGAGCTGAGCTCATGTTCCCAAGTGCGGCAGGTGAGTACGAGTACACTCGTCACGCGCTGCCCGAATGGCTCGCGTTCGTCGTCGGCTGGACGATGATCGTGGGGCTCGTCGTCGCCGCAGCCACAGTGTCCATCGGGTTCGCGCGCTACGTCGGCTATTTCATCGACGTCGACATTCGTCTTGGCTCCATCGCGCTCCTGGTGATCGCCTCGGCCGTCGCCATGGTCGGTATCAAGCAGTCCGCGCGGCTGACGGTCGGCCTGAGTGCCGTGCAAGTCGGAGGGCTCGTGTTCGTCGCGGCGATCGGATTGCCCCACGTGATGACCCAGCTCGACTCGCTCGCCATCATTGCGGGGTCGGCCGCGTGCGCGGTCGGTCTGGCCGCCGGGTGGCTCGTCAGATCACGGCAATAGCAGGTCGATCGGCCCTGTCGCGGGCGGCGCACCGATCGCCCTACCGGCGACCTTGACACCAGGCCACCGCGTTGTGAAGAATGCGGCACGGCTCGGTAGGTATGTAAATTACCGAGCTCATCCCCGTAGCGTCGTAAGGAGCGAAAAATGCGCACATGGACCCTGCTGGCCCTGGCGCTGAGCGGTTTGCTGATCGCGGGCGAGCAGTCGGCGGTGCACGCCGCCGACAAGGACATGCTCGTCATCGCGCTCGACACTCTCGGCGCCCAGGTCATGGACCCGATCATGGACACGCGCGCGCCGCACGCGCATTATCAGGCACCGATCTGGGACTCGCTGGTCGGCTTCGATCTCGAGAACGGGGGGATCGGGCCCGGGGTCGCCGAACGCTGGCAGCTGGCGGCCGACGGCCAGAGCTGGACCTTCTACCTCCGCAAGGGGCAGCGCTTTCACAACGGCGACCCGGTCACCGCGCAGGACGTGAAGTTCAGCCTCGAGCGGGTCATGTCGCCCGAGTCGATCTCGTCGGGCGCCGCGGCGCTCCGGCGCGCGGTCGACCGCATCGAGGTCGTCGACGACCTGACCGTCCGGGCCTACACGAAGGGCGTCATCCCGCAGTTCGCGGCCAGCCTCTCCCGGGCCGTCTTCATGGAAGGCTCGGTCATGCCGAAGAAGTACATCGAAACCGTGGGTGCGAAGGGATTCCGCGACAAGCCGATCGGCAGCGGGCCATGGAAGTTCGTGCGCAGCGTGCCGGGCGATCGCATCGAGTACGAGGCCGTGACCTATCCGCACTGGCGCGGCACGCCGCAGTTCAAGCGGCTGACCCTTTTGCTCGTGCCCGAGCAGAGCACGCGGCTGGCCATGGTCCGCACCGGCGAGGCGGCGATCGCGAGCATCGGGCCCGAGGCGGTCAAGGAGGCGCGCGCCGGCGGGATGAAGATCGTCAGCGTGCCGGGCACCATGCAGGCCGTCTATCAGTTCTGGGGCCTCTACCGGCCGGAGGCGAAAGCCTCGCCGCTGAACGATGTGCGCGTGCGCGAGGCGCTCTCCCTGGCGATCGATCGACAGCAGATCATCGACCACGTCATGGGCAAGGAAGCGCGGTGGCCGATGCCGTTCGCGGCGTTCAAATATTCGAGCGACATGACCATCCCGCGCTGGGAGGACTGGTCGCGCGCCGCGCTCCGCTACGATCCGGCGCGCGCCAAGCAGCTTCTGGCCGAGGCCGGCCACCCCAACGGCTTCACGATGACGTTCTGGAACACGGCGCTGCCGGGCACGCCGTTCATGGTGCCGATCGGCGAGGCCGTCGCCGGCTTCTGGGAGAAGATCGGCGTGAAGGTCGAGATGAAGACCGTGGAGTGGGGCGCATTCGATCCGATGGGGCGCGGCGAGCAGAAGGGGCTCGTGGGCACGGCGTCGATGTACCGCACCGCCGGCCGCCCGGAGCCGATTCCCCGCTACGCGACCACGTTCGTCTCCAAGGGCGTCCAGCACGTGTTCGGCGACCCGCAGAACTGTCCGGCGCTCTGCGTCGACGCCGACAAGGCGTACGAGGCGATCGTCGCCGAGAGGGACGACGCCAGGCGCACGGCGGCGACGAACCGGATGATCGAGCTGGTGGCCAGGAGCTGGATCGCCGTGCCGATCGTCGAGGGCATGGGCACCTGGGCCGTGAACCCCAAGAACGTCGGGTACTTCAAGCCGATCCCCGGGCGCCACGAGTTCGGTGACGTGGCCGAGCGCATGCCGCGCCCGGACCAGAAGCCCTGGCCCTGAGGCCGAGAGCCCGTGCAGCGATTCGTCGTCCGGCGCCTGGCTCAGAGCGTGCTGCTGCTGTTCGTCCTCGCGCTGGTCGTCTTCGCGCTGGCTCGCGTGAGCGGCAATCCCGCCGACCTCCTCCTGCGTGAGGACGCCACCCAGGAGGACCGCGCGCATCTCTTGAAGGCGCTCGGCCTCGATCGTCCCGTTCACGAGCAGCTCTATCTGTTCCTCGCCGGGGCCCTGCGTGGCGATCTCGGCGAGTCGATCCGCTATCGCAAGCCGGCGACCGAGGTCTTCTTCGAGCGGCTGCCCAACACGCTCCGGCTCCTGCCGCTGGCCATGGTCGGGGCACTCGCGGTGGCGATTCCCCTGGGCGTGCTGGCGGCGGTCTATCGCGGGACGATCGTCGACCGGATCTCGGGCGCGATCGCCGTCCTCGGCATCGCGACGCCGTCGTTCTGGCTCGGGATCGTGCTGATCTACGTGTTCAGTATCAAGCTCGGCCTGCTGCCGTCGTCCCGCATGGGCGGCCCGAGCCACTACGTCCTGCCGACGATCACGCTCGGCCTGTTCCTGGTGGCCGGCATGATGCGCCTGGTCCGCTCGAGCCTGCTCGAGGTGATGGGCAGCGAGTTCGTCAAGCTGGCCCGGCTCAAGGGGTTGTCGCAGACGGTCGTCATCTGGAAGCACTGTCTGCGCAATGCGCTGATCCCCGTCACGACCCTCTTCGGCGTCTACTTCGCGCTCCTGATCACGGGCGCGATCGTGACCGAGACCGTGTTCGCGTGGCCGGGTGTGGGACGGCTCACGTACGAGGCGGTCATCTTCAGGGACTATCCGCTGCTCCAGGCCGTGATCTTGCTGAAGGCCATCATCGTCCTCGGCGTCAACCTCGGCGTGGACATCGTCTACGCCTATCTCGACCCGAGAGTCAGGTACGCGTAGGTGGCGCGCGTCGAAGAGCGGATCGACGTCGAGCTCGCCGCGGCGACAGCGGCCGACGACGCATCGCGGCCCCGCGGCGACTTCGCGCGGCTGCCATGGGGCTCCTTCGTCATCATCGCCGTGCTGATCCTGGTCGCCGTGCTGGCGCCGCTCATCGCCCCGCACTCGCCTACGGAACAGTCACTGCCCGACAAGCTCCTGCCTCCCGCGTGGGAAGCAGGCGGGAGCACGAAGCACTTGCTCGGCACCGACGTGCTCGGCCGCGACGTGCTGAGCCGCCTCGTCTACGGCGCGCGCGTGAGCCTGATCGTCGCCGCCGTCGCGCTGCTTGCTGGCGGCGGGATCGGGCTGGCCGTCGGGATCGTCTCGGGCTATGTCGGCGGCCGGACCGACAGCTTCCTCATGCGTACCGTGGACGCGACCTTGACGTTCCCGACCATCCTGATCGCGCTCTTGCTGGCCGTGAGCCTGGGACCCGGCCTCGGGACGATCGCCATCGCGATCACCGTCCTCATCTGGGCGCGATTCGCCCGCGTGGTGCGCGGCGAGGTGCTGGCGGTGAAGGCGCGCGACTTCGTCGCGCTGGCGCGAGTCCACGGCTGCTCGCATCTCAGGATCATGGCCGTGCACATCGTGCCGAACGTCCTGAACACCTTCATGGTGCTCCTGACCCTCCACATCGGGTTCGTCATCATCGTCGAGGCTTCGCTCTCGTTTCTCGGCGCCGGGATCCCGCCGCCGACGCCGTCGTGGGGCCAGATGGTGTCCGACGGGCGCAATCACATCGCGAGCGCCTGGTGGCTCTCGGTGGTGCCGGGCGCCGCCATCATGCTGGTGGTGCTGGCCTTCAACCTGTTCGGTGACTGGCTGCGCGACTGGCTCGACCCGCGCCTCAGGCAGGTCTGAGGAGCGCCCGCGGGTGGCGGCCGGAGCGCCCGTCGTCCTGGAGGTGCGCGACCTTCGCGCCTATCTCTACACGCGCTGGGGCGTCGTGCGCGCGGTCGACGGCGTCAGCTTCGCGCTGCGCGAGGGCGAGACGCTCGGCCTGGTCGGCGAATCGGGCTGCGGCAAGACGATGACCGGCCTCTCGCTCGTGCGTCTTCTCCCCGAGCCGGCCGGGCGCATCGTCGACGGCCAGATCCTGCTCGAGGGCGAGGACCTCGTCACGAAGAGCGAGCCGGAGATGCGCCACGTTCGCGGCCGCCGTGTCTCGATGATCCTGCAAGATCCCCAGACGTCGCTCAATCCGGTGTTCACGATCGGCGATCAGATCCTCGAGGCGCTCCGGCAGCGGCGCGCCGACGGCGAACGCTCGCTGGTGGCCCAGGCCGAGGACGCGCTGCGCCGGGTGAAGGTCGCGGCGCCCGAGCAGCGGATGCGCGCGTACCCGCACCAGATGAGCGGCGGCATGAAGCAGCGGGTCGTCGGCGCGATCGCCGTGGCCGGCGAGCCGCGCGTGCTCATCGCCGACGAGCCCACGACGGCGCTCGACGTCACGATCCAGCTCCAGTACCTGGCGCTCCTGAAGGAGATCCAGGCGCGCACCCGCCTCGCGATGCTCTTCATCACCCACGACTTCGGAATCGTCGCGCGCATGTGCGACCGGGTCGCGGTGATGTACGCGGGGCGCATCGTGGAGACGGGGCCCACGCGCGCGCTCTTCCGGGCGCCGCGCCATCCCTATACCGAGGCACTGATGGCCTCGGTGCCGCGCATGGAAGGCACCGTCACGCGGCTGCCGTCGATCGAAGGCCAGCCGCCGCCGCTACACGAGCTGCCGGCCGGTTGCCGCTTCGCGGATCGCTGCGCGTATGTGGATGAGCGCTGCCGGCGCGAGTACCCTCCGACCATGACGGTTGGCCCTGCGCACGAGGCCGCGTGCTGGAGGATCGAGCGATCGCCGTCGAGCCGCTGATCCGCGTCGAGAACCTCGCCAAGCACTTTCCGGTGACCCGCGGCGTTTTGATCGGGCGCACCACCGGTCACGTGAAGGCCGTCGACGGCATCAGCTTCACGATCGGCCGCCAGGAAACGCTCGGGCTGGTCGGCGAATCCGGCTGCGGCAAGACGACGACCTCGCGCCTGTTGCTGCGGCTCGAGCAGCCCACCGCGGGGCGCGTGCTCCTCGACGGCCAGGACGTCCACGCGCTGCGGGGCCCGGACTTGAGCCGTTATCACACGCGCGTCCAGGCCGTCTTCCAGGATCCGTGGTCGTCCCTGAATCCGCGTCTGCGGGTGCGGGAAACCATCGCCGAGGCCCTCGTGGTCAACCGCCGCGTGACGCGCAGCGGCAAGCTCGAGCGGGTCGAGGAGGTCTTGCACCAGGTGGGCCTGCCGCTGAGCGCGGGGGCGCGCTATCCGCACGAGTTCAGCGGCGGCCAGCGGCAGCGCATCGCGCTGGCGAGCGCCCTGGCGGCGAAGCCGGAGCTGATCGTGCTCGACGAGCCGGTGTCGGCCCTCGACGTGTCGATCCGCGCCCAGATCATGAATCTGTTGAAGGATCTGCAGGCGCGGCAGCCGCTGAGCTTCCTGCTCGTCGCGCACAACCTGGCGACCGTGCGCTACATCGCCCACCGCACCGCGGTCATGTACCTCGGGCGCATCGTCGAGCACGGCGACACCGAATCGCTCTACCGGCGCCCGCTCCATCCGTACACGAAGGCGCTGTTCGCGGCGGCGCTGCCGGCCGACCCGGACGCGCCACGCGACGACATGATCCTGAGCGGCGAGGTGCCGTCGCCGATCGATCCGCCGCCGGGCTGCCATTTCCACCCGCGCTGCCCGTTCGCGATGGAGCAGTGCGTGCGGATCACACCGGAGCTCAAGACGGTCGCCTCGGGTCACATGGTGTCCTGCCACCTCTACTGAAGTTCAGGGCGCGCCGCTGACTAGCCCCCGCGCCGACTCAGGGCGGGAAGCTTGCGGCGTTGCTCGGCCTCCGAGCAGCCGCAGGCATCGCCGGTCGCACATTATCGCGGTCGCCGGCCTGAACTCGCTGCACGCGATCACCTCGATCGGGCGACCCTCCGGCTCCGCCTCGAGGACGCTCACCTGTACGTCGGTCCCGCGGATCGGACACCGAAGGGCGCGATGCACCGTTCGCACGCTGCGGGCCAGGAAGAACAGCAGTAGCGCCAAGGCGCCGATCCAGAGGGTCGTGATCGTGATCATGGGGCTGCCCTCCTCAGACGCTATAGAGCCACAACACCCGCGTGATAGCCGGGCTCTGGGTCTGTCGAACGAGCTCCAGGCCGTCGGCGACGCCCGACGTGCAACGGATGGGCTCGGCCGCACCCGGCTCGGCGGCGTTCAAGACCGCCAGGCACGGTTTGGCGCATTCAACGGTCAACGCGTGATACGGCGTTGGATCGGCGTCGCGCACATACGACACGGGCGGCGCGACATCCGGCAAGTACGCCCGCCTTGCCGGCAGGACGAACGACGTCGTTGGCCGCAACGAGCAGGCCGTCACGTCGAGATGCCGTGAAGACGGATAGCCGTCGGGATCCGTCTGCACGGTCACCATCGCGGAGCATTTCTCCAGTGGGCAGCGCATCGTGCGTGACGTGAATTCCATGTCCGCTCCTCTCAGGCCGCAGCTGCCGCGACGCCGGTGGCCATCCCTGCTCGCGCAGGACGCTCCGTGACGTCCTCGCACACGACGCACAGGGGCGCGCTGGGGATGGCCCGCAGCCGCTCGAACGGGATCGCCCGCGCACACATCTCGCAGACACCATAGGTACCGGTCGCCAAGCGCGCCTCCGCTGCGTCGATCTCGGCGAGCACACGACGGTCGCGGTCCTCGAGTCTCTCGAGGACATGGCAAGTCGTGGCCGTCGCCGCGTCGTCCAGGAAATCGCCGGGATGATGATGCTCGTACCCGGCGAGCTCGCCACCGGCCATGATGAGCGCGTCATACGCCTCGCGACGCTCACGGCGAAGGCGCCGCTCGAACTCTCCGATACGCCGTGCTGCATGACACGTCATGATGCTCGCCCCCCCTCTCATCCATCGAAACCGCCGAGGAGGCCCGAGGCCTCCTCGGCGGGACGCCGGCTTACTACGCCTTACTACGGCTCACTACTCGGTCTTGACGGGGATCGTCGTCCCCTTTGCGGCCGGCGTCTTCGGCAGCGTCACCATCAGCACGCCGTTCTTGAACGTCGCGGTGATCTTGCTTCCATCCACCGCCATCGGCAGCCGGACGCTGCGGAGGAACGCGCCATAGGTACGCTCGACACGGTGGTAGCGCTCCTCCTTCTCCTCGGTCCTCTTCTCCTTCTCACCCTTCAGGGTGAGCAGGTCGCCCGTCAGCTCGATGCCGATCTCCTTGGCATCGACGCCGGGCAGCTCCGCCGTCACGATCATGGCGTCCTTCGTCTCCGTCACATCGAGCATCGGTGCCCATGCGCCGGCTGTCATGGTCGCGAACGGTTCCAAGACCGGTTCGGCGAAGCGGTCGAAGAAGCGCTCCATCTCCCGCCTCAGCTCACCGCCCCACGGAGCTAGGGTCCGCATTGCCCTCCTCCTTTCCCGGGCCACTTCGTCGGGCCCGGCTGAGCTGAGGAGAATTGCATACGCGCTGCCAGACGAACAACGACGTCGATTCGCGACCTTGTGAAATGGGATGAGCAGTGGATGATGCGGCGGCGCCCCAGGACTGGGGCGCCGCCGCACCACGCCGCCGCCACACCGCGCCGCTTCCTCTGAGCTCCAGGATGAGCGATCCTCCGCGCCGCGCCACTCAGCTCTCCGGGCGCACCGATCCCGTCTCGTTGCTGGAGGGCGTCGGCCATCTCGTGAAGATCATCAACGGCGGGGCGGCGATGTCCCATCGAGACGCCATCACCCCGGCGGGCCAAACGCGACCGTCAGCCAACCTATTGTTTTCTCGTCCCCGACCTGTTGGCATCCGCGTTGCTGAAAAAACACAAACAATCGCGCGAGAGCGCCCATCGCGCACGAACATCCGAGCCGGCGATTGAGGCGCAAACCCGACTCGAGCGTGTCGGCAGAGGAGACGATGCAGCGTGACGCGCAGGCAGCACTCGTGGATGCCTGGCTCGATCGAATGCTCGCCCAGGCGGCCGATGGCGCCGCGGCGATCGGCGCCGATGGGCGCATCGTGCTCTGGAACCATGCGGCGGCGCGGATCACCGGGTATCCGCCCGGCGAGGTAATCGGCCGGTTGTGCTGCGACGTTCTCGCCGGGTGCGATGCCCACGATAACCGGATCTGTCACCGAGGGTGCCCCGAGATGCTCGTCACGATGGGAGGGCCGGTCCGCACCGTTGACATGCGTACGCGGACGAAGACCGGAAAACCGATCTGGCTCAACGTCAGCATCTTGGTTCTGCCGGAGAGCAGCGAGCGCGCCGCGCTGACGGTTCACCTCTTTCGCGACATCACCGCGAGCAAGGAACTGCTGGCCCGGGTCCAGGAGCACCTGGTGGCGCCGCGTGATCCTGCTGAACATAGCCCGGGCGTGCTGACGCATCGAGAGCTGGATTTGCTGCGTCTGATAACGCTGGGGCTCGAGACAGAGGAGGCCGCGGAACGGCTGCAGGTCAGCCCGTCACGAGTCCGTGACGACGTCCAGAGCATTTTCGGCAAGCTCGGTGTGCACAGCCGGCTAGAGGCGGTGGCGTATGCCTTCAAGCATCACCTCCTGTGAAGACGGCCGAGTGAAGCCGGGGCGTTGCCAGAGAACAAGGAGGCTCCGATGAGGGCAGGCGAGTTGATGACGGCATTTCCCGTGACGGTGACGTCCCAGGCGACGGTCGCCGAAGCACTCGACCTCATGCGCGACATGGACATCCGACACCTTCCTGTCGTTGACGGGGGTGCGCTGGTCGGCATGCTCAGCGACCGCGACCTCGCATACCTCAATGTCGGCGCGCTGCTCACGGACCAAGGCGCTGACGCGGTCAGGCGGGAGCTGGCGACGCCGGTCATCAAGGTCATGCGGCCAGACGTCATCTGCGTCGGGCCCGAGACCGACGTGACCGAAGTGATCGAGCTGTTGCTCGAGCACAAGATCGGCGCGGTCCCTGTCATCCGACCCGGCACCCAGGCGGTCGTCGGGATCGTCAGTTACATCGACGTGCTGCGCGCGGTACAGGAGGGGCTCGCAGAGGAGGACGGCTAGCGAGAGCGCCAGCGCCGAAATGGACGAGCGCTCGACACGCGGCTTCGCGCGATACGACGTTAGCCGACCTCGTGTAGCAGCTGGGGCGGCGCGGCTGCAGTCGCCGGGGCCGCGCTGCCCCAAGCGACCCGGTGTCGCCCGCTAACTCGCTGAGGACATGCGCTTTCGCTGTGGCAGCCGCCTTGCACCTGCCCACTCGCATGACGGCACGAACCCAGAGACCTGAAGAGGACCCGGGCGTGATCCGCAGCGCCAGTTTTGGAGGTACCGAATGCGAGTGAACGAGGTGATGAGCCAGGCGGTGACCACGATCAGCGTTTCAGACTCGGCTCACACGGCGGTGGCGCGGATGGTGGCGAGGAAGATCAGGCACCTGCCGGTGGTGGACGCCCGTGGCACGCTCGTCGGCGTCCTCACCGACCGCGATCTCCGCCACTATCTTTTCGGGCCGGCTGTCTTCAAGAGGATCGGAAGTCATACAGAGACCGACCTGCTTCGCCGGGTCGTGACCGCAGGCTCTCCCGAGTGCGCGGAGATCGTCGTGCCGTTTCCGTGACGGCGAGCGCACGGTTCGGATCGAAATGACGAGGCTCGCCTCAGACTTCGCAGCGCCCGCGAACACTCTGCGGCGATTCACTGGCGGTCATGACGCGCTCCTCGGCGGGACGCCCCTTCGCAGCGCGTACGAGCTCAGCACCTTCATGTAGTTCGCGCGCTCGAAGGCGGCCGGCTCCGCCACCGATCGGTAGCTCATGCTTCCCTGCATCTGGGCGATCGACGCGTACTCGTGTTCTTCCATCCACTCCAGGACATCCGCGCGCACGCGTGCCAGGTGCGCGATGCCGTGCTGCAGCAGCGCCGACGTCATCATGGCCACGCGCGCGCCGGCCATCATGGATTTCAAGACCTGCGCGGAGCCGTGCACGCCTCCGGTGACCGCGAGGTCCGCGCGCACGTGGCCGTAGAGGATCGCGACCCAGTGCAGACGTAGCAGCACCTCGTGCGGGTTGGACAAGGTCAGCCGCGGCGTGACCTCCAGCCGCTCGAGGTCGAAGTCCGGCAGGTAGAAGCGGTTGAAGAGGACCAGCCCGTCGGCGCCGGCGTCGGCGAGACGCTGTGCGAGGTTCGCGATCGCGCTGAACCCGTGCCCGAGCTTCACCGCGACCGGAATCGTGAGGCTACGCTTCACGTTTCGCACGAGGTCGACGTACATCTGCTCGACCTGGCCACCGGTCAGGTGTGGATCCGTCGGGATGTAGTAGACGTTCAGCTCGAGCGCGTCGGCGCCCGCCTGCTCGATCTTCTTCGCGAACTCGATCCAGCCGCCCGCGGACACGCCGTTCAGGCTCCCGATGATCGGAATCCCGACCGCCTCCTTCGCGCGCCGCAGGTGCTCCAGATACCCGTCGGGACCGAGGTTGTATCCGGTGAGGTCGGGGAAGTAGTCGAGTGCCTCGGCGTAGCTCTCGGCGCCCTGCGCCAGGTACCGATCGAGATGGGTGCTCTCGACGTCGAGCTGTTCTTCGAACAGCGAGTGTAGCACGACGGCCGCGGCGCCGGCGTCCTCCATCGCGCGAATGTTGTCGATGCTCTCGCACAGCGGCGAGGCCGACGCGACCAGTGGATTGGCCAGCGGTAGGCCGAGATAGCGCGTGGACAGGTCAATCATGCCCGCCTCCGACCGCGCCCGGTAGCGCGGCGAGATGCTCGTAATAGCGCCAGCGCGCGGTCACGTCGTCCTGCGCGAGGTCGAGCAGGCGCCGGGCCTCGTCGGGATCGCGGTGGACGAGCATCGTGTAGCGCGTTTCGTTGTATGCGTAGCTCGTCAGCGGCACGCTCGGCGCCTTGGAGTCCAGCTGGAGCGGATTCTTGCCCTCACGCACCAGCCGCGGGTCGTAGCGCAGCAGGGGCCAGTGGCCCGACGCGACCGCGGCCTTCTGCTGGTCTATGCCGTGGCGCAAGTCGTAGCCGTGGGCGATGCAGGGGCTGTAGGCGATCACCAGCGACGGCCCGTCGTATGCCTCGGCCTCGCGCAACGCACGCAGGGTGTGGGAATCATGAGCGCCCATCGCGATGCGCGCGACGTACACGTGGCCGTAGGTGATCGCCATCAGCGCGAGGTCCTTCTTCGCGGCCCCCTTGCCGCCGGCGGCGAATTTCGCGACCGCGCCGCGCGGCGTGGCCTTCGACGCCTGGCCGCCGGTGTTGGAGTAGACCTC